>Ga0247843_1003357_pt1 | contig 26563 bp, 30 predicted proteins | sample LaCruzMarch2017__FD_192420 | JGI IMG/M metagenome (GOLD analysis project Ga0247843, IMG submission 192420) | Freshwater microbial communities from meromictic Lake La Cruz, Castile-La Mancha, Spain - LaCruzMarch2017_8m | ecosystem: Environmental > Aquatic > Freshwater > Lake | place: Spain... | reverse complement strand
GCAGCTGAGATTGAACCGACAGAAGAGACCGCGCTGGAACAGACATCGTCGTGAAAGACAGCGCTGCGTCGACAGGAACTTCCTCACTCAACCGCGTGGCCGCCATAGAAAGCGAGTGGCGCCAGACCATCCGCAAAAGCCGCCTTCAGACTTTCGCCTGGATGATTTTGGTTTCAATCATCCTGCTAGGCTCGGTTGAGTTGAGCGCTGTCGGGAAAAGCAGCGTTGACGCAGGCTGGATTGACCGCATCGCAAGCTTTGTCGATAGGCTGATCCCCGATCTAAGGGCCGATGCACTTTTCGCCGGTCGCCAGGTTGATGGATCGCTCGCCAGCTGGTTCTACGACCTGCCCCGCTGGTTGGAGGCGATGCGCGAAACTGTGGCCATGGCCTTTGTTGGCACTGTGGTTGGCGGGCTAATGGCACTAGGGCTGTCGTTTCAGGCGGCGGCCAATCTCAACCGGAATGCGTTTTTGCGCCATACGGTTCGGCGCGGTTTTGATGCGGCGCGCACGATCCCTGATGTGATCCTCGCCCTGATTTTCGCCGCGGCCTTTAGTCTGGGTGCGGTTGCTGGCGTGCTCACCATCATCATCACGACGATGGGTTCGCTCGGTAAACTGTTCAGTGAATGCATGGAAAATGCCGAAATGAACCAAGTGGACGCGATCGAGGGCGTGGGCGGCAACCGTCTGTTGCAGCTCCGCTTTGGGATCCTGCCGCAATTGCTACCGCAAATCCTTTCATATTGGTTGCTGCGGATGGAGATTAATCTGTCGGTCGCCGCAGCACTTGGCATTGTTGGCGCAGGCGGGATTGGCATGGAGCTGGAACGTGCCATCAGCTTCACTGAATTTGATACCTATTTGGCGATCCTGATTTTGATTGTGTTTTGTATTTTCGTGATCGACCTTGTGTCCGAACAACTGCGCCACCGGCTAATTGGGTTGACGCAGTGAGCGCTGAGGCTGCCCTGATTGCCCGGGCCGAGGCCATACTTCCCGGTGCAGTGATCATCAGGCTGGAACGGCGGATCAAAACGGCGTTGGCCGTCGCCGCATTCTTAATCGTTTTCGTGGCCTGCTGCTATGACCTTGGCCTCAGTTGGGATGTTTTGGGCGGCGGCCTAGTGAAGATGGGCACCATCCTTGGCGCAATGTGGCCGCCGACGTCAGGAGGCGAACTACCCCGGCTTTTGCTAGCGCTTGTGCAAACCTTGGCCATTGCTGTTTTGGGAACATTGCTGGCCGCGTTGGTCGCAATCCCGCTGGGTTTAGCGGCGGCGCGGAACATCGTGCCCAACCCCGCCATTCATTTCGCCATTCGCCGGTTCATGGACCTGTTTCGCGGCATTCCCGTGCTTGTCTGGGCACTTATCTTGGTGGCGGCGGTGGGTCTGGGGCCAATTCCGGGCATACTTGCCATCGCCTTTTCGGACATCCCGCGCCTTGGCAAGCTGTTTGCCGAAGCGCTGGAAAATGTTGATGCCCGGCAACAGGATTCGCTGCGCGCTACAGGATCGAGCACATCGGGCGTGTTCCGATTTGGTGTTGTCCCACAGCTGCTGCCCGTCTGGCTCAGCCAATGTCTTTACTATCTCGAACAGAATTTCCGCGCGGCGGCTGTGGTCGGTGTTGTTGGCGCTGGCGGGATTGGATTCGAACTCGAAGAACGGATACGAATTTTCGCTTTCGACGAAGTTGCCTTCATCACCTTGATGTACATCATTGTTGTGGGGATAGTGGATTTCGGGTCGGAGCGGCTGCGCGCGCATTTGACATAAGGGGGTTGGACTATGCTTGAGTTGAAGAATCTGCGTTGCTGCTTTGGCGACGTTGTCGCAGTGGACAACGCCAGTCTCAGCATAGCGCCGGGGGAAATGGTGGGAATTATCGGTCGATCGGGGTCGGGTAAAAGCAGTTTGCTGCGCCTGATCAACCGCCTTTACGTGCCCCAGCAGGGCGAGATTTTCTGGCGTGGTCAATCGGTCACAGCACTCAAGGGAAAGGAACTGCGTGATTGGCGCGGGCGCTCGGCAATCATCTTTCAGCAGTTCAATCTGATCCCGCGCCTTGACGTTCTGACCAATGTTCTTTTGGGTACATTGGCAACGCGTCCACTGCTCCCCTCACTTTTCAAATCCTTCCCGGCAGAACAGCGCGCGCGCGCAGTCATGGAACTGGACCGGCTTGGCATGGTGGACACCGCTTTCAAACGGACGCAAAACCTTTCTGGTGGGCAGCAACAGCGGATCGCCATTGCGCGCGCGATGCTGCAAGATCCAGAAATCCTGCTCGCAGACGAACCGGTCGCCTCGCTTGATCCGATCAACAGCGAAATCGTGATGCAAAGCATCGCAGCGCTCAACCGGGAACGCAACATCACGCTCTTAATCAACCTTCATTCGGTCGATCTTGCGCGGCGTTATTGTAGCCGCGTGATCGGCATGAACAACGGTAAGATTGTATTCGATGCCCCGGTTGAGGAGCTGACCGACCAGGAAGTGGATCGGATTTACGGCGCAACGAGTCAACCTTGTCAGGCAGATCTCGCACCTCAGAAAGAACTTAAAACTGCGCGGCCCGCAGCCGTCCCACCCACAATACGCGGCGAGCCCCAGCTTGAAAGCATAGCATGAGCGGCCGGCTTGTCAGCGTCGCCAATGACAAAGGCCTCACATATGTCGCGCGCGAAGTTCCGCAGCGGGCAAAGAGTTTAACGCATGGACCTGAACCCGAGATTGATCCGGAAGCGGCGGTAATCGATTGCGCGCTCGGCCGCTGGACCCGAGTGGGTGCACGGACCCATCTGCATGAGGTTTCGTTTGACGATTATAGCTATATCGTCAGCGATTCGAGCGCGACCTACGCGGCAATCGGCAAATTCTGCTCAATCGCACGCGATGTGCGAATCAATCCGGGTAATCATCCGACATGGCGCGCAGCCCAGCATCATTTCAGCTATCGTGCGGTGTCTTATGCGATGGGTGATGCGGACGATGCCGAATTCTTCGAATGGCGACGTGCCGACAAAGTTGAGATGGGGCACGACATCTGGGTCGGACATGGCGCAACAATATTGGCCGGCGTGACCGTTGGCACCGGCGCCGTCATTGGCGCTGGCGCGGTGGTTTCCAAGGACGTACCACCTTTTGCAGTTGTGGTCGGAGTGGCGGCTGAGGTAATCAAAAATCGGTTTGATGCGGCGACACGGGAGAAGCTGCTCGAGATCGCCTGGTGGGACTGGGATCATGACCGGCTTGCTTCCGCACTGGACGAATTTCGTAAATTGGACGCTGCAGAATTTTGTGAGAAGCATGGCTGAAGGCCGGCTGATTCTTGTCGTCGGCCCGTCCGGTGCGGGCAAGGACAGCCTGATTTCGGCGGCAGCGGATAAGCTTTCAGCAGATGCCAGCTATCATTTCCCTAAACGTGAAATTACCCGCCCGAGCGATGCCGGCGGCGAAGATCATATAGAAGTGAGCGTCGAAGATTTTCACGCAACGCGTAACGCAGATGGTTATGCCCTTTCATGGGACGCGCACGGTCTTTGCTACGGGGTTCCCGCAGTGATCGATCAGCAGATCCAAAACGGCGCAACCGTGGTGGTCAATGTTTCACGCACCGTCCTCGATACCGCGCGCGGCAAATATTCAAATCTGCGGATCATCTTCGTCACTGCACCTCTTGATATCCTTGCACATAGGATCGCGGCGCGCGGCCGTGAAAGCGCCGCGGATGTGGCAGGACGTTTGGCACGTGCAGGGATCGCTCAACCGAACGGCGATAACGTGGTCATTGTCACCAATGACGGCAGCCTTGAAGAAGCCATTAGGGCCTTTTTATTGGCGGTCGAAAATGGAACGATGTAACAATTTAGGCGTGCAGCGCGGGTAGGCGCGGCAACTAGGCGATCTTGCGCAGTTATTTATCGAATGCCTAACCAGTTGCGCAGTGCGTTTGCGGATAATGGAAGACAAGAGCGCGGATCGATTTATCACGTCGACAGCCGCGCCAGCGCTGCATCGGCGTCCTTGCGCGAATGGCAGCGATGAACTTCAAGATGGGCATAGGCGGGTTCAGCTAATGCACGGGCAATGCTTTCGCGGCGACTATGATGCCTGTTCCAAGCCCAACGGATCGGGTGTTCGGCGCGGAACAGCCGGAAGAAATCCTCGCGGCATCCAGGAAACACATCGGTGCCCGACGCCGCCCGCGCCAGCGACCGAGGGATTACCTGGCGCATCACCTGCATGCGGGGCAGGTCTAGCCATACCAGATGCTTCATGCGTGGCCAGACAATCGGCCATACCTGCGAATATCCACCCGCAACTACCCAGTTGTCCCCCTGCGTTGCCGCATCGATAGCATTGATCAGAGCTTCTGGTTCTTCCGCACTTCGATTGTACCAGCCCGGCCCCCAGTTCAGCAGATCAAGTTCGACCACGCGCAGTCCGGCCGCCTCGGCCAGCCGCGCCGCAAATGTGGATTTACCTGCTCCCGATATACCGACGACCATCACACGCATGAAGCGCATCCCTTGTAAAAGTGGGCCCGTTGAAAAACGACCGATAATCGTGGAAAGTTGCGCGGCAGGCCCTCACTGACCGACGCTAATCTGATGCGCATGAAAACTCTAACCCAACTGCGCATTACGTTTACGGATAATAGAAAACGAAAGCGTGGATCGACTTACGGCTTCAATCATCGGCCAGAGATTGTCGACTTCGCGTAATTCCGCGCCATGTTCGGCCAGCGCTTCGGCGGGGCTTTGAATTCTGTGCCGTTGCAGGGGCATCACGGATATCTCACTGACATAAACCCCACTATTGGGGTCAAATAAATTCCAGTGCGGTCCGGCCTCAAATGCATAGATCCACATGGGCATTTCCGCCATCCGGCTGCGCCAGTCCTTTTCAATAACAACGATACGTGACGCTTTGCTTTTGCCGATAAATCGGTCGGCGTCTGCTTTGGTCGTGGCCGGCCCTCTTCCAAAAATGATTCTGGGGCAATCACGTGGGGCAAGGTAGTTTGATAAAAACGGATAGCTTGTTGTCCAGACACATGGGTTGTTCTGTCCCACTTCCGGAGCTGGCGGAATCCTTGGATAAAACGCTTTGATACCGGATTCATGCGACGCGTGAAACAAATGCGAGGGATCGAACATCGGCCGTGCAAAACTTAAAAATCATCAGCCCAAGAACGGGAAGCGGGCTTTGACATTAAAGTTACTTTCACGGTCTGGCTGATGGAAGACGCACAGAGATCCGAACCGATGCGCACCGATATCGTCGGCAAAAAATGCCATCGCTGCGTCCAGAAATGCTTGGCGCATCGCGGCATCTTCGATTCGACCCGACAGCGTCATATGAAACCTGAAATCGTCAAAGATATAGGGGTAACCCCATTCCACCAGCTGCCGGTCCTGTTGTTCGCTCAGCTTCGCTTTGCGCCTTCGCTCCAATTCTGCATGGGTCGGAAGCGCCCGGAAGTTGTCGAATTCGCAAACGCAGTCTTCATGCAAGGCCAGCATTTCCGCAGATTTTTCGGCTAACCGAAAGGCGATGAAATGCCCAAGTATCTGAGGCGCAATTTCCACTGAAAAAGCGGCGCGTTGGGTTGCGAATTCCTCAACCGCCGCAATGAGTTCTTCTTCGCAAGCATCGTCGGCGAGCGCGAATGGTGCTTTCAATGTGGCGTGGAAGCCATAATGACGGGCGTCCGCTGTCAGCGCCGAAAACGCTGCGGCATCAGAGCCTATAGGGACATATTGTGGAACATCCTGTCTAGATGCGGCATCGCGACCCAACCACTGGGATGCGCGCAGCCATAATGGACTGTCTGAGTCGGGCGCGTAATAAATGGCATAGCGGCCTGTCATGTCTCGTCAGGCTACCCGTTCACCGCCGCGCCAGACTGAAACCGGGCGCGGCCATTTGCCAGCTTGCCAGGCGACGCGAACGAGATCCGCGTTAAACCCCTTAGCAACTCTACCACGGTCAGTGAGCGCAGTTGCCTTGGCGGGCGCGTGAGTCACCGTCGCGATTGCGCGCGGTAACGACCAGCCATAGGGTTCCTCAGTCAGCAGGAAAGCGGCTCGCAGCATTGAAAAGGGAATATAGTCCGACGTAATAATGTCCAGCAGATCCGCTTTTGCCGCCGCACCTGCCGATAAATTGCCAGAGTGCGATCCGCCGCGCACCAAGTTGGGCGCTCCCATCGCGATCACCATTTCCGACGCGCGTGCCTCTTGCGCGGCCTCGATTGTCACGGGAAATTCCGCCATGGTGCATCCAAATGCACTAGCTTCCCGCACCTGTTCGACGGTCGCGTCATCATGCGCGGCGAGGGTAAAGCCATAATGGGCAGAAATGCCGGCAATCTTCGCGCGATGGCTGGCGCATAATTCGGCGAGGCTCTCGGCTTCGGCATCAACCGCTTCGTTGACGGTCCTACTTCTCAATTGCCGCTGACCCGGCCTGTGATCCATCAGCGAAAGCATTTTCACCCGCGGATTATCAAGCTGCGGTTCCAGCCCGTCCATTAAGGCAGGATTTGTAACTTCGCAACGGATGTGCAGGATATGCTCTGCTTTCAAAAAACCTTGGCTCGCGGCAGATTCGATCGCGTCGATCAATACCGGAAAGGCTTCGGCTCGGTTAAGACCGTTGCGCTCACCGTGCAGGCACAGCGAGTCAAAGACGGTCGTAATCCCTGCCGATATGCACTGGGCATCATGCGCCATAACCGCGCCGACAGAATCCCATGTGGCACCCGGACGCGGCTGGTAATGCTTTTCGAGATTGTCTGTATGGATATCGACCAGGCCCGGAATGATGTAATCGTCGCCCCAGTCGTCTGCTCCAGCCGACGCAGACGTGCGTGGTTCAATCGCTTCGATCACACCGTCACGGACCAAAATTTCTGCCGATATGACCGCGTCGGATGTTACAACATAATTGCTGAAGATACGTGTTTCGCGCATAAATCAGGCCGCCAGTCGATATTCGGTTACATCGAAAAAGCGCGTTGCAACTGCGTTGCGCACGGCTTCATCGTGAAAGATGCCTACCATGGCGGTGCCGCGATCACGTGCTGCATTCATTAGCTTGATGACCGTCTGCCTATTGGCCGCATCAAGCGATGCCGTTGGCTCGTCGAGCAGCAACACCGGATATTCACGCACCATCACACGCGCGATGTTCACGCGCTGCTGCTCACCACCCGAAAATGTTGCAGGTGGCAGACCCCATAATGCCTTGGGAAGGTTAAGCATCGCAAGAATAGCTTCGGCCCGGTCCTTCGCCTCCCCTGCATCGACGCTGTTTTCCAGCAAGGGTTCCATCACCAATTGCAGTGTCTGTATCCGTGGAATGACCCGCAGGAACTGGCTGACATAGCCCATTGTCCGCCGCCGAATGTCGAGAACGACATGTGGTGGCGCATTAGTGATATCCACATATTCACCGTCATGAAATAACTTCACTGAGCCATCGCTTGGCACATAATTGCCATAAATAGCGCGCAGCATCGTCGATTTGCCTACCCCTGATACGCCGCTCAACACCACGCATTCGCCAGCGGCAACTTCAAGCGAAACATTTGCAAAAACCGGCACCAATGTACTGCCCTGATTGTGCAGCGTGAATGTCTTTGCAATAGCCTCAATACGGATGGCGGCAGCTTGATCTTCCATCATGGTCATATCTTTGCTCAAATCTGAAGTACGGAGGAAACGAGCAGCTGGGTGTAGCCATGCTGCGGATCGTCAAGCACCTGATCAGTCAGGCCTTGTTCGACCACGAAGCCGGATTTCATGACCAGCAGCCGGTCGGCCAGCAGTCTCGCGACGCCAATGTCATGGGTCACGATAATGGCAGCCAGACCCATTTCACGCACCAAGACGCGCATGAGATCAAGAAGCCGCGCCTGAACCGACACGTCAAGGCCGCCAGTGGGCTCGTCCATGAACACCAGGCTTGGATTGTGGATGAGATTGCGGGCGATTTGCAGACGCTGTTGCATACCGCCCGAAAAGGTGCGCGGCTTATTGTCAATGCGGCCAAGATCCAGTTCCACCCGCTCAAACCAGTTCAAGGACTGTTCGCGCATTTCGCCATAATGGCGGCGGCCGTTCATCATGAGCGGTTCAGCGACATTTGCGCCCCCCGATACGCGCATGCGTAAACCATCGCGCGGATTTTGGTGGACATAACCCCATTCCTCACGTGCGATTCGGCGACGGTCCTGTTCGGACAGCGCGAAAATGTCGTGCATTCCATGACGGCGGCTGTTGAATAGGACTTGGCCTCCAGTTGGTTCAAGCTGACCCGAAATGCACCGCAACAATGTTGTCTTGCCCGATCCGCTCTCTCCAACAATGCCTAAAATCTCTCCCCGGCGTAGTTCAAAACTGACATCGCGGCAGGCGCCAATCGGACCGAAGGATTTGTCTAAGCCTTCGACAACAAGCAGCTGTTCATCACGTTCGATAGGTGTGATCATGCTCATTCGGCGTCCTCCGGCTGATCTAACTGATCCAGCGCATGGCCAGCCAATGGGCCGCTATGGCCTTGCTTTCGGCGCTCACCGCAATACGCACTGTCCGAACAGACGAACATGCGGTTGCCGTCATCGTCAAGGATCACTTCGTCCTTGTAGCTGCTGTCGCAATTGCACAGCGCGCATACTTCGTCCCAGCTTTGGATTTCGAAAGGGTAATCCTCAAAATCCAGACTGCGCACATCGGTATGCGGCGGCACAGCATAAATGCGCTTTTCGCGTCCCGCGCCAAACAGGTGAAGCGCCTCGCTTTGGTGCAGCTTCGGGTTGTCGAATTTTGGGATTGGCGAGGGCGACATCAGATACCGCTCGTCCACCAGCACCGGATAGCCAGCGCCGCCAGCGATACGGCCATAAGCAGCGACACTTTCGTAAAGCGACAGATATTGGAGCCCATATTCTTCATAGGCATGCATCGCGCGGGTTTCAGTCTCACGTGGCTCCAGCCCGCGTAACGGCTCAGGCTGCGGCACTTGGTAGACCATAATTTGGCCTTCCTGCAGCGGCGCTTCCGGGATTCGGTGGCGCGTCTGGATGATCGTCGCCTCTTCGGTTTGCTCGGTCGTCGCCACATCGGCAACGCGCGCGAAAAAACGCCGGATGGACACAGCGTTAGTCGTGTCATCGGCGCCTTGGTCGATGCATTTATACACATCGTCCGGACCGATAATGGATGCAGTCACCTGAATACCCCCGGTTCCCCAGCCATAAGGCACCGGCATTTCACGTGACCCGAATGGCACTTGGTAGCCCGGAATGGCGATGGCCTTCAGTATCGACCGGCGGATCATCCGCTTTGTCTGCTCGTCAAGATAGGCGTAGTTGTAGACCCTGTTGGCAGGCAAGTTTGATGGCGCGTTCATTCCGCTGCCTCGGCAAATTCACTGGTATCGGAATTGGCACGCGCTTCTTCCCATTCCTTTTTAAGCCGACGTACGAACTGTAATTCGGCTTGAAAGTCGACATAGTGCGGCAGCTTTAAATGCTGGACGAAGCCCGACGCTTCGACATTGTCGCTATGATAAAGCACAAATTCTTCATCCTGAACGGCATGCACGCCCGCTTCGCCAACTTCGGCATGGCGCAGTGCGCGGTCAACGATCGCCATGCTCATCGCTTTGCGTTCATTATGACCAAAGGTCAGACCATAGCCGCGCGTGAATTGCGGGGGGCTTTCTGCCGATCCTTCGAAATTTGAAATCATCTGACATTCAGTGACCGTTATTTCGCCAACTTCGATTGGGAACCCGAGTTCCTCCGGCGTAAATTCGACTGCCACTTCGCCCATGCGAATTTCTCCGCATAGAGGGTGTGTATTACCCCATCCGCGTTGCGAGGCATACGCGAGGCTTAGAAGGAAACCTTCATCACCACGGGCGAGCGCTTGAAGTCGTTGGTCGCGCCCAGCCGGAAATGCCATTGGCTGACGCGTTAAATCATAGGGCTCGGCGCCATCGTCTGCATCGGTCGGGGCAGGTTCCAGTAACGCTTCATGGGCAAACACAGACGCAATTGCCGGGATGTGCTCGGCAACCGGCGTGTCGCCAAGCGGGGCTGCGGGTACTGTTTTGTCATCGCTCAAGCCGAAGTCGATCAGCCGATGCGTATAGTCAAAGGTTGGCCCCAGGATTTGCCCGCCGGGGATATCCTTAAACGCTGCCGAAACGCGGCGTGCGACGGACATTTTTGTCGTATTGATTGGTTCCGATGCACCAAAACGTGAGAGTGTGGTGCGATAGGCGCGCAACAAAAAGATTGCTTCGGTCACGTCGCCACGCGCCTGTTTGATCGCAAGTGCGGCAAGATCGGGATCGTAGCAGCTTCCTTCCATCATCACCCGGTCGACGGCCAGCGACAATTGTTCACGGATCTGCGCGACCCCAAGTTCTGGCACATTTGTGTCGCCGCGCCGGGCTTCATCAAGCCAAGCATGGGCATTACTAATGGCGCGTTCTCCGCCTTTGACCGAAACATAAGCCATATCTAGCTCTCCTCGTTGATGCGGGTGGTCCGTGGTAGGCCGATGACGGCGTTGCTTGTGCCCATGATGATGTCGACGCCCAGTTGGAATTGCGAACGATCACCCATGACTTCGTTCCAAAAGCTATCGGGTATACCGGACGGGGCAATATGCGCGGCTTCCTTGATGCCCGGACCCGTCAGGCTGACATGTTTGCCGCCTTCTAGCGCGGGGCAAGCCAGTAATAATGTGGTCGAGCGATCAGGATATTTTGGATCGCCCGAGTTGAATGCCGAAATTGGCAGCAACTCTGTCACCGATAAAATTGCGAAAACCGCTTCTTGCGGGTCAGTTGTGACCGGGCAGCCGCAGTGAAAACGCAGCCATCCTGATAAAGCCTCGCCTATTTCACCGCGCGGCAAATAAACGGGTGTTTCAAAGTCGAGCAGCGTCAATGCAATGGCGCTTAACCCTTCAAGCCCCGGAACGGGCGGCACAATGTCAGCATCGATATCAACTATCCGACCCGGCCGCGCCATCGCGTCCATCAGCCGCCTAAAAATCCGCTGGGCATCATAGACCGGATCGGCAAATCCGGGCTGAATATCCTGAAGCGATAATGCAGCGGTCATTTTTCTTTCCTTGTCCGAACCATGGTGAAAAAATCGACTTTGGTCGCGGCCGCTTTGCGTCCGTTTTCGGTTTTCTTGTCGCGAACTGCATCGGCGAGCGGCACCAACACCTTTTCTTCAAGAACACCGCCCCATGTTTCGCTCTGGACCATTGCATCCGCCAGCGCTGCTAGTTCGGCATGATCGCTGTTTCGTCCGGCAACATAGCCGATGCCAACCTGCCCACCGTCTATACGCAACGCCGCTCTCGTCAGGGGCAATTCACCCAAGTTGAAACGCGCACCATCGCCCCCAACCTTGCCACGCACCATGATGAGTCCCGTATCGGTGGGACGCACTTGCTTGATGTTCGGCAGATTTTCAATCCGGTCAAAAAGGTCCCGAACCATTTCATGCGGCGACTTGGCAATCAGCCCGTGCGCTCGCTGGCGCACTGCTATCGCGCTGGATTCAACTTCAACAGAAACATCATTTTTCATAGCATACTCAACAAATTGAAGATTTGTATATTGTGACAATACTTTATCCATACCGAAAAATGCAAATATAAATTTGTTACAATAATGTTAATCAACTAAAACTTGTTGAATACTGTCACCTTCTATCAACTTCTGTCACTATATTGACATTTTTATCTGCGATGGACGTTTCGTTGCTCGAAGGCCTGTATTTATGTGGAAAATTATCGCCGACGAGCTGGAACGTTCCATTCAGGATCGTATTCTTGGCCCGGGGGATAAGTTACCCACCGAGCATGACTTGGAACAAAAATATTACGTGACCCGGCACATGGTGCGACATGCCCTGAAACATCTTGCAGACCGAGGCTTGATAGATAGCCATCAGGGGCGCGGAAGCTTTGTCCGTCGCCCGACACTTCCAATCAAAATCCAGCGCCGCACGCGTTTTGGCGAAATGGTTCAACAGGCCCATGCCAGCCACATTCACCGTACAAGGCGACTGGAGATCGTTCCGATTCCGCCAGATGCCGCGCGCGCGTTCGGCATCAACCGGACAACACCGGTAATCTGTCTCGAACGGATATCCATCGTCAACGGGCAACCCACCGGAATTGGAACACACTATTTTCTAGCGAGCCGTTTCGCCAATTTTATCGTTGAATATGAGAAAGTTGAATCGATAACAGCCGCACTGAAAGCGCAGGGCGTGCATGATTATGTCAGAGCGCAAACGCGTATCACTGCCCGCCCGCCCAGCGCTGAAGACTGTGAACTTCTGGACATGCCCCGGCATGTTCCGTTGATTGTTACACAAGCGGTTAATCATGACACCGATGGTATCGTGCTTGAATATGGAGAGGCGCGCATGGCGTCTGACCGGGTCGAGCTGATGATTACACCCGACGAAATTTCCCATTAAACAAAATCAGGAATTACCAGTGCAAACGACAATTTCAAATGCCCAGATAGTTCTCGCCGACAAGGTCGTTCATGGCACGCTTATAATGGAAGATGACGTAATCACGCAAATTGACGACGGCATCACTAATAATAATGCGATTGATTTTGGCGGTGATTATTTAATCCCTGGGATTATTGACATTCACACAGACAATCTGGAGCGCCATTACTTCCCGCGGCCTAATATTGACTGGAATCCTGTTTCAGCGGCAATCGCGCATGACGGGGTCTGTATCGCCAGCGGCGTTACCACAGTTTTGGATAGCCTCGCCTTGGGCGCATGGGACAGAGGTGAAGCGCGCGGTCTCGACAATCTTCGGCATCTCGTCAAAGGCGTATCGACCGCGCAAAACGGCGGCGCTTTGCGTGCCACCCATTTCATGCACTGGCGGTGCGAATTGCCAATCAGTTCTTTGCCGCGCTTGCTTGACGAATTTGTACCGCACCCCATGACGAAACTTGCCTCGTTGATGGATCATACGCCGGGGCAGCGCCAGTATATGCATCTTGATTTCTTTCTAGATCGCACATGGCGCAAAGAGATGAACGAAGCCGAAGTCCAATCGCGGCTTGCACAGCGCCTCGACGATCAGGCGGCCAATGTGGAAAGCAACCGCGCTTATATGTCGGAGATGGCCAAGCAATTTGGTCTGATCCTTGCTGCACATGATGACCAAACGGTGGAGCATGTCCAAGCCGCGCACGCCGCAGGCGCAGTCATCTCTGAATTTCCTGTTACTGCAGAAGCCGCAGAGGAAGCGCGCCGATTGGGAATGTTGAACATCATGGGGGGCCCCAACCTTATCCGGGGTGGATCTTATTCAGGCAACGTCAGTGCGCATGATTTAGCTAACGACAATCTGCTCGATGGATTTGCATCGGACTATGTTCCACGCAGCCTTATCGAATGTGCTTTTCGTTTGCCCGAGGAACCCCATGGCTGGTCCTTGCCGGACGCGGTTGCAACCGTCACTCGCGTTCCTGCGCGCGCGGTTGGACTTGAGGACCGCGGCGAAATCGCAGTAGGGCAGCGCGCGGATATTCTGCGCGTCAGCAAAGATGCAAGCTTCCCTGTTGTTCGTTCGGTCTGGGTCGCCGGCCAGCGTGTAGCTTAAGCATGGAACGCCTTCGATGTCTGTCGTTTAATCTCTGGAAAAATGAGGGCCGTTTCGAAGAACGGCTGGAGAAGCTGCTTAAGCTTTTGCCCGAAATCGATGCAGATGTCATCGCGCTGCAGGAATGTTTTGTTGCGCCCGATTTGAAGATCGATGTCGCTGCGTCTATCGCCCGCGCGTGCGGGCTGCATCTAACGCGGGGTGAGCTTCGCGAAAAAACGCGCGTTCACAATAAGCAAGACACGCTGTCACGATCAGACATGGCGATCTTGAGCCGCGCTGCACCTGAGACAATCGAACTCATCCATTTACCCGTTGATAGCAGAGACGGCGAACGGGCGCTGCTGCTCATCTCACTTCCATTTGCAAACGAGCTGCTCCACATCGGTTGCACGCATCTCACCCATTTGCGCGATGCGGCGGGGCAACGGACGCGCATGGCGCAGGCCAATGCCCTTGCCGATATGTTGTCCAGTCGCCAGCCCTCAACAACCATATTGCTCGGGGATTTAAATGCCCGCGCGGGCGATGTGGATTTAGACCCGATTATGGCGCGCCGTCGGCTACATCCGGTCAGCGCTGCACTTGCCGTAAAGGCACAATGTGCAATTTCTCCCGCCGATGGATCGCTCGATCACATTCTTCTATACTCCTCCTACAACGAGCAATGGACGGTCAGCCGGGACGTCGTTCTCGCCCCCCATGATGATGACCCCGATGCAGGACCAAGCGATCATCCGGCCATCCTCGCCGATCTGGTGCGGGCATGAGTGGCGGCGGTGGAAATCCGGGCTATGTTCCGCGGCGAACGACAACACTAGACTGGCGGCAGACGTTGGCTGCCTTTGCACGCTATTGGCTGATTGAACGTGGGACTATTGTGCTCGTTTTCGTCTTGCTTTTTGCGATGATCGGGGCAGAGTCGCTTACCCCGGTTGCGCTTGGCCGATTGGTCGATGCGGTCAGTAACCCTGGCCGCGCCGACCCGGCAAATGAACTATGGCACCATTTCGCATTTGCAGGCGGAGCCATGACCGTTGCCATCATATTGAAGCAGCTATTGGACAGGTTATGGAACGGGCTCACGGCTCGGTCGATGCAACGCCTGCAGATGGACCTCTTTGCCCGCGTGCAGCGAATGTCGGCCGATTGGCACAGCAACGCATTTTCCGGCGCCACGGTCCACCGCATCTCACGCGCCCGATGGGCGCTGGACATGATCAGCAATATCATAATACTTCGGCTGCTGCAGCCGCTGCTTCTCATGCTCGTGCTTGGCGGAATGATGTATGTTGCTGTGCCCTATGCGGGTATTGCATTCTTTATCTGCACTGGTTTCTATCTGACGGTGAGCTGGTTCTTGTCTGCAAAATGGGTGAGACCGCTCGGTGTAATCTCAGCATCGCGTGACAGTCGGTTGACAGGGGCTTTGGCCGACGCGGTCACAAATAATGCAACGGTTAAGGCCTTTGCCGCCGAAGCGCGCGAAGACAAAAGACTGCAGGCCGTTTCGAACGAATGGCTCGCCGCAGCGGCGCCCTCGTTCAACCGAGCCACCGACACAAACGCCATCCAGATGCTTTTATGGACCATCACTCAAATGAGCGTTCTTGGAGCCATTGCGTGGCAGGCGACGCTGCAAAAGGCAGGCACGGCAGAACTGGCCTTTGCCATTTCTGCGCTGCTCATGCTCTCGGGCCAGTTGCGGACATTGGGACAAGACATCAGAGTTTTTCAACGTGCTTATGCTGAGCTGGAGGATGCGGCAGAGTTTCTATTGTCCGATCCAGTAGAATTGGCGCCGAGCGGTGAACCCGCCAAAATAGCGGTGGACGGTGCAATCCGTTTCGAACAAGTTAGTTTTGCATATCCCAATGGCGGCGCTGTGTATCGCAGTCTGAGCTTCACGATTGATGCCGGCGAGCAGGTGGCACTGGTCGGTCCATCGGGTTCGGGAAAGTCGACGATCGTCAAAATGATTCAGCGACTTTATGAACCCCAGCAGGGTAAAATCCTGATCGACGGCAATGATGTCGCTTCCATGCGGCTTGAACAATTGCGGAGCATTACATCGGTTGTCCCCCAAGAACCTGTGCTCTTTCACCGCAGCCTAGCTGAAAACATTGCCTATGGGCGACCTGACGCGAGTCTTGAGGACATCATTGATGCCGCGAAGCGCGCACGCGCGCACGATTTTATCGTTCGACTTGAAAAAGGCTATGACATGGTCGTAGGCGAACGCGGGGCAAAATTGTCTGGCGGAGAAAGGCAACGTATTGCCATCGCCCGGGCGATATTGGCAGATCGTCCCATCCTGCTCCTTGACGAGGCGACGTCTAGCCTAGACACAGAAACCGAACGGTTGGTGCAGGAGGCCGTCCGTGAGCTTGCTTATGGACGAACAACGATCGTTATCGCGCACCGGCTATCGACGGTTGAACAGGTTGATCGCATATTGGTTTTCGACGACGGTGCGATTGTTGAGGAAGGAAACCACAAGCTGCTCATGCAACGCCGAAATGGCCGCTATCGCCAGCTTTTCGAGATCGCCAGCCACCGCCCGGACGCGTTGATCTGTGCCTGACCCACAAGCAGACTTGAACGATAGCTCGCCCATCATTGTCTGGGGACGGCCCGACAGTTCAGCTGTTTCACGGGTGATGTGGACCATCGGCGAGCTCAATTTGCCTTATCGAAGAGTCGACTGGGGCGGAGCCTTTGGGGGCAACGACGATCCGGCACACCGCGCGCGCAATCCGGCTGGCACCATCCCGGCGGTAGAGTTGCCCGATGGCCGGACTCTTTGGGAATCGCAAGCCATCGTTCGCTATCTATGCGCGGTATACGCCAAAGGCGATATGATTCCCTTGGACCCTTTTGAACGCGCTCAGGCTGAAGCGATTATGGATTGGGGCCCGGCCTTTGCCCGCGCCGTCAGTGCGGTTCGAGCCGCCTATAAGAATTCTGACGCCACGTTGGAAAGCTGTTCGGTAGCTATCTCTTTGCTAAAACCACAACTTGGCATGCTAGAGCTTTTATTGGGCGATAAAAACTTCCTTGGCGGACAAAATTTGGGCATCGCCGACTTCGCGCTGGGCGGCTGGCTCCACCGACTGATGCGGTGCCCAGAAGAGCTCGAACTCGGCATCCCGACCAATGTACGAAGCTATTATGGACGGCTCTGCTTAAGGAAACCGTTCGAGGATCATATATTAACGCAAGTTTCGGCGGGCATGCAGCGTATTGGCGGATGATTGGGGGAGCTAGATAGGCGTTTCGCCAATACTCCATCTCAATGTCCGGAATATCAGCAAAACCCATAATCAAGCCGCTCCGGTCGAATGTCTGCATCATCGTTTGCCTTTTTAAATGCGGACAGTCCGCTCTCGGCCCAAATGCTGCTATCACAACAGCTCAAGGACGAGAGCCATTAGGCTTCCCGTCAAAATAGACTATTCCAATTGGAACGCTGGCGAACGGTGTTGGACGCCAACGGCTCTTCCCGGGCAGATGTGACTTTTGTGGCTTTTGGAATTGCGCGGACCGGTCCCAAAGCATTACGGATGAGCTTGCTCATCCGTTTTTAGGGGCAAGCTGAACACAATGATTGGTGCAATAACAATTGCGTATACCGGCCATGCCGCATCCGAGGCCGACTTAAACGCTGAATTTACAAGATTTTTACGCGGGCGTTCTAATCAGAACGCTGATAAAAACGCAGTCTATAACACTGCTTTTTGCAGCCAAGACTCTCTAGCCTAAAGCATTGAAATCATTGGAGCGGGCGAAGGGATTCGAACCCTCGACCCCAACCTTGGCAAGATTCAGTTCGATGAAAATTCCATTATAAATCAGATTTTTATAATGACCGTGCAAAATCCGAACACGATCCGAACATTTTCAGCGGCATTTTCTCAGAAGGCTTTGTGTTCAGGTTTCCAGACAAATGCAGAGCGGCAGCTTTGCGCCCAAATGCAGTCATTATAGACGCCAGATGGTTTCATCATTAGCGGACATTGCATCAGCAACGTTGATACGGCTAGCTTGTTGGACGATTCGGAACGGCAGTTTATGGCGCAGCGCATAGGGTAAGCTGCCATTTGCAGAGTTCTAAAGTGCGAATGCCGCGGGTATCCCTTTTGTCAACGCGACCTAAACCCGACCACGGAGCAAATCGTTGGGAGTAGAGCAATGTCTGGTCCGATATGCAATCTTCGACGGGCTGGCCTTGTCAGAAACCAGCTGGCATTGTAACTCGATTTAGCAGTATCTCTCTTTCGACTGAAAGCGCTCGTTCTTAGGAGGTGCATAACCGCTCGGGCTCCTGCTGCGGGTTTATGATGCCACGTCCGGCGGTTGCGTCCCTATCTAATCTTTAGGGCTGTTTGCAGAATGAAAATGCATTAACACAATTTCAGACACATCAGGAAGACATGCTGGCGTTTTATGGATCAAATATCTGATAAGAATTTGAAGGTTAACGCTTCGGCCCAGCTGTTGGGTTACGGGTTTGGAATAGAGCAGCAATCGGTCTCTATCGTGATGACTTTCACTGCTCCAACTGAATTTGTTATTGATACTGCAACAACGGTGTTGTCCAACATCTTCCTAATGAACCTGGAGGAAGTCAACGCGCTCCAAATTCCAAAATCTTTCGGTATACCTTTGCATGTCGAGCAATATATACAATGCGCGTTTGCGTTAGCACGCAGCATTTTGCGAGATGGAGGCTGTCCCTCCTTTTCCACCGAATTTGTTCAAAGCATTCAGGTTGCCGATGCTACTAAAAATACTTACTCTATCAAAGCAAATGTCCCTGCGATTGAGAATTACGATGAAAAGCAAATTGCCCGAGCTTATGGCTACAGTGTAATCCTCCTCAAATTGCTTGCAAACCCAGATCAAGCTGCATTCAAAGAGGCGGCGGATGCCTTACTCGGCAAATTTTTGATTTCCATGCAACAGGTGCTGATGCGCGGGGTGTCGACCATACCGGTGCTGAGGGAAGCCCATAAACGCGGCATTCAAATATCCCATCTTGGATCAGGCGTATTTCAGCTTGGCACAGGCAAACACGCACGACTGATCAGGAAAAGCTCAACTGACCGCGACTCTGTATTGGGCGCAAATATCTCTAACAGAAAAGATTTATCCGAAGTATTTTTCAAAGGCGTGGGCGCGCCGGTCCCTCAGAGTATCAAGGTTCAAGACAGCAACGCGGCCGTGGAAGCTGCAAACAAGATCGGGTTTCCTGTCGTATTGAAGCCTGCAAATTTGGAACGCAGTGAAGGGGTCTTCTTGGATCTGAGGTCAGATATGGCGGTTCAATCTGCCTTCGAGGCGGCCCGAAAACTGTCTCCACGTATTATGGTTCAAAGCCGTATTCCCGGACACTGCCACCGCCTAGTGACTTTTGGCGGGCGGTTTGTTTTCGCGTATTCGCGTTTACCGTCAGCCGTGAAGGGTGACGGCTTCAAATCCATTCGCGATTTGTTGAACGCGTTTAACAATGCGCATAACTGTAAGGCCAAGCATTTGCAGACCGCACCTCTTCCCTTCGACGACGAAGCGCTAGATTGCTTGTCCTCACAGGGGTTCACACCTGATGATGTCTTAGCAGTTGACCAACTGGCTTTTCTTCGGGCCGCGAACCTGAAAGAATATGCCGGCCATAACGAAGTAATAACGGATAAAGTTCATCCGGAAAACATCGCGCTTGTCGAACGGCTATCCAGACTTTTTCGCTTGGAAAGCTTAGGTGCTGACCTTGTCTCGCCAGACCCAACAAAGCCTTGGTATGAGAATGGTGCGGCTATTAGCGAGATTAACTTCGAACCACAGATTGGTGAGAATACAGCCAGAGCGAATATTGATGCGATGTTTCCCAATGAAACGAGCGGGTGCATTCCTGTCGAGTGTTTCGTGGGTGGCGCCCAGGCCTTGCAAGCGGCACGTCGAAGACTGAATGAACTTACCAATGCCGGAACTAGGGCAGCGCTAACCACCCACGCTCTGTCGCTTGGTCACTGTGGCACCGAATATCGTTTTGCTGAGATGGCAACACTTACGCAGCGATGTACCGCTTTGCTCCGCGATACCGATATCGAGGTGCTTATCGTGGTGGTTCAGACAGACGAATTTTTGATAACAGGCTTGCCCTTTAAGGCTAGCGCCCAGATATTTCGGGTCGGTTCAGTCTTGCGCAACCATAGAAATCTGAAGGAAGTACTGCCACCAATGGTCTTGTCAAAAATGATTAGACTACTTGGCGGGGTTTGAACTCTGGGAAGACCGCACACACTTGATCAGCCGCACGTTCGACCCGTTCTACAGCGTCATCGAGCAGTTCACGTCCAATTGGCGTCAAGCGCGCATGCGCGACCAACACCGATAAGCCGTCTTGAAAATTGCGGTGGCGTACTGGCAGAAGTTTGCAGGCCTCGGCCCGCATTCGTGAACTTGTTGCTGGATTTAAAGCTATTTCAGCAAGAAAGCTATACATACGCGCGATCACGAACACCGCATGGTAGATGCCGTCTAGAGGCCGTGGATCAATCCTTAGCGGACTCCTGTAGGTCTCCGACGCTGAGTTGAGGACTCGGTGATCATTGCAACTAAGTGCGAAGAGCAACGAATGAGCGCTCTCGTGGATTATGGTTTCAGCCAGCACGAGCCGTGTACGCTTGCGGCGCATGTTAAGAAGGATCGAACCATAACGTTCGATACTGCTGCAGCCGTCGAAGTCCATGCCATTGCGTGGTACCCCTACCGTTGCAACAATCTCGGCGGTAATGGGAAATAGCGCAGAAGATGCGTGGGGAGCTTTTACCTGGATCAAGCACAGCGCAGCTGAAATCTTTCGCTTAATCTCTGGCTCTGCAACCTTCGAGATCAGCGCCATTTGCCTTGCTGTCAGTGATGTTGAGGCAAAATTCTTTCGCACACTATGAATTCCTGAGTTACCAAATTCTCGGGAATTTAGAACTCTCACTGCAATTTGCGCTGTGATCGGCCTTCTCCCTCGGTAAATAAGAGAACACAATGGCGCTAAATCGACATTGCGGTTGCCAAGCAGAGACCGTATAATCGAAAAGTAGGCCGCGAACGCCTCGGGTTCCACGGTGCCACTTGCTTCGAGATGTTCGGCAACGGGAACGAAGCTTTGATGCGTCTCACACTTGGGGATGACCCGTTCGAGTTCTCGCAAACTTTGTGCCATTCGAATATTAATGGGGAATGGCTCACGCGGAGCCTCTAACGTTTGTTCAACGGGCCTACAGACAGCTGTCGAACCGGCTGTGATCATTGCAGTTCTGCTGCCAAACTCGGGAAGGGACGGCAATTATCTTCGCTCAGGGGGTGGACTAGACCTTGAAGCTGCCTTCAGCCTTGCTGATTCCAATAACCTTGCTGGCTCCAATAACCTTGCTGGTTCCAACAGGCTTGCCACCACCGCCCACAGCTTTACCTGTGGCCACGTCGTGCGATTGCTGTGACTTATTTGTGTGGGTCACGACGTCAAAAAGAGGATCCCCGACTAGGTTGAACCCGAGAAGTTTGGATTTATCAAGATTGTGGATCTTCATTATTTTGTGCTCCTAGTCTATGTTTGTGGTATACTAGTCACTTCCGTTTTACAACATTTTTTCCAAAACATTTTTTGAAGCTTTGCTGCACTCTTGCTTAACTGCGTCGATGTATAAATGTTGGGCTCCCGCGGGCACGCAACGCCTCAAGCCGATCCCAAATCTGGATCGCCCTGTTCCAGTCGGCGATACGCTAACGCAGATATTTCTCTGTACACGCGGGCTGATGGATAGATTTGCAACGTTATTGCTATGTGATTTCCAGAACCCGCTGCTGCAATGGTTTGGCAGGCTGGGCTTATTGAAGCGTTTAGGGCTTAAACCTGACAGTCCGTTTCCGGCCCAATTAATGACCTTCCGCTTTGCGCCCAGATCTACTCGTGTTCCCCATCGGCCCTGCGTCCCGATCCTTTGCCAAAGACGCTTGGCCTGATAGTTGCGGTTGTGTAAGTCGCAATCGTAATCGCTGCCGCACCGATCAAAACGACATGCCCGATCAGATTGAAAGCAAAGAATGTATAGCTTCCGATTGCAAGGCTAAATGCTAGAACCCACATGGCGCCTAACGCTTGCAGTACATAGTGCCGCGTTGAGATGTCCGGAATGTGCCTGAGCGGACTAACATCGCTGTTAAATATGAAATTCCAAGCATGAACAACTAATTTTTTCATTTGTCTCTCCCTCAGCCACCGAGATGCTGAAGTATTATGCACCTTTTATGACGATTTGCCAACGGTATCCCCGTCGGTATCGCTGACCCCTGTGAAGGGTTGGAACGTGCCTTACAACTCACAGCGAGAGTGTCCGATATACAGAGGTCAATAAGGCTTTGACGCAACTGCACGGGCTGTCGAGTTACACCCACACACTGACGCGCAAACGGTTAGTGAACCGGCTGATCGAGCGATAGGTGTTTGTCGAAATGGACATCGACAAGCCGGCACAACTGGTGTTTTGAAGCAGATCTTGTGACCATTCAGAGTTGTTGCTCGAATCCTTTACCATGTCGGTTTACGCCCAAATAAGGAAAGCCTCCCGAAATGTGGAATATTTCCGCATTGATTAAGTCTTTTCGCAGAACTACCATCTAAGAGCGCTTTTAACTATAGGGTAAAGCGCCTTGGAACAGGAACACTCAATCATGAAGCTTACTAGCCGTTTAATCACCGCCATCGCATTGGCAACTTCATCCCTCGCCGGCACAGCAGTAATGGCTGACAACCACAAAATGGTCGCAATGAAAAATATCGTTGAAACCGCGTCAGCCGTGCCAGATCTGAGCACATTGGTCGCCGCTGTGACGGCCGCTGGCCTTATCGACACGCTCGCAAGCCCAGGTCCATTTACAGTGTTTGCGCCAACCAACGCCGCCTTTGAAAAACTTCCTGAAGGTACAGTTGGTACGCTCGTGAAGCCAGAGAACAAGGCAACCTTGACCAAGATCCTGACCTATCATGTAGTTGCTGGTAAATTGACTTCTACTGACATCGTCGCTGCCATCAAGGCGGGCGAAGGCAACGCTATGCTTACAACAGTCGCAGGCGAAAAGCTGGCCGCGCGTTTGTCGGGTAACAGCGTCGTCATCACCGATGGCAAGGGCGGACAGTCTACCGTCACCGCCGTTGACCTTATGCAGTCAAACGGCGTTGTCCACGTCATTGATTCGGTATTGCTGCCTTAATTGGTAGCTTCGGTGCCGGTCGCTTTACCCCCGTTCAGCGGCCGGCGGCCTTTACATATGCTTGCGGGCAATGTGTGATGAGCACCACGCCTGCCAAGACCACCCCCATATCGATATCGAAAAGTATCACTAGCCTCGCGTAATGTGGGGCGAAGTCTTTGCATGAGGCTTCAGAAATGAGGGTGCGGACATAGGAAGTATCCGTTACCACCGTATCGTGTGTCGGACTGACTTCTGCATTGCCTAGCTCCAAACCGCAAAGCCGACAGTCCGCTCCCGGCCCAGAAGCTGCCATGATAACCGATCAAGCACGATGGCCGCTTAAGCTTTCCGTCAGGGCAAACTGTTCCCATTGGAACGCTGGCGAACGGTGTTGGACGCCAACGGCTATTCCCGGATAAATTTGGCTTTTGTGGGGTTTGGGATTGCGCGGACCGGTCCCAAAGCGTTACGGATGAGTTCGCTCATCCGTTTTTAGGAACGAGCTGAACACAATGATTGACGCAATACCAATTGCGTATACCGGCCATGCCGCATCCCAGGCCGACTTAAACGCTGAATTTCCAAGATTTTTACGCGGGCGTTCCAATCAGAACGCTGATTAAAACGCAGGCTGCAAGCCCGCTTTGAGCAGCAAAGGCGGTATCACCTAAGTCATTGAAATCACTGGAGCGGGCGAAGGGATTCGAACCCTCGACCCCAACCTTGGCAAGGTTGTGCTCTACCCCTGAGCTACGCCCGCTCTGGCGGTCAGGCATTGAAATCCTGACGGGTGAGGCGCGCCGTTAGCATGGGGTATATCCCCCCGCAAGCTCCAAATGCCGCCTTTTTACGAAAACGGGGTAAAGCCTGTCTTGTGAAAGCTATCGCTTTGCCCACATAGGGGACGAATCGAATCCTAAAGATTGGAGAATGACCTTGGCGACGATGGGCCTGACCACCGACGAACAAAAAGCCGTTGAGCAATTCCGGACCGACGTTGTCGCGCCGTCGATGGAGCAGTTGGTGATCCTTGATTTCTGGGCCGAATGGTGCGGACCGTGCAAGCAACTGACGCCGATTTTGGAAAAGATCGCGGCGGAATATGCAGACCGCGGCGTGATACTGGTTAAGGTCAATGTCGACGAGAACAAGTTTATCGCCGCGCAATTTCAGGTGCGGTCCATTCCAACGGTTTATGCCATATTCCAAGGGCAGCCCGTTGCCGACCTGTCGCCGGCACGCACGGAGCCGCTATTGCGCCAAATGCTTGACCAATTGTTGGAGAAGCTGCCGATCACCGCTGGCGATGCCATTATCGACCCAGCCGCAACATTGGCACCGCTTGTGGCAGAGGCCGAGGCCCTTTTGGTGCAAGACGGCGCGGAACAGGCTTACGCCCTGTTTGCCGAAGTGCTTTCGGTATTGCCCGAACATCCTGCCGCTTTGTCTGGGCTTATCCGGGCACTGACCGCTTTGGGGCGTCAAGAGGAGGCGCAGGCTATTTTTGACAGCCTAAGCGCGGAACTGCGTACCGACCCAGCGCTGGAAAAGGCGGGATCGGTATTGAGCATAGCAGCTGCGGCTGTTCCCCCTGAAGAACTGGCCGGATTGAAAGCCGCCGTTGCGGCGTCACCCGATGACCTTGCCCTGCGCATGGAACTTGCCAATGCCCTGATGGCAGCGGGCGACCGCGATGGTGCCGCCGAGGCGTTGTTACATAGCATCGCGGCGGACCGAGAATGGAATGACGGCGCAGCCAAGGCGCGGCTCCTCGAAATATTTGCTTTAATTGGATTGGAAGACTCATGGGTAGCAGCGACACGCCGAAAATTGTCAGCGATCCTGTTCGGATGACCACGCAGCGCATTTCGATTTTCCCGCTCACCGGCGCGATTATTTTCCCGAGCATGCAACTGCCGCTGCATATATTTGAACCGCGCTATCGCGATCTGGTGAGCGATTCGCTGGCCCGTGACCGCAAGATCGGTATCATCCAGCCCAAGGGGCAGGGCAATCAACCCCCCTTGTTCAACATTGGCTGCCTTGCACGGATTCACGATGTGGAGGCGTTGGACGACGGTCGATACAATATCATCCTTGAAGGTGTGCAACGCTTTTCGGTGATTAATGAATTGAATGTGACCACCAGCTTTCGCCAAGTTGAGGCCGAATTGTGGGACGAAGATGAAATGGGCGAAACGCTGTCATTGGCCGAACGCGCTTCCATTGAAATTGAATCGCGCCGCTTTGCCGATTCGCAAGGGTACAGCGTCGATTGGGCGGCGGTGTCGCAGCTGGACGATTATTCTCTGGTGAATGCCATTGCCCAAATCGCGCCGTTCGATTTTGCGGCCAAGCAGGCCTTGTTGGAAGCGCGTGGGCTATCCGACCGTGCAGACATTATTGTGCAGTTAATGCAGTTTTTCGGACGCCATGACGGGTCCGACGACCGCGTCACGCTTCAATAATCAGCCCAGAAAGCTCGACCGCAGGCCGTCGATGACGAATTGCGCGGCCAATGCGGCGAGCAGTACACCCAACAGCCGTGTGATCACGGCTTCGGCATTGGCACCCAGAACGCGCATGATGGGGCCAGCAGCGAGCAGCGCCAAAAGCGTCAGGACCAGCACGGCTCCCAGTGCCGCCAAAACGACGCTAGCGCGGTCAATCCCGCTATTTTGCGACATAAGCAGCATGACCGAGGCAATCGACCCTGGCCCTGCGATCATTGGCATGGCCATAGGGAAAACAGAAACATCCTCAATCTCGGGCGTGTCGATGATTTTCTGCGCGCGTTCCTCGCGGCGTGACGTGCGCTTTTCAAAAACCATGTCGATGGCAATCAGGAACAGCATTATACCGCCTGCAATCCGGAAACTGTTCAATTCAATATGCAACGCGCCCAGCAATCGTTCGCCGAACAACGCAAAAACCAGCAATATGCCCGATGCAACCATCACCGCACGCAACGCCATATTGCGGCGCTGCGCCGCATTGGCGCCCTTGGTCAGGCTGGCATAAATCGGCGCACAACCCGGCGGGTCGATCACGACGAAAAAAGTGATGAAGGCCGAAAGAAACAGTTCAATCATCATTGCGGCGCAACCTGATCACTGACGGCAGTTTCGTTTGCCTCCCCGTTCCAATATGTAACCTCGATACTGCGCGCATTATTGGGTTGGACGACATAGCTGTAGCTCAAGGATTGATCACGCGCGTAGCCGGTTTTTATTGTTGCGGCCTCAGGCCCGGCAGTGCGCGTTGCAAACGCTTGGCCTTTGCAACTGGCGACCGTCGTTTCAATCATCTCTTTCGGCGCACGGGGCACGGTCAGCTTGTCCAAATGGTGTAGCACCCATTTCCATTCCCCGTCACCGCGCGCATTTTTCTCAATAAATTGCCAGACGGTGGTGAAATAGCCGACCGCGCCATCCGGTCTCTCCCACGCGCCAGTCGTTACGCCGGTTTTGCCATCGCAAGACATGACCGCCTTATACGGTTGCCATTTTATCGGCGCGGCCGGGTCTGCCTTGCCCTTCAGCCATTCGAGCGCAAGGGTGGGTTGCGGCACGAACATGACGGCGTCCTTGGCGGCGGTTTCACGAAAAGCGGTCCATTGCCC
>Ga0247843_1003356_pt1 | contig 26563 bp, 30 predicted proteins | sample LaCruzMarch2017__FD_192420 | JGI IMG/M metagenome (GOLD analysis project Ga0247843, IMG submission 192420) | Freshwater microbial communities from meromictic Lake La Cruz, Castile-La Mancha, Spain - LaCruzMarch2017_8m | ecosystem: Environmental > Aquatic > Freshwater > Lake | place: Spain... | reverse complement strand
AGCACCCAATCTTGAAGTCCGTGATATTGCTGTGGTCACTGAACTCACTGCATTCAAACAATGTTGGCAAGGGGTTCCCCGAGCCAACGGAGATGTCAGTGCTGATCCTGTTAGATCTCAACGCCGCGATGCTGGCAAAGGATTCAAATGGGACGCTGTGAGATTTGCTCACAAAGTATACAGCATTTTCCATTGTGCAAAAAATGCACCGTCTGACTGGTTGATCTGGATGGATGCAGACACTGTGTGCCACAGTCCTGTGACTGAGTCGGATCTAGCAAGACTATGTCCCGGCGATCGAGACCTTTGTTTTCTTGGGCGTCGGGACAAGTTCAGTGAGTGTGGACTGTATGCAATGAATCTCCGCAGACCTTGCACACAAGATTTTTTAACTAAATTTCAAAAGTATTACGACGACGCTGAACAAGGAATTTTTACTCTAGACGAATGGCATGATAGTTTTGTTTTTGATGCTGTTCGTCGGCAGACTAGTTTGTACGAGTTAGACTGGAGCAGTCATTTGATCACAGGTGAGGGACATCCCTTGATCAATTCAGAATGGGGTGCATACCTAGACCATCTCAAGGGCAAACGTAAAAATACTGGACGCAGTCCGGCCACTGATCTCAAAGTTCGTCGAACCGAAGCATACTGGCAATGAACTGGATATTTCTCAACAAGAACAACTGTGACGAGTACATAGAAATGTTTGCTCGTGGATGCAGCGCAGTGCCCACTGAGTTAGAAACCTGGCGCTATCAAGACAGTGATGCACCTTTGGTGATTCGTGGAATCATGAAGCACAAGATTATCAAACAGTGCTGGGCAGACTCTAGACCGTTCTGGTACATGGATTCTGGATATGTTGGCAATAGACCCAGTGTTCTAAACCCATACGGATGGAAACAGTGGCACAGAGTGGTGCCCAACAACCTGCAACATGGTGCAGTGACACCAAGGCCTGCCGACCGTTGGCAGCGTCATGATATTGCTATACCTCGACGTCGGCACGGCAGCAAGATATTGTTGGCTGCACCGGATGAAAAACCCTGTGTGTTTTATGGTATCACTCTGGCTGATTGGGTTGCACAAACTGTTGCCACAATCAAACAACACACTGACCGAGAAATTGTCATACGTGAACGCAATCCCAATCGACAGGCACGTGTGGCCAGTGACTTGCAGTCGGCACTGACAGATGTGCATGCCGTGGTCACATTTAACTCAATTGCAGCCACTGAAAGTGTGCTGGCCGGTGTACCAGCATTTGCTCTAGCACCATCAAATGCTGCCATCCCAGTGTCCAACACTGACTTATCCAAAATCAACAACCCATGGTACCCTGATCAAGATCAAATTCATGATTGGGCATGCCATTTGGCCTATGGGCAGTTTCACAATTCAGAACTGCAAAATGGCACAGCGCACCGAATACTACAGGAGACACAACATGCGTGAACATTATGGCTGGTATTTCCCAGACGTCGACACCCACTTTCCACAAATGCTGAAGAAAAGTGTTGACCGCGGTGGCCCCGCAGAATATCAATTACCTGTGCGCCGTCGCAGTATTGAATTGTGTGCCGGCCATGGCACTGCCTTGGACATTGGAGCCAATGTAGGCCTGTGGAGTCGTGACCTGGTGGACAACTTTTCCCAGGTCATTGCGTTTGAGCCCGTGGCCATCTTTAGAGAATGCCTGGAACGCAATGTGTCTGGAGCCAACTTCTCTATCAGCCCCTTGGCACTGGGAGATCAAGACACTCAAGCCACCATGATCATTACTGAAGGCAACACTGGCCACAGTCACTTGGATCCTGCCAGCATGGGCACAGGTGATGTGCAAGTGGTAAAACTTGACAGCTTGAATATACCCAATGTGGACTACATCAAGATAGACTGCGAAGGTTATGAGTATCGTGTGTTACAAGGTGCAGAACAAACCATTCGAACCTGGCGGCCCATTGTGGTAGTGGAACAAAAACCACATGCAGCCTACAGTGATCAATATGGACAACATGCAGCCGTTGAGTTGCTGAAATCCTGGGGCATGATTAGGCTGGATCAAGTCAAGGATGATTGGATCATGGGATGGAACTGATCAACACTGTTGAAGTTCGAGACGGATGGGTGTGGCCGCGTACCGATGTGTCTTGCTGGGCATTCATGCAACGGTATCCTGTGTTGCCACAAACCATCTCAGAGTTGGTTCCACAAAAAAGAGTAGCAGTACAAGCCGGCGGCAACTGCGGATTCTATCCCAAACAATATGCTGCACTGTTTGACACTGTGTACACGTTTGAACCTGATTGGTTGAATTTCTATTGTCTCAACATCAACGTGCCAGAGCACAATGTGATAAAAAATCAATCATGCCTGGGCCACCATCATCAATTGGTCAATTTAAAAATCAAAGAAAAAAATCGCGGCAAAAACTATGTGGCCGGTGCAGGGCGTTATCCCACTTACTGCATTGATGATCTAGGCCTAGCCGTGTGTGATCTAATTCACTTGGACATCGAAGGCTACGAATATTACGCACTGCAAGGCGCTGATCAAACTATTGCTGACTGTAGGCCCGTGATTGTGATAGAGATGTGGGATCAACTGGACAATCGTTTTGAAGAAAACATCAATGCCAAGACTGAAGAATTTTTGTTTGGCCATGACTACCGTTATTTGAAAACCCTGCACGAATCAGACAAGGTTTATATTCCCAATGAAATCATACATAATTCGACTGAAAAATAATGCCATATCAGAGAAATACGCAGACCTCTGTGTTGCTCAGGCCCAAAAGTTTGGCATTGATGTTGAATACTTTGACGGCATCAACGGCTTGGAATATCAACCGCATGTGACTGAACTGGGTATTGCACCAAAATACAAGTTCAAAAAAGGTCGGGCTGGGGTATTTGGTTGCTTTCTAAGTCACTACTATCTGTGGCAGCAGTGTGCCGCAGGCCGTCAACCCTTTTTGATTCTTGAGCACGATGGATATTTTGTCAGGCCCCTGCCCGACCACATACTTGACACATTTACAGATGTACTCAAACTTGATGATCTGGATCCCTACTCCAAGCACTACGACACCGCAGTCACCTCTCAACTTGATCAACCAATAGTTGTGAACAAATATCACAACCCACAGGCAAAGACTGTGAGTCCGGGATCAGATTTTGTTGACAAAATTGGCACCGGCAACTACATTCGCGGTGCCTACAGTTACATCATCAAACCACATGCGGCACAACAGCTAATTGATTGGATTGGACAAAATGGTTTTGTTCCTGCTGATCAACAGATTGGTGACGCTGTGGTTGATATACAAGTAACTGTGCCTACCATAGCACGACTGCATCCCGACTACCATAACCGAATCAAAGAAATATCATTGACCGGGAATCCCAATCTACTGTGATTTATTTCACACGATTGATTGTCTTGAGAAAAGGCAAGAACTTTTGATAGATACTGCCATTGCGAGCATCGTCGTCGCTCCAGTGTGCCGCTGCTAGATCATACGCCCACTGAGTTCGATCAAACACCCGAGGAGTGTTGATCTGAGCAATGTCATGATTGGCCACTGCCCAGCTCACACAACTGCTGTCGTCTGCAAACACTGGAACGCCGGCCAACACGGCAGCCACACTGGCTGAACTGTTGAATACCACCGCAGCATGAGCATGAGCAAGATTGTCCTTTAGTGTTGTGGCCAAGGGATCAAGCACATGCACATTGAGGCGTTGACGATACTGCCGGTTCCTAAAAACTGAAAAATCAGCACTGGCATAGGTTCCCGGATGTGGGCGTATCATGATGGGTAGATCGCTGTGTTGTCTTATTTCAATGATCTTTTGATTGATCCAAGCTGTTGGATCCAGAGATTTCATTGCAAACCCGCCATCACGTTGCATGCACAACAGTATGTAATCACCAGACAGTTTGGGAGGTGCCATGACAATTTTTAAATCATTGCTGATTCGTTGCCAATGATCAGCACTGCTGCCATGATTGGCATATTCAGCTTTGTCGTAAAACGGGCCGCCCAGGCTGTAGCGCAGATAGCTGCCGTGATCATCTAGATACTTGAAACAACTGGCGTCAATACACATGGTATGCCGGCCCATGCGCTGTTGTTCAGCAATGATTTGTTTGCGTAGTTCAATGTTTCGACCGCCGGTGTTGGTGGTGGCCCAGCCCAGGATCACAGCCAAGTGACTGGGAGTATACCGGTTTTCCCACTCTACAACAACTGACGCTCCTTGTGTGCGAGCGCCCTCGGCAAAGGCCTCTAGGCATGCAATCTTGCGAGCATGTTTGCGCGGGTTTGCAACCGAGCTGACATAAACAACAACATCAGCCACCGTTGAGAATTCTCCAAGCCGTTCCGTCTCGCATTTCTGGTTCAGTAAATTGACAGTAAGACAAGTGTGCCGCCCAGGCAGCAACTTCATCCAGCGTGGGAATCTTGGGATTTTCAATTTCACTCAGTGATTGACTGCACAGTGCCGCGGCAGCATTGGGTCCCAGTGTGATTGCTGGTTTGCCCAACAGCAATGCCTCCCCGGCTGCAATACTGGAAAATGTAACCAAGCAATGTACATCTTGCGCCAGTGCCATTTCCATGGTATCGTCGTTTACTCGCGTTGATCTACCTTGTTTAGTACGTATCACAATTTCTCGGGCAGTGTGTTGCTTGATTTCATTGATGGTAGAATCCAACCAAGATTCAAGATTGATGTTGTACAAATTCAAGAGTTTTTGACTGGGAGGGGCCAACAAGATTTTGGCACCTGGTCTAAATTTTGTCAACTGTACTCCGGTGCGTTCCAATCTGTCATGGGGCCTGTCTATGACTGGACCAAATTTTTGCACATCATTCAGTGTGACACGATGATAGATTTTCTTTTTGCCGTTGCCAAAATATCCAGTGTCAACATAATAGAAGTCACGATTGGCTGCACGGCAGGCTGCTATTTCTTTCCGTTTGCCAATGCCACGCAACACACATGGTATCATGGAGTTGGAGTCTCGCTCCCAGCTGCTGATTTGTCCGCCGGCACCTTGCACAAAGCTCTGTAAAATAGGATCGTACATGTGTCCTTTTTCCTTGTATTTAACTTCACCTGGGTCTGATGCAATTGCCACCACTGTTTGCAATGCAACAGCGTTGCAGCACTGGTGTATTTTGGCCGCGGTTATACCATAGTATGCGCCTGACGGATCCACACGATATTTGAGAATATCTTCAAACAGTTGCCGTACATCCGGGGGCACCATGTCAAATGGTGATCTTGGCAATGGTGCTAATTCTTCTTGGTCAGTCATGTGTGCTTTGCTGGCAGTAAACTGTTAACTCGTGTTCCCGGTGCCAATCCTCGCTTTGTGGTGTGTCCACAAACTCATCAAAGCACGGAGTTCCCAAGGTGTAGTGCAACAGCTTGGCATTGGCATTGGGTCCAAACTCGTCGGGCAACCAATTCCATTCAATTGGCAACTCGCCAATGCGGGCATCATCTATCCAGGAAAAGCGATGTAGTTCAGCCCCTGTGGATTTTTGAATAAACTCTGGAGTGAGTTTTCGATTGGGGAAACTGTTGCAATTCCATAGTATAACACTTGACCAATTTTTTCTAGGATAATCTTCGTTCTTGGACCCCAGGTACTTTACTGGCATACGTGTTTTGTAATCATGTTTGACCACTTGCACATCCATGTAAGAATTTCTCATGTCCCAAAGTTCTGCAATGTCGCCATGTACAATCATGTCGCCATCGATAAAAATTGCTGCACCAGTAAATCCCATGAGGTATGGCACTAGGAAACGTGTGTAGATAAACTGATTGCTGCCGTCAGTGTGTGTTTCTGAATAGTCCTTGAACAAGTTCAAGGCCACAGGAACAATGCTGACTGGTCGGCTGGCGTTGCGTATGATGGAGTTTGCGCACACATGAAACGCAATGGCTTCGCGTGGGTCATAACCTATGAACACTGGAATTGGTGATTCTTTCATGCTCGTTTGATGTCCTCTTCAATGCAATTCTCACCGTACTGTATTTCAATCAATTTTAGTGGTTGATCTGTTTCGTTACACAGCATGTGCCACTGGCCTTTGCCAATAAAAATATGTTCATGCAAGCCATAATGCCCCACCAACTCGTGATCGCTTGATTGGTTCAGGGTGTACACTGCGGCATTGCCTTCGGCCACAAACCAAAACTCTGCACGTTGATCATGCTGTTGCATGCTCAAGCAAGTTTTTGGATTCACAGTGAGTTCTTTGAGTTTGGTGTGTGGCCCTACTTCGTGTAGCACACGATAGTACCCCCAGGCTCGTGATGTACGCGGTTTGTTCCACTCTTCGAGAATCCATGAACTGGAGTTGCGTTTGTCGGATCCGCCCACGCCAAACACAAATTCCAAATTGCTATCTACCACATCCATTTCAGGAATGTTTTTGTCAGTGCGATCTCCACCATTGGCAAACACCAAGATTGCGTCAGGGTAGTGTGCTCTGACTTGACGTATGAACTCCTTGGCCGAGCCATCCTCATCGTCAAATGTGTACACTTCGTCTACCATGGCAAGATTGTTTATCACACACAATCTTTCCGTCCATGGCATGAATGGCCGACCTTTTTTTCGTGTGAGCCATTCGTCTGAATTAAGCCCCACAATCAGCATGTCGCCCAGTGTGCGGGCAGCTTTGAAATAGGCAATGTGCCCAGAATGCAGCGGATCAAATCCGCCGGTTACAAGTACAATTTTCATGCAGGTATTTACACCTGGATGTCTTCCATGCCAGCAGTTCTTAAACGCACAATATGGCCCATTTGCCACTGTTTGGAATCCAGTCCCTTGAGTATGCCCAACCACTTGTTGCGTAGCAGGGCTACTTCGTTGATGATGGTTTCAAAGTCAATGACTTCGTCTTCGCCATCTACGTATTTTTCAGCATCACGAGAAGTAAGAGCACGAGCATATCCTTCAAGATACTTTTGAAAGTGTCGGCGCCGTATTTTTCTCAACTGTATATTGAGGTAATTGAGCACTGCTTCAATCTCTTGCAACTGATTGAAACGATGCTCGGTTATGCCCGGCAGCTCTTTGATGTTGCGCTCAATTAGGCCACCAATTTTGCAGTTGGTTTTGGCTGACTCAAGCTCGGTTTCGTAGTGAGAAATAAAATCAGGAATGGCTGCTAGATCTGCAACTACTCGACTGTACCACATCAGTTTTCCCAGTCTTCTTCGTCGTAGTCAAGTTCTTCTTCTTCCTCTTCTTCGCTGCCTTCATTGTGTCCTTGATCCATGTAGTCGGTCAGGGCACGTTTGATGTCTGAATCACCCTTGAAGGCATCACGTATGTCATCTATTGCACAGTCGTTGTCGACCATGACTGATACCACTATGTCAGCTGCTTCACTGCGATCCACTGAGTTTATGTAACGCTTGAGCTCGCTCCAGATTTCACTTACAACATGTTCCATTATTCTTCCTCAATGTCAACAACAGGTGTGGCATCCTTTTGATTGCCAAAGTCTTTCATCACAGTGTCAAGGCAACCGTCAGTGTTGGCTTCCCATGCTTTGCGAAACTTCTTGATGATCTCGCCATCACTTGTGGTAAACACCAGGCTGTTTCCCTCACGCTTGAGCAGGCCTTTTTTCTCAATCAAGTCCACCAGCCCCGAATATGGACTCATGCCTGTTTCATATGGGATCTTGACCTGCACACCTTCAAACGGCTTGGCATAGCGTGTTTTCATGACCTTGCAACCGGCGCGGATACCAGTCACGTCTGAAATTTTGTTGCCGTCCTCGTCCTCTTTCAGTTTCATCTTCTTCATAGCAACAACAATACTTGAAGCATAGATAAAACCTTGACCACCTGAGATTTTATCATCAGGGTCAAACATGTCCTGGCTGGCGTATGTATGGTTGGTACACACCAAGCCCACGTTGTAACTGCCAAACATGTTGACACAGTTGCGCACCAATGCAGTAAGTGCTTTGGGCTTGCGTCCTAGATCACCCTTCATTTCGCCTGCGTCAAATTGATTCACATCAGTGGGTGTCAGCAACATGCCCAGGCTGTCAATTACAAACATGACCTTGGGGCGTTCGGCTGGGTCAAGAGCTTTGTAGTCGCTCATGAATGTAGAGATAGTTTTGGCCACATCATCAATCATGGCCATTGACAATTTAAGTAACTTGCTGTCACTAGTGTCAACGCCCAAGGCCTTGAGCCAGTCTTCGTCTAGTGCATTTTCGCTGTCAATCAGCACCACAAAGATGCCTTGCTGTTGTGCATGTTTGATAATGTTGCCTGAGCAGATGTATGATTTGCCTGCGCCAGAGTCCCCGGCAAACACAGTGACCTTGCCCAGGGGAATACCACGATTGAAGTCGCCTGAAATCAAGTAGTTCAAGGCATAGTTGCCTGTGGAGATCCAGTCCGTGGGATCGTTAAAGCCAATACTGAGTCCATCAATACTTTTTGTAATTTCCTTACGGAACTTGCTTACGTCAAATGGTTTTCCCATGAGTCACCTATTATTTTTAAAGAACACAGAGGGAGAACCCCTCTGTGTGATACTGTCAATTACTTGGCTTGACGGCTGCGGATCATGGCCAAGATGTCTTCGGCTTTTTGTGCTGGCTTGTTGGCTGCCACTGGTGCTGTGGCTGCTGGCACATCATCTACATCAAATGGAGGATCATCATTGGTCACTGCTGGCTTGGTCGCCATGGGCACTGGGCTGCTAACAGGCTTTGCCGGCGCATCATCGTCAGTGCTGGCTGCGGTGCCAGCAGGTGCATTGACACCAGCAGGACGAAAGTATTGTCCCCAACGTTCTGTGTCGTATGGCTGTCCATCTACACTTGCTTCAAACATCTCTTTGATGACTCGAAGTTCGACATCGCCGGGCTTCTTGGGCAGGAATGTGCTGAGATCAAACAAGCCATGTTTTTCAACAGCGGCTGCTTCATCTTCAGAGAGTGCAGACTCTTTACGTGCCCACTTTGATCCGTTGTAGTCGGCAAATCCACCCTTGGCACCTTTGCTGATGCGGAAGTCCAGACCACGCAGGTAGTCAGTTGGCAATTCTTCCAGTTCAGGATCCATCAGCGCACCCTTGATGGTGGTAAAGATCTGCGGACCAATGATGAATCTGCGAATTGGGTTTTCAGGCGACTTGTCATCGCCAATGGGGTTTTCACGCACAAAGCCTTGGAAAATGTAGCTACGCTTTTTCCAGTACTTGCGACCCATTTCTTCAAGGCTCTTGTCCTTGAACCAGGTACGCACTTCTGCCAGGATGGGACATGCCTCGCCCCACATTTCCACGCAGGGTACTTGTACCATGACCTGCTTGGATTCCATCTCTCCCTTGATGCCGTTAAAGGGCAAACGAATCATGGCTCGTTCTTGCCAAAAGAAAGTGTTTTTAGAGTTACCATCGGGGAGGAAGCGCAGTGTGGCCGATTGGCCTTCTTCCATGTTCCAATGTGGGTAAATTGAATTGTCCCCACCGGTGGATTGCCCACCTTGTTTTGATTCTGCTGCCTGTAGTCGTGCTCGAATTTCTGCTAAAGATGCCATAGTTGTTTCTCCTAATAAAGTTGCCTATGTGTGTTGCCTATCTAAATTACTTAGATCAATTGTTGCCTGTGCCACAAAAGAAAAAGCGCAAACACAGTAGTAGTATATGCGCTTTTGTCTGCTGTGTCAAGTTTATTTATATCATTTGAGCAAAGCCAGTGATTTTATTCTTGCCAGTTCGTCCGACTCGTAGTAGCTGCCTGTGATTGCGGCATTGTAGTTCATGGGGTCGTCGTTGGCTTCGCCCATGACTGGAGCCATGCCGCCGGCCACTGTGCCCATTTCATACATGCTGCCGCATTCGGCCAGGCCATGTTCAGGACAGTAGTCGCCTTCCATGGTCATATTGCAACTGCTGCCTTCTGTGGTCACTGGCATAGCCATGGGAGAGACGAGATTTTCAGCTATGCCGCGGTCTTGAGCAAACCGGTCTGCCACCCATTCATATGGGTCTCCGTCTCTGGCTTTCTTTGTGCCATATGGCATGTCATCAAAATAATAATCATACAAGGCATGGAACAAATCATCACTCATGTCACCAGTGGCTTCAAAGTCACGCACTTCTTTGCCAAACCGATCACAGATGTGATCCAAGGTGCTACCAGTGGAATCTGTTAGCACACTTTCTTTGAGATCATCATAGTCACCATTGGGCTGTGGCAAATCATAGTAGTCACCTTCTGCCTCGGCATCTGCGGTATCACTTTGCGGAACATCAACACCCAGTTCATTCAAACGATCCATGATGGCTGGGTTTTCCCAGATATTGGCATTGGGATCTTGTTCGGCTTGGTCACCAATGAGGTCAAACAACCGATCATCGCCCACTAGGTCATACAACTGCTCAGTGGCATTGGTGCCATCGGGGCCGGCTTCCAGCGGCTGACTCATTAGTTCTTTTAAACGATTTTGTTGTTCCGGAGTCTCGGGCAATGCCCAGGTTCCTTCGGCTAGATTATTGATCCAGTTTTCAAAGATTTGTGCTTCTTTCATGTCTTGTCCTTGTTGTTGTATTCTTGCCAGCAAGGGCAAGGCCTCTTCGATACGTGCATCCAGTGTTTGTTCCACAAACAAACTCTTGATGTCTTCGACCAAAGACTCATGGTCAGCCACTTGCATGGGTGACCATGATTCAAAGTATGCGGTGTAACCACGACGAGTGCCCAGGTGTTTGAGGCCTTCTCGTAACTGTTGGTAATAGGTGTTGGCCTGCTCAATGACCGATTGCTTGACCCCTTCGGCCACGGCATCATGGCTGGCTCGACGAAAACGGCTTAGAACCTTGAGCTCATTCACTGTTTCTGTGATGTGGCTGCCACGAACATCATAGGGTTTGCCGCCTTGGCGCACATGCTCCAGCATGGCTCTACCACCGGCCATGTTGACAAATGGCAGCTTGAAGCGTTCTTGATCGGCTGTTTCAATAAACAAACTTTCGACATAGCGGAATCTTGCATCGTTTTCGCCCAGCACACGATTGTGACGGATCATGAGTCTGGCTTCAGTGGGTTCACCTGCATAGCTGACCTTGCGTGTGCCATAGTAGCCTTCAAACAGGCCTTCTTGAATGGCAGCAATACCGGCTTGTACTCGTTTGAGTTTGTTGAGATTGGTCAGAGTGCCAGTCCAGCGATTGCGGTTGGCCAACTGCATGAGTTGTTGTTGAAAATCAAAGAACTCGTTGCGGTCTTCGGGGTCTTCAATGGTTTTGCCCAAATTGTCGCCGTACATGATCATCATTTCGTTGTCATTGCCCAGCACAATCACCATGGTGCCATAGTTTTTGCCTGAACCTGACACATAGTCAAAACTAAAAGTCTTGGCATCTTCAGTGTCACAAGGACGACCATCTCGGCCCAGAGTTTCTGGGTGAAAGTCCCGGGTATCCAGTAAATCACTTAGTTGTTGTTCAAAATTGAGAGTTTGTGCCATGGTAGTATATTTAGCGCATTATGGAAATAAAAGGCAGGGGCTCGACTACGACATCGCCATGGTCTTTGAGGTGGCTGTCCAATTCCATGTGATAGGTTTGCAACAGCATCAGCATGCGCACTGCCAAGAGACTGCTCATCACAAGATCATCGGTTTCCCCGGGTTTGGCCGAGTAGCTGGTGCCCGCGGCCACAAAAGTCTTGAGTTCACTGATCAAGGGCTTGCTGTACAGCTTCATACGGCCTGATTCCACAAGAATTTTAAACTTGTTACAGGCTGTGATCTTGGCCTTGTGAGTGGTGTTGAATCCTTTGCGAAATCGTCGACCCGTGGTGCCAGTCACAGAATTATCGCTGAGGAAGTAGCCGGGGATGTTTTCTTCTCCGTATTCTGCGATAGAAATAAGTGCTGCTTCTCCCAGGGTGTTGTTTTCAACCGAGTAGTAGATTTTCTTTTCGTCTTTGGTCACTGCTTTCAATTCCTTGACAATGTCCACCATGATGCGTACCTGAGTGGGTACATCGGTTTTGTTGTGACGCCACTCGGCCACTTGTTCAGTGGTGTCAGCTTCAAATACCTGTATAGCCGCAGGATCACCGCCGGTGCCTAGGCTGGGATCAAGCGCCACAATGTACATTTTGTCCCGGCTGATGGGTCGATACCAGCGCACCTGCCCTGTACGGTGTGTGGGCTCAATGCCCTCTATCTCCAGCAGCTTGATGGGAGATATCAAGGTTTCATCATTGATAACAAATTCGCAGTCCATTTCTCTGCGGAATCGTTCTTCACCCAGCTGAGCTCGTTGTTCATTGGCCCAGGCGTCATCGCGATCGGGATGTTCTCTCCAGTAGGCACGGTATGCTCGAAATCCGTTGATGCCCAGGCCATCAGGTCTGGGATTGCCATACTCGTCTTCGACCTTGTTGGCACCTTTCCAGATGTAAGCAAACTGATCTTCGTCAGAGTTGGGTGTTGATGTGATAATGGCTTTACCACCAGTGCTCAAAGTGGGGGTGATTGAAGTCCAGAATTCCTTGGCAATTGTGGGTCGCACAAACGCAAACTCATCTAGATACAGCAAGGTAATACTCATACCACGACCAGTATTTTCTGTAGTGGTCTGACTCACAATGCGTGATCCGTTGTCAAACTCAATTGATCCTTTGTTGTAGCTTGTGGCGCCGGCTCTGATATGGTTGGGGCACAGTTCATATGCATAGCGAATACGTTGCATGATTTCCTGGGCGCCCAGATACTTGTGTGCGGCAATTAAAATTGTAGAATCTGGCACAAACATAGCATACCACAACAGGTACCCAGCTGCTGATGTTGATTTGCCAGTCTGTCGAGGCATGAGACTGATACTGAAACGATTGTTGTGATAGTTGTCAATCAGTTTGACTTGATAGGGATAGGCATGATACAACATCTTGCCACGTGTGGGATGTTGTATGTAGAAAAAGTTATCCAAAAAATATGCTGGACCCGTGACTGGGTCTGCGCACAGCGCAAATTCCTGCAGTTCTTGATCAGTGTATGTCTCTCGTCTGTGCGGAGATTTGACCAGCACAATGTCCAGCGTTGATTTCATTCCAATCATGTTGTAGTTATCCAACTATAACTGCTTATTCGGTATTGATCAACCGGCACTGGATTTAACATTGCATGCCATTGCAATGTTCTATAGCCATCCGCAGTTGGTCGATTAATCATAATATAGCCGGTGTTGGGAGATACTTCAAACTGATGTCGAAGTGTGTTGACATTTTTATAATGATAAAAAGAAGTACCTAAATTGGCATTTCCAATCCAGGTCATCTGCATGGCGCCAGGCATTTCACCATCAGTATGCATGGTGCAGGTGAATCCAGGTTCATCCAGCCACCAAGCAGTGCCTTGATAGTTTGAAATTTTGTATCCAATTTTTTGTCCCATTACAGACCAAAGATGTTGACAAATTTGATCCCATTCATGGCTCCAGGACAAAGCTGAATTATCTATGCATCTTCGAGCCCACAATTCTTGGCCGGGTTGTGGTTTCCATGGCATTGACAACCAGTCAGTAGAAATTATTTGACCTACTAGTGTTTGTGGAAATACATCTGTGACTGCGAACAGGTTGTTGTCCTGATCAATGGGTGTTATTTGCATAAGTGCGACAACTCTGGCCATAGTTTTTCAAACTCACCTGCTTTGTCAGGATGAAACACAGTTTCGTTATCCACTATGTGTTGTTTGAATTGTTTTTCAATTCCAGGACGGGCCTGTGTTATGTTGTGATACATATTTAAAGAATTATCAAAAAATGTACGTTCAGCTGGAGTGGCAATTCCTAGATTGTAAAAACTTTCTATCTCAGAAATTGCTGCTGCGGCCACTTTGGGTCCGTGCAAAAAAGGATCTAGGTACTCGGGTTGAAACAAGTTTTGCCACAACACTGTGGTTCCTGTTTGTTCAGCAAATTTGCGCAGTTCACAAATACGTGTGGCATTGTAGATGTTGTACACTGCATGTATGCCACCCCATTGCCCTTGCGTTTTCATCAGGTCCTTGATAATTTGCAGATTATGTTGTATTGTGTCCCAGGCAGCGCCATGGCGCACGTATTCCAAGCGGTTGCCTGTGTTGTCAAAGCTCATGCTCCAGCCCACTTTGTTTCTAGTTGACAACTTTTGAAATATCTTGTTTGATTCTAGGTCAACATTCAAGTTTGTGATCAGTGTGACAATGGCGTCCTTGGGTATGACATCCAACAAACGATTGTTTTCTGGCAACAATAAGGGCTCGCCGCCTACCAGCGCAACTTCATGAATGTGTTCGTAGTGCTGTTCAATAAAGTCACATACCGAATCATAGTAGGGCCTTGCTCCTGACTTGAAAGGGATGCCTTTGAGGCCAGCCCATTTTGAACTGCATGCTTCACCACAGTAGTTGCAACTCAAATTACATGTGGTGTTCCATCGCACATCCACAATCACAGGATAGTGATACTGGTCTCCTGCTGTGGCATAATCAAAGTTGGGGTTTACATTGTTGTGCCAGGCTCGCTCAGAATCAGCACCAAAGCGTTCTGCTCGCACACAATTGCTGCAATACTCATGCGGGATTCCTTGTGCAAGACTGGCACGTATCTCTGTCATGAGATTAGAGTTTAAAATTTGAGTAATGGTCTGGGTGTTTAGATTGCCCAGCATGTTGGGATTGCCGGCACAGCAGGTTTTTACATCGCCCCGGGGATTGATATGTAGGCCACGCCAGGGTGCGGCACAATAGAAGTTATCAGTCATCCTGTATTTACAGGAGTATCATTGGCACCAACTTGTTTTGGCCTCACCGTAGTACTCACGTGCAAATCCGTTGGCAATCAGTTGCTGACGCAGGCTGACACCATTTAACAGCACATCTCCCAGCACACGGCCGCCATACTTGTCCCAGTCCATGAGAACGATCTGACGCTGGGTGGCCTGTGCAATTGCATTTTTAGTGAAAGCGGAGGCGGCTTGGCCTCGAGCGTTTTCACTTTCGCATTGAGCTCGGTGTCCTTTTTCTGGAGTATCAACGCCAAACACTCGGATTGACAGTTCGGGCTTGAGAGGTGCTGGTAGAAAGGGTGCGCGAAAGGCCACTGTGTCGCCGTCTATGACTCTGGTAATTTCAGCATCATATGTGACACCAGGTTTTTGTTTGCCTTGTGCTAGAGCCAATGTAGGAACGATGAGTAAGAGTAGGATGAGTTTTTTCATAATATTATAATTTTAGACTAATGCCGGAGTTATAGTAATAACTGCGCTAGGAATTGCCGGACGTATATACGGGCTAGATTGACTAGCTGTGTATTCTAAACTAATGCCATTTACATTGCTTACTGCAAATCTCAATTGTAGGTAATCGTTGGCAGCTATATCATCGACTATCCATTGTTTGACCAATAATTGATATGCGTCTGAGGCGCCGCCTTGTTTAATTTCAATTTTGACGCAGGTTTCGTCTATATCTGTGCCATTTTTGGCCAACCATAGATAAGTTTCTCGATTGGCATTTACCGTGTTTTTGATTTGCATTTCTACAAATACATTGTAGACTCCTGTTTGATCAATGTTTAAGTGTGTTGGGTTGCTTGAATTAACAGTGATACCATTGGTGGAGATATGTGGTGATGCGTCGGTATACCAATCAAAATTATAAACCGTGTCGGCAGCCGGTGCAATGACGTTTGCTAACTTGTGAAAACATCCATATGTTATACCAGCGCCTGAAGAAACCAAACTCAATTGCCCGATGTTGTTTCCTATGTACAGAGTCGGTGGGTCCACTGTTAGATTAGCTACTAGTTCGCCAGGGCGAGCATTGCCATCATAGTTCACAATGGTTGTCTGTGCGTTGTCTTTCATTACAGCACGACTAATACCTGTAATGTTGTCGTATGGCGGTGGTGGATTGGCCATTATTTGTATCCTTTAAATCCATTGACTGGACTTTGTGTACTAACAAAACTGGGTTCTTCGCTGGCTGCTGTACTCACTGGCTTTTTGCCACCGGGGGTTTTTGTCATTTTTAATGCGGCATCAATCACAGGGTCAACGTTGTTGTTGAATCCTACAATCACAGCATGCTCACCAAATGCAGTTTCTGCAGACCATGCAGGTCTGTTGGGGTTGATGTTATCAGGTACTGCATCACTTCTGGCACGGGCCATGGCCACACCAAATCGATAATTTTTATAAGGATCCGCGGCACTGAGTCCTGGAATTATATAAGTGTAACGCATGGGCGCTGCTTGCTCAGGCGGCAAAGATTTTTGCTCAGTTATAAATTCTCGGGCTCGCATCAGTAACCCTCAAACGCTTTGACTGGACTAGTGGTGTTCACTGCTGGATGTTCTTCGCTGTCAAGATTGCCTTGATTTAAGTCAATATGTTTTGATCCCACTGCCTGATATGCTTTTTTCAACATGGCCTGTTCTTCGGGAGTGTATGGTGCTGCTACATTGTTGCGACCACTCCAGCTTTCACTGTCTATTTCTGGTACAAATGTACCGTCAGTGGAGGCCACTGCCATCATCACACGATTGAGTTCATACACACGATCAGCAAACTGCTGATCTCGAAACCGGTTGAGTCCCACAGTGGCTGATTGATTGCGTTTGCTAATCTTGCCAACCGTATCTTCAGCAATGAACTCTTTGGCTCGCATTATGGTGTGTACACGCTGGACAGTGCTGAACTTGCAGTACCCAGCTCAGTTGCTGTCCAATTGGAACCAGTCACAGTGACTTTGTTTCCGGCACCTGAGTATATTTCAACTGTGCTGTTGGCAGGGACTTGCACAGCGGCGCTGTACAAATTTCCCACGGCTGCTGCTGATCCCAGGGCAACTGCATACACATTGTAAGTCACTGCGGTGTTGCCTGTGGCAATACTCAGCTTGTCAGTGTAAACTGTGGCATTGGCCAATGTGGTGTATACGTTGGCCATTATTTCTTGTCCTGTGGAGGAATAGCAACCACTGGTTGAAACAAGTTACGAGTCTGATCCAACACGCCAGGAATGTTCACAGGCTGTTGCTTGTAACCCTGTGTTGCAGGGCTGTGCGGATTCAACACTGGCAGTGTTGTCAACACTGATTCTTTAATAATTTTTTGTGTCATATCAAACTCCGTGTTTGCCTTTGTACTCTTTCCAGAGACCAGCCACGCTCTCACGTACTTTTTCCATGTCGCCGTCGCCGTCTAGGTCAGCTTGTGTTTTACCAGCAGCACGAGCCTTGGCCAAGTTGCCAGTGAACTTGTTGCCTTCTTCAGTTTTTTCTTCGTCAACTTCTTTTTTCTTGACTCCAGCCATTTCCATCATGCGACGGATGGCATCTTCTTCTTCGGCAGCATAGCTGTGCTGACGTTGATCTTGGCTGGCCAGCACTGGCACTGTGCTCTGACCAGTTGACTTGGGACCGTTTAGGCCACCCGAGTATTCAAAGTTGTTGTCGGCCTGTTCAGTGTTGGTAGGATAGTCTGGAGAATTTTCGTCCACCATGTCTGAACAACCACATGGAGCTTGGTTGCAAGTTGGACAGGCTTCTTCACCGTGATCATGACCATGATTGTGTCCGCCACCAATGCCGGCCATTTTGAGAATTTCTGCCAACTTGGTTGCATCTTCTTCGGTAGCTGTGACTGTTAGAGTGTTGCCACCTTCAGTTGAGCTGCTCATGTTAACACTCATGCTCTCGGCAATCATGCTTTCTAGCTCACGATTCATGGAATCGTAAATGCCTTTGCCAAAGCTCATGCCGCCCTTGCTGCCTGTGGCTGCTGTGGCGCTGGACTCTTCAACTTCTTTTTCTTTCTTCTTGCCTTTGGGCTTTTTCTTTTCAGGTAAGCCTTTGTGCTTGGTGGCAGCAAAATCTTCAGCGTCTTTCTTGCCCATTGATTTGGCTACTTTGGCAACTTCTTTACTGGGGGCTTTCTCGCCCTTTTGCGTGGCATGTACCATGCCCATGAACTTTTGTTGCTTTTTGCTCACTGCTTTTTCGTTGACTTGTTCGTCGTTGCTGTCGGCCTTGTTGATCTCATAGCCAGCTTTCTTCAACATGGCTATGGCCTGTTTGATTTCATCGCTTTTGTGATCGCCTTCTCGAGTCATCAACTTTGACCGTCCGCTTGGGCCCTTGGCACCGGTGCGATTGCTTGTGCCTTTGGGGCGGCCACGGCCACGTTTTTCAGCTGATGACTCAGCATCATCGCCTGTGTTGGTTTCACCAGTTTTGGCATCATAGGCACGTGTGTGACGCATGCCAGTGGCAGTTTTTTCAACTTCACCTTTGCTGGTCTTGACACGATCACCCACACGCATGCCGCTGTGATCACCGGCACGGCGCTTGACGTCAGCCATCATGTCGTCCCAGCCTTCATCCATTTCAGCATTGCGGCCTCGACCGCCACCCAGTGCTGACTTCATTGCTTCGGCTGCTACGTCACCTAGCATTTCATCAACTTCTTTCTTGGCTCCGGCAATCTTGTCGGCAAAAGTGATCTTGTCCTTGGGTTCAGCCAAGGCAGCAAAGCTCTTGGCTTTAGCTGGTGACATTTTTTCTTTGACTACTTTGGGATTGGGTTCCTTGCCAGGCTTCATGCCAGTTTGTGGTACACCCATTCTTTTCTGCAGGTCACGGATCATGTCTGCATCACTACCATGTCCCAGTGTGTCCAAGGCCTTGGAGCCCAGCTTTTTGGCAGCGCCGCCCATCTTCTTGACAATGTTGCCCATGCCTTCGTCAACTTCGGTGTTGTCATATTTGTCATACTTGGCACGAACTTTGTCAAGGTCTTTGCCTTCACGACCGGCCTTGGCCAAGGCTTCCATGCCTTCTTTGCCGTACTTTTCGTAGCCCTTGGCAGCACGGCTCATGTCACGCTCATTGAGCTGCTTGTGAGTGAGTTCAGGTGTGGCGCGAATGGCATTTAGTTTGTCATTCAAGTTATAGAAAAAATTGTCCATGATGGGTTCCTAAGTAATATGACTTATTTATACACCTTTTGATACTTTGCACTTATCACCATGCCACTGGGCATAGGTATTAGTACTTGTAGTTTTGCCGCAATGAGGGCAAGTTTTTTTAATTTGAGAAGAATGATTTCCATTCTTAACGCGATTTAGATTATGAGCAGACCCTTGCAATGGATGTTTCCCTTCAGCAACTAATTTTCTCTGTATTTCACCGCCCCAGAATGGATTCTTAGGTCCTTGGCCTGGTAGTGTTCCTTCTGCCGCTCTTTTTAGTGCTGTTCGTCTCTGAATGTCGCCACTTAGTAAGTGATGTTTTCCTTCTGCTACCAATCGTCTTTGTATCAGTCCGCCTGATAAGTGATGTGTTCCTGCCGCCACTCTGGCTCGTTGTTGAAGACTAGCAATGTGTGCAATTTCTTCTGGGGCTCTATTCATGCGCTGAGATGCCATCATATAACATGCTCCGTAATCACCTTGAGCATAATGTATGTCATAATGCTCTTGTAAAGTTACGGCTATTAAATTTATAGGATCATTGTTGTTATGATTACCATCTTTATGATGTATTTCGTAACTGCGTCCATTGGACTCTTTTGGTATGGGCCCGTGATACTGCTCGTAGATTTTACGATAATTCACTCGCTGATAAGTATTCATGCTGATAGTTCCATTTCAACTGTTAGAGTAGTTGGGCATTGGCGTGCCGCGAACTACACCTATATTTACCTCAACCTCTTGGGTTGGCGCCGGTAGCAGGCTTGGGTGGACGTTTGACCTTGCTGAATGGGCTGGTGTCGCCCTGTGGTAGGTCATTGGTGGTCTTGGCAGGAGGTGTCTTGCCACCGGCCACTGTGAAATCTGAACGATATGCGTTCTTCAACACTGCATGATCATAAGGACCAGTTGAATAGTCTTTCTTCAATGCACGTTGAGCAGCATCATCGGCAGGGTAATCAGTGTCACTGAGCAAGTTTTTGTTTTGGTCAGAAATTTTTTCACCTTCCTGACGCAGACTTTCATCGTGAGCACGAGTGCCCATGACAATGCGATTTGGATCCATGCCCAGTATTTGAGCCAGTTGTTTGATCTGTGGTTCAATTGCAGGGTAACGGAAGTCTACGTCAATCATGGTGACAGGCTCGTTTTCAAAAGCTGGAAACTCCGGAATGCTTTTACGCACAGGAGTTGTCTTGGGGTCAGTCATTTTGACAATGTCAAACTGACCCAAACGGCTTTTGAGCTGGCGTACAAAGTCAGCTGGAGCGTCACCAACAATTTTAATGCGATACGTGTACACACGTTCGTTTTCAGCAAGATATTGTGCAAATGGTCTCATGGCGATTTCCTATTGAGTATTTATTCTTTTCCAGTGTTTTGATCCGCAGGTGGCCGCAAACGTGCCAGTAGATCATTGCGACTGAGTACCACACCAGTGCCAGTTTGTGACACCGTGGCTTCTGGGGGAGTGGCTTGGTCCAATTTGGCTTTTTTCAACTGCAAGTCAATCATCTTGAGTTTTTTGTCCAACTTGGCGGTTTTGGCAGTGATTGCATGCCCCAGCATGTTTGATGCTACACTGAAAATTTCACTGGCAAAACGACTGTCAACTTGCATGCCAAGATCCATGAGATCTCGGTAGCTGTCCTTGGCCAGGTCTGCAAGTTCATCCATTTCAGTATCAGTTGCATCAAGGCCCTTGACTGCGGGCAGTGCATTGTCAATTTTGTCAATGGCCTGGTCAATGGCCTGAATCTGTTCACGCTGTTCTTCTACAGCAACCGGCAGGTCGTTGTCAAGAGTGGCGCCCGGGGGTAAATTAAACAGTTCTTCGAGTTTGCGAGTCATGCCATATTTATGGGCTTACTGACGGCCGTTGTGAAACATGTCGGTCTCGGTGATGACTCTAAACACCATGCCGTTGCGGCGTGCCCACTTGGTGGCAGCGTCCCATTTGGCATAGTTGATGGCTATCACAGCACGATCACGACTGCTCATCTTGCTCTCTATGACACTTTGTTTCTTGGGTTTGATTTCAATCAGCTCGGCTCGCACAGTGTTGTCTCTGGTGCGGTATGTGATCAAAAAATCTGGAATGTAGTTGGCTGTTTTGCCTGTGAGTGGGTGGCGATAGGGTATTGCTATGCTTTCCGACGCCCACTGCAAGATGTGATCATTGGTGTCACAAAAGCGCATGAAGCTGTGTTCCCAGCCCGACCGGTAGTGTGGTGTGCCGCGGCCCACATACTTGGCTGGATTAACAACTTGATAGTCGCCCTGTGCCCACTTGGCCATTACTGCACCACTGCTCGTGCAGCATAGAAATTGGGTGCCACTGGAGCGCCTACACCCAACAAGGTTTCACGACTTCGAATACTGTTGAGGTAATAGGCCAAGTTTACGTCTAGATCCATGCCACGCGGGCCTTGCAGTTGTTGCAGCAAGGTCATGACTGGTATATTGGTGTTTTGTGCAACCCTGAACAAACTCACTGTGAAATTTTCCGCTGCCTGACGAGTTTTCATCACTGTGCGGAAATAGGAATTCACTAGGTCATATTCAGCAGCTGGAATGTTTACATCATAGTCGTAGAAACTGTCAAACACTCTCACTGTGAGATCTAGATTGGGATTCACATAGTTAACAGTATCACTCATGGTCCTGGTCCAGGTCCTGTTCTAGGAGTAGTAGCCGGTGTGGCTGCTGTGGATTTGGTGGCATTGGGGAATATCCATCCGTCGGCCTTGTTGGCCACTTGTTTTACTGCACCGGGCAATGCGCCAATAACTGTTTTTGTTCCCAGTTGCACTGCTTCACTCTTGGCAATGCTGGCAAGATTTTTGCCCTTGAATGTGTTGTAGGCTGTGCCAGCTTTTTGTGCGGCTCCCAGCAATCCCAGTACTGACCCTGATTGTAAATCTTCAATGATGCCAACCCCGGCGTCCAACAATCCGCCTTGGCCAAACACCGTGGCAGTTGAACCTGGTCTTGAAATAGCACTGCGAGTTTGATCATAATGTGCTGGATCTGCAAACCCTTTGACATTGGTGTCGGGTCTGCTTTTGCCAATTGCACCGGTGTAGTATTTCACAGTTTCATAAGAAATGGTCATGCTGTTTTGCATGACGCCATTGCCTTCGGCATAGTTGTAGGTGTCGTGACTCCAGTTTTTGATCAAGGGGTTGATCAACACATAGGAAGCATACTTGTGTTGGTCCATGCCAAATATTCGTATGTCTGAAAAGAAAGGAGGTTTGCCTGAATCTGAACTGGTACCATCCTTGAAACTTTCGCCAATGTAGCCCCAGTCGTTTACATTGCCGATGCGTTGATCATCGTAGATGTCGCGGTCATTGTAGCCAAAACCAGTTTGACGATTACTGCTACTGCCCAGGCTGCCGTTGGTGCTGTTGGCATCACTGATGTAGGTCTGTGTGGGATCTTTGTAGTAGTAACTGTAATAGTTGTACCACAGGTTGCGCACCAGGTCGCCTGAGTCATCGTGAAATGTCACAGTAACATCTTGGTACTTGATACCAGTTTGCACAATGCGTTTGCGATTGTACTGATTTAGTGTGTGAGTATCAATGTTGTACTTGGGAAGGTCGCAGGTTTTTACCACCAGACTCAATAAACTTGCATCAGGCAAGCTGATACTGGGTATGGCCTTGGTGTTGATGGTAAAACTGACATGATAGAGGAACTTGACCCGAGGTTTAAGTTCGTACTGATTTGTCGTGAAAACTTTGCTTGCGTGAGTGTAATCACGCAAGCCGTTTACATTAGTAAAACCCTGAAAGAAGTCTTGTCCGAACCCCATGCATGGGCCCCGGATTAGGCGATGCCTGCGCCGGTTACAACATCGCCAACTGTGCGGCCAATAGCAAAGCCAAGACCAGATGTTTGTGGAGCACCTTGGCTGGCGTTGTCAAACGCAATGGTCATGCTGATGGTAACTGGTGCGCTTTCGCCGTAGTTCATGCCACCGTAGTCGGCACCTTTCAAGTAGCAACCATACAATTCCCATGTTTCAAGAACCACGGGTTCGGCAGCACCGTTGCCGCCGTCAAGAATTTCAAAACGTGTGGTAAACTTGTAGTCAATACCTGAAGCAGCTGACGCCATTTCAAAAAAGTCCAGTTGCTTCTGGAACTGTTCGCCAACCAGTCTAGTGACATTGCCACCAGCATCATCGCGAATTTCACATGTGGTGTCTGCCCATGAGTGTTTGCCGGCCAACTTCAGTGTTGAGTTGTAAACAGGCAATGTGATTTCTTCAAAAGTCAAATTGGGTCGTGCAAAGCTGACCACTTGCTTGGTAAGCTCAGTAGTGGGCTTTGAAATGCCAAAGTTTTCAAACATCACTCGAAAGCGATATTTGAGTTTGGGCATGAGCAAGCCCTGGGTGCTTGAACTCTGGTCACTTGCCAGGGGTACTGTCATGCGTTGTAGTGATGAAACTGCCATTTTAAATATCTCCTATGTTTTTATTTATCTGAATAAAGGTCTGTTTCCAGACCCCTATTCTTTAGGCTGCTGCCCCAGAGATCTCTCCAGTGTTCTTGATGCGCAGTGGAATATAGATGAATTCCACGGCCTTGACTGGTTCGATGGCAATATCAACCCACAATTCATTGCGGTCAATACGAGCTGGTGTGTTGTTGGTAAGATCACAAACCACCAAGTAGTCATAGATCGCACGTTTGGCAATCAAGTCAATCATCAAGCTGTTGCACTGACCTGCAATTTCATCACGTGTGATTTGATCGTTTGGCTCGAACAAGAACAGCTTGCCAATCTCTTCCAGGCGTCCGCGCAAGAAGCAGATCAAACGTGCCACGTTGATTCGATCCAGAGCAGTGGTTACACTGCGCGATGTCTTGTTACCAAAGTTGGTAATACCAATACCTGGGATAAAGGTAATTGGGTTGATATTGCGTTCATACAATATGTCTCTCACACTTTGTCCCACTGCAAGTTGTTGGAATTCGCCAGTTTGTGCATCAATGTAACCAATTGCAGTGGCATTGTCAACCACACCGCGGCGTGTACCAGCTGGTGCCAACCATGGATAGCTCACAGCATCACTGCGCAGAATGGTGCGTACCATCATGTGGCTTGGTGGTTGTACCACGGTTTGTCCGCCAAGGTCTGTGGTAATACAGCTGGGGTAGAACACACCACAATAGTTGCTGGTTGCAATGTTGCCATCTTCGGTGATTAAACCTGTGCCGTTGTTGTTGGTGGCCCAGGCCACTAACTCGTTGCCTGAGTTGGGCAATCGCATTGGTGTGTCACCCACCACAAACAATGTGTTGTTGCGCTCGTTGCTGAGTGCAATCATGTTGGGAGTCAGTTCAGGGTATGCTGGTGTAGCAATGATGTTGTACTGATTCTGTTCTTCACGAGCTGCCAAACTGGTGTCAACCCCACTCTTGAGTGATTCAACAACCATTTGACGTTGTGCCAGGCGGCCTGACCACATGCTGCCATTTTGCTTGTTGCCAGACGCTGTGAGCCAGGTATTGGTTTCTTGTGGCAATGTATCATTAGGGAAGCTGGCAGCATTGAAATAATCTGCCTGGAAACTCTTGACGTTGTAACCTGAACGACGTGTGTTAAACAGCAACATACCCTGTGGATACAGTGCAGGGTCTGGTGCATCTAGATCCAAATAGTTGCTGGTCAACAAACTCACTATACTTGGGAATGGGTCAGCTATAGGATCCACTGTGCCGTTTGTGGCCCAACGTGCATCGGCAAACAAAACACCGTTTTGTGTGACCTGGTCAGTGGTGTCAACTTCCACCCACTGGTCAACGCCACTCACTGGTTCCCAACGATACAGCTTGGGATAGTTTTCTAGGTCACTGGTGTCAATCCACAAGTCACCATATTCTAACGGACTCAATGCTGAGTCAGTCTGAGTGGTGGGTGCTGTGGCCGCAACAATGGGACCAGCTGCATTGGTTATACTCAAGTTGAAACCACGAACATCATTGGTGACGTTTTGATAGCCTACCCATGAGCCATTGTTCTGGATCATGATGTCTGCATCACTCACTGAGCTGTAGTACCACAGGCGTCCATCTGCAGGTTCTTGATCTGGAGCAGTTGGGCTGGAAGTGTATGTGAACAGTGGGCTGGACACAAAGTTACTGAGAACCAGGATAGTCTGTGTGAGTCTACTGGGATGAACTTTGGGAGTATTCAAGGTAAATCCAGCCACACTCAAACACGTACCAGTCAGTTGTAGAAGATTTATGTTGCCGCCTTGGCTGTGCGTGAACACAATGTTGCCAGCACTGTTTACACTGGCAGACACATAAGGAATGTTGGCTGCACTCACGGCTGCCACAAACGCAGCCGGAGTAGTACCGTTGAGTGTGACAACTGCTTGATTGAGGTCGTCAGTGCCAGCTTCAGTGGCATCAATTTGGAATGTATCACCGTTGGTAAACGCAGTTGGCACTCCGTTGCCAGTTACCACCGTTTGTCCAATTGCAATTTTTTCAAGGATCTGAAAGGAAAAACTTTCATTAGATCCAGTGTTGAACTGAGATGCATCACACAATGCATAGGTAGTTCCCACGGGAACGTTGCTGCCACCACTGGTGGGGTCTAGTCCATATACAGCATTGCGGTCACTGGTGTAAATGTTACAGGCCTGTGGAACAAAAGCAGCTAGAGCAGCACTGTAGCGTTTCACCGACAAGAAAGCACCATTGTTCACGGCGCTGATGTTGTTCCACACAGAACCTGTGGGCTTTGGCGATGTGTCAGTGGTTCTCCAACGCGGAGCTTGGTAACTGTATCCTGGAAAGTACTCAGGGGCCAAGTAGCTGCCAGCAGTGATGCCCAGTGCAGTCAACAGTGCTGCACCTTGGTTGGGACCAACTTCAATGTTCACAATGCCGCCATTGGCAGTGGAACCATCGCTGGTGGCTGAGCTGTTGGCATAGATTTCTAATTTACCACTCACAGCGGCAGCAGTAATACCTGTGATGACCGCTGCGTTGATCACGGCAGCTAGTCCTGTAACTGTGTTGGTAGCACCCACTGTGATCAAGTTGCTGTTGATGTACATGTTTGCACCAACTGTTAGACTTGATGGACTATTGGCGCCAGCTACGGTGGCCCATGAGCTCTTCCAAGTATCGGTGCCCACTTGAACCCATGTATTGTTTGAATTTTTGTAGTAGCCAGGATTATAAAGATTCACAGCACTTACTGCATAGTCGCCAATACTGCCAATGCTGGCCAGGGGAGTGTAGTCTCCGCCAGCATAGTTTACAACTTCATTAGTTTCAGTGATCACAATTGGAGTTTTGACTGTGAATGCAGCAGTGGCTTGATTCCACTCTTGGATGCCCCAGGTAGAGTTTGCAGTATCCAACCAGAATGTACCATCAGCGGGAGCGCCAACTGGGCGGCTCAAGCTGGCAGTGAGCTGGCTTAAATCAACTGCCACACGCTGTACATACGCACGATTTGTAACGCCCAGGGCTGAGTACGCGGCCAATA
>Ga0247843_1003354_pt1 | contig 26568 bp, 29 predicted proteins | sample LaCruzMarch2017__FD_192420 | JGI IMG/M metagenome (GOLD analysis project Ga0247843, IMG submission 192420) | Freshwater microbial communities from meromictic Lake La Cruz, Castile-La Mancha, Spain - LaCruzMarch2017_8m | ecosystem: Environmental > Aquatic > Freshwater > Lake | place: Spain... | reverse complement strand
CCGACCTACGAGGGATGGTTTCGTAGATCGGTCCTTCAAGTCCGACAAGTCTCGTTTTGCGCAGCGACCATGGCGGTCTTGCTGCGCGGGTTTTAGCGCTCGTCGAAACTGATCACCACGCGCTCGCTGGTGGGTCGCGCTTGGCAGGACAGGATGAAGCCTTGTTCAACTTCGGGCTTTTCAAGCGTAAAGTTCTTTTCCATTTCGGTCGTCCCTTCCATGACTTTGCAGCGGCAGGTGCAGCAAACCCCTGCTTTGCAGGAGTAGGGCAGGTCCAGACCCAGTGACAAGGCGATGTCCAGGATCTTCTCGTTGCGGTTCATCGGCATGTTGTAAGGCTTGCCGTCCAGCACCACGGTGAGCTCCACTTCGCCCTGCTCGCGCGTGGCGGAGTGGCCTAGCACGGCTTGGGCGCGGGCTTCGGGCGGCAGCGCATCGAGCGTGGGTGAGCTGAAGCGCTCGGTCCGTATGCGCTCGGCTTTCACGCCAGCCGTGAGCAGCGCTTGTTCGGTGGCTTCGATCATGGCTTCGGGGCCGCACACAAAGACCTCGTCCATGCTGCCCACCGGCAAAAAGGCGTCGATGATGGCCTGAACTTTGGCGGCATCAATGCGGCCTTCCAGCAAAGGCACTTCTTGGGCCTGGCGCGACAGGATATGGATCAGCGTCAGACGTGAGGGGTAGCGGTCTTTCAGGTCTTGCAGCGCTTCATTGAACATCACGCTGTCCATGCGCCGGTTGCCATAGACCAAGGTGAATTTGCTGTCGGGTTGCTCTTCCAGCGTGCTCGACAAGATGGACAGGATGGGCGTGATGCCCGAGCCTGCGGCAAAGCCCACGCGGTGAATCGCTCGGGGGCGCTGTACCACAAAGCGGCCATCGGGCGGCATCACGCGCAAGGTGTCGCCTGCCTTGAGTTGGGTAGCGGCCCAGTTGGAGAACACGCCACCTTCCACGGGGCGAATGCCCACTTCGAGTAGGCCATGTTTTTGCAATTGGCTGCGGGCCGAGCTGATGGAATAGCTGCGTCGCACATCGGCGCCACCAATGTCGGCGCGCAAGGTCAGAAACTGGCCCGGCTGGAAGTCGAAACTGCTGCGCAGATCGGCGGGGACGTTCATCGTGATGGCCACGGCGCCTGCCGCTTCCGGGTTGATGCGTGCGATCGGGAGGTCATGAAATCTGGGAGCGGACATGGCTTGAGACTCTGGAGCTGGGTGGCTTGGGGCCGCTCAGTAAGGTTTGAAGTAATCGAAGGGCTCCATACAGGCCAGACACCGGTAAAGGGCTTTGCATGCGGTAGAGCCGAAATGGGAGGTTTCTGTGGTGTTTGCCGAGCCGCACTGTGGGCAGTTCACCACTTCGGGTTTGGCCCCGCGCGCTGCAAACTGCACCACGCTGGCCGCCCCTGTGCCGCTGCTGGCGCAGGCATGCGGTGGGGCTATGCCATAAGCGCGCAGTTTGTCTTTGGCGGTTTCACTCATCCAATCGGTGGTCCAGGCCGGGGCCAGTTGCGTGACCACGTGGCCTTGCAGGCCGTGGGCTTGCAACAGGGCTTTTACATCGTCCTCGATCTGACCCATGGCTGGGCACCCACTGTAGGTGGGCGTGATGACCACTTCGAGCCCCGCGTCTCCCGCGCGCACATCGCGCAAGATGCCCAGCTCGCGCAAGGAGACCACTGGGATTTCCGGGTCGGTCAATGCGTCGAGCAGGACCCAGGCGCTGGCCACATCGGTGGCGCTGGGCAGCGAAGTGAGGGAGGACATGGCTTGAACTTACCAGGTGGCTTGTGGGTGGCTGCGGGCCAGGCTTTGCATCTCGGCCAACACGAAACCCAGGTGCTCGGAGTGGATGCCTTGCTTGCCCGTGGGCACAAAGCCGCCGTCGGCTGGACGCTTCAAGGTAGCCTCTTGCAAGGCCTCGTTCACGATCTGGTTCCAGTCGTTTTGCAAGGCGGCCATGTCGATGCCCGTGCCGTTGGCCAGCGCGGCGGCTTCGTGCGGACTGACAGCCCAGAATTCTTGTGTGTAGGGGATTAATTGGTCAAGGGCCGCTTGTGCTTTGGCGTGGGACTCGTCGGTGCCATCGCCCAGACGCACCAGCCAGTCGCGCGAATGGCGCAAGTGGTATCGCACTTCCTTGAGTGACTTGGCTGCAATGGCGGCCAGTATTGCATCTTTGGAGTTTTGCAACTGGTCCCAGACCAGCACCATCAGGCTGCTGTACAGAAAGTTGCGCGCCATGGTCATGGCGAAATCGCGGTCGCCCTGAGCTGTGGCAGACATCAAGGGCGTGTGCGGCAATTCGCACAAGGTGTAGTTGCGGAAATCGGGCACATCGCGGAAATACGCCAGCGTGTCTTCAGTGGCACCGCCGCCTTGCGTCTCTGCCGCGTGCTGGTACAACATGCGGGCTTGGCCGATCAGGTCCAGGCTGTTGTTGGACAGCGCGATGTCCTCTTCGAGGATGGGGCCGTGGCCGCACCATTCGGCGTTGCGCTGACCGAGGATCAGCGCGTTGTCTGCGAGGTGCAAAAGATATTCAGTTGGAGCATTCATAGGCGTAGCGAGAAGGTTTCAGGCAAGGCGTGGCGGCGAAGACAGTGCGAAGACGGTGATTCAGGCGAAGCGTATGGCGAGCCGCCGCAACGCTGCATGAAGTCTTCGCAATAACCGTTCACATTCACCGTTCACATTAATCGTTCACATGTGTCCGACTTCGTCGGGGATTTGGTAGAAGGTAGGGTGGCGGTACACCTTGTCGCTGGCCGGGTCGAAGAACTCGGGCTTGTCGTTGGGCTCACTGGCCGAGATGTTGGCCGAGGGCACCACCCAGATGCTCACGCCTTCTTGGCGGCGGGTGTAAACATCGCGTGCCATTTGCAAAGCGTGCTCAGAATCAGACGCGTGCAAGCTGCCGCAGTGTTTGTGCTCAAGACCTTGCTTGCTGCGAACAAACACTTCCCACAGGGGCCATTCTTTCAATGCGGCGGTGTTGGCAGTGGTGCTCATGCGGCTTCCTTCATCTGACGTTGCTGTTGCTTTTTGGCGTGGGCCAGAGCCGCTTCGCGCACCCAGCCTCCGTCGTTCCAAGCCTTGACGCGGGCACCCAAGCGTTCTTTATTGCAAGGCCCGTTGCCATTCACCGTGGCCCAGAACTCGTCCCAGTCGATCTGGCCGTAGTCGTGTTGACCACGCGCCTCGTTCCATTTCAGGTCCGGGTCGGGCAGGGTCACGCCCAGCACCTTGGCTTGTGGCACGGTGGCGTCCACAAATTTTTGGCGCAGGTCGTCGTTGCTGATGCGTTTGATGCCCCAGCGCATGCCTTGCGCGCTGTTGGGGCTGTCGGCATCAGGCGGGCCAAACATGGCCAGGCACTTCCACCACCAACGGTTCACAGCGTCTTGCACCATGGCTTTTTGCTCGGCCGTGCCTTGCATCATCACCAGCAGGGCTTCGTAGCCTTGGCGTTGGTGGAAGCTTTCTTCTTTGCACACACGCACCATGGCACGGGCATAAGGTCCATAAGAGCAGCGGCACAGGGGCACCTGGTTCATGATTGCGGCGCCATCGACCAGCCAGCCGACCACGCCCACATCGGCCCAGTTGAGCGTGGGGTAGTTGAAGATGGAGCTGTATTTGGCTTTGCCGCTGTGCAGGCCGTCCAGCATCTGGTCGCGGCTGGTGCCCAGGGTCTCGGCGGCGCTGTACAGGTACAGGCCGTGACCGGCTTCGTCTTGCACCTTGGCGATCAAAATCGTTTTGCGCTTCAAGCTGGGGGCTCGGCTGATCCAGTTGGCTTCGGGCAGCATGCCGACAATTTCGCTGTGGGCATGCTGGCTGATCTGGCGCACAAGGGTTTTGCGATAGGCCTCAGGCATCCACTCGCGAGGTTCGATGCGGCCATCGGCATCGATGCGGGCGTCAAAGGCCGCTTGCAGGGCGGTGTCTTGTGCGCTCAAGGCTTTGGGGACGGCTTTCAGACCGACCGACTTGGCGTCGTCGGAACCGTCCGGGACGCTGAATGATTGCGTGTACATGGGTTTCTCCTGCGCCAAACAGGATGGAATGATCGCGGCGCAGATGCCAGTATACCCATTAACCGACCGTTCGGTCGGTTAATTTGCTTCACCCATGATCAGGGTTTACACTTATTTTTGGCGTTCAGCATTCAGCGTGAAGTATGTGAGCCCAGTATTCAACTCTCAACGCTACTCAAGTCGACTCCACCGCCCAGTTTTTGCCTGACCCACGCGCCAGAGCAGGTCCCACCATGTCCAGAGCCTTGCGGATCTGGTCTTTCAGCGTGAAGGGCGGGTTGATGACGAACATGCCGCTGGCCACCAGGCCGCCTTCGTCGCCTGGACCTCGCCCAATTGCCAGTGTGGCGTTGAGCCAAGGCTTTTGGGACTGGTTGGCCAAGGTGCGCAGGCGTTTGGGCAAGTCGTGCGCTTCGGGGCGCGGGATGATCGGGTACCAGACCAGATACGTGCCGGTCGAAAAGCGCTTGAGGTATTCCTGAATGACGCTGGCGACCTTGCTGTAATCCGATTTGATCTCGTAGCTGGGGTCGATCAGCACCATGGCCCGCTTTGAGCCGGTGGCCGAGGGCGGGGGTGGCAGGATTTTTTTGAGCGCCTCAAAGCCGTCTTCGCGGCTGACGGTGATGGTGCGGCCGGCTTCGAGTTGTGCGATGTTGGCGGTCAGTGCTTTGCTGTCGGTGGGGTGCAGCTCAAACAACCGCAAGCGGTCACGCGATTCATGGCGCATGAGTTTGTGCATCAAAAACGGCGAGCCGGGGTAAATTTTGGCTTGCCCGTTGGGGTTGAAACTGGCAATTTGTTCTAGGTAATCCTGCACGGGCTCAGGCAGGGCATCGATTTTTTCGGCAGCGGCCAACAGTTTGAACAAGCCGTCTTCGGCTTCGGCCCCTTTTTGGGAGTAATCGCCGTCCAGGCGGTACAAGCCGGCCCCGGCATGGGTGTCAATTAGGGTGATGCCGGCCTCTTTTTGCATGAGGTGGCGCATCGTGGCGAGCAAGGTGATGTGTTTGAGCACATCGGCATGGTTGCCCGCGTGAAAAGCGTGTCGGTAACTGAACATCCCTTGATGGTAACCAATTGCGCGCGCAAGTCCTTGATTTTTCGTATAATAGAAGGCTTCGCAGCGATTCAGTGGTCCCGCGGCGAAGACGCCAAACGCCGTAAGGCATAAGCAAATTCCCACCTAAGAGGCTCCCAAAAGAGGAGCACCGACCGTGGAAAAGGACCCGCCAAACCTTTCTTTTAAAGAGAAAACTCATGACAACAACTTTCAGCGCCAAACCCGCTGAGGTCGTGCACGAGTGGTTTGTGATTGACGCGACCAACAAGGTCCTCGGACGAGTAGCCAGCGAAGTTGCTCTCCGTTTGCGCGGCAAACACAAGGCCATTTACACGCCTCACGTCGACACCGGTGACTTCATCGTCATCATCAATGCAGCCCAGCTCAAAGTAACGGGCGCCAAGACGACGGACAAGATTTATTACCGCCATTCCGGCTACCCAGGTGGCATTACTGCCACCAACTTCCGCGACATGCAAGCCAAGCACCCTGGCCGCGCACTCGAGAAGGCTGTCAAGGGCATGTTGCCCAAGGGCCCACTCGGTTACGCCATGATCAAAAAACTCAAGGTGTACGGTGGCGCTGAGCACCCACACACCGCCCAACAGCCTAAAGTGCTGGACATCTAAGGAGCCTTGAGATGATTGGTGAATGGAACAATGGCACAGGCCGTCGCAAATCCAGCGTCGCCCGCGTGTTTCTGAAAAAAGGCACTGGCAAGATCACGGTCAACGGCAAGGACATCCAAGCCTACTTCGGCCGCGAAACTTCGATCATGATCGCCAAGCAACCGCTGTTTTTGACAAACCATGTCGAGTCCTTCGACATCATGATCAACGTGCACGGCGGTGGCGAATCCGGTCAAGCCGGTGCTTCGCGCCACGGCATCACCCGCGCCCTGATTGACTACGACGCAACGCTAAAGCCTATGCTGAGCCAAGCTGGTTTCGTCACACGCGACGCCCGTGAAGTTGAACGTAAAAAGGTCGGTCTGCACGGTGCTCGTCGCCGCAAGCAGTTCTCCAAGCGTTAATCCGCTTTTCCTGCTTCGTCAAAAAGCCGCCCGGTTCGCCGTGGCGGCTTTTTGTTTGGCCGCTTGTCGAGTGAAAAGCCCATGAGGCCAGTAGCGTTACTGCTCGGAAAAGTCTGTAATTCCCGACCAGCGCGCTATACTATTTGGCAATGAACCGGAGAAACACCATGAGCGCTGTTGCTGAAAATATCCAAACTGTCATGCCCGACCCGATTGTCTTCACCGACAGCGCGGCCGCCAAGGTGGCTGACCTGATCGCCGAAGAAGGCAACCCGGATTTGAAATTGCGCGTGTTTGTGCAAGGCGGCGGTTGCTCGGGTTTTTCGTATGGTTTCACTTTCGATGAAATCACCAACGAAGACGACACCACCATGAGCAAAAACGGGGTGTCCCTTCTGATCGATGCCATGAGCTACCAGTACCTTACCGGTGCCGAGATCGATTACAAAGAAGACCTGCAAGGCGCACAGTTTGTGATCAAGAACCCTAACGCCACATCCACTTGTGGTTGCGGCTCTTCCTTCTCGACCTGATTTGCGGGTTGGGCCAGCATGGCTGGCCATTCATCAACGGGGGTAAATGGCCCCCAAGACGCGGGCGCCTCTGGCGCCCGTGACGCTTGGTAAGCTGGATGTTTGGCGGTGTACGGTTTTGAAAGCCAACCAAGCAAAGGCAGCAGCCTCCACTTGAAGCGGTGGCAGGCCCAAGGCCTCACTGTTCACGACAGGCATGTCCGGCACATGCGCCACCATCTGGCGCATCAATTCGCCGTTCAAGGCCCCCCCACCGCATACGACCAGTTGGCATGCATCAGGGGCATAACGCAAGATGTCCTGGCTGCAGGCATAGGCCGTGTAAGTGCAGAGGGTGGCTTGCACATCGGCCGGTTTCAGGTCCTCAAACTGAGCGAGGTGATGCAGTAGCCATGCTGGGTTGAACAGGTCTCGCCCAGTGCTCTTTGGGGGCTGCTTGTGCAAGAAACTTTCGCCGGTCATTTTCAACAACAATTCGGGGTGCAACTGGCCACTGGCCGCCCAAGCGCCGTCACGGTCGAACGCTTGCCCAGTGTGGCGAGCGCACCAGAAATCCATCAGTGCATTGCCTGGACCACAATCCCAACCTAACACCGAGCCGTCGGCTTTTAGCACACTCAGGTTGGCGATGCCGCCAATGTTGAGCACCGCCACGCAGCGACCTGATTGGGAAAAGACACCTTGGTGAAAGGCAGGTACCAGGGGCGCACCTTGCCCTCCGGCGGCCAAGTCCCGACTTCTGAAGTCTGCAACCACGTCGATGCCCGTCAGCTCGGCCAACAATGCAGGGTTGATCAGTTGAAGGGTATAGCCCACCGCAGGGCGATGGCGCGCCTCATCTGCATCAAACTCCAGTGGGCGATGGCGCACGGTCTGGCCATGAGCGCCAATCGCGTTGACCTGCGCGGTTTGGAGTCCGGTTTTTTGGAGCAAAGCGCCCACCACCTCTGCGTAATGGCGGGCAATGGCGTTTCCCGCCAAGGCGCTGCGGTGTAATTCGTCGGTGCCGCTTTGGTTGAGGGACAACAAATCACTTCGAAAGGCATGATCAAAGGGTGCAAAGTCATGGGCCAAGACATTCAGGTGCCCCGCATCGTCTATTTGGGCAAGGACCCCATCCACACCATCCAAAGAGGTGCCGGACATGAGGCCAATGAAATAAGAGGAGGGCATGAGGAGCGCCTGAGTTGATCAGGCCAAGGCCATGGTTGGACCGATCAGAGAAAGAGTCCGGCGGACTGTCAGGGAGCCGGCGAATTATTGGCTGTTGACTTCCCGCATCTGGGCGGCTGCCTGCAGCTGAGACTGAGCTTGGCCCACTAAAGCCGCGAATCTGGCCTTGGAAGAGGGCGCTATCGGCAAGCTTTGAGCTTGCTGGATGACTTTCTGGGGGTCAACGTGGACACCGTTGACGCGGAACTCAAAATGCAAATGAGGGCCTGTCGACCAACCCGTAGATCCAACAGCGCCAATGGCTTGGGCTTTTTGCACGGTTTGACCATTGCGCACATGGATGCGGCTGAGGTGGGCATACAAAGTCGAGTGGCCATTGCCATGGCGAACCTCAACCACGTTGCCATACCCGCCTTGAAAACCCGCAAAAACGACCACGCCATCACCCACAGTCATGGCGGGGGTTCCGGTCGGGGCTGCATAGTCCACACCGCGGTGTGCTTGCTGGGTGTTGAAAATGGGGTGCAGGCGCATGGCAAAACCACTGGACTGACGAGAAAAAGTCAGTGGAGAAGCCAAATAGGAGCGACTCAAGCTCATGCCGTCCATGTCGTAATAATTGCCTTTTTGGCCGGGTTCTTGGTACCAAATGGCGTCGTATTGCTGGTTGTCATTGTGGAACTCGGCACTGAGCACCCGACCTGTGCGCAAGGGTTCTCCATCGGCTTCCAGGACTTCATAGACCACAGAAAAGCGAGCACCTTTTCGCAAGGTGCGGTGAAAGTCAATCTGATTGGAAAAAATCAGTGTCAGCTGGTGGATCACAGGGTCAGGAAGTCTGGCCTCGTCAGCAGCATCGTAGAGGGATCGAGACACCGTGCCGCCAGTCATGCGGATGCTGGTGTTCATGGGAGAGGTTTCGAGTGCCGCCTGAAAGCCCTGTGGGGAACGCTCCACACGCAAACGTTGGAAGAAGGTGTCGTTTTCGTTTTTGAGCCAGCGAACACTCAGTGAACGCAGCAACTGTTGGGGGGTGACTTCGGCGGATACTGCGCGCCCACCTTGCAGTAGCGCTTGGCGGGCTTGTGGATTTTTGCGCAAAAATGCGGCCGCTTCTGCATCGACCAGTCCCAAACGACTCAGCAAGGCTTCGGGCGTGTCTGAGGGACGGGTGTTGTCTGACCGGGTCAAGATGACTTCGAACTTGTCCAGCAGTTGAGCCTGCGATTCAAGCTGAGCGATCTCAACGGGCACAGTGATGTTGACAACGGGTTGGTCTGAAATATCAGGTCCCAGATTGGCAATGGCAAAAGCACCGCCTCCACCGACGAACAAGACGCTGGCAAGGCTGGCGGCAATCGTTTTGGGGTGACGCTTGAGCCATCCTTGAAGGACCAGATTCGCCTGATTCAGGTGCGGGTGATAACCGTCTACCCATGCTAAAAACTTTTGCGTGGCAATCAGCATTGCGCCCAGCACGGCCGTGCCAAGGAACAAAATGCTGAGCAGCAAAGAGGTCAGTCGCGACTGTAGGATAGATAGGAACGGCATGAAAAACGTGAGGGAGACAATGTCAGGCGCAAAGGAGAAGTGCCAGATGGGTCAGAAACAGTCAGGTCGCACATAAAATGCAATTTGAACTCGAGTGGCGATTGTATCCGTCCTCATCGCTTTCAACTCAGAAAAAACCCTTATGAATCAAGCGCTTGTTACAAAATACCCGGTAAATGATCGTGTGTTGAATGCTTTGGAAGTTACTTTGCGAGGTTGTGAAGAGCTGATACCCAAAGAAGATTGGCTACAAAAACTGGCCAAATCAGAAGCCACAGGTGTGCCTTTGCGCATTAAATTGGGCTTGGACCCCACGGCGCCCGACATCCACATCGGTCATACGGTGGTGCTCAACAAGATGCGTCAGTTGCAGGATTTGGGGCATCAGGTGATCTTTTTGATTGGCGATTTCACCAGTCTGATTGGCGATCCGTCCGGCCGCAACAGTACCCGCCCGCCGCTCACGCCCGAGCAGATCAAGGCCAACGCTGAGACTTACTACAAACAAGCCAGTCTGGTGCTCGATCCCAGTAAAACCGAGATCCGTTACAACAGTGAGTGGTCGCTCCCATTGGGTTCCATGGGCATGATCCAGCTGGCGGCCAAGTACACCGTGGCCCGCATGATGGAGCGCAACGACTTCCATGACCGTTTCAAGGCAGGCACACCGATTTCGGTGCACGAGTTCTTGTACCCGCTCATGCAGGGTTACGACTCTGTGGCACTCAAGTCCGACTTGGAGCTGGGTGGCACCGACCAGAAGTTCAACCTGCTGATGGGACGTCATTTGCAAGCCGAATATGGCCAAGAGCAGCAGTGCATCTTGACCATGCCCCTGCTCGAAGGCCTGGACGGTGTGGACAAGATGTCCAAGTCCAAGAACAACTACATCGGTATCAGCGAAGAGCCCAACACCATGTTCGCCAAGGTGCTGAGCATCTCTGACACCCTCATGTGGCGCTGGTTCACCCTGCTGTCCTTCAAGTCGATGGCCGACATCGAGGCGCTGAAGAAGGAAGTGCAGGCCGGTCGCAACCCCAAAGACGCCAAGGTCATGTTGGCCAAAGAGATCACGGCGCGCTTTCACAGTGCCGCAGCTGCCGGCGCCGCAGAGCAGGACTTCATCAATCGCAGCCAAGGCGGCGTGCCCGATGACATTCCGGAATTGTCTTTGTCCGGCGCACCCATGGGTATTGGGGCTTTGCTCAAGGCGGCCGGATTGGCACCGTCGACCACCGAAGCCGGTCGTTTGGTGGACGGTGGCGGTGTGCGCGTGGATTCCAGCGTGGTCAGCGACAAGGGACTGAAACTGGAAGCGGGCACTTACGTAGTGCAAGTGGGCAAGCGCAAGTTTGCGAAGGTGACGTTGGCTTGACTCGTTTTTGTTCAGCGGGTGTTCATTTATGCAGCGTATCCTGAGCCCATGAAAAATTTTGATTCATGGATGACCCCCAAACGCATGCTCTGGGCTTCGGTGGTGGTGGCCTTGATCACCATCGGCCTGAAAACCTTGGCTTGGTGGCTTACCGGCTCAGTGGGTTTACTGTCGGATGCGATGGAGTCCCTGGTCAATTTGGCCAGTGCCATTTTTGGCTTGATGATGGTCACGGTGGCTGCCATGCCAGCGGACAACGAGCACCCCTATGGGCACCACAAAGCCGAATACTTTTCTTCTGGCTTTGAAGGCATCCTGATTGTTGTGGCCGCTTTGGGCATCATTTGGGCTGCGGCCCACCGCTTGTTTGACCCTCAACCCATTGAACAAGTGGGCTTGGGCTTGGCTTTGTCGGTGGGCAGCTCGGCCCTGAACGGCTTGCTGGCTTGGTTGATGTTTCGCGCAGCCAAGCAGCACCGCTCGCTGGCGCTGGAAGCCGATGCCCGTCACTTGGTCACCGACGTCTGGACTTCCGCCGGTGTGGTCATCGGCATTGGCCTGGTGAGCGTGACGGGTTGGCTGTGGCTGGATGCGGTGGTGGCCATTGGCGTGGCACTGAACATCTTGAAAGAAGGCTGGCACCTGATTTGGTTGTCCTCGCAAGGCCTGATGGACGAGGCCCTGGAGCCCGAGGTGCTGGTCGATGTACAAAAGGTCTTGGACGGTTTTGCCCACCAACGCGGCGAAACCGAAATCATCCGTTTTGACCACTTGCACACACGCAAAGCTGGGCAGCGCCGCTTTGTCGATGTGCACATGCACATGCCTGCGAGTTGGACTTTGGGCCGTGCAGCCGCCTTGCGTGGCAGCGTCGAGCAAGCCCTGATGAGCGAGGTGCCTGGGCTGCGCGCCACCATTCAGTTGCTGCCCAGCGATGTCGAGGCGCACTTCAGTGATGCTCGGGATCTGAAATGATCGCCGTACTGCAACGGGTGAGCGAAGCCAGTGTGTGCGTCGAGGGCGAGGTGATTGGCCAAATCGGCGCGGGTATCTTGGTGCTTCTGTGCGCCGAAAAAGGCGATACCGAAGCAGTGGCCGACAAGATGCTGGCCAAGATGCTCAAACTGCGCATCTTTGGCGATGGCGCTGGCAAGATGAACATGAGTGTGCAAGACGTGGCTGGCGGTCTGTTGGTGGTGAGCCAGTTCACTCTCGCCGCCGATGTGTCATCGGGCACACGTCCAGGGTTTTCGGGGGCCGCCGCCCCTGACGATGCCCGAAGCCTGTATGACCATTTTGTGGCTCAAGCCCAAAAAGACCATCCGGTGGTGCAAACCGGCCGTTTTGCCGCCGACATGAAAGTGGCCCTCATCAACGATGGCCCCATCACCATCCCGATGCGCATGACGGCTTGAGTTGCTGCCAGGGGTGGGCAACGATAATCGCCGCATGACTGCAACTTCTCCTGCCGCGAGCTCTGCTCGCTTCGACCAGCTTGCGCTGGCCCCTGCCACCCTTCAAAACCTCGAACAACTGGGCTACACCCAGATGACGCCCATCCAGGCGGCCAGCTTGCCGTTGACGCTGGCGGGGCAAGATTTGATTGCCCAAGCCAGTACCGGCAGCGGCAAAACCGCTGCCTTTGGCTTGCCCCTGATTGAGCGCTTGCAAAGCGCTGGATCACCCAGCACGGCGATACAAGCTGTGATTTTGTGCCCCACCCGCGAATTGGCCGATCAGGTCACGCAAGAAATCCGCCGTTTGGCCCGTGCCCGGTCAAACGTGAAAGTCGTCACTCTGTGCGGTGGCGTGGCGTTGCGTGGTCAAACTGTGAGTCTGGAGCACGGCGCCGATGTGGTGGTGGGCACGCCCGGTCGCATCCTGGACCATCTGGAGCGCGGTTCGCTGAGCCTGGCGGGTGTGAACACTCTGGTGCTCGACGAAGCCGATCGCATGCTGGACATGGGCTTTTTCGACGACATCGCCAAGGTGGTCCGCCAGTGCGCCAAAGACCGCCAGACGCTGCTGTTCTCGGCCACCTATCCCGAAGGCATTGCCAAGTTGGCCGCACAGTTCATGCGTGCGCCGCAAACGGTGAAGGTTGAAGCGCAGCACAGCGCGCACAAGATCCGTCAGATTTATTACGAAGTGAGCGAAAGCCAGCGCCTGGACGCCGTGTCCAAATTGTTGGCGCATTTCCGCCCCGAGCGCACGCTGGCCTTTTGCAACACCAAGCAGCAGTGCCGCGATCTGGTGGCAGTGCTGCAGGCCCAGGGCTACAGCGCGCTGGCGCTGTTTGGTGAATTGGAGCAGCGCGAACGCGACCAGGTGTTGGTGCAGTTTTCCAATCGCAGCTGCTCGGTGCTGGTGGCCACCGATGTCGCCTCGCGCGGGCTGGACGTGGAAGGCCTTGAAGCCGTGATCAACGTGGATGTGACGCCCGATGCAGAAATTCACATTCACCGCATCGGCCGTACCGGTCGGGGCGACGCCGAAGGGCTGGCGCTGACTCTGGCCAGCATGGACGAGATGGGATCTGTCGGCAAGATCGAGGTGATGCAGGGCCGCGAGTCGAAGTGGGAGCCTTTGTCTGGCCTGACGCCTGCGGCAGGCGGGCCATTGCAACCGCCCATGCGCACCTTGCAGATTGTCGGTGGCCGCAAGGAGAAAATCCGTGCAGGCGATGTGATGGGGGCCTTGGCGGGTGAGTGTGGTTTGACCCGAGAGCAGGTTGGCAAGATCAATGTGAACGAGTTTTCGACCTATGTGGCGGTGCAAGCAGCTCTCGCTAAAAAGGTCGAGGTGCAGTTGTCTCACGGCAAGATCAAGGGAAAGAGTGTGAAGGTTCGGTTGCTCTGACGTTTGATGTTTTCCGTTCGCGATGCTTGTGCCTTTTCCTTGGGCGGTGTGTGAGGGGATGCGGCGGGTTCCTCATACCGGAGTACCGAAAATCGTCACCCGCCGCATCCCCTCACACACCTGAGTGGTCATTTGGACAATAGTTCAGCTGTTGCTGAGTGGTTTTCGCTTCGATGTGTGCAGTTTCGACAAAGTCGGGATGAAGGCCCTGCAGGTTTTAAAAATGCACCATGGCCACGAATGGGCTGGGGCCGGGTGACGATTTTCGGTACCCCGGTATGAGGAACCCGGCCCCAGCCCATTCATGGCCTACCCAGCTAGAAATCAGAGGTAAGGGTTTTTCAACCCCAAGCCAGCCAAGATCGCAATCTCGTAGGCCTCCATCTCATCAGCATCGGCCGTGCTGGTCTCGTGGTCCCAGCCCTGAGCGTGCAAAGTGCCGTGCACCAGCAAATGCGCGTAGTGCGCAGCCAGCGTCTTGCCTTGTTCTTTGGCTTCGCGGGCCACCACCGGGGCGCACAGCACCAAGTCGGCCATCACCACGGGCTCTTGCTCGTAGTCAAAGGTCAGCACGTTGGTGGCGTCATCCTTTTTGCGGTAACTCTGGTTCAGCGCGCGTCCCTCTTCTTCGCCCACGATGCGCACCGTGATTTCGGCGTCATCGGCCAGGGCGTGGCGTATGGCTCGCGTGACGGCATGGCGTGGCAAGGCGGCGCGGTGGCGAGCGGCGTTGGGGATGTCGCCAAATTGCAGGGAGAGCTGGAGTTGTTGCAGGGCCATGGAGGTGTTGGATTCGGAGTTCAATCATCGGTGGGCAGGGGCTTGCGGCGGGTCGTGACACCCGCACGCATGGGGGCGCTGCCTTGCGCGTCGTAGGCGTCCACAATGCGGGCCACCAAGGGGTGGCGCACCACATCGGCGCTGCTAAAGCGCGTGAAAGCAATGCCCTGGACGCGCTTCAAAACCCGCTCGGCATCGATCAGGCCGCTCAATTGCCCTTTGGGCAAGTCGATCTGACTCACATCGCCCGTCACCACCGCCTTGGCGCCAAAGCCAATGCGCGTTAAAAACATCTTCATCTGTTCGGTGCTGGTGTTTTGCGCCTCGTCCAAGATCACAAAGGCGTTGTTTAGCGTGCGCCCGCGCATGAAAGCCAGTGGGGCCACCTCGATCGCATTGCGCTCAAAGGCTTTGAGCACCTTGTCGTGACCCATCAGGTCGTAAAGCGCGTCGTACAGTGGGCGCAAATACGGGTCGACCTTTTGCGACAAGTCGCCCGGTAAGAAGCCCAGTCGTTCACCCGCTTCCACGGCTGGGCGGGTCAGCACAATGCGCTGAACGCTGGCACGCTCCAGTGCATCCACGGCGCAGGCCACGGCCAGATAAGTCTTGCCGGTGCCCGCTGGGCCAATGCCAAAGCTGATGTCGTGGCTGGCGATGCTTTCCAGATAGGCCGCTTGCACCGGAGTGCGGGCCTTCAGGTCGGCGCGGCGGGTTTGCAAGATGGGCAAGGTCGCTTCTTCGCCCCCGCTGTCGCCCACCAGCATCAGTTGCACCATGTCGGGTGAAATGGGGCGGTCGGCACGCTCGTAAATGGCCTGCAAAATTTCCATTGCATGCAATGCCACCGCCTTGGGGCCGTCCACCTTGAACTGCTCGTGGCGGTGCGCGATGCTCACTTGCAAGCCCGCCTCGATGGTGCGCAGGTGCGCGTCCATCGGGCCACACAGGTGAGACAGACGGGCGTTGTTGTGCGGCGTGAAGGTGTGTCTGACGATCAAGTTGATAATCCTCGCTGTGCGCGGTTTGTGGCCAAGATGGCCCGGGCGAGAGCGCATTTTCTCCCATCGCAGGCATTTAAGGCGTCACCTCCCATGATTGGCAAACTCACTGGCATCTTGAGCGACAAAAACCCACCCGAGGTGATCGTGGACTGCCATGGCGTGGGCTACGAGGTGAATGTGCCGATGAGCACTTTCTACAATTTGCCCGCAGCGGGCGAAAAAGTCAGTCTGGTGACGCACTTTGTGGTGCGCGAAGACGCGCAAATTCTTTACGGTTTTGCCACGCTGGCTGAACGCGAAGCTTTTCGCCAGCTCATCAAAATTTCGGGCGTGGGGCCCCGCACGGCCTTGAGTGTGTTGTCCGGCATGAGTGTGGACGACTTGGCGCAGGCCATCACCACCCAAGAAGTGGGGAGGCTCGTCAAGGTGCCTGGCATCGGCAAAAAAACCGCAGAGCGCCTGCTGCTCGAACTCAAAGGCAAACTGGGCGGTGACCTGGGCGGCTTATTTGCCGCGAACACCAGCGACGCGCAAAGTGACATTCAGCAGGCTTTGCTGGCGCTGGGCTACAGCGATAAAGAAGCCGCTGCTGCCCTCAAGAGCTTGCCCGTGGACGTGGGCGTCAGCGAGGGCATCAAGTTGGCGCTCAAAGCCCTGAACAAATAAGCATTCGGGCAGCCTTGCATTTGGATATCCGATGGATATACTGGCGTCATGAAAACCACCGCCTTGACCATTTCCACCTGGGGCAACAGCCATGGCATCCGGCTCAGCCGTGAGTTGATGCAGTCGCTGGGCATCACACCCGGTACGCCCTTGCAGGCCACGGTCGTGGCCAAAGGTTGTCTTGAGCTGCGTGCCGTGCCCCAGCGCCCAAGCCTCCAAGACAAGCTCGCTGCTTTTGATCCCCAGTTGCATGGCGGCGAAGTCATGTCCGATGCGCCGCAAGGGTTGGAATTCGGGGCGGATGCGGGAAACGTCAAGTGAGCCGCACCCCTTGGGTGCCCGACCGGCAAGACATCATCTGGATCAACTTCAACCCGCAGGTGGGCCGCGAAATGCGCGATATGCACCCTATTCTGGTGCTGTCGCCCAAAGCCTTCAACGACAGGACCTCCATCGTGATCGGCTTTCCCATGTCCACGGCGGCCTACAACGCCACCAACCCGTTTGCGATCGACAACAGCAAAACGGCCAAGCAGCCGAGCTTCATCATTTGCAACCAGCCCAAGAGCTTTGACTGGCGCCAGCGCGGTGCGACACCGCACCCTTGGAAGCGGGTCAGCGACGCCATTTTTCAAACCGCTCGTCTTGAGCTCAACGACATCATCGAGTTGGTCACCCCATGAGCATCCGCACAGACGACTTTGCCCCGCAACCCGAACCCCGGGTCATTTCTGCGGCCCCCGTGTCGCACCAAGAAGAGGCCATTGAACGCGCCTTGCGCCCCAAGTTGCTCGACGAATACGTTGGCCAAGTCAAGGTGCGCGAACAGCTGGAGATCTTCATCAGCGCCGCCAAGATGCGCGAAGAGCCTCTGGACCATGTGTTGCTGTTTGGCCCGCCCGGGTTGGGCAAGACCACGCTTTCCCACATCATCGCCGCCGAGCTGGGTGTGAACCTGCGCCAGACCAGCGGCCCTGTTCTGGAAAAACCCAAAGATTTGGCGGCGCTCTTAACGAATTTGGAGCGCAACGATGTGCTCTTCATCGACGAGATCCACCGGCTGTCGCCCGTGGTCGAAGAGATTTTGTACCCCGCGCTGGAGGACTACCAGATCGACATCATGATCGGCGAAGGCCCGGCGGCGCGCAGCATCAAGCTCGACTTGCAGCCTTTCACCTTGGTAGGCGCCACCACCCGTGCGGGCATGCTGACCAACCCGCTGCGCGACCGTTTTGGCATCGTCTCGCGCCTGGAGTTCTACACGCCCGAAGAGTTGACCCGCATCGTGACCCGCAGCGCCGGTTTGCTCAAAGCACCGATTGACCCCGAAGGCTCGTTCGAAATCGCCCGCCGCTCGCGCGGCACGCCGCGCATTGCCAACCGCCTGCTGCGCCGGGTGCGCGACTATGCCGACGTCAAAGGCGACGGCACCATCCACAAAGGCATTGCCCAAAAAGCCCTGGTCATGCTCGATGTAGACCCCGAAGGCTTTGACCTGATGGATCGCAAACTGCTCGAGGCGGTGATCCACCGTTTTGACGGCGGCCCGGTCGGGTTGGACAATATTGCGGCCAGCATTGGCGAAGAGCGCGACACCATCGAAGACGTGATCGAGCCGTATTTGATTCAGCAAGGCTATTTGCAGCGCACGCCACGTGGGCGCATGGCCACGTTGGCGGCATTCAAGCATCTGGGCGTCACACCGCCCAAATCGTTTGGGGACAAGTTCTGAATCGGTATTTACGCTTGCAGTTTGATGGGGGTGTTGTTTGGGCGGTCGGATCCGAGGCTGAAACGATAATGCCAACATGGAAACCAAATGGCTTGAAGATTTTGTAAGTTTGGCCGAAACGCGCAGTTTCAGCCGCTCCGCGCAACTGCGGCACGTTACGCAACCGGCTTTTTCCCGGCGCATCCAGTCCCTGGAGGCTTGGGCCGGGGCCGACTTGGTCGATCGCAGCTCTTACCCAACTCGGCTCACCCCTGCGGGTGAGACTTTGTATGCACAGGCTCTGGAGATGCTTCAGTCGCTGCAGAACACCCGTGCCATGTTGCGCGGTCACAATGCGGTGGGGCAGGACATCATCCAGTTTGCGGTGCCGCACACCTTGGCATTCACGTTTTTTCCGCCTTGGGTGGCCAGTTTGCGTGAGACCTTTGGGCCCATGAAAAGCCGGCTAATGGCGCTGAATGTGCACGACGCGGCCATGCGCCTGGTGGAGGGAGGGTGCGACGTGTTGATCGCTTACCACCACCCTTCGCAGCCCTTGCAAATTGACCCTGAGCGCTACGACATGGTGGTGTTGGGGCACGAGGTGATTGCGCCCTATGTGCAGAGCACGCCCGATGGTCGGGCGCTGTTCAGTTTGCCGGGCCATACCGCACGGCCACTTCCTTATTTGGGCTACGCGCCCGGAGCTTATTTGGGCGGCGTGACCGACTGGATTTTGAAGCAGGCGGGCGTGCCGGTGCATCTGGAGCGGGTCTATGAGACCGACATGGCCGAGAGTCTGAAAGTGATGGCCCTGGAAGGCCATGGCATCGCGTTTTTGCCGCGCAGTGCAGTCAAGAAAGAAATTCAGGCAGGCACCTTGGTCGAGGTGGGCTTGCCCGGTGGGCAAACCCTGGCATTGAGCATGGAAGTGCGTGCCTACCGGGAAAAATCAGGGTCCAAAGCCTGTTTCAAGAGCTCGGCCCATCAGTTATGGCTGCACCTGACCCAGAGCACTTCTTCGGTGCATTCCTCCCGATAAATCGTCGCTAACGGTTTCTTTTCATGGCATGTATTGCCTTATGCATTTTTTGCATAAATATTGGGGTACTCCCTGATAGCGGCTGATAACAAACTGACTATATTCAGCACACACCGGCTTGCAGGCACATTTTGTGCGTATGCACGAGCCGCTGAAGCTGTGGTGCACCATTTGGGTGTACGTTCCAAACAGTCCCGTTGTTCGACGCGAGCCTAGGGAAGCTCCTAGTCGGTTCACTGCTGGATTTGGCATTTAATCTGTGGGTGGCAATTTGCTACTCACCATTTCACAAGAGGATTCAAACCATGAAGAAAATGACACAAACCTTGATCGGCTCCGTGCTGGCCACTGCAGGCTTGCTGGCGGCCACATCCGCCATGGCGGGCAAAACCCTGGACCAGATCAAGCAACGCGGCCAAATCGTCTGCGGTGTCAACACCGGTCTGGCCGGTTTTTCGGCCGCTGACTCCAGCGGCAACTGGTCAGGTCTGGACGTGGACCACTGCCGTGCCGTGGCCGCAGCTGTGCTGAGCGATGCCACCAAAGTTAAATATGTGCCCTTGACCGCCCAGCAGCGTTTCACCGCTTTGCAGTCCGGTGAAGTCGATGTGCTGGCCCGCAACACCACCAACACCTTGAACCGCGATGGCTCCTTGGGCCTGCACTTCATCGGTGCCAATTACTATGACGGCCAAGGCTTCATGGTGCCCAAAGGCAAGATCACCAGCGCCAAGCAACTCAAGGGCGCCACAATCTGCGTGCAGTCCGGCACCACCACCGAAAAGAACCTGACCGACTACTCCCGCGCCAACAAGCTCAACTTGAAGCCTGTTGTGTTTGAAAAAGTCGAAGCCGCCACTGGCGCTTACTTCTCTGGCCGTTGCCAGGCTTACACCACCGACGCATCGGGCCTGGCCTCTGTGCGCGCCAAGGAAGCCAAAGACCCCGCGGCCCACCTGATCTTGCCCGATCTGGTCTCTAAAGAGCCTTTGGGCCCCATGGTACGCCGTGGTGACGACGAGTGGTTTGCCATTAACAAATGGGTGCTTTCCGGCCTGATCGAAGCCGAAGAGTACGGCATCACGCAAGCCAATGTGGACCAAATGAAAACCAGCGACAACCCACAAGTGGGCCGTTTGTTGGGTGCCACAGAAGATTTGGGCAAGCACTTGGGCCTGGACAAGGAATGGCTGGCCCGCGCCATCAAGACGACCGGCAACTACGGCGAAATGTTCGAGCGCAACGTCGGCCCCAAGACCGCCATCAACTTGCCACGTGGCCTGAACAACCAGTGGAACAAGGGCGGCCTGATGTACGCTGCACCGCTGCGTTGATCGACAGCCTTTTTTAAGGATCTGAATACGCCCCTTCACGGGGCGTATTTTTTACCAGCCCGTCATTTTTCAGGCAGTCCTCATGTCCCATTTTTCCATGATTGAGGCCAGGCCCTTGCCCGGCAAGAAAAACCGATCGATTTCGTGGCGCAGCCGCGAAGGGCGTTCGGTCATCTACCAGGTCGTCGCCATCTTGTCGGCTTTGGCGCTGGTGGTCCTGTTGGTGCGCAACACGCTCACCAACATGCGTGTGCGCGGCATCCAGAGCGGCTACGACTTTTTATTTCAACCGTTTGGCTTTGACATCAGCGAAACGGTGATCGAGTACGCGCACAACAGCTCTTACTTCGTGGCTTTTGCCATCGGCATGCTCAACACGCTCAAGGTCGCCGTGATCGGCATCCTGCTGGCCACGGTGCTGGGTGTGCTGGTGGGGGTTGGGCGGTTTTCGGCCAACTTTTTGGTGCGAAAAATCTGTTACGCCTACGTTGAATTTTTCCGCAACGTGCCGGTTTACCTGCAGTTGCTCATCTGGTATCTGGTCTTCACCGAGATGCTGCCCGACCTGGACCAGGCTTGGCAGGCAGGCCACTTCTTTTTGAGCAAAAACGGCATTTCCTTCCCTTGGCCTGTGTGGCAGTTGGGCCAGACCTTGGCCTTGGTCGGTGCTGCTCTAGGCCTGGTGTTTGCGTGGGTCTACGGACGCATGGCACGGGCGCATTTTGACCGGACCGGCCTCACCCGACCGGTCTGGGCCGTGTCGTTGGCGGTCACGCTGGTGATGGCGGTGCTCGGCTGGCTGGTTGGTGGCGCGCCCAACGAATGGGACTTGCCCAAAAAGGGCGATTTCCAGATTGAAGATGGCGGCGCGTTCAGTCCAGAATTCATTGCCTTGCTGTGTGGCTTGGTGTTTTACACAGCGTCCTTCATTGCCGAAGTCGTGCGCTCGGGCATTGCCTCAGTGTCGCTGGGCCAGCACGAGGCTTCTGCCTCTTTGGGTTTGAACAAAAATCAGTCCATGCGTCTGGTGGTGTTGCCGCAGGCCTTGCGCGTGATCATTCCGCCGCTCACCAGCCAGTACCTGAACCTGACCAAAAACTCGTCGCTGGCGGTGGCCATTGGTTACCCCGAACTGGTCTCGATCGCCAACACCACGCTCAACCAAACGGGCCGGGCCATCGAGGCCTTGTCCATCGTGATGTTGGTGTACCTGACGCTGTCTCTTCTCACTTCGGCCCTCATGAACTGGTTCAACGCCAGTGCCGCCATCCAGGAGCGCTGACATGACCACTGTTTTCAAATCCACCGAAGCGCGGCCCATGCCTGGCCGAAGCACAGGCCCCGTGGCCTGGTTGCGAGGCAACCTGTTTTCCACCCCGAGCAACAGCCTGATGTCGCTGGCGCTGCTGGCCGTGTGCCTTTGGGCGCTGGTTTCCTCGCTCGACTGGGCCGTGTTGCAAGCTGTTTTCAGCAGCAACTTGCAAGCCTGCAACGAAGTGCGCGGCGCAGGGGCTTGCTGGGGCGTGATCTCCGAAAAAGGCCGCTTGATTGTGATGGGCCGTTACCCTGAAGTCGAGCACTGGCGCCCGGTGATCGCCACCGCTCTCATGTTGGGTGTGGTCGTCATCAGCTGCATGCCCCGTTTCTGGAACAAGGCATTGCCCTTGATTTGGCTGGTCATGCTGACCGTGTATTTTGTGCTGATGAAGGGTGGCTTTTTTGGCCTGACCGAAGTTGACACCGACCAATGGGGCGGCTTGCCGCTCACGGTCATGCTCACCGTTATCTCCATGACGCTGGCCTTTCCGCTGGCCATCTTTGTGGCCTTGGGGCGGCGCTCCAACATGCCGGCCATCAAAACACTCTGCACGCTCTATGTTGAGTTGGTGCGCGGCGTGCCGCTCATCACCGTGCTGTTCATGGCCTCGTTCATGCTGCCGCTGTTCATGCCCGAGGGCGTGAAGATCGATGTGCTGGTGCGGGTGGTGGTGGGCATCACGCTGTTTTCCGGTGCCTACATGGCCGAGGTGATTCGCGGCGGCCTGCAGGCCTTGCCCAAAGGCCAGACCGAAGCGGCGGCCACGCTGGGCCTGAGCTACTGGCAGACCCAGCGCATGATCGTGCTGCCCCAGGCTCTGGCCACCGTGGTGCCGTCCATCATGAACACCTTCATCGGCCTGTTCAAAGACACTTCGCTGGTGACCATCGTGTCGCTGTACGAGCTGACCGGCGCGTTGGGCCTGGCGCTCAACTCTGACGCCGACTGGCGTCCCTTCAAGATCGAAGCCTACCTCTTCATCACCTTCATTTATTTCGCGTTCTGCTTTGCCATGTCGCGCTACAGCCTGTGGATCGAAGAGCGCACAGCCGTGAGCAAAGTCCGCTGAACGAAAGACCTTTATGACCTCCAACGCTAATCCCATCATCGAGTTCAAAGGCGTGAACAAGTGGTACGCCAGCAATGGCTACCATGTGCTGCGCGATGTGAATTTGCAATTTGCCAAAGGCGAAAAAGTCGTCATCTGTGGCCCTTCGGGCTCTGGAAAATCGACCCTGATTCGCTGCATCAACGCCCTGGAGGAATACCAGGAAGGCACGCTCACAGTCGACGGCACTTTACTGGGCGATGACCTCAAAGGCATCGACAAAGTGCGCCGCGAAGTCGGCATGGTATTCCAGCAGTTCAACCTGTTCCCGCACCTGACAGTGATGGAAAACCTGATCTTGTCACCCACTTGGGTGGCCAAGATGCCACGCAAAGAAGCCGTGGACAAAGCCATGGTGCAACTGCAGCGCGTGCGCATTTCTGAGCACGCGAACAAGTACCCCTTGCAACTGTCCGGCGGTCAGCAGCAGCGCGTGGCGATTGCTCGCGCACTGTGCCTGACGCCCAAGATCATGCTGTTCGATGAGCCCACCTCGGCCCTCGACCCCGAGATGATCAAGGAAGTGCTGGACGTGATGATCGAGCTGACAAGCCAGGGCATGACCATGCTGTGCGTGACGCACGAAATGGGATTTGCCAAGGCGGTGGCCGACCGTGTGATCTTCATGGACCAAGGCCAGGTGGTTGAGCAGGCCCCACCCCAGCAGTTCTTTGATGCGCCGCAAACCGATCGGGCGCAGGACTTTTTGTCCAAGATCCTCGGGCATTGATTTAATTGGGGTCAGATCCCGATTAAATCGGTGTCAGATCCTGATCAATTGGCTTTTGTTGCCGGACTGAACACAGCCGGCAGGTTTGAGACAATACGCCACATGACCCAAGAACTCACCCTCATCCGCCCCGACGACTGGCACTTGCATGTGCGCGATGGCGCCGCCCTGAACCTGGTGGTGCCGCACACCGCCGCCCAATTCGGCCGCGCCATCATCATGCCCAACCTCAAGCCGCCCGTGACCACGGCCGAGCAGGCGCTGGCCTACAAGCAGCGCATCCAGGCCGCCGTGCCAGCGGGTATGGCCTTTGAGCCGCTCATGACGCTGTACCTGACCGACAACTTGGCTCCGTCAGAAATTGTCCGCGCCAAAGCCGCCGGCGTGGTGGCCTGCAAGCTCTACCCGGCAGGGGCCACCACCAACAGCGACGCGGGCGTGACCGACCTGCGCAAGATCTACCCCGTGCTTGAAGCCATGCAGCGCGAAGGCATGCTGCTGCTGGTGCACGGCGAAGTCACATCGTCCGACATCGACCTGTTTGACCGAGAAGCCGTGTTCATCGAGCAGCATCTGATCCCGCTGCGCCGTGACTTCCCAGGCCTGAAAATCGTGATGGAACACATCACCACGAAAGAAGCCGCTGATTACGTGGCCGCTGGCGACGCGAATTTGGGTGCCACCATCACTGCACACCACCTGCTGTACAACCGCAACGCCCTGTTCTTGGGCGGCATGCGCCCACATTACTACTGCCTGCCCGTGCTCAAGCGCGAGACCCACCGCCTGGCTTTGGTGCAAGCGGCCACCAGTGGCAATGCCCGGTTCTTCTTGGGCACCGACAGCGCCCCACACCCGGCGCACCTCAAAGAGCACGCCAGCGGTTGCGCAGGCTGCTACACCGCGCACGCCGCCATCGAGATGTACGCCGAAGCCTTTGACCAGGCCGGCGCGCTCGACAAGCTCGAAGGCTTTGCCAGCTTCTTTGGGGCCGACTTTTACGGTTTGCCGCGCAATACCAGCACCATCACCCTGCGCCGTGAAAGCTGGACACCCGCCGAGAGCTTTGCTTTCGGCGAGGCCGAACTCAAGCCCCTGCGTTCCGGAGAAAGCCTGCTGTGGCGTCTGGTGGCGGGCTGAGCCCCAACCGACCTGGGCACCGCTGTGCGCCAGCTTCCAGCCTGAGCGTGCCCGACATTTACTGGGACGCGCCTTGGCTGGCCGACTGGCGGGCGGTGGGTGAGCCCATCGCGTGCCAAGTGGCAGCGGGCATGCCCCAGCCAGAGGCCTTGAGCGCAGCCAGTTGTGCCCCCGTGCGCTTTGTGCCGCAAGCCTGCTTGCCCGAAGGCCAGGCCTACGAAGACTTCATTTTTTCCAAGGGCCAGGTGCCCACGCGCGAAGGCTTGCACGACTTCTTCAATGCCCTGTGCTGGATGCATTTTCCGCAGGCCAAAAAACGCCTGAACCAGTTGCAGGCCCGCGAAATCGCCCGCGCTGGTGTGGGGCAGGTGCGTGGCCCGGTGCGCGATGCCGCCACCGTTTTTGACGAGAACGCGCTGCTGATCCAGACCTCCGATGCCGTGTGGTTGGCCTTGACGGAGCACCGCTGGTTGGATGCTTTCCTTCGGTTTCGGAGTGAGTGGGCGCACACATGTCTTTGGACTTTCGGCCATGCTGCGATCGAAAAAGCGGTTCAGCCTTACAAATCGATCACCGTGCACCTGTGGCGCGTGCCGCAAGGCGTGGCGCACGCTGACCTCGACGCTTGGCTGGCGCAAGACCTCACGCCTGAAAAATTGGCCCGCAAGCCCTTCAGCCCCTTACCTTTGCTGGGCGTGCCGGGCTGGTGGCTGGCCAACGAAGATCCAGCGTTTTACGACGATGCCAGCGTTTTTCGCCCCCAAAGAAGCCAGCGCCTGGCAGAAAAACCGTACGCCAATTCGGAAATCTTGCCGCAGGCTTGATTTTGAGGTCCAACCCCCTAATATCCTTCCCAACGTGCCCGCGTCTTTCGGGTGAAAGTGAAACTCAACATGAAACGCATTTTTCTATTCGTTGTGACCAACCTGGCCGTGGTGCTGGTGTTGGGCATCGTCGCCAACTTGCTGGGCGTCAATCGCTTTTTGACGTCCAACGGGCTGAACCTGGGCGCTTTGCTGGGATTTGCGCTGATCATGGGCTTTGGTGGCGCCATCATCTCTTTGCTCATGAGCAAATGGATCGCCAAGATGTCTTCGGGCGTGAAACTCATTGAGCAACCGGCCAATGCCGATGAAGCCTGGATTGTGGACACCGTCCGCAAATTGGCCGACAAAGCCGGCATCGGTATGCCCGAAGTCGGCATTTTTGAAGGCGACCCCAACGCCTTTGCCACCGGCGCATTTCGCGACTCGGCCTTGGTGGCCGTGTCCACTGGTTTGTTGCAAAACATGACGCACGAAGAAATCGAGGCCGTGCTGGCCCACGAGGTGGCGCACATCGCCAACGGCGACATGGTCACCATGGCCCTGATTCAGGGCGTCATGAACACTTTTGTGGTGTTCATCTCGCGCATCGTGGGCTACGCGGTGGACAGCTTCTTGCGCAAAAATGACGAAGAAAACACCGGCCCCGGCATGGGCTACTACATCACCACGATCGTGATGGACATTTTGTTGGGTGTTCTCGCTGCGATCATCGTGGCCTGGTTCAGCCGTCAGCGCGAGTTCCGCGCCGATGCCAGCGCCGCGCAACTCATGGGCCGCAAGCAGCCCATGATCAACGCCTTGGCCCGATTGGGTGGCGTGCACACCGCCGAGTTGCCCAAGAGCATGGCCGCCATGGGTATTGCTGGGGGCATTGGACAAATGTTCAGCACGCATCCTCCCATCGAGGATCGCATCGCTGCGCTGCAAAACAGCGCTTTATAAAGACGATTCGTCTTTCCCCAGTGCGTCCAGGTGGGATGTGTCACCCCAGCCCACCAAGGACAAACCCGCAGGCGTCCACAACAAGCTGTTGACCGCGGTGTTGGTCAGTGACCACGTGCGTGGGGCTTGTAGATCGATGCGGGTGGCGGCACGGTACAAAATGTCCAGCACCCCGCCATGGGCCACCAGCACGATCTGCTGACCCGGATGGCGTGTAGCCAGATCGTTCACCGTGGTCACAATGCGTTCGCGCAGGACCAAAAGTGACTCGCCGCCATCAGGCGGTGTCCAGTCGGGCGTGCGTTTGCGCCAGTGCCATGCATGGTCAGGCAGCTCG
>Ga0247843_1003353_pt1 | contig 26570 bp, 30 predicted proteins | sample LaCruzMarch2017__FD_192420 | JGI IMG/M metagenome (GOLD analysis project Ga0247843, IMG submission 192420) | Freshwater microbial communities from meromictic Lake La Cruz, Castile-La Mancha, Spain - LaCruzMarch2017_8m | ecosystem: Environmental > Aquatic > Freshwater > Lake | place: Spain... | reverse complement strand
GAAAAGAAATGGACGAGAAACTTAACAGGTTCTACACTTTTGTAGATAACTACCGAAAAGCAGCCAACAGTGTGGCTGCTTAATTTACGGGAAGCGTCTAAGTGTCATTATTTAACGGTTCAATACGTTACAAAACTTTAATCCCTATCTCTGTAAGTTCGGCCAGCAGTGTTTTTTAAATTATCGTCTTCTTCTTCCTGTTGTTGTTTCTCAAGGCCATTGTTATCTTCGTGGCGGCCACAAGAGAACTGCAAACTGATTAATGATAAAAGGGCCAATGGTAGTAGGAATTTCATTTTTTACCCTCCTGGTGGTTTATGTTCCACTGTAGGGTATTTTTGAGTTCTGACGACTTAAGAAAGCCTGGAGAATGTGTGAGTAGAGTGATCCACAAATAAAAAACCACCTCAAGAGAGGCAGTCTTTTATTTGTTAATAATATAAAAAGGTAATATGACTTAAAAAAGAATATTTATTTGCCTGGACTAAAATCCTCGAACTCTGCCATCTCGACTTGGCTCCGTTGAGAGAAACATGAATTTGAAAAAGTGATGAACATACGTACCTCCTTTCAATCTTCATCAGTATAGATCGACACACCGGTCTATCACTACTTCAAGGAGTTAGCTGAGCACATGAACAACAGAGTTTATTGGAATTGGGCCTTTTTGCCAGGTATAGATGGCAGATAAGGGGATCTTATGAGGTTTTAAATAAAGGATAAGGTGATTTCACCTGAGCTCATTTAGAACCCATAAAAATAGATTTAATTAAAGGCCAGATTAAAAAAATCTGGCCTTTAATCTTACCAACCTAAGATATGAGCAAACATGAGTGGAGCAACAATGGTTGCATCCGATTCTACAATATAGCTTGGAGTATCCACGCTGAGTTTTCCCCACGTGATTTTTTCGTTAGGAACGGCCCCAGAATAACTTCCGTAAGAGGTTGTTGAATCAGAGATTTGGCAAAAATATCCCCAAAGGCGGATATCATCTTTTTCAAGATCTTGACGGATCATGGGAACAACACAAATAGGGAAGTCTCCAGCGATACCTCCACCGATTTGGAAAAATCCAATAGAACTTGTTTCAGCTGTTTTCATATACCACTCTGCAAGAGAGGTCATATACTCAATTCCTGTTTTAACTGTGTGAACGTTTTTAACTTCTCCACGCATGCAGAACGAGGCGTACATGTTACCTAAAGTTGAATCTTCCCAGCCAGGAACAACCATGGGGAGGTTTTTTTCAGCAGCAGCAAGCATCCAAGAATGTTTCGGGTCAATTTGTGCGTGAGCTGTGAATAGACCTTTTTTAAGGGCCCGATAAAAAAATTCATGAGGAAAACAGCGCTCCCCCTTAGTTTCAGCTTCTTGCCATTCAGCGGCCATAATTGACCAGATTTTTCTCATGGCCGCTTCTTCAGGGATACAGGTATCTGTCACACGGTTTAAATGTTTGTCGTAAAGTTTTTTTTCGTCTTGTCGAGAGAGGGCACGCCAGTCAGGAATGCGCTCATAATGATCATGAGCAACTAAATTATAAATATCTTCTTCTAGGTTGGCACCCGTACATGAAATGGCATGGACTTTACCGTTTCGGATCATCTCAGCAAATGAGAGACCAAGCTCAGCAGTACTCATGGCCCCTGCTAAGGTCACCATCATTTTTCCGCCGCCATCTAAATGTTTTTCGTAACCATGAACCGCATCCATCATCGCTGCAGCGTTGAAGTGGCGGTAGTGGAATTCCATAAATGTTGAAACAGGTCCTTTCGTAACTTTAGTCATGAGTGACTCTCTAGGATTTTCAGCAAACAGGCCGAGGCTGGTTTTTGGAACGGGTTCTTGCCCTTCACTCCAACGACGGCGACATTTTATCTAATTGCTTCGAGTGGTCAAGGACCAATTAGTGTCACAACAACACTTCTTCTAGAATCAGTTTGGGCCCATTGTATTTTTGACTTACATATCATCGTAAAGAGAAGACGCGCTGTACTATTGGCGAGATATTTGTAAATTCTGGCCTAGGAACGTCTGTGATGACATTTTCCTCTCCGAACTTATGAAGTGAATTGGCCAGTGGGTATTCACCGGCCAATTCTTTAGATTAATCAACATCCACATCATATTCATACATATCATCATAATCATGATTATATTCAAGAGACTCTGATTTCGGTTCTAGCTCTAAGGCATCTTGTTCTTGTCTCTCGGGAGCTTCATGTTGCCAGTCTGGAGACACTCTTGCGGCCTCAATGTCTTCGCGAGTAGGACCCACTCTTGGGTCAATCCTATGTGGGGTAGCATTGATTTTGTTCTCATTGGCCTGTACTCCAGCACTCATAACGATAAGTAATATAAAAAATGAACTTAATTTTTTCATAGATCCTCCTTGAAGTGGTTATTTTTTAAACCACAGTTCGTATGGAGTATTTAAGGGCCTAACTCAAACATAGTCTTCTAAAGTTGCAGTAAAGTCGGATATAATACGAAGGTGCTCAATGATGGAATGGACTCGGCCAGGCAAAAGGATCTTTTTTATATGTCATTTATGTTTGCTGAAAAAAAGAGTGTCTTATTTGTATTAGGCGCGTGTCTCCTGTGGGCCATTGATCTTCTTGTTCGTTATCCAGTTACTTTAAAACTTGGATACGTGCATATTATTTTTTTGGAAAGCCTTCTCGCTTTTCTTTTTGTCACACCGTGGCTATTTAAAAATAGCAAAAAAGTATGCTCAGCATTTTCGAAACAAACAATCCTTCTTTTTGTTTTTTTAGGTGGAGTAGGCATGACTATTGCCGGTTATCTTTCCACTGTTAGTATCCAGCAGGCCACACCAGGAACGTTTTCGTTTTTTCAGATGTTTCAACCGATCATTGTGATTTGTCTTGCTCATCTTTTTTTACGAGAAAAATTTGAGAACATGTATATCTATTGGGGACTTTGGGTCATGCTCAGTGCCGTGCTCATGTATTCTCAAGATTTAGAATTAATGTTTACCAATGAGTCAGGAATAAATCTTCCCGGTGTTTTTATTGCTTTTGGCACAACTATAATCTAGGGGCTTTGTACGGTGGCCGCCAAAAAACTTTTGCAAACTCAAACTCCTATGGCCTTAGTTGCCTTTAGGGCCATTTTTGCTTTTTTATTTGCCGGTGTTTTTTTAATTTTTCAAAAAGAGGCTATTCCGTGGGATCTCCTTATTGAGTGGGAGTTTATATGGAGATTTGTCTTTATGGGGCCGGTGGCAGGAGTGCTGTCGATGTATCTTTATTATTCGGGTATGAAAAATATGGCGTTAGGAAAAGTTTCTTTTATTGAACTTTCATTTCCTGCATTTGGTATGACTCTTTCTGCTCTTTATACATTTGAGCAACTCACAATTCTTCAGACTTTAGGTGCGGCCTCATTTTTTATTTTTATAGCGATCTTGTTTTTTGCACCATCATCGCTCAGAAAGAGTTAGGTCTCGTTTTTTTGAAAATGACGAAATTGAGTTTTCTAAGATCACAATTAAGACTTGAAATTAATAAGTATTCTCGTTGTACTTTAGTAAAGTGTTTTGTTTTTCTGTAGGAAAAATTTATTTTGTAGTTTTGCATTTTTCGTTTATTTTGGTTCTGCAGGTTCTTAAAATAAGGAGACTTAATGAATACGATAAACCACGATATAAATGTATCCCTGAATGTCTATATTCCTGAGCTCCTTTTAAATGATGGGCCATACTGGGAACTGAATGCAAAAGCTGACACAGATGAGCTCAATCTTCATGATGGCAGTACTCAGCGCTATTGGTGGCCCATGGGTGAGGGCGCGGAGGATGTATTGCAATAATCTGGTAGGGCCTACGCATCTAAATCTATGCCTATTCTAGCAGCTTACCTTGATCCACTACAGAAATAGAGTGAAGTTTTAAAGAAAATGGAGTCGAAGTGGACCCTTGAAAAGCTTCGCTTTTCTACGGGTATTATTAAGAGCAGAGTTTTATCCCTGCCCCTGAATTCTATTCTTAAAGTAAGGTACTTTCCTCGTCTTCGCCATAATCTCCACCAGTTTCGGCCTCTCCACCACCACCACTCACTTGACCTGGTCTGATCGCACCATCATCAGCACCACCAGAGCCACCTACGGTTTCTCCCCCCGACGAACCAGTCATGACTACATCACTTGTTGGATCATCTTCATATGTCCCTGGAGTTGATCTAACTGTTTTTAGTGTTCCACATGCAATAGGAAAAGTTTGAAATTTTGAAAGACCTCCAATAGAGGCCACTGTGACAGGAAGTGCTGTATCGTCGCTCACTCCACGGATAACAACAACTTTATCAACAAAATCTAATTCTTCATCAATTCGAAGTTTTGTTACATCATCACTGGCCCGCTCATCGGGAGATTGAAGATCTTTTAATAACTTTTGATATGAGGCCACCTCAGAATAGGTGTAGTTTCCATACTGATCCGAAACAGGATAAGTGCCATATTCAGCAAGTTGGGCATTAAGATCTCCATCCAAAGGCAAAATCTGAGGTCCTAAAGGTATGGCCGCTTCAGCGGCATCAACAAAACCATCAGCATTGATATCATAACTTTGATTCGGGCAACGACCAACGTGAATAGATTGTGAATGAAGAATATTGGGAGAGGCACCGTTTACCCTTATATCTCCAATAAAAAGATCATCTTCTTTATAAAGTGTAAGAGCTCCGGTAACCATGGCAACGACATGTTGATTAAGAGTTGAGAGTGGTGCGAGATAAGTTATTACTGTTTTATGTTCTCTCTGAGCATCTGGAATAATTGTGCCAGTCGATGATTCTGGAGTACTTCTTAGAGGAGAGCTCATTTTGTGTTTCGAGGACGATTTACTGCAACTGGAAAAAAGAGAGAGTAATGTTAAAAGAGATAATAATGTTTTCATCACATTGCCTTTTATTTAAAGAACGACGTCAAAAGCTTCAAGATAAGCTTCCTTGACTTCCGCTGGTAACCAAGTTGATTTTTTTATTTCTTTTAGCTCAAGCATTTCAAGATCGACTGGTTGGTAATAATACATGCTTGATTTCATCGTAAAACAGTGACCGGCCTCTGGATAATTGGCGTAGTCAGAATACTGAGTTACCGTGGGACAAGGCACATCATTTTTCATGAAAATATTTGTCCAGTGTCTGATTGTTATTGGGCCACGAGCATATTTAATATCCATCACTCTTTGTTTTACGAAACCATCTACGAGCACATGAACGTAAGGGGCCACATGAAACCACCATTCAAAATCATATTCACGGATATATTTTTGAGTGAAAAAGATAAAGATTTTAGAGGAGTAGAATGTGTGGTTGATACGCCAATCATGGGTCCAAACATGGGCACGATTAAAACACTGAGACTCTTTTGTATTGTAACGGGCCTCCTTGAAATAAAGGTTTGCCCATTCTATGGATCCTAGAACTGAAGGAGTGAAGTTTTGATTTAGCTCAAGTGGAGCTTGAGCTTCTTTTTCCTCATAGGGAAGATCGGTCTCAACAATTGTTATAAGTTCCCGATTCTCTCCCATCGTTACATTTAGCCAAGTCTTTTCTTCTTGTGCCATTTTTAACCATTTATTGTCGATTGATTTTTGTTGAGAGAGTTTTCCTACATGGCCTGATGTTAAAAAGACGAGAGTCGGTTCACCTGGGGTACTGGAGATATCAAGAGAATGAATTTGTGTCGTCATATTTAAGGCAAATGTAAATGAACTGAATAAAACACAGATCAAAAGAAAAAAGATGCTCATACGAAATCTCCGTGATGATTTGAGGTACGGCCATATTTTGTCTAAAGAAAGGTATTCTTGTCATCTTAAGCCTACCCCAAGAAATAGTGGCAACTTCTGACATTGGCCTAAGGGAATCTAAAAACACCTTAAGTGACATTTTCATCTTTTTACGAAGAATCGTTTGCACTGTACTTTTTTATGGCGGTGAACTTGTAGGACTTTTTAAATAAACTGACGAGGAGGAGTAATGTTTTTAAAAAATCAAGAAAGATATTTAAATGACTATTATTCTCGACACTCAGGCCAAAAGTATCGAGAAAGTGACTCAAAAGACTGGGGAATGAGTGACAAAAAATTTGATCAAATGGAAGCTGAAACGAAACGATATGGCAAGGCCCCTAAAGGATACGTTCGCTCGGATGAAAAAATTAAAGAAAATGTTTGTGAGGTTTTATGGCAGCATCCAGAGGTTGATGCCAGTGATGTTGAAGTAAGTGTTGAAAAAGGATGTGTTGTTTTAAAAGGAACGGCCATGTCACGATTTGAAAAGAAAATGATGGAAAGTTTAATTGAACAAGTCTTGGGAGTGGAAGATGTGGTAAATCTATTAACATTGGCCACACCGATGAAAGATCTAAATGAAGAACAACTATCTTAGGATTATAAATCTTTTTGTTTGTATTCCTCAGTGGTAGGTGTTTTTTTCAGATCATCCTCAGATTTAAAAGGAATTTCTTCTTTTTTTTGACATCCTACAAAGATAATAAAAATAATGATAGAAATCGTTTTCACACAAACTCCTTTGTTTTGTTACAAGTTACACTTTTGGTCTTTTATTTGCATCTCAAGCATAACAGGAGAAAATGTTGTGAATGAATTAAACTCTTATTATCATCATCGCCTACATCGTTATGATTTCATTCAATTGGTTGATCAATGTCATTCTCTTTGTCATCAGGCCTTAGAATACTGTTCAAATAAGGATGATAAATATGTTGATAAAAAGCACCTTGATTTATTAGCTGATTGTGCTGAATTATGTCGTATAACAAGTCGTTTATTTCGTACACGGTCTCAGTTTTTACCAGAAATTGGCCTTATGTGTGCTGAGATTTGTGAGAATTGTGGACATTCTTGTAGGGCCATTGATGAGTCTGATGTCCTATTGAATGCTTGCCAAAAGGCATGTAAAAAATGTGCCTTAGTGTGTCGAACTCTTTTTTAAAGAGTATAAATGAAAGCTGAGGTTTTGCTCATTTTTATCCTCCTTTGCCCAGTCAGCGTGGCACTTTTTCTTTTTCATGGGCCCATGAACATTACTGTATATTGCAAAATCAATCTATTAAGTAACTGAATAAATCTAGTTGTATAATCGGTATATGAAAGGTCAACAATTAGATATCCATTCCACGAAGTCAAATAGGGGTGGCGTGATGGGCCTTATTGAAATGATGATGAGGCGATTTAGAACGCTCAGTTTTATGCTGATGTTATCACCTCTGGCCCTGCTTTATATTTTTTGTATGGGTGTTTCTTTTTCTCCAGGGATAATGCTTTATCAATCAATCAGTGAGCTTACCTCTCATTCACATATTTTGATTAAGAGTCTTTCTCTTGGTTGTTCAATTGCGGCAGGCTTTTTTTGTTATGGACTCACACTTATTTTTATTGTGCCTTTAGTAAATAAACTTTTGCCGATGAAACGAGTTTCATCTCTACGAGCGACTTGGTTTTCTTTAAGTGTAATTCCTTGGTATTATCATAATGCACTCACCTATTTGGTGCGTTATACTTTTCTTGATTTTATAACTCCTACACCTCTTAATAAACTTTTTTACCAAATGATGGGAATGAAAATTGGAAAAGGTTCCATCATCAATACTTCAAATATTTCGGATCCATGCCTGATTGAGATTGGCGAATATGTGACCATCGGCGGATCGGCAACATTAGTGGGCCACTATGGTATGAAGGGAATATTGGTCATTGAGAAGTTAATCATTAAAGACCATGCTACGATCGGTCTCAAAGCATCACTTTTTGGAGATGTTGTGGTAGGTGTGGGGGGTATGGTTAAACCCAATGAAGTTCTCTTACCTAAAACACGAATTCCCGATGTCATTAAAGATGAAGCAGCTTAAAAATGATATCTTTTTTTAATATCTACTCCTGCAAATCTCTTTGCGAGGGGAGGTATGATACCTTTGTCAGTGGTAGGACACATTTTGATTAGAGTTTACTTCTTTTGTTTCATTTATTGGATGTTCAAAAATATCAATCCATGCATTAAATGTGTCCCAGAACTCCATGATAAGTTTTTTTGATTTTTCGTCAGTGAGTTTACCAGCATCGTCAAAAGCTTGAGACCCGTTAAAATAAAATTCAGGTTGCCCCAGCACTCGCATGTCTAGGTACGCAAGAACTTGTCGCAGCTGGTGTTGGGCCCCGAATGTTCCAATATTTCCGCTGGAAGCTCCCATGATACTGGTCGCTTTATGCATCCATAAATTTTGTCCATAAGGGCGAGATCCCCAATCAATGGCATTTTTTAAAACTCCTGGAAAAGATCGATTATATTCAGGAGTGATAAAAAGAACAGCATCTGCCTCTTTGATTTTTTCTTTAAATTCATTCACTCGAACCGGTAGATCCTTTTCTAAATCTTGTGAGAAATAAGGAAGCTCAGAAATATCATAAGTAAAAAGATGACAATCCTTTGGTGAAAGTTCTTTTACGGCACGAAAAAGTTTTTGATTTAACGATCCCTTGCTGATGCCACCAACCAAAGTAAGAATAGATTTATAATTCATAGGTCCCCCACATTTAAGTATTGTGTTTAGTTGAACACGTTCATAAAGATCTTAAAACTAAAGAAGTCGTTAGTTATAAGTTGAAAAATTTCATCATGTTATAGGACGTTTCTTCACTGATATCACCGCCAGATTTCTCTGGTGATCATCATGTCCCTTTTTGCCTCTTCTTGTGGCAATGACCTGGGCAGAATACCTCTTTTGATTATACCTGTTCTATTCAATCAATGAGTTAGAGTTTGGCGTGCTCTTTGCTTTGTGTTGTTTAAACTCAATAAGGAGATTGAAGATGTCACAAACAACAAGATTGTTGCCTTTTTTTTTCGGGCTCTGTTTTTTATCTCTGGCCTCTTGTGGTAAAAAGTCCAATGATAAAACTTCTGTTACGGCGACAGCTGTAGAAAAACAAGAGCAAGAAATGGAACGAGTCGATGATATGGGTGTTTATGAAGCGGCCATCATGCCTCTTAATGAATCCATTTCAGGAAAGTTAACAGGTACAGTGAAGATTAAAATTCTGGGTGATGAATTTAGTGTCGATCAAAATATTCAGGGCGCTCCGGCCGGAGTAAGGCATCTTCAGGTTGTTCTTACAGGTAACACGTGCCCAACAATGATTTCTGATACAAATGGTGACGGAGTCATTGATGCTGTTGAAAGTTCTATGGTCTCTGGGCAGAGACTTATTCCACTTGATAGTAATCTAAATTCTCAAATTCAAGGCATCAACTTTGGCCCTATTGCCAATAATGAGGGAAGATATGTTTATCGTCGAAGTGCTTCCTTCTCAAAACTTCTGGCCGACCTTCATTCTTTTGATCCGGATGCTTTTGATCAGTTAGTTAAACTTCAAGTTGGGGATGACTTAAACCTTAATGGAAGAGTTGTCATGATATATGGAGTGAGTGATGAGGCCAGTTTGCCATCAACTGCTGCCTCCGCTCCGGAAGAAACAGTACAGGATAGTTTTCCTATTGCATGTGGTGAATTCGTGAAAATTATCGAGCAAGAAGTCGTCTCTAGGTAAGGATCATGGCACATTATCCCCTGATCACGTGGACTTTTGTTGTCTTTCACGTTGTTGGTATTTTGTGTGCGGCCTTGGCCATCTTACGATCTAGAACACCACAAGGGGCCACGGCATGGGTCATGGCCCTTTTAAGTTTTCCGATACTAAGTGTACCTATGTATGTTGTTTTTGGTCGAAGTAGGTTTGAAGGATACAATACTAAACGTCGAATTTATGATGCAAAAGTTCATCATGAATTTGAATTATTGTCCCCCATTGATCAAGCGGTTTTGTCCATTTCAGAAGAAATTAAAATGGTCAATGCCACAATTCCTTTTCATAACCAGCCAGGTTTTACGCGTAAAAACTCAATCAAACTTCTCGTGGATGGGCAAGAGACTTATACTTCCATGTTGGAGGAATTAGAAAAAGCTCAGAATTATATTGTTTTTCAATTTTATCTGTTTCGGTACGATCATATCGGAGAAAAATTTGCAGAAGTTTTAATGCGTAAGGCCCGGCAAGGAGTGCGAGTTTCATTTTTATATGATGAAATCGGTGCAAAAATTTCTAAACGTTATATTAAAAGAATGAAGTCCTCTGGGGTTAAAATGGGCGCATTCAACCGGGGCCATGGTAGATGGAAATTTCAAATTAACTTTAGAAATCATCGAAAAATTGTTGTCGTGGATGGAAAAGTTGGTTTTGTGGGTGGTCTTAATATTGGTGATGAATACCTTGGATTGTGGAAAAAAGTGGGCCCTTGGAGAGATACTCATGTTCGAATAACCGGGCCATCAGTGATTGCGGCCCAATTGGCCACGGCCAAGGATTGGTTTTGTGCTCGCGAAAAAATTTTAGATGTTGATTGGAAAATTTATCCTGATGAGAAGGCCGATAGTAATCTTCTTGTACTTCATACAGGACCGGCCGATACTCAACACACTTGTCTTTTGACATATGTAACTCTGATTAATGTTGCAACGGAAAAACTCTGGATGGCCAATCCTTATTTGGTTCCCCCTGAAAGTATAATGGATGCCATTATACTGGCCGCTCTGCGAGGCGTGGAGGTCAGAATTTTACTTCCATCTTACAGTGATAATCGTGTTGTTCTTATGGCATCAAAAGTCTATGAACAACGACTCTTAGAACATGGGGTTAAAATTTTTAAATATACAAAAGGCTTTTTACATCAAAAAGTTATGATTATTGATTCTCGTTTTTGCTGTCTTGGGTCGGCCAATCTTGACCACCGTTCAATGTTTGTCAATTTCGAGATTTTGACAATATCAAGCGATAAAACTTTTATAAAGGATGTCACAGAGATGCTTATAAATGATTTTATGCTTTTCGAACAAGTTTCACTCGAGGATTTTCAAGAGCAAGGGCTTTTCAAAACTATTGTCTCTCGTGGTGCAAATCTTATGGCACCCATCTTATAAAATATGCTACCGTTGATCTTAAAAAATCAAAGGAATATTGATGAAATTAGCAATTGTTTATTTGTTACTTACTCTTTCTATTGCCATGGCCAAAAATCCAGTCGTTGTTATCGAGACTACAACGGGGGCCATCGAAGTCGAACTAGATGAAGTTAAGGCCCCTATAAGTGTGAAAAACTTTCTTCAGTATGTTGATGCTAAGTTTTATGATGGTACCATTTTTCATCGAGTGATTAAAAACTTTATGGTTCAGGGCGGAGGTTTTACCGATAAAATGGAACAAAAAAAAACGAATGCTCCTATTATAAATGAAGCCTCAAATGGTTTAAAAAATGAAACTGGAACAATTGCTATGGCAAGGACTTCCGATGTGAATTCCGCAACATCTCAATTTTTTATTAACGTACAAGATAACACACCTTTGGATCACCAAAATACAACTCAAGCAGGTTTTGGTTATGCTGTTTTTGGAAAAGTGATTCAAGGCATGCATGTTTTGAAAAGAATGGAGATGGTGCGTACCGGAAATCTTAACGGTCACGGAGATGTTCCGATGGATACCATATTCATTAAAAGCATACGAAGAAAGTAAAACTACCCAAGAGCTGTAGTCAAATATTAAACGAATAGGAACATAAGTTCTTCTTAAGATGAACTTTTTTCCTCGTCATAGTCTTCTGCATCCTTTTAGCCTTAGGTCATCTATCTTCAAGGAGGAGATTATGTTAAAGAAAAATGCTCTACAGAAAATGGCCAAAAAAGCACAAAAAGAAATCCAGTCTACGACTAAAAAAATTGTACGTAGTACAGTTCGTGAAATGAAAAAGTTAAATCTAAAAAGACCACTTAAAGTGAGCCTTTTTTAGGTCGTCATTAATAGGCCCATCGAATTTTCTTTGGGCCTATTTTTTTATCTCAATCCCATTAATGTTTGATTGTTACAAAAAGACCAAAGGAGTGTTCATGAAAAATCTTATTCTACCAATTATATTCTTCATGTTTTTTGTATCACAGGCCCATGCTTTGGTTATTGAATCCCATATTTCTGAAATTTCTGAATCCCAAAAAACAACTGAAGACCATCTTATAAAACTCGATTCAGGTGAAGTGGTCTTTCTAGACCGTGATGACATAAAAAATCTGGAAGAACTTAAAAAAAGTCTTTTGAATAAACAAAAGGTTGAGATCTCATTAGATGAGACCCATCATTTTATCAGTTTTCTTGCCTTGGATCATAAACGTGAAGAACAAACAGATACTTTTTCAGAACAAAAGTTTTCTTTTGATCCAAGTATTGTTCAAGGGCTAGCGGAGGCCACAAATATTTTTAATCGAATGCGCCGAAATTATCAATCAAACTCTCAATGTTATAATCGCGCCCATATATGGGATTATGAAGAATTTAAACGAAGTGGTCTGCGTTCTCAAAAATTATTTCTTTTTTTTACAAATCGCTATATTCGAAACTACCGTTATGGTTGGTGGTTTCATGTTACTCCTATGGTCCAAGTAAGTGAGGAGGGAGCAATTGTGAGTCGAGTTTTAGATCGAAGATATACAAGTGTTCCTCTTACGATCAAAAACTGGACTGACAAATTTATTTATAGTCACAGAACGTGTCCTGTCGCGGTAAAATACTCAGATTACGTCCGCCATCAAAATGTTGAGGATTGTTATCTCATTCCTAGGAGTATGTATTTTTGGCAACCTCGTGACATTGCTAGGGAAGAACGCACTGGAAGCGTGAAAAATCAGTTTATTTCTTCGGAAGTCAATCATGCCTATTGGGAAGCTTTTTAGGGTGATTCGTTTCCTGTAAAGAATATGCGGCAGGGTTATGCGTCTTGATATCCTTGCCGTAATTCAGTTAAAAGCCCTTCCATGAAAGATTTTAATTTAAAAGATAATGCTGAATTTATTGCTCTTTGTGACCTTCTTAAAACCACTGACCTTTGTGAAAATGGGGGACATGCTAAACATGTCATTTCTCAAGGCGAAGTGGTCGTCAATGGGGTCGTTGAAACCCGTAAAAGATATAAAGTTCGTTCAGGCGAAACAGTAACTTACCACGGCCAGTCAATTAAAGTGGTCTAGAGATATTGTGAAAAGAGTGTCACCCTAAATGCAGCTTTTCATCACAGCAACTTACTAAATTTGTTTAATAAAAGAGTTTTAATGGGTATACCTTTAGGAAGATTTTTTCCTAGAGGTACTGTCATGTTAAAAGATTTTCGTCCCTTCGTGGCCGCTTCAGAGAATATTAAAGAGTTTTCCTTGGGCCCCATTCTTATGGGAATAGTTTTAGGAATTCTTTTTGGTGCTTCTTCCCTTTATCTTGCCCTTAAAGTTGGTATGACCGTCTCAGCATCTATTCCTGTGGCGGTGTTATCCATCACACTTTTTAAAGGTTTATCAAAGATGTTTGGTTTGAGGAAGGCCACCATTCTTGAAAACAATATGGTGCAGACAACTGGTTCTGCCGGGGAGTCTATCGCTTTTGGTGTGGCCGTTACCATGCCTGCTCTTTTAATCTTAGGTTACGATCTTGATTTAGAAAGAGTGATGACCGTTTCTATCCTGGGTGGCCTTCTTGGGGTCCTTATGATGATCCCACTAAGACAGGCCCTGATTGTTAAAGAACATGGCAAACTCATTTACCCAGAAGGTACTGCTTGTGCAGAAGTTTTAATTGTCGGTGAAAAAGGTGGATCATCAGGAAAGGTTGTTTTTGGTGGATTCTTTTTAGGTCTTTTTTATAAGTTTTTTAACGTTGGCATGAGACTTTGGAAAGATGCTCCCGAAAAAGCATTTAGCTTTTTTAAGGGCTCTGCCATTTCTTCAGAAGTTTCACCAGAACTTTTAGGAGTCGGTTATATTATTGGTCTCAGAACTTCTGCCATTATGATGGCCGGTGGTGTGCTTTCAAGTTTTGTACTCATTCCGATGATCGTTCTTTTTGGTGGGCCTTTAACAGAACCACTTTTCCCAGCTAAAACTCTCATCAGTGAGATGAGTGTTCATGATGTTTGGAGAAACTATGTTCTCTATATCGGGGCAGGGGCCGTTGCTGCTGGTGGTATCATTTCTTTACTTCAGAGCTTACCAACTATTTTTCATGGAGCAAAATCAGGTCTGAATAGTGTCTTTGGCGCTAAAACAGATATCAAAAAAGACCGTACTCAGGACGATTTACCGTTTTCGTTTGTCATTATTGGCACGATCCTTATGGTCATGGGACTATGGTTTGCTCCGGCCCTTCACATTAACCTTTTTTCAGCAATCCTGATCATCCTCTTTGGGTTTTTATTTGTGACAGTGAGTTCTCGTCTCACAGGTGAGATTGGTTCTTCCTCAAATCCCATTTCTGGCATGACAGTGGCCACACTACTTCTTACTTGTTTAGTTTTTTTGGCCGTGGGATGGATTGGCCCTGAACATCGTGTGGGTGCCTTAAGTATTGCGGCCGTGGTGTGTATCGCTGCTTCAAATGGCGGGACAACATCTCAAGATCTTAAAACAGGATATTTAGTGGGGGCCACTCCGAAGTATCAACAGATCGGTCTTTTGATTGGTGCTTTAACAAGTGCCATCGTCATTGGTTTTTCTTTAAAACTCCTTAACGATGCATCAACGATTTATTCCAGAAATGTTCCGGCCTATGTCATCACTGATATGAGCTCTCTGAAAGTGAAACAAAAAGTTGCGGGCCCCGAAGCTGCCTTGGATAAAAACGAATACTTTGTTTATCAAGTCACTGATCAATCTTCGGAAGAGACTTTAAAAGTGCTCTCACCAGGTAAGTATTTAGTCAATGATCAAGGCTCTGTGACTTATCTTGTTGATCCAGGAATCAATGGTGTGCTTCGTAAACGTGATGACGGTACCAGTGTAACCAAATATGAAGCTCCCAAAGCACGTTTAATGTCGCTTATTATTGATGGGATTTTAACTCAAAAACTTCCATGGGGACTCGTACTTTTAGGTGTGGCCCTGGCCCTTGTACTTGAGTTATGTGGCATTTCAGCTCTGCCATTTGCCGTAGGGGTGTATCTTCCAATTTCAGCTTCAACTCCCATTTTTGTCGGAGGAGTCGTGAGATATCTAGTGGAGCGTAAAAAAGAATCTTCTGCGAATACGGATTCAGAAACGGGCCCGGGAATTCTTTTTTCATCTGGTCTTATTGCCGGTGGGGCCATCGCTGGTATTCTTCTTGCTCTCACTCAAGTCATGGATGGTTTTGCGGCCAAGCTGGACATGTCATCGATGATGGGAAGTCTTGCGACCTCAGATCTTTTTGGCATGATGATGTTTTTTGCCATGGCCATAGGGCTTTTTGCTATTGGTAGAAAAAAGTCATCACTTTGAATGTAGATGTTGTTTAGATAGTTTTTTTATCAGATATCCAACGGCGTAGGGAACCGAATGTTCTCTATGCCGTGACCACTTAAATTCATGCTCAAAACCTAACTTATGCATCCACTCATGCATAAGATTGTCGGCCACTAAGATCGGTGTATAACGATCAAAGTATTTGGTATTCATCCAAACTCTTCCTGTGTGGGGATAGGTGTAACCGATTGTCGTTGTTTTTTCATGAAATAGTTCAATTTCTACATCCATTGTACTATTTTTTTCAGGAGAAAGTGTTTCAGCACCTTCCTGGATAATTGTATAGATTTCAAGGTTAGATAAACCTTTATTATCTTTAAAAGCTTTCTGGCCGTTATAAGTGTGGTTAAGAATCTGTTTTTTAAATTCTTCAGAGGTCACAACACTTTTGATGAGATTAGCAGCAGTTCTGATTTTGACTTTTTGAAGCTCATCCATGTTCAACATTTGAATATTATGGTTCCACATTGGTGCGAGTACTTTTTGATTATGATCGACGAGGATAGAACAAGAAGTAACTACAAAAAAGAGGCAACAAAAAAATGACCATTCAAACATAGAACCATCCTTGGCACGCCCTTACCAAAAAAGATTAACATGACTCGCTCTATTGATCCTAGTAGAGAGATCAATTTTTTTAGAATATACTGTGCAAAAGATGCCTGATAATTACGGTTATAAAAGAGGTCAATAATGAGTAACAAGCTGAAGCCGAGACCGGAATTTATTTTAGGCCCTCAAGGAAACGCCCAGAAGGGGGCCTATACAGGTGGATTTGATCACGCTCTGATCACTAAGCCTTTATCGTTTTCAATGAGTGGAATCAAACAGGCATTAGGCCATAAAAGTTGGTTTTTTATTGGAATCGGCAGTGAAGATTTTTTTGTTTCCTGTGCTATCGCCGATGTTGGGTACGCTGGAAATGCATTTATCACAGTTGTTGATTTAAAAAATGGGAAAACGCTCAAAGATGTTTCTTTCATAGGCATGCCTAAATTAAATCTTCACGTTAATGATTATCCAGGCGAAGGGGCCAGGGCCTTCTTTAAACGGCCGGGATCAAAAATTGAGATTCAAAGAATCAAAGGATCCTCTTTTTATCAAGTAGATCTTAACCTCATGGGATTTAAATTATCGGCCACTCTCGAGACCTCAGGCGCTCCAGACACACTGGCCGTCATCGGAGGACAGAATGAACATCAGTTTGCTTTTACTCAGAAATCCAATCTTCTTTCAGTTAAAGGAGAGATGAAGCTGGGGAAAAAGAAATGGGATTTAGAAAATGCTTTAGGATCTATTGATTATTCTTCTGGTATTTATCCACGCATCATTCATTGGTATTGGGGGTTTGCTCAGGGACGTTTGCCGGATGGACGAGGAATAGGTTTTAACCTCGCAAAGGGGAATAACTTAGGTGGACAGTTGGAAAACGTTTTGTGGATCAAAGATAAAATGTATGCACTTACGGAAGCAGATTTTATCTTTGAGAAAAAGAATCTTATGTCTGAATGGAAGATGAAAACGGCCGACGGTTTAATCGATCTTCGTTTTACGCCAAAAGGCATACATCAAGAGCATAAAGATTTAAAAATAGTAAAAAGTGAATTCTCTCAAGTCATAGGTGTCTTTGATGGCATGATTAAAGATCCTGAGACAAAAGAAATTTTTCAAATCTCTGGGCTTCCAGGTATTGGCGAAGATCAGTATATCAAATGGTAGATTTATTGATGGATCGTGCCAGATCTCTCACCAAATAGCCGATAGCATAAGGTACAGTATGTCTTCTCGAAGCTGTATAAGAAGTGTCGTGGGAGAAACCCAACTTATGAAGCCATTCATGAAATAAGTTATCGGCCACATTATGGGCATCAAATTGATCCAGAAATTTTTTATTGATCCAGATCCTCGTAACGTTTGGATATGTATAACCAATGGTGGTTGAAGAAGATTCTTGGTAGAGCTCAAGTTCCAAATCCATCGTGTTGTTATGATCATCTGGGTTTAAAACTTCTGAGGCCAGAAGAATCTTTTTATAGATCTGTTTGTTTGAAAGACCTTCGTTATCAAAAAATCCTAAACGGCCATTATATTTTTTATTAAGCACCTGATTTCGAAAGTCTTCAGAACTCACGACTTGTTTGATCAGTTCAATCGCTTTATAAATCATCGCCTCTTGTTCTGGAGTAAAACCAATCATTTTAACGTTGACTGAAAAAGTCAATGCCTCCATTGGCACTGGGCCAGAGTCTAAAATTTCTGAATCAGCACTTGATAAATCTTGAACTTTTGATTGAGCAGGAGAAGAGTTGTCACTGTTCTCTTTACCGCACGAAAGAAGAAAAAAGAAAAAAAACAAAAATGCGAAAGTTTTTTTTAACGCCATTTTGACCATCCTTATCTTAAGGGAATCTTGAGGTTGGGATGATGGTGACACAAAAGATAATTGAGATCAATTTTATCTTAAGAAGAAATGTTGAAAATTTTCACGATGTTAATGAGTTAAAAGGCGATTCTTTAATTAAATGCTTTTAAAATACAAAGCGATTTACTCTTCATTTCTCAGAGCTAAGTTTATAGCAAACACATTTGAGTTTTTTTAGAATGATTAGCAAATATCAATAAAAGTTGGCCCTTTAGGAATGACATTGTATTTCTGGTATAGGGGAGACTCATAGGTGAATGCATGTTCGAAATATGTTTAATTTCGCCTATGTTTGCGGCCCAAGTAGTGTGAAGCTGAAGAATTAATGACCACTTGAGCTGTTACTACGCAACTTCCTTTGTTGTTTTTGAAAAAATTTTTTCTGGAATTTTTTTGATATTCTCTCCAGACGCGGCCTTACGAAGGGCACCAGAGTAACTCGGCTCTATCGTTTGTAAATAAAGATCATCTCCAGCTGCCTTGAGAAGCTCATGGGCCTTCTTTAAATTATGATAAGGGATAGTTGGAAAGTAATGATGAATGCTATGGTATTTGAGACCAACTGGGGCCCAAAAGAAATCAGTCACAGAACTTGGGAATGAAATACTATCTTCAATCTGTGCCACCATAGTTTTTGCTGTTTTATCCACAACGTAACGATGAGCAACGATGGCACGAAAGAAGTTACTAAAGAAAAAAGTCGTACCGAATAGTTGAAAGGTAATAAAGTTTTCAAGAGATAAACGTTGGGTAAAAAGCAAAAACATAACACCAGTATTAAATGCACAGGTAAGGTAGTCTTGAGTCATCCAGTTTTTAAATTCTTCTTTGTTTGGTAAGGCGCGAATGTAGGCCACATTCATCGCAAAAGTCGATATCCTTTGATATATCAGATGTCTTAGTTTTTTTCCTATCAAAGGATAAAGAAAAGGCAAGAGACCAAAACGCACAGTTAAAAACCAAGGCATGAGGAGAGACATTGGAACTATAGGAAAAAAATGTGCAAAAGATTTTCCAATCCAAACATCGTCGTATTCAGGATCTTCTTTTGTTCCATAAGTTGTTGGCTTGTGGTGATTATGATGAGGAAAAGTAACATAACTGGGAAATTTAAAAACACAGCCAAATAAAAGATTTTGGGCCGTCTCAAATCCTTTTAAGAACTTTGCTTGATGGAATATTTCATGCATAAAATAAATGCCTCTATTCACAAAAAAAGAGCATAAGACAAAGTAGATCCACTTTTGCGGACTCATTACAGAGTATTTCATGCACATATACATAAGGGCATAACAACAAATTGCACTGCCTATCAAATCGCTCCAGAAGAGCCAAGGATTAGGTCTCGTAAGATGTTTTATAAGTTCAAAAGAGTTTCTAAATGAGCTGTCGCCATGTTTTTCCATATTATCCTATCGGTCGCTTAAGCTTACTTTTAAGAAAAATAGGGATAATTAAGAAATCTTATGAAGTTTTTTCAGGAATAGTTGGCCATTTTTTAGCATTAAAATCAGTAAGCTCTTATATTTCATCAACTTACTTTGTCATCTGTTGGAGAGATATCAAAGTTAAGTTCTCCAGTCTGTTTTTGAACTATTTCATCATTACGAAAAACATGTTGATTTTGCATTGTTTTCTATCACTCATTGACCCAAATTCAGTTCTCCCCCTAAGATACAGGACATATTCTATGTGAGGAGTTTTTGATGCTGCCTTTAAGATTGCTCTTAAATTTATTTATTGTACTTATGGCCTCGTCTTGCTTTTTTGTTCCCAAACAAGACTTTCCTATAGGAAGTATATTTCATGATGTATCTAATCCAGTCGCTCCAATTCCTGAGGGAGAGCTCCTTGTTCAAACTCAAAGGCATAAAGTTCTAATCTCCATAATAGACTCCGGTGTTGATTATACTCATCCTAGTCTTCATAAAAACATTCGTTACTCAACTTTCGGTTTAAAAAATGGAATAAAGGGTCTAGGACTTGATCTTTCAGGAGACGATGCCAACTTTAGCGATCTTCATCCTTTCCCTATGATAATAGATCCAATGACAGGGGAGCGACTTAAAGATGAGATTTTTGGAGGGTTCTCTCACGGTACACATGTGGCGGGCCTTGCTCTTCGTGGAGGACTTCTTGAAAATGCAAAAGGTGAAAAACTTTTAGCAGATGATCTTTTAGGGCATGTTCCCATCCGACTCCTTCCACTTAATGAAGAAGGATTGAATGCAGTAAAAGAGATGTATCCTGAGCATGCAGAAGATGCAATGTGGACTTATGAAATGTTTAGTGCTCTCAAATTTCCGATGAATATGTATGCGGCCATAAATTTTGCTCATAGGGAGGGTACACGTGTTGTTAATATGTCACTTGGACTTGATTCTCAAGAGTTTACCAATTCGCAGGCCAGGGAAGTTCTAAGAGTTGGGGTCGAAGAATATATTGTTCAAAACATTCAAAAAGATTGGAAAAATATTCTATTTGTATTTGCTGCTGGCAATGAGTCTCAAGTTGTTCGTGATGGACATTATCCAAGTGCGATTAAATCGAGTAACACGATCACTGTAGGCGCTCTAGACGACAAATCAACAAAAATTGCAAGCTACACAAATTACGGCAATCTTGTAGATATTTTTATTCTTGGCTCAGACATTAGAAGTATAATCCCTGGCACAGAAAGTGCTCTCAAAAGCGGTACTTCAATGGCCGCTCCACTCATTACAAACCTTGCTGCAAAAATTCTTCTTTTGGCCCCTTGCCTTACCTCTAAAGAAATAAAAGAAATTATTTTAGACTCTGCTAGCGAAAAGACACTTTCAGTATCACTGAATACGAGAGGTCAAGAGAATGTGATTCCTCTAAAAGAGATGAAAGTCAAAGTTGCCAATTTTCAGGAGGCAAAAGAGATGGCAAAAGTTATAGGAGCTAGGTGCAAATGAATATAAACGTGGTTTATATCTTGATTCCTTGTAAATCTGTGGGACTCAGACATTTTTACTCAGTGATCCAACTCAATGTGATCATTTAAGAAAATCATTGAATACTCCTTTTTTTTAGCTAGTTAATAATAAGGTTGTTTCTAAAACCTTATTATGAGTGATATATTTATAAGGTAATGAAAAAACAAGAATTAGCTCCTTCTCTTCAACAGGCCCTCACTAAAGAACGTCCTTATGGGGTTACTAAAATCAATCAACCTGGATGGGAAAACATATCTTTTGTCATTCCCCCACCACCACCCAGGGTTATCACTTCAGGTTTACCATATGTTCTGATTTCAGAGGCCCTAAGAGTCTTAAATTCTCTACCGTCCCCACAAGAAATGAGCGAACAAGACAGGCTCATCAATTATCTTTTCGTTAGACGTGAAGTTGTACAGTCTTCCAGATTAGAGGGAACATGGTCCACAATTGATCATGTATTATCTCCTGATGAATTTAGTGATCAAAAAAATGGTAAAGATGAGCATCAGGCAGTAAGAAGTTATGCAACTATTCTAGAGGAAGTTATCGAAGATACTTTAAAAAGAAAGGAAAAAATCTTCACGACTTCCCTTATCTGCAAGATCCATAAAAAAATCGTCGAGATCGATCCCAATTCTAAAGGCATTCCTGGAAAACTCAGAACACCTGGAGATCCTGGAAGCATTGTGACCATCGGAGGACTCAACCGAAAAGACGACTCTATCTATAATCCTGCTCCTCCTTCTGAGGTAAGTAGATGTCTTGAGGAAGTATTAAACTGGCTCGGTGATAAAGAGTTAGCTGAACTAGGAGATGCGGGTATGGGTCTCACTCTTCCTGTAAGGCTTGCAATAGGACATTCACATTTTGAGGCAGTACATCCATTCACTGATGGTAATGGCCGGACAGGTAGGGTCCTGTGGTCCTTACAAATGGTGTGCGCCGGACACATGCCGCTCTATTTATCAGGATATGTAGAGGCCATGAACGCCCAATACATACAATGTCTGCAAGAGGCCCAAAAAAAATTAAATTATAATCCACTCATCGAATTCATATGTAAGGCAATTGTAGAAAGTCATCTTGAGGTCAAAAAAAGTAAAGAGGCCATATCTAGTCTTTACGAAAAATGGAAAGACCAAGGTAAATTCAGAAAAAACTCAACAGCTCAAAGAGCAATTGATGTCCTTCTCTACAGACCTATTATTACTTCGATGGTATTACAGAATGAACTTGGAATATCTGGGCCAGCAAGTACTCACGCAATCAAACAATTGGTGAGTTGTAAAATCATCAGACTCAGAACGTTTGAAAAAAGACGACCTGTATATGCCGCCGAAGAACTGATAGAACTTCTATCAAGGCCCTTCGGTAGTGACATTGAATTGGCCTTGGAAAAGGCCCAAAGGTTATTAGATCAAGGCGGCAAGGAAGACTGATTATTATTTTCTATCATGTTCTCACGTAATCCACTTGCTCAAGGTTTCTTGGACCTTCAATGAAGAAGCTGCTAAAATGTGTAGAGAATTGAGATCGGCCATCAAAATCTGATCTTCAAATCAAGACCCGGATCTTAAGAAAAAAATAATTTATTCAGTGAAATCATTTTAATGAGTAAATATATTTAAAATGAATCTTAGTATTCAAAAAGAGGAGACTTATGAAGTTGGGTTATACAATACTTTATGTACAAAATGTTGCCGATACAATTCAATTTTATGAAAAAGCCTTTGCACTTAAAAAAAAGTTTATTCATGAATCAGGTGACTACGGTGAATTGGATACAGGTGAAACAACTCTGGCCTTTGTTAGTTTTGATTTGGCCGATTCAAACAAGATAGGTTTTTTTAAAAATAAAGCGGCCCGACCTTGTCGTGAAATGGAAATTGCCTTAGTGACTAGTGATGTAGATTCTTCTTTCAGAAATGCTGTTTCTTCAGGCGCAATTGAAATATCGAAACCTTCTCAAAAACCTTGGGGCCAAACCGTCTCTTATGTGCAAGATCCAAATGGATTTTTAATTGAAATATGTTCTCCTATAGGAATCTAATTTAGACTCAATATTTGATTTTTAGGACAAAGTGTGGAACCAATGAACAGCGCCTATCAAGGACTTTTGTACGTTTGGTGTACATTAAACTACGGAATATCCTTAGAAGATTGTCAAAGACAAGTCATGGGAATCAAAAAAAATAATAACGAGTTCTATCCACGCAACTAATAAATCAATCATCAAATTTTAATTGTACCCCCTTTAGTTCTTCTTCCCATTTAGCGCATCAAATGGTTTCTCTTTCCTCAATACCTGACTAATGCAGCTTTGTTTTAATTGCTTCAGGACATTGTGAATATGGCAACTTAGGGTTTTAATATGACCATTTTTATTCTCAAGAATTATCTGTATATAAGGTATCATTTTAATGGATACTGAAGAGGGGATAAAATGGTACTGATCTTAATATTGTTTTTATTTCAGCATCTTTATGCAGAAGAGGGAGAGGTAAACCTTTTGCCGAATCAAGCTTATTATGCACAAATTTCTGGTACTTGTTACGCACATGCAGGCAACAGCGTTCTTGTTGCACTGAACTTACAAAAGAATAAAAAAACAGGCAGTGTGGTTGAGCCCCACCCATTGCTCGTCACTGCCCTTGGAAAAACTCACCAGGAAATGGGGTATATTTCTGGTGGCCATTCTTGCGATATTCTAAATGATGCTAAAGATTTGAATGATGAGATTTGTTCAGTGGATGCACTTTCATTATTTTTAGAATCTAAGGCATTGGATAATAAAAAAATAAAACTTCATTTTAATGATCTCATTATTAAATTTGATGATTTATTATCAAACTATGCTTTTTTGCTAAATGAAATAGAAGAGTTTTCCAAAAAAGATATTATTTTGCTTTCAAACAGTGAACATGAGATTGAAGATAGTGTCTGCGAATTGAGCGAACTTGGACTAGGCGGGAGTGATCTTCAAAGTTTGTCTGATTTTAATCAATCAGTGATAAAACAAATTAAAGAAGACATGGCAAGGTCTGTCTTTGATGAGGTTGCCAATTTGGGAATAAGGGTTGTGGCCGGCCAGTCAATTTTAGAGGCAAGGGATGGGCAAATAGTTGAAGAAATGGCACGCAAAAAAATGCGTACACAAGCGGCCTCAAGTTTTCTAAAAAAATTCTACACAAAACTCAATACAAGCTGTCTGGCCTACCAGAAGGAATTGATGCTTGGGCCCGTGAGTAAAGACTTTTTTGAGGCCAGTAAAACTGTGAGTTGTTCAAAAGTTGATACTTCAAAATCAGTGAGTGATAGTGACCTTAAATCAATTGTCGAACAAATTTCTCGAGGTCTTCCAGTTCCTATAGGATTGTGTGCAATGCCATTTGAAGGAGAGAAGAGGGCCTTTAGTCGTGAAGAAAATCCGAACTGTGAGAAATCAAAAGATCTGCATGCTGTAACAATCATCGGTCATAAAACAAATAGCGCTGGCAAAAAGATATTTCTGATTAAAAATTCTTGGGGAGAGAATCAGTGTGATGATTTTAATAAAGAAGTTAGAAAATGTTTTAGGGGATCTCGGAATAATTGTGTTGATATTTCAGAGATCGCCTGTCGGGGTGATAACTACGAGCTGAGTGAGGATTATCTTAAAACGATTATGTTAGATTATGCGCATGTTCAGTAACTTGATTGATTTTATTACACGTCTCTCGTTTTTCCCCGTATCAGTCAGCACCATATGATTCGTATCCTCAAGGATGCGGCCATAACGTCCTAAGAAAGAACATATGCTCCCGAGACTTTGCCACCAGTTTGAAATGAAGTAAAAATTACATGTTGGCAAGATTGCCACCATTCTTTTACTGATTCTGCCAACAATTTTTCCAAATAAATTTATGTCCATGTTAAATCTTGGATATGGAAACTCTTAATCTTAAAACCTATGGCGACTATCGCGATTTTTTGAAGGCACACTTCAAAGAAAAGCAGTCTCAAAATAAAACTTGGAGTCAGGGGTTATGGGCCAGACGACTAGGGCTTAAGGGGACATCTTCCCTTACTAAGATTTTGACTGGTGAAAGGGAGCCGGGCAAGGTCATTTCAGACAAGTTTATCCACTATTTCAATTTTAATGAAAATGAAACGTCATATTTTTGTGACCTTATCCGTCTAAGTAAAATCAAAGATGATCCACGATTAAAAGTGATGCTTATGGAAAAGATGGGCCGTGAGTATCCGGATGCGAATTTACGTATCCTGGATGATAAAAGTTTTACCATCATTTCAAACTGGTTTGGCATGGCGATTCGAGAGATGGTTAGACTTGAGGATTTTCAAGAAGATCCAGTTTGGATTCAGTCCCGTTTGAGGTTTCCTGTTCAAGAAAGGGAGATTCAGCAGACTCTTGTTGATCTTCTTCAGCAGGGACTTATTAAAAGAACAAAACTCGGAAATCTTGTTTCCTCCATGGGAATTCTAAGAACAACAGATGATGTGTCTTCTGAGGCCATTAAAAGTTATCACGAACAGATGCTCGATAATGCCAAGATTTCTTTAAGGGAAGTTAACGTAGAGATGAGGGAGTTCACTGCAGAAACTCTAACCATTAATACGGCCAATATTCCTGCTGCCAAACAATTGATCCGGGAATTTAAGGCGAAGTTTTCAAGGCTATTAGAAGAACAGAAGGGAAATGAAACATATCAATTACAAATACAATTTTTTCCAATATCAAAGGAGTTAAAAGATGAAAACAGTCATTAAAAAAATGAGTTCGTTAGCACTACTTGCAATGGGCCTGTCGGCCTTTGCTGGTTCTGAAGGTGGCGTCGGTAATGGTGGAGTGTCCGTCGTTTGTCGGCATGCTGATGGCTCCATTGCTTCCGCAGAACTTCTGGATATTTATGAAGGAAGAGAACTCTATCAACGTACTTACTCAGAAGATGCACTCTCGGTTGAGACTCGGCTTCAGATCATGCAGTTGGCCTTAGTCAAAAGACCAGATGCAATTAAAAGATTTCAAGACGAACTCACCACCATTTATTCAAATCAAGTATTTGTGAGCAAAGGAAATGAGCTTGAATTAACAAATGATGCTCTTCCCATTATCAGAAAAAAAGGCTGTAAACTTGAACAAGTGGCCAACTACACAGACAATGGTGAGGTCTTTATTTCTCAAGAAATTTATGAGGAATTTAATAATCTTAATAAAGCTGCACTTTATACTCATGAAGCTTTTTATTCGATCTATCGTAAAAAAAATCGAACTCATTTATCTATTAATTCAAGAGATTCAAGAAAACTTACCGCCTACCTGATGAGTAACAATATTGATTCCGAGGTTGTTTCAGTCCTTCTTAAAAAACATATTAATGGAGCAGAGAGTGGAGAGTCTTGTGGTTTAGAGGGGACTATTGAACAAAAAATTCGGGATTGCTCCTTAGTTAAGGGTAACTATATCCTTATCACTAGAACGCATGAACATAGAGAGATATTTAAGGACAACATGTCTGGCCTTATCTGGGGAGACCGTCTTCCTTTTACGGAGACCCACGCTAAAGCGGGAGCGGCCTGTGACGGACTTCCAAAAATTGATGAAAAGTCTTGGAGTCTGCCTACCAAAGAAGAATTTGAAACTGCTATACCCATCACTCTTGAGTTTTCAGGTTCCCAGCACTTCAAAATTATCGGTTAAGAGCGTGGCAAGTTCAGTACGATACTTTCGAATATAACGAAAAAAGTTAGTACAGGCATTTTCAAAATCG
>Ga0247843_1003351_pt1 | contig 26576 bp, 21 predicted proteins | sample LaCruzMarch2017__FD_192420 | JGI IMG/M metagenome (GOLD analysis project Ga0247843, IMG submission 192420) | Freshwater microbial communities from meromictic Lake La Cruz, Castile-La Mancha, Spain - LaCruzMarch2017_8m | ecosystem: Environmental > Aquatic > Freshwater > Lake | place: Spain... | reverse complement strand
TCAACGCCCACAACCGGATGCCCGCCGAAGGCAAGAAGCCCAAGAGCCTGCCCAAGCGGGAACTCCGCGCCGCCCAAGACGAGGCCTACCTCGAAAAACTCCTCTCCCTAATGTAGGGGCCCTGGGGATCCCGCCTTGGACTGCGTGCAGCCTGCTGCCGCTCTCGGACCGCCAGCCTGCTGGCGAGTCCTGCGGGTGGATGGGTGATTGGGGACCGGGTGGGGAAGCCGGTTTCGTCCCGCGAGGCCTTTTCGACAAACTCGCTTTCCTTCGCCAGCAGGCTGGCGAGGGAGAGCGGCAGCAGGCTGCACGCAGTCCATGGGATTGAGGCTGCGGTGCAGCCTCACCACGCCCGCTCGCCACGGGCGTCGTACGGCAACCATAGTAGTGCGACGGATTCCACGCTGACGTTGGTCTTGGTCGGTTTCAGCGATTCCGTCTCGAGGACCAGCGCGGTGGGATCGTAGCTCTGGGAAAGCGTGGCGATCTCGGCTTCGAGCTGCCGGTTGAGCTCCTGCATCTGCTGCTGGACGGTTTCCACCTTGTCTTCCGCGGCGGCGACGTCCTGGTGCTGTTTGTAGGCGCTGGTGCCCTTCGAAAGGGCGGAGCTGGCGCTGCGCTTGCGGCCCATCAGGCCACCGAGCAGGCCGCCGAGGATCGAGACACCGGCCTGCATCTTCGCGCTCTGCGACTCGGTCTTCTGGCGAGCGAGGCCGGCTTCGGCGGTTTGCAGGCGACCTTCGAGAGTATCGAGCTTCTTGTTGGTGGCGGCGCGCACTTTCTCGAGCACGGCATCGCGGGCCTCGCGGGCTTTTTGCGAAAGCCGGGCGCGGAACTCGGCTTCGGACTCGCCGATCTCGGAGAAGGCTTTCAAGGACGGGCAGGTGAAGATATCGGCGCGCTCGTTGCGGTAGAGCCACTCCGCGAAGTCCTTCTCGACCTGCTTGTAGTTCGCGGCATTCATCGCAAAGCCGGGCAAGGCCGCGAAGCCGGCACCCGCGGCGGGTTCGGGTCCGAGATCTTCGGGCTTGAGCGGCGGCGGAAGGTCGCGCTCCCAGTCGATCGCTTCCGGCAGGATCGCGTTCACCTTGCGCACCTTGCGGCTGCCTTCGATGCCCGCCTTGGTGGAAGCGAAGTGCACGGTGCCGACGCGCAGCAGGTGCGGCTTGTAAGTCACCTCGGCGGCATCACCGGCGGGCGGTGCGAACTTCTCCGCCACGCCCGCGCCGACCATCGGCCGGGCCGATGCTTTCGCGGCGGGTGCGGCCATCCCGGGCATGGCCATCGGGTTGGCCTCCGCGGCTACGGTGGTCGTCGTACTTCCGCCGAAAGCCGCGCGCTTCGGATCCATCAGCGCCTTGATGCTGGTCCGGGTCAGCGGGCCGGTCAGGTAGCTCATCACCCAGCGGACGTGGAACAGCACCGGCGCATCCTCGTGGACGTTGTTCATCAGGAAGACGCGGTTGCCGAGGCCCGACAGCAGCTTCTCCATCGAGGAGCGGTCGAACTTCGCGTTCTGCGCGCCGGCCGCGCCTTCGAGGCCGTCGAGCACGCGCAGCTTGTCACGCTCGGTCTGCAGGCGGCCGAGGAACCAGGTGCCGATGTTCGACAGCGCCTTGTAGTCGAGGTCGACCGGGTTCTGGGTGGCCAGCAGGCAGCCGAGACCGAAAGCGCGGCCTTGTTTGAGGAGGGTCATCATCGGCCGCTTGCTCGGCGGGTTCGCGGAAGGCGGCAGGTAGCCGTAGATCTCGTCCATGTAGAGCAAGGCGCGCAGCGAGGTGGTGCCGCTTTGCCCGCGCATCCAGCCGAGGGTCTGGTTGAGGATCAGGCTGACGAAGAACATCCGCTCGGCATCGCCGAGGTGGGCGATCGAGAAGATGGAAATGCGCGGCTTGCCGTCGGGCGCGTGGAGCATTTTCGCGATGTCCAGCGGCGGGCCTTCGAGCCAGGTCGAGAAGCCGGGCGAGGCGAGCAGGTTGTTGAATTTCAGCGCCAGCGTCTGGCGGTCCTTCTGCGGCAGGAAGCTTTCGAGGTCGATCACGCCGACCTTGTCGAAGCCGGGCTTCTGGATGTGGCGGATCAGCGTTTCCAGCGTGATGTCGCGCTCGGCGGCCCACTCGTGCTGGAAGATGTTGGAGAGCAGGATGGCCTGCGGGCTTTGGATCGGGTCGGCATCGACGCCGACCAGCGAAAGCAGCGAGGCGACGGTGCTCTCGATCCGTTCGCCGAGCAGTTCGGCATCGTCCATGATCTCGAACGGCGGCGCTTCCAGCGAGCTGAGGATCGACACGGGAATGCCGGCCTTCGAGCCGGGGGTGAAGATGTTGATGTCGACCTTCGATTTGAGCTGCGCGATCCGCTCCGGCGACTGGCCCCAGTCGGCGAGGCCCTTCTTCCAGGTCTCGGCGGTCTTCGCCGCGTGTTCGTCGGGCGTGACGCCTTTCTTCGCGGCGTCGTCCTCGTTGATCCACGGCCGGAAGTCCTGGGAGCGGAGTTCCGGGAAGGTGAGCAGCAGGTTGGAGATGTCGCCTTTCGGGTCGATCACGATCGCCGGGATGTTGTCCATCGCGGCTTCCTCCAGCAGCGCGAGGCAGAGGCCGGTCTTGCCGGAGCCGGTCATCCCGAGCACCACGCCGTGGGTGACCAGGTCCTTCGAGTCGTAGAGCACCAGACCGCCGTCGGCGGACTTCGTCTCGAGGTCGTATTCGCGGCCGAGGTAAAAGGCGCCCAGCTTTTCGTAATCGGTGACGGAGGGGATCATGACGGGAGGATGTTAGGAGAGGTCGGCGCGGGTTGAGAAGGATGTTGTTTCGGCAGATTTGTTACTGCCTCGCCCGGCCCGCCCGGCTTACCTTCCCCGCATGCCTTTCCGCCACTTTGGATTCGGGGACGAGATCCTCCGCGCGCTCGAGAACGCCGGGTATGCCCGGCCGACACCGGTGCAGGCGGCGGCGATCCCCAAGGTGATGCAGGGCCAGGACCTGATCGCGATCGCGCAGACCGGCACCGGCAAGACCGCCGCCTTCGTGCTGCCGATGCTCCACCGGCTCGAACAATCGAAGCGCGAGCGGAACATCATCCGCGCCCTGATTCTCGCCCCGACCCGCGAGCTGGCGGTGCAGATCACCGACAACATCCGCGCCTACGGCAAGCACCTGCTGCTCCGCGTGGCCAGCATCTACGGCGGGGTCGACGAGGACGAGCAGATCAAGGCGGTGCGCAAGGGCGTGCAGATCATCGTCGCCACCCCGGGCCGCCTGATCGACCTGTTGGGACGGCAGCAGGTGGACCTCGGATCCTTGGAAATGCTGGTGCTGGATGAAGCGGACCGGATGCTCCACATGGGCTTCCTGCCGGACATCGAGACGATCGTCGACAGCCTGCCGCGGCAGCGTCAGACGCTGATGTTTTCCGCGACCTTCCCCCGCGAGGTGGAGAACCTGGCGCGGCGCTTCCTGCGGCAGCCGAAGATGGTCCAGATCGGCAAGCGCTCCGACCCGGCGGACACCGTGAAGCAGTATGTCTATGAAGTGTCGCCGCACTTGAAAGGGGCGCTGCTGCTGGAGCTGCTGAAGGCCCCGAAATTCAAGCGCGTGCTGGTTTTCGTCCGTATGAAGGACGGTGCGGACCGGCTGACGGTGATCCTGCAGGCCGCCGGCGTGAAAGTCGCGAAGCTCCACTCCAGCCGGACGCAGGAGCAGCGGCTGAAGGCGCTCCAGGACTTCAAGGACGGCAAGGCGCACGTGCTGGTCGCCACCGACATCGTCGCACGGGGGATCGACATCGAAGGCGTGTCGCACGTGGTGAACTACGACTTCCCGGTGAACCCGGAAGACTACGTCCACCGGATCGGCCGCACCGGCCGGGCGGAGGCGGAGGGCGAGGCGATCAGCTTCGTGCCGCGCGGCGATCTGAACCTGCTGGGGATCCTTGAAATGTTCATCGGCGACCGGCTGGAGCGGAAGCGGCTGCGCGGTTTCGACTACCATGCGAAGTCGCCCGCCACGCCGCCCGGCAGCGCTCCGGCGAAGCGCGACTGGCGGAAACGGACGCGGGAGATGGACGGGCAGAAGGACGCCCGGCCCGGTCCGGGCGGGCCACGGAAGCCAGCGGCCAAAAGGGGCAAGAAATAAGCATCCGCCGCTATTTCGGACGACTTCCCACATTTCCGCGAATCTTGTGGTCCGTCGTGGATCCTGCGGCTACGGTCCCGAGTTGGCTCCCGCCTTGGCAAGATCAAGGTCTGGAGTGTTGCCAGGTGAGTCTTACAAATTCGGTGGTGATCTGAAACCCGATCCACGGGAACAGCTCGGACGAAAGTGCCAGGCGTGAACCAACCGATGATTATGAAAATGTATGTAGGCAACCTGTCGTTTCAGACGACCAAGCAGGAACTCCAGGACCTGTTCTCCCAGCACGGTCAAGTGACCGACGTCCACCTCCCGGTGGACCGTGACAGCGGCCAGCCACGCGGCTTCGCGTTTGTGACCATGGATTCCAACGATTCCATGAACAAGGCGATCAGCGCGACCAATGGCCAGGACCTCGGCGGTCGCAATCTCAAGGTCAACGAAGCCCAGGCCCGCGAAGAGCGTGGCGGCGGCGGCGGATACGGCGGCGGTGGCGGTCGTCCATCGGGCGGCGGCGGCGGCGGTCGCCGCTTCTAATCCGGGCGAAACCGAACGAATTTCATGGCGGCGCTCCTCGCGGGGCGCCGCTTTTTTCTTACCGTGGCTGCGGCATCTTGCCGCAAGCCTTCCCAGCCAGTCTCCGTCAAACGACCGGCCCGGCCAGCGATTCCTTGATCCGGACTTCGAGGAACTCGGTGACCGAGGCCAGCGAACGCGTTCCGGCCAGCGGCGATTCGAAGATCGAGCCGTTCTCGGACTGGGATTTGTCCTCCGGGCCGGGCTCCACCAGCATCACGAAACGGGGAAAGCGGCTGGGCAGCCAGACGATCTCGGTGGCCTTGGCAAAGGACTTCACCAGGGCCTCGATCTGCGGCCGCCGCGGTTCGGGAATGGAAGTGGTATTGAGCGTGATTTTCACGGGATGCAGTGGCGGAGCTCCCTGAGTGGCGAGGTCCGACCGCGCGCTGTAATCCCGGCGGACCGGCGAAGCGAGAGAATAAGTTTCCACGGTGCTTTCTCAAGCAAGCGGGGTCGCCGGATCATCGCCGGCCGGAGCCGGTTCCCAGTCGCCCTCGCCCAGCAGGGAGGCGATACAGTCGCCGAGGGAAATCCCCAGCACCCCGAGCGCCGCGCTTTGCCCGGCATCGTTATGCTTCGCCTGGAGGAAGAACTCGTCCATCGTCTCCCGCGGCGTGATGCCTCCCTCATGAAGGACATGCACGATAAAGCGGGCGAGGTGATAGCTAAGCTCCTGGCCGTCATCCGCCAGGAAAAAGCTGCTCCCCTTCCAGAACTCCTGAATCAGCGGCGCATTCCAGTATTCTCGGTGACGGCCAATCATTTCCCGATCCAGCACATACGGCAGAACCCCGGTGATCGAATGCTCGACGCCCTGGGTGATCGCCTCGTCGAGCCACAAAGGCAGTGCCAGGTGGTCGAGAAACGCGTGGCAAAGCTCGTGACTCATCACCGAGACATAGCTTTCGAGATCGCCGTTCGGCATCGCAAAGTGTCCGTAGCCGCGATTCAAATAAACGCCTCCCATGCCGCCTAACTCTCCGTCCTTCGGAATGTACTGGGAGACGTAGCGGTAAAAGTCGTGCGCGTCGTTGAAGGCGATCACCGGGCACTTCCCGTAAAGCGCCTCCGGCAGCAGTGCGGGAATCGTCTGCTGGATTCGCTCGTCGATCCGCTCGAGGAAACGCAGCACCTCGGCCGCTTTCGCGTCGATCACCGTCGACAGCAGGATGAAGTTCGTCGACTCCCGGATTGTGTAGTTCCCGCCGAGCACTTCGCGGATTCGCTCCATCCACCCGGTTCCCAGTTCGCAATAAACGCGGTGCCAGACTTCGGGCGGGTGCTCCGCCTCCACCCGATCGGCGATCGCGTCCCAATCGGGGAGCGGAAAGCCCTCCTCTCCCGGCGGAAACGCATCATCAAATCCGTCATGTGCCATGCCTCATCCATCCTTGAAATCCAGCCCCAGCGGGCAAGCACGGAGATGGCGGATGAGGACAGCTAGACCCCGGTTCGAATCGTGCAGACCCCGAATCAGCGCTTGATGGAGCAGGATCGGAGTGTCGCCTTGAAGGCGACATGACGACGGGCCGGCGGCATCCTGCCGCCCGGCCTGCCATTGCGACGGGCGCTTGGAAAGCTCCCGTCCATTGCCATGTCGCTTCGAAAGCGACACTCCGATCATACGCTCGGAGCCGTCTCATCGGCGGCGGAAGCGCTACCCCCTCTGGATCGCCGCCGGGGCCTCCTCGTGGATCAGCCCGCGCAGCGCGGCGTGTGCCGACGACAGCGCCGGGTCTTCCGCGATCACCCGGTCCGCCAAGGCCCGCGCTTCCCTCAGCAGCACGGTATCCGCGAGGAAATCGGCGAACTTCAGGTCGCCGAGGCCGCTTTGCATCGTCCCGAGCACGTCGCCGGGGCCGCGCAGGCGGAGGTCTTCTTCCGCGATGACGAAGCCGTCGGCGGTCTTCTCCATCACCGCCAGTTTCTCCATCGCTTCGGCGCTCTTTCCGTCTGTTAGAAGGATGCAGTAACTCTTGTGCTCGCCCCGGCCGATCCGCCCGCGGAGCTGGTGGAGCTGCGCGAGGCCGAAGCGCTCTGCGTGATGGATGATCATGAGGTTGGCATTCGGGACATCGACGCCGACTTCGATGACCGAGGTGGCGACCAAAGCGTGCGTCTCCCCGTCGCGAAACCTCCTCATGACCGACTCCTTCTCCTCCGCGTCGAGCTTGCCGTGGACCATCCCGACCGCGTGGCCGGAAAGCCGCTTTTGCCATTTCTCGAAAGCCTCGGTCGCGGACTCAGCCTTGAGCGTCTCGCTTTCCTCAACCAGCGGATAGACGAGGTAAGCCTGGCGGCCCGCCTTGAGCTGCTCCTTCACGAACTTGGTGATGTCGGTTTGCTTCGCGGCGGTGCGCAGGGCGGTGATCATCTTGCCGCGCCCGGCCGGGCGCTCGTCGAGGATCGAAACGTCGAGGTCGCCATAGATCGTCATCGTCAAGGTCCGCGGGATCGGCGTGGCGGTCATGACCAGTACGTCAGGCATCGTACCTTGCGCGATCAGCCGCGATCGCTGGGCAACGCCGAACTTGTGCTGCTCATCAATGACGATCAGCCCGAGGTCGGTGAACGCGACCTTGTCGTAAAGCAGCGCGTGAGTGCCGATCAGCACCTGCGGCTCGCCTTCCAGCGGGAGATGCGAGCGCTCTTCCTTCGCCGCGGTGCGCAGCATCACGCGGACGCCGAGCGGCTCAAGCCACTTCTTGAAGGTGAGGTAATGCTGCTCGGCGAGGATCTGCGTCGGCGCCATCAGCGCGGCCTGGCAACCGGAGTCGATCGCCAGCAGCATCGACGCCATCGCGACGAAGGTCTTGCCGCTGCCGACGTCGCCTTGCAGCAACCGGTTCATCGGCCGCGGTGCGCGGAGGTCCTCCACGATCTCCTTGATCGAGCGCTTCTGCGCCCCTGTCAGGTCGAAGGGCAGGCTTTCGTAGAAGCGCTTGAGCAGGGTCGTCTTGCGGCCGAGCACCCGGCCGTGGTGGTCGAGGATCCGCGCCCGGCGCCAGACGACGTTGAGCTGGAGCGCGAAGAATTCCTCCAGTGCGAAGCGGCGGCGCGCGGCGTCTGACTGCTCGACCGCCTCGGGGAAATGCACCTCCTTCAGCGCCTCGTGCCGCGGGTAGGTCGGATCGACATCGTAAGGTGCGGCGAACGATGGCGCGTCGATTTCCAACAACATGCGGTGCTGGATTTCCCGCAGCCGCCGCTGAGCGATGCCGGAGACATTGCGATAGACCGGAACGATCCTTTCGAGGTGGATCGAAGGCCCGCCGTCGTCGCGGACGATTTCGAACTCCGGGTGGTCGATCACCAGCTTGCCATTCGAGTCCTTCGGCTTGCCGTGCAGGATGATCTCGTGCCCGGCGAGGACCATCCGGTGGATGAATGGCATGTTGAACCAGCGGCAGGAAACTTTCGACGAACCGAAGACGCCGCCGGTGCCGTCGAGCACCACGATCTCGTAAAAGCCGCGCTTGCCGCCGAAGTGGCGCTTGGAGGCATCGATCACCGTCCCGCGCAGGCAGACCGCCGGGCCGCCGGGCTGGGCGGGGAAGGCGTCGAACCGACGACGATCCTCGTACCTTCGAGGCAGCCACATCAGGAGGTCGTCCGCCGTGCGCAGTCCGGCGGAGGCGAGGGCGAGGACTTCCTTGGCATCGAGGAAATCGAGTGCCGCGAGATCAGTGTCGGGACCGGCTTTCAAGGGAGGAGCCGGTTCAGGAATCGCCCACGGTGATCTGGTCGCGGCCCTTGATGTCGATGGTGATGCGGCCGCTGGGATCGGCCACGACCTCGCCTTTGACCGTCACCAGCTTGCCCACCAGCTTCATCAGCTCGTCCTTCGACATGTCGGCATCGCCGTCCTTGGTCAGGTAGCGGACGCAGACCGCGTTCGCCTCGCGCGAGGTGCCGAATTCGATGTAGCGGGTCTTGCCGCTATCGCTGTCGCGCACCCCGAAAAGCGGGCCTTTGAAGGTCACCTTGCTACCGATCTGGTTGCGCAGCTTGGTGCCGATATCGACGAGCTGTGCGTCGATCCCCGCGGTGTCCCCGCCCCCCGGTGCCGAGGGAATGACCTGGTAATTCTTGATCTCCTTCGCCAGTTCGGCCGCCCGTGCGGAAATCCGGGCGGCGGCATCCATTTCGGGGTCGGCCGCAGGGGCCGCGGGAGTCGATACCCCGGCCGGGAGAGGCGCTTTCGGATTTGCCGGTGCCGACGGGGCGGCAGCGGCAGCCACCACGGGTTTCGCGGGAGCATCCGGCTTGGCGAAGCTCTTCCAAACGATCAGCCCGGTAGCCCCCACGACCAGCAGCGAGGCGAAGACCCATGGCAAGTAGGAGGTCTCTGGCTTCAGCACCGGCTGGTAGGCGGCGGGTGGCAGCAGGGCCACGGTCGGGACGCTCGGCGACGCCGGCGGGGAAAGAACGGGAGCCGGCGGCGAATCTCCGACCAGCATCTTCGCGGCGTGGAGCGTCACCCGGGCTTCCTCCAAGGTCCAGCGGCCGGGGTCGGCCTTGATCGCCTTGAACCACGCGCCGAGACCTTCCCCCGCCTGGTCCGAAATCACCCGGCCCTGCCAGTGCATGGCCGCCTCCCCGAGCGCCACCAAGGGCAGCAAGCCTTGGCGCTCCTCGGCCTGGCCGAGCCAACGCATCGGCGAAATCCAAAAGGTCACCCCGCGGCCTTCCGGCCCTTCGGAAAGGATCACTGCTTCAGGTGCCGTCTCCACCCACACCGCCTCCTCGCCCAGCACGCCGGCCAGCACTTGCGATACCTCGATGGCGTGGTCCAGCAAGCCCTTGGCCGACGCCGGACTCAGCGGCTTGCCCTTCAGGTGCTCCGCCAGCCGCGGGCCCTCGACCCACTCGGTCACGAGATAAGGCATGCCGTCCACCGGGTCGCAGCCGCCTTCCAAAATTGTCCGCATCGCAGGATGCGCCAGTCCTTTCAAACGCTCCACCGCCGCCGTGTAGGCCTCCCTCTCTTCTCCCATCAGCCCGTCGCCACCCGGGCCGAAAGGGAAGAACCGCCGGAGCACCACGTCGGCACCCGACTCGCGGTCCACCGCCAGGAAAACCACCCCTTGGGCATCCTGTGACAGCATCTCCTGAATCTCGTAGCGGCGGGTCACTCGCCAACCGCTAGCGAAATCCCGCCGCCCCTGCAATCCCGGTCGTTCCAAACCCGGCATCTATTCCCACGATCCGAACTGCAGGATTGCCCGACACCCGGTCAGCAGCCCGGATCCCCCTTTCTTTTTCCGTGCTTTCGGCTTCTTTCCGTGGTTTCCATCCGCCCCGTCCGCCCGCTTTCCCGACCGCCATGTCCACTGCCCTGACCCGCAATTTCTCGATCATCGCCCACATCGACCACGGGAAGACCACGCTTTCCGACTGCCTGATGAATGTCACGAACACCGTGGCCCAGCGCGATCAGCAGGCGCAGCTCCTCGACGCCATGGATCTGGAGCGCGAAAAAGGCATCACCATCAAGTCCCACCCGGTGGCGATGGAATACACCGCGAAGGACGGCATCACCTACAAGCTCAACCTCCTCGACACCCCCGGCCACGTCGATTTCTCCTACGAGGTCGCCCGCTCGCTGGCCGCCTGCGAAGGTGCCATCCTGATGATCGATGCGGCCCAAGGCGTGGAAGCGCAAACCGTCGCCAACCTCCATCTCGCCCTCCAGCAGAACCTGGTTATCATCCCGGTCCTCAACAAGATCGACCTGCCCGCCGCCGACGTCGAAAAGTGCAAGAAGCAACTCGAGGAAATCCTGGCCATCCCGGCCGAGGACGCGATCCCCGCCTCCGCCAAGCAGGGCATCGGGATCGAGGACATTCTCGAGGCCATCGTCAAACGGGTGCCGGCCCCGGTGGAAAACCCCGACAAGCTGCTGCGCGCCACCGTTTTCGACTCGATCTACGACACCTACCGCGGCGTCGTTTCCTACGTCCGCGTCTTCTCCGGCACCGTGAAAAAGGGGCAGCGGGTGAAGTTGTTCGCCACCAACAAGACCTACGAGGTCAAGGAAGTCGGCGTCTTCACCCCGAAGATGAACGCCCGCGACAAGCTTGTCGCCGGCGACGTCGGCTACGTCATCGCCAACATGAAGTCCGCCGACGAGGCGAAGATCGGCGACACGCTCACCGACAACACCCACCCCTGCCCCGAGGCGCTGCCCGGCTACAAGGAGATCCAGCCGATGGTCTTCTCCGGCATCTACCCGATCGATGCCTCCGACTACGAGGCGCTCAAAACCGCGATGGGCAAGCTGCAGATCAACGACGCGGCCTTCACCTACATGTCGGAAAGCTCGATCGCGCTCGGCTTCGGTTTCCGCTGCGGTTTCCTCGGCCTGCTCCACATGGAGATCATCCAGGAGCGCCTGCGCCGCGAGTTCAACATGGACGTGATCTCGACTTACCCGTCGGTCATCTATCAGGTCACCAAGACCAACGGCGAGGAGGTCATCGTCGACAACCCGTCCTTCTTCCCCGAGCAGCAGACCATCGCCGAAGTCCGCGAGCCGCTGGTGAAGGTCTTCATCATGATCCCCGGCGACTACATCGGCGACATCATGTCGCTGGTCATGGAAAAGCGCGGCGAGGTGACGAACACCGAGACCATCGACGATACCCGCGTGATGCTCACCTGCCTGCTGCCGCTGGCGGAGATCCTGGTCGATTTCAACGACCGCCTGAAATCCTGCACCCGCGGCTACGGCTCGATGGACTACGAGCACGCCGGTTACCGCGCCGCGAACATGGTGAAGATGGAGATGATGATCGCCGGCGACCCGATCGAGGCCTTCGCGACCATCGTCCACCGCGACAAGGCCGAAGGCTACGGCCGTTCGCTCGCGGCGCGCCTGAAGGAAGTCATCCCGAACCAGCTCTTCGTCGTCGCCATCCAGGCCTGCATCGGCGGCAAGATCATTGCCCGCGAAAGCATCTCCGCGATGCGCAAGGACGTGACCGCCAAGTGCTACGGCGGCGACATTTCCCGCAAGCGCAAGCTGCTGGAGAAGCAGAAGGAAGGGAAAAAGAAGATGAAGGCCATCGGCAAGGTGAACATCCCGCAGGACGCCTTCATCAAGGTGCTGAAGAGCGGGGATTGAGGCAGTGGGGGAATGGTGGAGACCGGGACTTAAAGCCTTGAGGTAGGGCAGTGCGGTCGCTACCAGTTGCAACCATGAAGACCCTCGTCGTTGCAATCGCCCTTTGCTTGTCCGCAAGTCTTCAAGGAAGTCCGTTTGTCCTTGTCCAAATCGACTATGCGGGTGGAGGACCCCAAGGGGACCACATGCTGATACCCGACAAGGCCGGCCTGGTCTCCCTGGATCCAATTGCCAAAGGAATGCCAAAGGTGAAGCCCGACGGTATCGCTTCGGAGATCGAGAGATCCTACCCCGAATTGGCGGGGAGGATCACCACAGGCGTAATCGAAGTTGATACGGCGAAGCTCGTTGCCTCGGGTAAGATCCAAGTCGCCGGACAAGTGAAGAATCCGGGAGAATTCCCTGCCGCCACGCTTGCCGGGAACATGGCTACGGCCATTCCGACTCCCTTCGGGTCCGTGAAGCGGATTCTCGTCGTCCGGAAGCAAAAGAGACTGGTCCTTGATCTCGGCAACGAAGGCCACGCCGCAACGAAGCTTGTTCCGGGTGATGTTGTTTTCGTTCCGATGAAGCATGTGATCGGTGGGTAATACGTTCCCTGGGATGCGACGCTCGAAAGCAGCGAAACAGTTTGCCTTCAGATTGAATTCGCCCTCAGCGAAATGGCAAGGATTGCCTGGCTGCCGATGACCGCGATCTCACCGGCACCGGTAATGGCTCCGGCGGCGCGGATCAGATGTTCCAGCTCATGCCGCTGCATGGCGGCACGAGCGTTTGATTTCCCAGACCTCCTGCGGCGACAGAACCCCGGCGAACGGACTGCTCTGGCGCAAGCGCGTGGACCGCTCGTCTTCGGCAACCAGCAATGCTGAAACTTGTGCGACGGTCAGGGACCCCAGCAGGGACTCCCATTCCCGGTAAACCGCGGCCAGCGAATCCTCCCCGCGGTCCGACAACCAACGGCGGAGGTTGCCCCGCGCTTTTTCCAAGACCGGCACGGCATCGTCATCCAGCCGCCGCGCGATGCGGCGGTGGATTTCCAAGGATTCCAGCTCTCGGCGTTGGTGCACGGTCAAAACGTACCCGGGTCACCCTTCGGAGTCAAACCCGCCTCCAAGAGTGCTATTGCGCGATGCTTCACGGAACCTCTGCACGAAAACAAGCGATCGAGAACTCCTCGATTCCTGCGGCAGTCGCCGCTTTGTGAAGGTGCAGGAAATTCCGTGCCGGTTCGTGGGAGGCAATACGCACCCGTATCGACGGCCGGTAGCCAAGCGCTTCAACGGTGGCGGCACGTCGGGCCAAGCTGTTCCCCAGTTCTCCGCGAACCACCTCGCCGTCCTCGAAAATCCACTGTTGATGACGATTAAGACTCAAATGAATCTGGCGATGCCGGTGGAAGCTTTTCCAGTTGGAGATCGTCGGAAGCTCGAGGCGCGGATTGGCATTCGAGTAGCCCGGCCCTGTCACCGACATGCCTTGGGTGCAAAGACCCAGCATCAACATCGATCCCATCACTGCCGCCAGGCTGCATCCGAACATCGTCTTCATCCCTTCATCAACGCTTCCATCCGGCTACTTCTTGGGCGGAAGGTCCGAGTGGCGCTTGCCTCCTTTTCCCTATCCGTCGAAGTCTTGAAGAAGGCGCCGGATCATTCCGGAAACCGACCCGGGACCAGCGCTTTGAGAAACTCCTCGCAAGGCAGGCAAAGAACGCCGTTCTGGAGCAGCCGGTCTTTTCCCCGATAGAGCAGAATCCTCCGGCTCTCCGGGTAGTCCTCGCCGAAGGATCTGAGCCCGCGCAAATCCTCCGGCCGCACTTGTTGGCTGTTCTTCACTTCCACGGCATGAAGCCCGTCCGCCCCATAGACGACGAAGTCCACCTCCACCTTGGAGCGGGTCTGCCAGTAGTGAAGACGATGCTCTCCGGTACTGTAATCGCACCAGGCGCGGAGGTGCTGCGCCACCAGACCTTCGAGTGTCGCGCCGTCGATGTCGGACGGGGAATCCAAGGGGCCGGTCGGCCGGTTGGCCCGGAAGACGCCTGCGTCGAAAAAAAAGAACTTGGGATGCACCGCCAGTTCCCGCTTGGCCCGCCGCGTGAAGATCGGCACCCGGAAGGCCAGCAGGAGGTCTTCCAGGATCTCCACGTAGCCCTCGACCGACTTGCGGTTGACCTGACATTCCCGCGCGACGTTGGCGAGATTGAGGACTGAGGCTTGGGAAAAGCTGATCGCCTCCAGGAAACGGGAGAACGCGCCGGTGTTCCGAACCAGTCCTTCCGCCTGCACTTCCTCACGCAGATAGAGTCCGTTGTAGGCGCGCAGAATCTCCGCCGGGTCCGATGCTCCGTGGACCAGCGGCAGCATTCCCGTGGTCAGCGCCTCTTCCAGGCGGAAGACGCTGCCCATTTCCGCCGCCATGAACGGGTGCAAGGTCCGTTGCGCCGCCCGCCCGCCGAGCAGATTCACACCACCACGCCGTAGCTTCCGCGCACTCGATCCGGTGAGGATGAACTGCACGCCGCCTTTCTCCTCGATCATCCAATGCACGACGTCCAGCAGCTCCGGGAGCTTCTGCACTTCGTCGATCACCACCTGCTTCACGCCCGGCGATGCCGCGACTTGCTCCCGCAAGCGTTCGGGGCGGGCAGCCATCGACCGCAGGGTTTCCGGGTCGAGGAGGTCGAGCCTTAGCGCGTCGGGAAAACGCTGGCGCGTCCACGACGTTTTTCCCGTTCCGCGGGGTCCGAGGAGGAAAAAATGATCGGCAGGAGGATTGAAAAATCGCGTCGCTAATTCCATTTTACGACGCAAAATGGCATCATTGATGCCGAAATCAAGAACTCTTCAACGGGGTTACGGGTCTGGATTCCGGGCCCATCACTCCCCATCCCCCTCCAGCAACTTCTTCAGCACCTCCGCAAAGCGGTTGTAGAAGAACCCCAGGACCACCAGCGCCACGCCGAGCGCGAGGAAGGCGGCGACCCGGGTGAAGGCTCCGAAGTCCCAGACATCGACGGCGAACAACTTCACCAGCGAGATCGCCAGCAAGGCGAAGCCGGCGTGACGCAGCGCCGCGAGCTTCCGCCACAGGCCGGCGCTGACGAAGCCGAAGCCGAGCACGGTCCACAGGATGGCCACTGCTTTCCAGTCAAAGTGCCAGACGATCTGCTGGGTCGACCAAAAGGCGAGCAAGCCGCAGGCCGCGAGCAGCAGGCCGTGGCGAATGCCCTTCTGCCGGGGATCGGCCGTGGGCATCAAGAGGACAGTGGCGAGACCACTGCCAACGGCGAGTCCACCGTAAACCCAAGGCGAAGAATCGAGCTCCCGCCACGGCACATGGACGCCCCGGCTGAGGACCCACAACGCCGCGATTGCCAGGAAGGCCCAAGTCTCCGGGAGAATCCGCGCGTCGCGGCGCACCGTCATCACCGCAAGGATCAGCCCGCTGATCGCCACGAGATCGCCCCACCCTTCCGGCGCGACTTCATGCCAAGCAATCAGCCACGAAAGTCCCGCAGCGACGCGGGCCAGGATGCCTGCTGCCAACCGCGGACCGGCCAGTGCCACCACCCCGAGCGCCGCTGCGCCGGGAAGAAATTGCAGGAGCTCAAAGCCCGATCCCAACTCAAGCTGCCCACTCAAGGCCTGCGGCAGCAGCAAGGCCGCCGCCACTTGCAAAGGCCGTGACGGCAGGACAAAACGACCGGCCGCCGCCAGGCCCACGGACGCCGCGGCAAAGGCAGCGACATGGATCGGCGATGACAGCGCGAAAGTCAGCAGCGTCTTGCAAATGCCCGCCGACACAATGACCGCCGTCAGCCAAACCAAGTGGTTCGGGGGAGGATCCAGCGGGCTCGCCGCCATCGGCTTGCGCTTCACCCAAAGCGCGTGCCCGGCCAGGGCGAGGACCACCGCGGTGGCCGGCGACCACCAGAGAGGAAGCGCTTCCCATGGATACATCATCGGAAGAACCGTCAGCCCGAACCCCGCCGCCACCCAGGCAGCTTCGGGCAGGCGTCGACCGGGATCGAACCTCAAGGTGAACACGGACAGCCCGAACGCCACCGCGCCACAAGCCGGGGCGCGAGCCTCCACCTCGAGGTGATGAACGCAGATCATCCAGGCGAGCACACTCCCGGCCAGGAATGCGAAGGTGCTCCCGACTCGGGAAAAGTTGGCCATTTCACTGCCGAACTCGAATCGATCGCAACCACTCCGCAGTGGAAAAGCGGCCGCCACCAGCAGGCCTGCCACCAGCGCGCGGCTCCATAGCGGGATATCGGACGCGAGACCCGGCGGGACCAGCGAGAGATAGAGTGCCGCCGCCCCCGCAAGCACCGCGAACCCCAGCTCGCTCTTCCCTCCGAAACGCCGGAAGGCCAGCGACAAGGCGAAGGTCTGCCCGGCAAAGCCGAGCGCGAGATGATAGCCATCAAGCTTCAGCGCCATCGCCAGCGTCAAGGCCCCAAGCCCCTGCGCCAAGTGCACGCCACCCGCGGCGTCCCGCGACCGGCCCAGCGCGCCGAGCGCCAGCAGCACCGCACCGAAAGCCGCCGGCACCACCCAGTAGTCGTCGCCACCCCGCTGCTGCCACCACAGCGCGGAGAACAGCAGGAAGAATGCGATATTGTTGACCGCCGCGAAGACCGTCCGCGCCCGCTCCGTCAAGCCGCCGAAGTGCCGCGAAATCCCGGCCACCCCCGGCAGCGCGAACACCGCCCACACCGGCGGCAGGAACCACAGCGCCGCCGGGTCCTCCGGCCGGCTGCCCAAACCACCGGCGAGCTGCCAACCGAGGAACGAGGTGTAGGTCCCGGCCATCGACGCGATCCCCGGCGCGGCCCAGCCCGGCCGCCGCGTCAGCCCGACCCCGGCCGCAGCCAGCACCACGTTCGACACCGCCGACAGCCAGCCGAGCGGCTGGAGCATCGTCGAGTACGACGCCAGTAGTAGTCCCAGCAACGCCGTCCCGCGCGAGTCACGGCGTAGCGACACCGCGACCATCACCGCCGCCGCGACCAGCAGCAACACCCCTGCCACCACCGGCGACTCCACCACCCGCAGCCGCGGCACATGATGGGCGGCAAAGGTGCACCAGTAGAAAAACGCCAGCCCGCCCGCGAGCAGCACTTCGCCGAAACGCTGGAGATTCTCCCGCCGCGCGACGAAGATCCCCGACCCGCAAAGCAGCAGCGATCCCGCATACAAGGCCGCCAGCCGGACACCCGCCGGCAGGTCGCGGATCCAGTTCTGATACGCGTAGTTCCCCAGCAGCACCAAACCGGTGACCAGCAGCGCGATCCCCAGCCGGACCAGCCAGATCCGGCCGAAACGCAGCTCGAACGAGGCCGTGGGCAGTGGCGGAGGAACCGGCACGAATTCAACCACGGGCGACGGGACGATCTCCTCCTCATGAGCGAACTCCGCCACCGGCTCCGGGAAAATCATCACAGGTGGCGCCGGGGGTGGCGGCGGTGAAAGGACGACCGGCGGATGAAGCTTCCGCTCCAGCGCGTCAAAGGCCGCCCGCAGCCGCCCGATCTGCACCTCCTGGCCCCGGGACAACGCCGCCAGCTGTTCGCGCAATCGCTCGAGTTCCAGCCGCAGTTGCTCGTGGTCGGATTCCATTTCGAATGCTTATCGCACGCCAGAACGCAACCCGCCAAGGTTCGCGATCATCGCATTTCGTGACCGGAACATCGCGAAAACAAATGTTCACGTCCTCTCCGCCGGATTCTTCCGGAGTTTTTAGGTGAAAGCACCCGCCGGTTCCGCTCTTATCGGTCGTTAGCTAATACCACCATGAAAGCAATTCCCGCCCTCATCATCGCGTTCGCCGCGATCGCCCTCCCCGCCTTCGCGGGCAAGAAAGACAAGGACAAGGCCGCCGTTCCGGATGCCTCGATCAGCGAAGCCCGCTGGGCCGAAGTCGTCAACGATGTCCCTTTCGACAAGGAAGGCCTCGCCGGCAAGGTTGTCGTGATTGAAGAGTGGGGCGTCAATTGCCCGCCCTGCATCGCCAGCCTTCCTGAAATGGCCAAGATGGCCAAGCGCTACGAAAAGAAGGGCCTCGTCATTGTCGGCCTCGAGCGCCAGGGCAGCTCCAAGGAAGCCATCCTCAAGGCGCTCAAGGACGCGAAGGTCAAGTTCCCCGTCATGGCCGGCGGTTCCGGTCCGGTCCCCAGCGACGGTATCCCGCACGCCATGGTCTTCGGCACCGATGGCAAGCTCGTCTGGCACGGCAATCCTCACGACGACGAGTTCGAAGACTCGGTGAAGGACGCCCTCAAGGGAGCTCCCAAGGCCAAGTAATCGCCACCACGCTTTTCCCAAGCGCCGCCCCGGATTCCCGCGGCGGCGCTTTTTTGTGCCCCAGGATCCTTTCCTTTCCCGCCGGCCCCGCCATCCTGCCCCGGACGCATGGACCCCGATCCCAATCCCTACGCCGCCCCGGAAACCCGCGAAAGCGCGGCGGATCCCGCGCCCGGCCCCCTCCCCGCCGGTCCCTACGGCCCCTATCGCGACAACCGGCGGCTTTGCGGCTGGGTGGTCGGACTGCTGGCCGTCGGCATCCTGTTCCACTCGACGCGGATGGTGGTGAACCTGCTCTACACGCTGTCCGACGGGACGATCGACGAGGATCTTTCCGCGAAAATCGAACAGATCTTCGGCCTCACCGGCCTCACCGGTCTCGCTTGCATGATTCTCTTCGGCGTCTGGATTGTCCGCTCCGGGAAGAACGCCTGGCTCTTCTCCACCCTCGCCCGTCAATCCGGCCGTACGCAAGCGGGCTTTCCTCAGCCTTTCCTCCAGAACACCCCGGGCTGGGCGGTCGGCTGGTATTTCATCCCGATCGCCAACTTCTGGAAACCCTACGGGGCGATGAAAGAAATCGTCCAGGCTTCGACCGTCCGGGAAGGGCTCGCCGCCTCCCTGCTGCCGACCTGGTGGACCCTGTGGCTCGCCTCCCTGATCTCCGACCGGGTGATCCGGGTCCTCGAGCGCTCCGACACGGAATGGGACGCGATCCAACTGGCTGTGATCTGGACCACCGCGTCCGGCATCGAAATCGCCCTGCACCTCATCGCCATCGTGCTGGTCAGCGGCGTGACCCGCGTGCAGTCCGATGCCGCCTCCACGCTCGCCGCACCCGACTTCAGCGCGTCCGGTCCACCCGAACCAGCGTGAGCCAGCTCTTGCCGCTTGGCTTGCCGTCGATCCCGCGGGGAGCCTCGAGCGCGGACAGCAACCGCCACTCGCCTTCCACCAAACGCAGCAAGCCGCCCGTCCGGAAGCTATTGAAGACCGGCATCTGGATCAGAAGGTCGGCGGCCCCATGAGGTGCCATCCCCGCCATTTGGACCACTTCAAATTGCAACGCGACGTCCCAGGTCTTTTCCTCGATCGCCACCGCCTGTGCCACGGCTTCCAAGGTCTCGCCGGTGTTGCGCGTTTCGAATGACGTGGGGACCGCGTGCTTTCCCGCTGCCTCCAACCAGCGCGTCCACTGGTCGTTTCCGGCGTTGGCATCTTTCGTGGCGATCCCTGCGGGCGGTAGCTCGGGCGGTTCGTATTCAGTGGGGTAAATCATCTCCGTCACCTGCTCGGCCAGCATCCGGGTCGAGGCATCCAGCGCCGTCACCGGGCAATGCACCAGCGTCACCCCGCCCGCGCCTGCGAGGCACTCCTCGCGCATCGCCGCCAGTTTCGCGGGATCCTTCATCTCATCCAGTCGGCGGGCCACCTCCAGCGCCGGGGCTTCCCAGGTTTCCACCCTCAGTTGCAAGGGCACCCGGACCCGGTTGGCGCGCTCCGCGGGGATCGCCGGCGCGGCCGCGATCCGCATGCCGACCGATGCGAAGGGGTCGTTGACCGCCTCCTCCGGCACCATCGTGTCTTCGGTCGCCATCTCCGCTTCGACCTTCGCCTCCGCCGGCGGCTTGGCCTCCTCCGCTTTAAAAACCAGCGGGACCAGCAGCAGTCCGCCCAACATCGCGCTTCTCCATTTCATCGCTCTCATGGCTATCCGATCTCCGACGCCCGGCGAGCGGATTCCATTCACGACCCCTGCCTCCGCCCCCTTTCCGCAAATCTCCTGCGCAAAATTCTCGTCCGCCCGCCCCGGTTCCCGCTTAAAGATGCGCGCCATGTATTCCGACGCGCTCGCCTCCCACCTCCGCACCACACTTTCCGAAATCGAAGCCGCCGGCCTCTACAAGCGCGAGCGGCTGATCGACTCGACCCAGAATTCGATCGTCCGCCTCAAGGACGGCCGCGAGGTGATCAACATGTGTGCCAACAACTACCTCGGCCTCGCCGATCACCCGGAGGTCGTCGCCGCCGCCAAGGCCGCGCTCGACCGCTGGGGCTTCGGAATGGCCAGCGTGCGCTTCATCTGCGGAACCCAGACCCTCCACAAGCAGCTCGAGGAGAAAATCAGTTCCTTCCTCGGCACCGAGGACACCATCCTCTACCCGAGCTGCTTCGATGCCAACGGAGGTCTCTTCGAAGTGCTGCTCACCGATCAAGACGCGGTCATTTCCGACGCGCTCAACCACGCGTCGATCATCGACGGCGTCCGCCTCTGCAAGGCCAAGCGCTTCCGCTACGCCAACAACGACATGGCCGATCTGGAAGCCCAGCTTCAAGCCGCCGATGCCGCCGGCGCGCGCTTCAAGTTGATCACCACCGACGGCGTGTTCTCGATGGACGGCATCATCTGCGACCTCGACCAGGTCCACGCCCTGGCCGACCGATACAACGCCCTCGTCCATTTCGACGACTGCCACGCCACCGGCTTCCTCGGTGCCCGTGGCCGTGGCACGCATGAGCACCGCGGGCTCTTCGGCAAGATCGACCTCACCACCGGCACCCTCGGCAAGGCCCTCGGCGGCGCGTCCGGCGGCTATACGTCCGGCAAGAAGGAGATCATCGAACTGCTCCGCCAGCGCTCGCGGCCCTACTTGTTCTCCAACACCATCGCCCCACCGATCGTCGCCGCTTCGCTGAAGGTCCTGGAGATGTTGGAAGCCTCGACCGAACTCGCCGACCGCGTGAAAGCGAACACGCAGTATTTCCGCGACGCCATGGCCGGCACCGGCTTCACCATCGCCGGCAAGGACCACCCGATCTCCCCCGTGATGCTCGGCGATGCCGCGTTGTCGCAGCAGTTCGCGGACAAGCTGTTAGAAAAAGGCGTTTACGCCATCGGCTTCTTCTTCCCCGTCGTTCCCCAAGGCAAGGCCCGCATCCGCACCCAGATCAGCGCCGCGCATACCAAAGAGCAGCTCGACCAGGGCATCGAGGCCTTCATCGCTGTCGGGAAGGAACTTGGGGTGATCTGAGAGATCTCCCGCCGAAGCTCGCAGTGCCCGGACGGCAGCTTCGCGCCTACCGCGCCGACCGGTGAAAGCGCGATCACCCCGCAACCGCCGTCCACCTGAGGACCAGCCTCGCGGCGCTCACCCGGAAAGACCGAGATTTCCCCTTGCGGTCGGTTACGATCTCGTCAAATTCCCACTGATGAGAATCATTCGCAACAAGAGCCTGCAAGCCACCCTGCTTTCCTCCGCCCTGCTGCTGCCACTTTCCGCCGCGGAAGTGCTGAACGTTTACTCGCACCGCCACTACGAGGTCGACCAGCAGGTGAACCAGCTCTTCACCGGGAAGACCGGTATCGAGGTGAAAGTGGTGAACGCCGAGGCCGATCAGCTCATCGAACGCCTGAAATCCGAAGGCACGAACAGCCCGGCCGACGTGCTGGTGACGGTCGATGCCGGCCGGATGCAGCGCGCCAAGGCCGAGGGCCTGCTTCAGCCGCTGAAGTCGGGCTGGAAAAGGCCACGCCCGCCACCCTGCGAGACCCCGACGGCCAGTGGTATCCCTACACCGTCCGCGCCCGCGTCATCCTGGTCGCCAGCGACCGCGTGAAACCCGGTGAAATCAAGGACTACGAGGACCTCGCCAAGCCCGAATGGCGCGGCCGGCTGCTGGTCCGCTCGTCGTCGAGCAGCTACAACCAATCGCTCGTCGCATCGGTCGTCAGCGCGCTCGGCGAAGAAAAGGCCGGCGAATGGGCGAAGGGCGTCGCGAAAAACCTCGCCCGCCCCCCGCAGGGCGGCGACCGCGACCAGATCAAGGCCTGCGCCGCGGGGCTGGCCGATGTTTGCATCTCGAACACCTACTACTTCGGCCTACTGCTGAATTCGCCCGATGCCGCCGAGCGCGCCGCCGCGGAAAAGATGAGCATCGTCTTCCCGAACCAGGACAACCGCGGCACCCACGTCAATGTCAGTGCGGCGGGCGTGACCAAGCACGCGAAGAACACCGCCAACGCCAAGGCCTACCTCGAGTTCCTCGTTTCCCCGGAAGTCCAGAAGATGCTCGCCTACGGCAGCCACGAATATCCGATCTCCATGGACATGTCGCTGAATCCCACCCACGCGAAATGGGGCGAGTTCAAGATCGACACCACCACCTTCCCGAAGATGGGCGAGGACCAGCCAAAGGCCACCCGCCTCTTCGACGCCGCGGGCTGGAAGTAGGCGTGTCGTCTTGCCCGCCCGATGCCCCGTCCTTTCAACAGCCGACGCCTCGCCCTGCCCTTGATCTGGCTGCCGGCGCTGCTCGTGCTGTTGCCGGTGGGGGTGGTCGCTTGGCGCGCGCTGCAACCGGCGGGTGAAATCTGGAGCCAGGTCGTCGAAACCCGCCTGGCCGGCTACCTCGGCCATTCGGCGATCCTGATCGTGGCGGTCACCAGCCTCGCGGTGCTGCTCGGCGTGCCGGCGGCGTGGCAGGTCTCGGCCCACGACTTCCCCGGCCGCCGGATCTTCGAGTGGGCGCTGCTGCTGCCGCTCGCAATGCCCGGCTTCGTCGCCGCGGTGGCTTATGTCGATGTTCTCGAAGGCCTGATTCCTTTCTATGTCTGGGTCCGCAAGAACCACGGCATCGATGCCTTCCTGCTGGTGCAGGAAATCGCGCCGTGGGTCTTCGCGACCGGCGTGCTGGCGTCCACGCTCTTTCCCTATGTCTTCCTGAGCTGCCGCGCCGTGTTTGCCCGCGAGGCGGCGGGCTCGCTGGAAGCCGCGCGGATGCTTGGCGCGGGACCCTTCCGCACCTTCATCTCGATCGCCGTCCCGATGGCCCGCCCGGCGATCGCCGCCGGGGCCAGCTTGGTCGCGATGGAGACGATGAACGACTACGGCGTGGTTAGTACTTTCGGCCTGAACCCGATGACGCCGGGGATTTTCCGCATCTGGAGCGAGGGCCATCCCGGCTCGGCGATGCGGCTGGCGATGATGCTGATGGCGATGACCTTGCTCTTCGTCGGGCTCGAGCGCTGGCAGCGCGGCCGCCGGAAATTCGCGCCCGATCCCGCCGAGCGGCCGCTGGTCCGGCGGAAATGCGGACCCGCCGGGATCGTGCTCGCCTGGTTCGTCTGCTTGCTGCCCTTGCTGCCCGGCTTCCTGATCCCCGGCTGGCGCATGGCGCGCTGGGCCTGGCAGTCCTTCGACCGCATCGACTGGAGCGGCAATCTCACGGCCGCGGGTCACTCGGTGCTGCTCGCCGCGGGCGCCGCCGGGCTCGTGACGCTCGGCGCCTTGGTCATGGTCTCCGGCCGCCGAGCCTTCGACGGTCGCTCGCTGCTGCTCGCCCAACGCATCGGTCTGCTCGGCTACGCCTTTCCCAGCGCACTCGTCGCCGTCGGCATCGGAACCATCGTCTCCTCGCTCGCCACCACGCCGGGACTCGCAGGCCTCGCGCTGAGCGCCTCCAGCTTCGGCCTGATGTTCGCCTACTTCGTCCGCTTTCTCGCCGTCGTCATCCAGCCCGCCGCGGCCGGCTTGGAAACGGTCTCCGCCAGCCTCCACCAGGCCGCACGCACGCTCGGCGCGAAACCGCTGCGCGCCTTGGTGGAGATCGACCTGCCGCTGATCCGCGCGGCACTGGTATGCGGGGCGACACTGGTGTTCATCGATGTCTTCAAAGAGCTCACCCTCACCCTCGTCCTGCGGCCTTTCGACTTCGAAACCCTGGCCACCCGAACTTACCGGCTGACGGGCGAGTCGCGGATTCCGGAAGCCTCGGTGCCGGGACTTTTCATGGTGCTGGTCAGCCTCATGGGCTTGATTCCGCTCACCCGCTTGCTGAGCTTCAAGAAATGATCCGCCTCCACGTCCAGAACCTTACCAAGCGCTACCGCCGCGGCGACCAGCCGGCGGTCAAGGACGTGTCGTTCGAACTGCCGGAGGGAAAGCTGCTTTCGCTGGTCGGCGAGAGTGGCAGCGGCAAGTCCACCCTGCTCCGACTCATCGCTGGCCTGGAGACGCCAGACAGCGGCGCCATCACGCTGGACGGCACCGTCATTTCCTCGCCGTCCGCCGTCACCCCGCCGGAGCAACGCGGGATCGGCCTGGTGTTCCAGCACCACGCGCTCTTTCCGCATCTCACGGTCGAAAAGAACATCGCCTTCGGCCTGCGCCACCTGCCGCGCGGCGAGCGGGCCGGAGTGATCGCGCCGCTGTTGGAACTCGTCGGCTTGGCGAAATTCGGCGGCCGCTACCCGCACGAGCTCTCCGGCGGTGAACGCCAGCGCATCGCCCTGGCCCGAGCCCTTGCACCGAACCCCCGCGTGCTGCTGTTAGACGAGCCCTTCAGCAGCCTCGACGCCCGCCTGCGCCAGTCGGTGCGCGATGAGACGCGGGCCATTTTAAAAGAGCGCGGCGCCACCGCCCTCTTCGTCACCCACGACACCGGCGACGCGCTTTCCATCGCCGACCGCATCGTGGTGCTGAAAGGCGGCATCGTGCAGCAGGAAGGCGCGCCGCCCGAAGTCTATCACGCCCCGGCCAATGCCTACGTCGCGTCCTTCTTCGGCACCTGCAACTTCCTCCCGGTGAACAGCCTGCCGCACCCCAGCGGCGCGCGGATCCTCTGCCACGTCGGCCCGCCGCGGCCCGAGGAAGCCGCCGGCTTCGGCGTGTGGGTCCGGCCGGAGGACCTCGAACTCGTCCGCTCCGATAAGCCCGACACCCTCACCGGAGTGATCGCCAAAGTCTCCTTCCGCGGGGCCTATCTCGAAGTCACCCTGCGCTGCCAGACCCCCGGCAGCGCGCCTTTCGAAGTCAGCGTCCGCCACCACGCGCCCTTCATGGTCCACCCCGGCGAAATCTGGGCCATCGCGCCGCGCCCGCGCCGCAGCGCGGCGAATGCGGGATCCTGAACCGGCGGGTGACGTGCGGCGTCCCAGCGGCACGGCATTTCAAGCCCCGCCCCCACTCCGGTGGGAGGAACTCTCTCGGGGATCAAACGCAAATCCAAATGGCGAAGCCGAGAGCTGTGACCGCGCATCGTTGCCCCCCCCTTCTCCGGGCGGAACAAAGCCAACCTTCAGCCGAAAACATCAGTTCGGAGCTGTCGGAAGTTGAAAAGCCGATCTTCCTTCGAGCCTTCGGCCAGCCCTCGCATCGGCCGCGCTCCAACTTTTCGCCTCGGCCCGAAGCGGTCCCGGAACGCCGCGAACATCTCCTCCACGAAGGCCTTGCCGCCGATCACGGCGCCATCGCTGAAGTAGCGGACCTTGCAGCGGAGGTAGTCCGCCTCCGAGAGATTCCCGCCACGAGCCAGCACCTCCAGCGCCTTCTCCCGCGGGATCCGGTCGCGGTAAATGGCGGCCATTTCGCCTTTCGCCGCCTCTTCCGCTTGCCGTGCCTCGCTTTCCGGGATGCCGAAAAGATGGCAACGCCAGCGGCGCAATGCTTCCGTGGGCCTCAAGCCGTCAATCGCCTCCGGTCGCGTGCCGCCGTGAGGATTCAGCGAGGCGAGAAACCCGACGGCTTCACGCGCTTCTTTTCCACCCGCCACCGCTTCGGCGTAGCCGCACCAGCGGTAGTCCTTCGGATCGTCACAAATCTTCGCGCGGACTGGATTGAGGTCGATGTAGGCGGCCATCGCCCGCAGAGCCTGGCCCCTCCCTTCGACTAGCACCGAGCGGAAGCGGTCTTCCCACAGTGTCCCGCGGCGGGCGTGGCGTCCGTTGAACCATTGGGTGAAGCGTTGTTTCAGCACCTTCATGAACGCGCTGATGTCCCACATCCGGCCGAACCAGCGCTCCCGAAGCTCCTCCGCGGCGGAAGTGTTCCCTTGCTTCCGATGCAGCTCCAACTGCCATTCCAGTTCATTCGCCAGCTTGTCGCCGAGGTCCGCACGCACCTTCGCCACCAGCCCCGCGTCATCCGGCAGCGCCGCCGCGTCCGGCCGCTGCGGCACCTCCACCAGAATGTGGAAGTGATTGGACATGATACAGTAAGCGATGACCCGCAGGCCGCCGAACCGCTCGTAGGTCCGCATGTATTCCACCATTTTGTCTTTCTCTTCCTCCCCGAGGACGAACTGCCGGTCCACCACCCGCGAAACGCAGTGGTAGCAGGCCACCGGGAGGAATGCAGGGGCTTTAAGGCGTCGCAGGCGCATGGGTGGAGATTCAAATGGCGGGGAAATCTATGCAAGGTCTTTTTTACTAAGGGACAGACCTTTTCCTCTGACCTGGGTGGAGATTCAAATGGCGGGGAAATCTATGCAAGGTCTTTTTTACTAAGGGACAGACCTTTTCCTCTCAGGGGAACGGTGTCCAAAGTTGAGGTTTAACATCTCGCGTAAATCAGGCGGAGGCGGGCGCAGGCCTCGTGCCACGGGCACGGGACCAGCAGTTGGGCGCGCAGCCAGCGGATGAACTTC
>Ga0247843_1003350_pt1 | contig 26578 bp, 27 predicted proteins | sample LaCruzMarch2017__FD_192420 | JGI IMG/M metagenome (GOLD analysis project Ga0247843, IMG submission 192420) | Freshwater microbial communities from meromictic Lake La Cruz, Castile-La Mancha, Spain - LaCruzMarch2017_8m | ecosystem: Environmental > Aquatic > Freshwater > Lake | place: Spain... | reverse complement strand
GGTAAGCCCTACAGACTCCAGCACATGCTGGTACAATTCCGTATCTCTGGCAAGAATTCGTCAAACCAATACTTTTCGTAAGTATAGTAGAGTAGATTTAAGGAAGTAAAGAATACAGTTACAGTGTACACTCCCTACGGAAGTCTGCTAACCATGGAAAGTGTCCATATTGTAATTCTGACCGGGTTGGCAAAACAGATGAAGAAATGGTTGAGGAAATATTGAAGCGGGTGGAAGCAAATGATGCCGTTGCGATGGGTATGCTGGGTAGTTATTATTACATTGGATATTTAGGTCTGCAGTCTGCAGCAAGATCACAATAAAAGCAATTGAACTATGGACTCGGGCAGCAGATCTTGGTAGTAAAAAGGCTCATATTAGCCTGTATGACGTGTACGAGTATAGTGATTTGGGAGATAAGAGGAAGGCCGAGTTTCACCTGGAGGCTGCGGCTATGGCAGGGCATGAAGGGGCAAGAAACGATATTGGACACCTTGAATTTTTACAGTTCAATAATACAGACCGAGCTATTAAGCATTGGATCATTGCTGCATCTGCTGGGTCATATCTTGCCATGCATAACTTGCTTTCAAACATGGTCGTGTTAGCAGAGAAACAATTGACCCAACTTTGACAGCTTACAATACTTCCTGTGGTGAGATGAGAAGTGAAGCTAGAGATGCTTTCTTTGTAGTTTTTTAGGTATAGATTTGGGAGATTTAAACTAACATCAAAAACTTAGGCATCGCCTACCCGCACCAGCGCCATCTTTGATCCTGCCGGGTACTGCCACACCCATGGATATCGTGTCCATGCCTCCCACACCAGTGCCAAGTGCAAAAAGAAGAAGCGGGGGCATAAGAATCGGGCACACTCTAGTAACTCTTACTAGATTAGACTAGATAGATTCTTCATTCTTCGCTCTTTTATCTCTTTGTTGTCAAACATCCCGCCAAATGGCGACATCGTGAACGCTTTAGCATAATAAAACTACGAGCCGAATGATTTGATCATGATATGTTGGGGATTAGAAAAGAGCGACAGATCATCCATGGCTACTAATGATAAGTGGGCCGGCGATGACGTAGAAGACGAAGAGAGTCCCGTGCTTACCGACGAGTCATTAGTTGCCTCGAAGGCAACGTGGAAAACTTCTGGAAAAGTGAGGAGGTATGTTAAATGTTGTGGTTAATATTTGAATATGCGATTTAAGCGCTAACATTAAATAATACACATAACCCATCCTCGATGTTCAGGACATTCATACACCGTTCGTATCGCCTCTTAAAATTCATCGCCATCGTTTCATCGTTATTATTAGGTGCAGCTCAAGTAGTTGGACTTGTTTATCTTCCTTGGAATGTGGTTGAACTCGTGCTTAAAGTCTTTGTCTGTAGTTTTTCGGTACTAGTCATGTTGAATGAATTGGAGTGGTGGGGTATGTTGAGAGACAGCCAGTTGCTATGGAACTGGTTAACAAGAGGGTACTTCTATATGGTGAGTTGTCGTATATTTCACCTTTCAATGTAACACTGGGTAGTTGCATGTATTCGTCTGATCGACTGCTTGTTCTGTTTTGCAGTTCCTGGGAATTGTATCGCTCGAAGAAAATAACGTCAAACCAAACGAAAATCTGAAATTTAGCCTTTCAGCTGTCAGTTCCCTTTCAGCTGAAATCTCTGCTGAACTGTTTGTCGAAGTATCGTCTTTGATGGTGACTGCTATTGGCGTTTGCTACGTATTTCTTGGGATGTGCTGTGGTCAGCGCTACATGACGAAGATTAGAAAAGATTATGACGATGGATTGGCAGAGCAGAGGAAGGTATCTAATGATGATTTACGCCTGTCAAAGCAGATGATTTCTTAACATTGTAGCGCGTAAATGGTACTCGATGCAACCGATGGTCTCGTCGTCAAACTTAGTCTATCCCCAAGTAGTCAGAGGGCAGCTTCTCCAAGTCATATCGGTAACCAAATGCTGTATCTAGATAGCCTGTTTCCAAACCTTTCAATCTGGCTGCATTTTCTAATTTAGCTACTCTTTCGAATCCAATACTCTCCCAAAGCATGACACTGGCCTTGTTGCTTTTGAAGACTAAGTTGAAGTAACTATTTCCATTGCGAAAATATTTTGTTATGTTGTGGTTTAGTACCCAAGTAAAACAAATAACGTTGAGACTAAATGCAATCAACTAAGTTGCACTCACCTTGACTTATACTGCAAATCTTTCGCCGCCCTTAGAAATACTCTTCCCATTAGCCTCCCAATGCCCAATTCACGAAATTGTGGAGCGGTGATAAAACCTCCGTTGCATATATGACTACATCTACCAGGAAAGTTTGGCTTGATGTAGAAACAACCAAGTATCTCTCCTCGGCTACTAGAGTTTTTCCTCGCGGCATCCATTCCATTGTCCAAAGCCCTGACAACGAATGCTGTATGACTTAGAAAATACCCTCTCCAATCATCAACCGATTTGAATTCTTCCTCAAACGGCCATGATTTTCCTTCACGTATGATGAAATTTATGAGTTTCATCCCAGCACGCCATTCATCTTCTTCATCATCTCTAACGACGGTGGAATGACGAAAGTAATCAACCTCTACATGCCTTCCATCCTTGAGTGTTGCCTGGTATGGAATAAGATGAGACAATAGGTGATGGTTGTGCTTTCCATCACTAGGAATTCCCTGATATGCGGTGGTAAATGCTCGATGCGACGGAATGACTGCCTTTAAAATTGCCAGTGACATGCTCATCGGCTTCGACGAGCTGAAGAGGCGGATGATCTGCTGCCGCAACATCGCCACGGAAGTCAGTGTGTGTATGATGTTGTCTTCTTATCAGCAATGGCCACGCTTAAATTTCCCCTTGTAAAATTTAATAGTGGTGCGGCGCGATAGTTAAAGAGCTGCCCCCCTTGATCACGACACACCTCGGTGACATCCGCAAGGATGTAGGGTGCAATGATGTGAGAGAGTGGTGGTGAAGGACACTAGGTGCCGAGAGCTACGAGTTTATTATGAATGAGCAGCTACTCACACCTCAAGATACTTTTAAGCTCGTATTATTTACCTACCCGATAAATAGTACGTACGAAAGACGAATTGAGGATCTGATCCACTCGCGTAACGCTGGCGCAACAACAACAACAACAACAACAAGACAACTGCAGGAAAACATGGCTCAGCTACGTCCCGTTGTGTTTGCGGGCCCAAGGTATAAAATTGAACAATCACTATCTCAATGTGTAAGCCAATTGAAATTGTATCTCGAGCTCATATTATTCATTATTCATTCCTTTTTGTGCAGTGGTGTGGGAAAGGGTACATTAATTGAGCTGCTAAGGAAAACATATCCGTCCGAGTTCGGTTTTAGCGTTAGCCATACCACACGCAAGCCTGTAAGTGCATACCTGATTTTGCTTCTGTACATAATATTCATGCAACGTTAATCTTTATTGCAATATATACATTTCATACAGCGAGAAGGTGAACAGGATGGGGTGCACTATAACTTCACTGATGTGGATACCATTAAAAAAGAAATCGAGGAGGGTAAATTCGTCGAGTATGCAAATGTTCATGGAAATTACTACGGTACATCGGTTGCTGCTGTAGAGAGAGTTCGATCGGAGGGAAAAATTTGCATTCTTGATATTGATGTACAAGGAGTACGTAATGTAAAGAAGAGTACCTTAGATGCGATATATCTCTTCATCGCACCACCATCGATGGAAGTTCTCGAGCAGCGTTTACGTGGTCGTGGCACGGAAACGGAAGAGGCGGTGCTCAAACGGCTAAAAAATGCACAGGATGAATTGGACTATGGATTGGGGGATGGAAATTTTGACAGAGTATTCACTAATGATGACTTGGACTCAACATTTGCGGCTCTTCTTCAGCAGTTTCGGGACTGGTATCCACACCTATTGAACTAGTTGTGTGTGATGGATGCCATGAAATGAAATTCAGGTCACTGAGATGAGTAGAGCTGACGTAAACAAGATGGTCTTAGATTGCTTAAAAATAGAGAATCGATTTAGTCGTATTACTCATTTATCTTTTATTTCTGTGGGATTAAAAGTTGGCCCTCATTTGATAATGCTGCCAGGGCACTCTCCCATTCGTCTGCAGATGGAGGCATTGATGATGACATTCCTTCGATGTCCATATTGTGATACGTTACACCAGCATTCTTCTTGATCAGTGCAGCCTGTAACTCCGCAGGGGTTGTACCTGATGTCTCCGGTAAATATATCCAAGCATAAAGAAATGTAAAGAACAAAACCACTGCGAAGGGGCCGAAACTGTACGGACCAAGGAGTTGATTCATTTTCGGGAACAACAGAGCAACAAAGAAGTTACAAGTCCAGTTCAGTTGGGAGGAAACACTCATTGCAGTAGAAACGTATTTTCCATCGAACATCTCGGCTACAATGAGCCACGGGATTGGGCCAAGGCCGATCTCAAAGAAAGTTACATAAGCTCCGACCCCTGCTATTGCTACCGTTTTGCTGAAGTAATTCAGCAATGCCAGAACGACCACTAAACATGATAGAAACATTCCAGCAGACGACCACATGATGAGTGTGCGCCGTCCATATCGGTCCATAAGAAGAAGTGCACCAGCAGTTGCGATAACATTCACTGCACCCATGAGAGTTGTTCCCACCAGAGGATTATCGATTACTCCTTCGAAAAATAGACCTGAGTAGTAAAAGACGGCATTGATTCCACTAAATTGTTGTGCGATCATCAATACAAGCGTCGACACAACCAGCAATCGAACATCCTTGTCAGCAAACATTTCAGCCATCGGATTCTGTTTGATCTTTTTGGGGTCGCATTCACCAATATCACTCGATTGCAATTTCGACGCACCCAGATAGTGCTGCACTTCTGTCTCTATCTCTTCCTCGTAACGAAATCCACGCAACTTCTTGATAACAAGCCGCGCTTTGCTGGAGTTGGGATTCTTCATTAACAGCCAGCGAGGACTTTCCAGTAGCAAAGGGGTCATGAATAGTTGGAACAATGCCATGAATGATGTCAAAGAGAACATCCATCGCCATCCACTTGGATTTGCGAACACAAAACCGACAATATCTGCAAACAAAATCCCGATTGTCATCGAAAATTGAGTCATTGTGCCAAGTATGCCACGTAGATTGGGAGGAGCCACTGTTGAATCCGATTCAAAGTGAAAGATCAGATACACTAAAGAGAAACAACAATAAAGCGTTCGCGGATTCACTCACATTCCCCCAAATAAATCGGAACCAAAACAGTCGAAGCACCCGATGACAAGCCAATTAAGACACGTGCGACCATAATTACGTATATTGATGGAGCAAATGATTGGATAAATCCTCCGATAATGAACAGCCACGTGACAATTAATAACGCACCCCTCCTTCCTCGTTCGTCGGCCCATTTTCCAGCTAACGCACAACCAAACGGAGCTCCAACACAGAATGCCGAGACTGCCAAACTCCATTGTTCTGCACTATGTCCCGGAAACACGAAAGCCTCAGGCGCGTTCATCACGCTGGTTTGATAGCCAGCATTCAACATTAGTAATGATGCTATTAGTACAGCAGAGATTAGCGGAAACGTAACAGTTGTCGTCGTATCTGCCTCTAGCTCACCCAATAGTAGCAAGCTCATTTGACTTAATCTTTGTTCTTTTTCATTTGGATTTAAGCCTGTTCCAGTTGTTGATGCTAAATATTCATCAGTTTCTTGCAGATCAAGTTGTGCTGCAAAGCTCGAGAACGCTACCGAGAGATTGTGTTCTTTCTGTTGTAGTCCAGACAATGCGAGGAACGGAATATCTCCATACAACTCACGACGTCCCATTTCTAGAGGAGTCATTGAAGAAATAGATCCATCTGGAGCTTGCATGAATGACGGGACGCGAGCATGACCGATCCCTCCGACCGAAGCAATCCTTTGATGACGACGCGTTTCGGCGTTTAATGACGTAACGGATGCAAGGCTAGCACTTAGAGATTTTCGATGACGCGGAATGAGGACTTGTGGGATGTTAGATATACTACCACCCGATGGACGCACTCCAGTTGCTTCTATATCGGCTGTAAAATAGGTATAAAACGAAAGAAAGAATAGAATATTAGTGGGCTGCATAAGATGTGTACAAATGAAAACCTAATGGATTCCATCTTACGTCCAAAGCGAGATCCACGGCTTTTCGTGGTGCCATGGTCAGCATTTCTCTTCTTTCTGCCGCCGGATAGCAGCGAGGTAATCTCATGCATTACAGAATCTATGTAGATCGACAACCGTAGGTTCTAGTTGATTTTTGATTTTTCATTTTTCTAGTAGGTATGTAGTATGTACCCTAGAGAGAAGACGAAAGGTAGGAGCGGGAAAGCTGTTTGAGCTGGATCACCCCACACACCGTCTCTCATCGCCAACTTCCTCGGTCAACACGCAACGCATCATACGCACTCTGGCTTGTTCCTTTATTTTGAGACGAGTAGCTTTTTCAACTACGCAATGGTGAGATCAGAACTGGAATCATTCTACAGTCGTGTACAAAGATGCAAATGACAATTCTAACCCTCAACAAACTTGAACATCTCGCACAGCCTCCTGTACTTGATCCGACTAAGTCCAAAGTGGATGGTCTCGCGTTTTTAGGTCTCTCCCTGGCTCGAAAAAATGAAGCTCTTGGACATCCTGATTCTGTTACACACCAAACTGCTTTCGATTTAAATGATATTATTGATAGGAATTATGAATATCTGGCTTCTACGAACGACGATGGCTGGCTTGTGGGTGGTGGTGAACCTGGACCACCCAAATCATACAAGCTGCCCGCGAAAGACTCGGCTCACGTTGAAATTATGCGTATTGGAACATACAATCCTGAGTGGGGTGGCATTGCTGAGAAGGAAATAATTGAGGTAATGAAATCTGGCAAAATCATGATCCCACACATTGAGGTACTTCCTACAGCGGTAGTTGCAAATGGCGACATGCCACCTGAGCTTGAAATTCGATTTGACATGCCCTACGGTCCAAACTTTATTGACATGAATTCTGAATTGCCACCCAACTGGCAGCTTCGATTTATTCACAATCAGCTTTTCAAGCACTTTCAGAATCCAAGTAGGTTCTGTCCTGGGGCATTCCATTCCACAATTGTGAGGAAGGCGGAGTTTCGTAGTACCAAGCATAAGGATGCATATTTTTCGATGTGCAAAGAGATAATTAAGAAGTGGTCACTCTCGGGACCGCGTCCATTGATTTCATCAGTCGATGATAATAAGTCTGGATTGTGGCTATTCACTGACCGCACATGGCCCACACACTACTTTCCTCCCAATTTCCTTCCACCCTATGATGTAAGTGATTGATGTATACATTACTTGTATACATATTGCATGAAAATTGTGACATACGTTGATAATTAAATTTTTCGTATATTTCGTGTTTAGACGGACGAGAAGAGACAGATTATATTGAGTTACCTGACGGAGGAATGGGATGAAAAGACTCTGTCATGGAAGAAAGCGGTGTATGCAGAGAAGCCGGTTGAAGATCAGGGCTTCTGGTCTGCGTGTGGAAATTCAATCCCAACGTGTGGAAATCCCATTGAGGCTCTGCTTAGTGATGTCAAACTCTCGGAATCACAGAAAAATTGAATGAGAGATTGATTTAGTAGTTATTTTCAGATTTTGTCGATTTCAGTTTAAGCAATGCGATGAGCTAAAAATTTTGCAAGAAACTATTTGTGTTTGAGATGTTAAGTTAAAATAAGTTGGTATGCTCGACTACAACTCTGTATGTCCACCACTAACATGTGGACCTCGCCTCAATAACTCAATGCATGTTATAATCCATGGAATCGATCCAAATTGAACTTGGTGCGTTGCGTTGTTTTATGGTTGAGTACAGATGAGGAATGCAAAATATTGAAATTGTCTATGATCTATACAGATAATCAAACTGCTTACCTCCCCAGCACATGGGCATCCAGGAGATGGAGAGCCATACTGGCACGTCATTCCTCCCGTTTTTTGTGAACAGTAAATCATATGAAATGTGTGCGATAACGAATGGTGATACCACCACTCTACATACAATATATATGAGCGAAAAGAGTTGTTCATTGTAGGCAAAGACAGTTGGTAGCCACGAAATTTCTTTATACTGCACGCATGCCTTCTCGAGGATAAAGTGCAAATTCATGATTGGGGCTGAGAACTCGCCATTGAATATTAGCATCAATGCACTCATGTGTCCAGCTCCTGCAATTTTCGCTGATAGCATATATAACGTTGTTAATATGTGATGAACGAGGTATGTCCAGTCATCTATCGACAAGACAGGTCCGATCCCAGTCTGCCACGTCTCAACAACGTATCCAAGGATTGAGTCATAAATCATATATCCGGTGCAAAACCCAATCAACGCATGTGTCCCATCTTGATACCACAACGGTGAGGGTTGTAAGCTACCCGATGGAACGTACTTCTGTGACAGTAGCAGCGACGCTATTCCAGGTAACATGAGTGAAGAGGTACAAACTGAAACACAACATGCTGATGTAAAGTAAGTATCAGATGCACCTACGGGCCATCCCCAGTGATATAGAACATGACGGAAGGTAAGTCGAGTGACTGATAATAGGAGTGCAATGAAGAGGGAGAAATTAATATCCACATTCGTCCAAGGAATATACAACTTGGGCGTTAGCCGGTAGGCGTAGATCCAAGGCCGAAGCATGTAAGGAAATTTCATCTTGTCCATCGCTATCTACTTTTTAGAGACGCAACAATCAATAGTCACCGCGGCGCTGTATGATATTTATGTAACGTAGATACTTTAGATACAACAACTCATAATATAATATCGGGCATGAGAAGATGAATGTGGGTTCATATATTAATGACTGATTAGAATTTACCACCGGCTTCTAATTTAACAAAAAGACTTTTTTTCCACCATGTCATGTTAGGCTTGTCGTGCACTGCTTCAAACCTGACTTTGTCCTCCTTTATTTCCAGATTCCCTTTATCTCTCTCTTAGTTAACCCGGCTAAACTGATGCGGATAAAAATATTGCGTATTCTCCTGGGCAATTCTGGTATATTTATTCCTCTCTTCTTCTTGCCTCCTCTTCGCTTGACAGCTCCGGTAGCTGCAATCCAGCCCTTGCGGCAGCTCTTCTACTTAATTCTCTTGGACTTAGTTTTTCATCCGCCCCTTGATCCAATTCGTGCAATCGAGCACGTTCCTGCAAATCACGCTTTAGCGTAAAAAAGTCATACGCAATCTTTCGTTGAACACTAGCTTTCTGATGAGGAATGGTCTGCGCTTGTCGGTATTGAGAAATAATATGCTGACGTAAAGTTAATTGAGCAGCATTAGTCGTCGGTTGAGGCTCGGGCGGCAGAGATGGTTTTGATTGCTTCATCATCCGCAAAATTCCGCGTAATACATGGAGAGGTGGGGTGCTAGCTGACGCCATGTTGCCAAAGGTTGCCAACCTCAAGGCTTAGTGACCTTCCTCTTTTGGCGCCAAAAAAGTTAAAGGAGCAAAACGGACTTTTTTAAGGGGCGGGCCATGATGAGGAGGAGGTCGTACCAAGAACAACATCCTTCAAATCAAGATCAAGAAGGTCTTTACCTCGTAAACGTCAATGCAAAGACGACGTCATCAAAAGGCATCACAAAAAATAATGAGATCAACCTGGGAGGTAGATTATACCGAGGCTCATACAGACGACAGTGAATCACATAACACAACCGAAGGTGGTGACGACGAGGAGAATAATTCTTCCTCTTCTGTTACTTCAACTAACTACTCCTATCCATCACTGGAGTGTGTCAAAGCCATGAAACGAAATTTCCCTTGTCTTCGAAGCTACGTGTGTCGACGGCGGCTAAGTTGTGTAGCTATTTTTACGATTGGGATCATCTCCATTGGTTTGATAGTCACATTGTTCTATGGTAAGTCCAACTTTTTCGGGGAAGATGATCTCGTTTGTTGGGTTATTTTTTGGCGGGCTGATCTCGATGTCTTGTGTGTGTGGTCTCCTCGTATCGTGGTCTCTTGATGTCTTCGTACGATCGTCGCAACCTTAACTTGTATCATCGGGGCGGCGGCGGTGGAGCACCCTTACCATCTTCATACCGCAATAAGGCATTACTAATTGTCGCGGCCACCGCCATTTATACTGCCTTTTTGTACAATTCGGGTATGTCTCATGTCTCATGCACTACCATCAATATTATTATTATTGCTAATCATCGTTGGTTGCATTCATCTGATTTGTTTGTTTACTTCTCCATTGTCCAAACAGGTGGAGCTGGACAATATCTTGGAGCCGGCCAGGATCCAATGCTTGCCTCGGCTGCAAAAAGTGGCATGATTGCCATGTCTGCCGCGAGGCGCAAGCTCCAAATCGCATCATGGAACATTGCCGCTATTAACAATAATCCCTTTGAGTACTGGATTACCTACGATGAGAATGCGAATTATGAAAAGATAATGTCCGACATTGAGTCATTCCTCGAGGAGCCGGGGGAGAAGGATGTGCAGGTATCGGAGGTATTCACTAATGAAATGTTCTCCCAATTAGACAAGAGGATGGTCGATGTTGGATGGGAGAGTGTTCGATCGTACTATGAGTCAGATTTCATGACGCGTAAAATTGTATCTGGATTTATGAAGGTGAGAATATCCTTCAACCGTTGCGTTTGTGTTCCACGACAACGGAATCTAATATGATGCTTACATGTGTTCAATTTTTATTTCATAGGACCCCCTGTTAGGAAGCAAGCGTTTAGCTTCCATGCCAGATCGTATCACAAACACTATCAATGTTGTAGGCTCAGATGAACCCGTCTGTCGCCCAACTGTTATCAACATGTATGATGGAGATTTGAGCAACCTTAACTTGTGGTGGACGGCGTGGGAGAAGTTCATGTTCGACACGCCTTTGACTATTCAGATGAAAGATAATACAATTACTGACCCACCGTACAAGTTGCTCCAACCTATCAAAAAGGCGAAATACCCAGATATCACTTTAGAGGAGGAGAAGGTTTCTTTGCCATTGCAAACAATGTGTGGTGCAATCTTTGATGCTATCCTCGTTCATATGATGAACACTGTATCGACACCCGATGTGTGGCAATCGTTGAAGAATACTATGGTTGAAAATCTTAACCGACAGAAAGTGCCACACACGCTTGACATTCTTGGGTCGGTCTACGGATCATCGGATATTATCACCCTTCAGGAAACTTCGTCTTCATTCCTTGATCTTGCGAGGAACCATGCATTGTTGAAAAACTATTGGATCGTAAGCCCGGGTAACATGGATGCTGTAAGAGATCAAAATTCAGCAATCTTCTTGAAAAGGGATGCATTTCCAGCCGGACCAAGTGCTGAAATTACCGCTCTCGTTGAGAAATCATTTGAGGAGGGTGTCGATGTACCAATTGCGAAAGGAGATATATTGGCGATTACGGCAACTGATCGTGATGGCATTCCGTTTGTTATTGTTTCGTTTCATGGTGACACGAATGGGCTTGCAACTAAACCAGTCCTCAGTGCAATAATGAAGGCCATGTCGTTAGACTCTGCCCTCAGCACACATAAACTTATCTTCGGTCTCGATGCGAATACCTATGAGAAAGGCAAGCCAGGCAAGACGCAAGATGTTATGGAGTGGGGAAAGCATTATGTATCTTACGGCTTGACTTCATGTTGGGGAGATTTACCGAACCCTTCAAACTACACCACCTTCAATTCTCGGACGTATCTGCAGACGCAGCTGAATAAGGCCTGTAAGAAGTCGGACAAACGTGCCAATGGCGACGTGAACCCGAAAGATTTCATCCTTTTTGGAAAGAATGACTTCAAAGTTACGCAAACCTGGAAGGACAACACCGGAGAAAAGATGTACATTGAAAATATGGCGTTTCCAACACTGAAATTTCCATCCGATCACGGTATTCTGGCGACAGTGATTGAGCCAATCTCTCCAACGTGATGATTGAGGGTATTATTATGTATTTCTGTGCTAAATTATACTGGTGAATATAATTGATCCTTGATTATTGTTTCATGGCAGCAAAAACTATAACATCGTTGGGGTACGGCCATAGAGTCCCTGTGTCAGTATCCCACCAACTCCCCTTGCCTTCGTAGTGCAATTCAAATCCAGCTCGTTCCAAATTTACTACTGCCTTATGAAATATATCTACACGACGTTCCTTCGTAAAAGACCATTCAAAAACCAAATGAGTGCAATCCAGCCAAGATGATCTACGTGCTGCATCCTCGGAGAGGAGAATCTCAATCTCTGCCCCTTCGCAGTCCAATTTAACGAAGGTAATTCCTGGGACTAAAGCACCGTTCTGTTTTCCTTCACCGCTACAAAAGAATGGTACACAATCTACAAGACAACGATCAAGTGTTTTCTTTTGTAACACTGAAGGTAATTCGGTTGTTCTATCCACGTATTGGGTGTACTCTTCTAGTGAATGTCTCCAAGTATTTAGTTTCCCACTATTCTCGTTCCTCGCTCTAACTAGTGTTCGCGACTTTGAAGGGCCATGTGTAACAGCTGCTGAGTGCAATTCAATCATCGGTTGGGAGGATGACGATGAATCCATTGGAGAGACGAATTTTAGGTTTTGACGGAGAAGCTCGAAGTTGGTAGATTCCGGTTCGTAGGCGATGACTCGGCTGCATCCTTCGGCCAGAGCGAGTCGAGAGAAAACACCTATATGCGCTCTAACGTCAAGCACAGAATCATGCTTTGTTAGCGAAAATCCAGAGGGCATTGTCGGCGCTAAGTGTTGTTTTAGAGAGTATATGCTACCCTTGATTGGGTCAAGCAATTCGTTAATGACTATTGCGTCTGTGGACTCTGGTCTAAATACGAGAGGAGACAAGAATGCGATAATGCTTGAATGTTCTTGGGCCAATCGATTTGAGTGCAAATCATCGTCGCCAGCGATCAATGAACCATCTCCTTGTCGTCCAACTTTAGTTGACACTTCAGGGGTGAAGAAAACTAACGAGTAACTGGTAGAGGAGAAGAGAGGTAAATATGAGACATCGATGTTGATATTTCAATGTGAGAAGAAGGGTCGGTTGCTCACCGTTCTCCTTGGAATGAAGATGTCCAATGCAATTGATTCCAGCCATCAAACTCCAAAGGGTTGTATCTAATATCGTAAGACTGTCCCTCCACAAGGATTTCCCCGCCTGTGTAATTACCCAATCCTACAATTAAAGAGACGCTTTGTCCTAGACCTCGACCACTGTCAACGTGTGGCGTGAACTGTGCATTTCTATTAACGGCGCAGTGTGTTGACGGCCTTCGAAGAGATGATAAGCTCATACCAGCCGCCGCTGTTATAGGAGAATTCTTCCTTATGATTTCCTCTTCCAACTCAAATACCGCTTTTCTTAGAGGAGCGAACAAAGAATTCCCAAGCGGTAGTAATTCGTCGCCTTGCCAAAATTGTTCATTTATTACAGTAAATGAGCCCGATGAAATAGTGTTTCCCGGGAACGATGATACAATTGTTCGTTTCTTAGTGGCAAGGATATTACCAGACGATCCACTTGGAGACTTGATAACTCTAGATCGAGCTTCCGAAGTCGCAGGCCAAAGCCCCTTCTCAACTATGTCACGTAATAAAGCCAATGTGACGGAGTAGGCTCCCACGGGAGCATCGGCTAGTACAAGAGGTAGAATACTGGATGTTCCATGAACAATCTCTTGAGAATGGTGTTCGAGGTGTTCAGCCTCGAACGATTCTACACGCCGACGTAGGTCAGGTGAGACGACATTGCACAAGTCTGATAACCACTCATTCTCCAATCTTTTGCTCACTGATGGTGCTACACATGAAACAAGCATCTTCTTGAGATGATCTTCCCACTTTATCTCCGATTGTGATCCTGTATTTATCGCCCTGGCAAATGACACTCCGTGAGTATTGCTAGCCAGCTCGTGAAAGTGATACCTTGCTGACTGAAAATAACATAATCGATGCAGCAATGGTGGTGGAGTAGGCGGTGGTAGATATATCTCTGGCCGTGTGCTAATGTCACAGAAATTTGCTGGCAGCCAACCGTTAGTCATTGCTACAACAGCAGATATTATTCGTGGAATCTCGCCTACCACAAATCCATCTGCCTTGAATTCGATTATGATATGCATGCCTTCTATAGCATCTTCCATCGAATTTATGTTACTTTTACCATCGTTACAACCTTGTAAATCAATCACTCCAACTATTTTCGCCCGATCCATTGTTCTCCAAACTGCCTCGTAGCCAGGGGATGATGCCATACCAGTCAAGGACGAAAAGTTGGACCAACATTTCTTCTCCTTCCGCCAAAGCTGTCCAAACCTCCCATGACTCAATCTGGTGGGTGTGTCGCTCGTCGGCTCATTTTCCTCAGTGTCACCCAAAGCACCATCATCATTGTTCTTGTCTCTTTCTTCGCGTCGTCTAACTCGTCGGTTTGGAACTGTTACGCTTTCTATAGACTTTAAAGACCTTTTCAGTGCTAGTATACATTCAGGAGGATTTGATTGACCAACGGCTCGTGGCTCATGTTTACGATGTTTCTGCAGTGACCGTTGAGATAAGTTGTTCCCCCATTCGATTATCTGTGATATTGAGTCAGACCTCCTCGCACTGTATTTGTCAGCTTCGTCTTTGGTAGCCGGATGAATCCATGTCACTGGCATCAGATATGTATAACTCCGTTGGGTAGCACTCCTCTCTGCATAGAATTTCGACGAGCGTGGTACTAGACTATCTGCATGATGCAATTTAATTTGTATAGAACTGCATTCTTTGTCTAACCACATTTGCATGTGCTCCTGTACAATATCTCTTTTAGCGTACTCTGTCCATCTTACTATCGTAGTGGGTTGGTGTGTGAATCGATAATTGAAAGACAGAACCTCCGAGGCTGCTCCTACCACCTCCTCATCTTGTCGGAGAGCAGGTTGACGCATTATTGCAGCAGTGGAGTAAGAAAGGGCAGTGGTAGAAAAGATTTTGCCCTCTCGAAATTGTGATCTCCCAACATTCTCATTTCCTATTTCATTGTCATCCTCTTCGTTGAGGAAGCTATTCACACTATGAATGAATGCCTCATGTATCATTTTAGCCACAACTTCATTCGTGGCTTGATTGCTATTCAGAGACTCATCGGTTCTACCGTCGAAGTATCCATAACGAATGACCGCAGTCATGAGTAATTCTTCTTCTAACATAGGTTTAGATTTCATGGCAATTGAACAATCCATTATAGTCTCACCATCGCCTCGAATATGTTTAAATAATGCATTTCGTGAATTAAATATTCGTTTGCAACCATGACACTCTAAAATCTTCTCCTCGGAGGGAGATATCGTTGTTGAGAATACAGCAGTAGCATGAAGATTGTGTAACTTTTGTGAAAGAACAGCATCAAAATGAGCAGAAGAAGAATGTTTCAATCGTCTTGGGTTCGGTGGCGGGGAAAAAGACGCTGTCAGCGCAGCAAACATTACTAGGAGCAATATTAGATGCGCCATTCTTTTCAACCTCATTGTATTGATGTGGGGCACGGCGCCTAGGCCATGTCTGACTCGTCTACCTATGTGGCGTGGGGGGAGAAGAGAGGGTGGTCTTGTGATTTGGCGGGTGCACGACGGCCAACAACCCCACCAACAACAATATAATCTTAGGATATGACGACACCAGAGGCAACGACATCACGCGCTACGCCTCCATCATCGTCTACATCGACGACGAGAGTATGCATCAAGAATATCCATCCATCATTCGATGAGGCGAAGTTAAAAATTCATCTCCGGACTGCCCAACCCTCCCTTGTCATAACGGATTGCAAACTTCTCAAAACGAAGGATGGACGGAGTCGTAAAATCGCCTTCGTTGGATTCCAATCCTCATCCCAGGCAGAGTCTGCGGTATCATATTTTGATAAGAGCTTTGCGGGTACCGCTCGGTTAGCCGTCAGTCTTGCATTTTCGACGAAGAAGAAACCACCAATAGCGGAGTTCCGGCCTTGGTCGAAGCATAGCGAGGGATCATCAAGGAATGAAAAGTTACAGCAACGGCAGCAATTGTATAAGGAGAAGGAGCATCAGCATCAGAAGAATACCGAGAAAAAAATTAAAACTAAACTTGTGAGCAAAGCCGAAGGAGAGGACAATGACATGAAAATCGATTTGGCTACTCGTAAACGAGATGAATTTTTATCCGTCATGGGTGTCGCTACATCTGATAAGCAAGGTAGATTATCAAAGTCAAAATTTTGGGATAATGATGATAACCCTAACCCTGCTAAGAGTACTCGTCCAGACGAAGTTGAGGCCGAGGATGACAACAAGAAAAGTGAGATTGATGACAACAGCAACTCAGACTTGGAAAGTGGTGATGACGACGATGATGCTACCGACGATGTAGCAGCTCAAATTGGAGATAAGGGACGGATAACATCCGACTTAGACTTTTTGAGGTCGAAGAAAGTTGATTTAGATAACCTCGCAGAAGAAAGTGACAATGAAGGCAAAGATGATGACGATGACAACGATTCGTCCAGTGCCCCAGATGATTCTAGTAATAGCAGTGATCATGATGATGACGATGATAAAATTGACGAAGACAAACACATGAGAGAAAATAAGGTTGCAAATTCTGATGACAAAGAATCTTCAACAAATTTATCGGGGAAGAAGAACTTCATTAACAGTCAGCAACTCAGCAATTCGCTCCTCGACCGCTTATTTGTCAGGAATCTGCCATTCACTACCACTGAAGAGGACTTGTTTGAAAGGTTCTCTGAATTCGGTCACGTAACATCTGTTCACATACCCATTGACGATTCGAAACGCAATAAAGGTTATGCATTCATCAACTTTGAACATCGAGATGATGCCAAACTAGCGTTGGATACGATGGACGGGGAAGACTTCCAGGGCCGTTTAATTCACATACTCCCCTCTAGGCCTGCTGTGGATCAAACAAATGGTGTCGATGAAAGTGAGTTGACGTACAAGGAGCGTCAAGATCTGGCGAAGCAGACGGAGGCAGAGAAGTCGAGTCAGAGCTGGTCTGCAAGCTTTCTGCGTGGGGATGCCGTAGTCGATAACATGTCCGATCGTTTGGGCATGTCCAAGGGGGACATTCTAAATGTCAAGGATGGAATTTCATCGGGGAATGCAGCCGTGCGGTTAGCACTGGGTGAAACACATATCATATCTGAGAACTTTTCCTTTTTTGAGGATCATGGCGTAGATGTGATGGCGTTGGAAGCAAAATCAAGCAAGATGGGTGGTGGTGGTGGTACACCCACGCGTAGCAAGACGATGATCCTGGTAAAGAACATCCCCTATGACACAACGCTGGAGGAATTAACGAAGGTATTCCATGACATTGGTGGAGACATCCCTCACAAAATTTTGCTCCCTCCATCAAAGACAGCTGCTCTTGTGGAATACAATCATGCTAACGATGCTCGACGAGCGTTTCGTAAACTTGCTTACCAAAAATTCAAGCATGTTCCGTTATACTTGGAATGGGCACCGATGTTGACTGATGTTAAGCAAAAAATATCTCTGTCAGTGGAAGCCGTCACAGCAGATTGTCCGAGTGAAGGAATTAGTGGCATTGTGAAGCCAATATTGCTGGAAGAGGATCCATCTATGGATGCTGCTGATTCTGATGCATCTCAAACAATTTACGTCAAAAATCTCAACTTCTCGACTAGTGAGGATCAGCTTGAACAAGTATTTACAAAAGCTGGTATCAAACCCCGTGCAGTCAAGATCCCGACGAAGACCGCGCCATTGAAGAAACATGGTATGTCTCAGGCCGTTGATTCCGCCAGCAATATTGACACAAGGAGACAATCAATGGGTTTTGGCTTCGTTGAATTTTCTTCGGAAGTAGAAGCACTCAAGGCAATGAAAGTAATACAAGGGAAGGTAGTTGATGGGCATGCGTTGGATATTAAACTATCTACGAAAAATCTCTCAACAACGACAAAAATATCCACAGATGATAAGTCAATCATAAATAATACCAAACTCATGATTCGTAATGTACCCTTCGAAGCTACACGAACGGAATTGCTCCAACTATTTGGTTCGTTTGGTCATCTGAAGAAAGTTCGTCTACCAAAGAAGTTTGACGGGTCACATCGAGGATTTGCATTCTGTGAATTTATCACAAGCAAGGAAGCTCAGAATGCCATGACAACATTGTCTCGGACGCACTTGTATGGTCGGCACTTAGTTCTCGAGTGGGCAGAAACGGTAGATGCAGAAAAGGTTGATGTAGAGGCGATACGGGAGAAGACGAAGAGGGATGCTACGAGAGCAGGACTGGGGACACCGAAGAAGACAAAAGGCAAGCATCTTAAGTTCTAGAGAGCAATTTATGAGGAGAGAACAAGTAGTCACCAGATATAATCAAAATAGTTCACCCCCTCAAATCTCTTATTCTTGCCCTTTGTACATCTTTCCCAACTCCTTTCGCCAACACACATATAATATATAACTTCATATACCTAGACATGTAGTACATTGCAGTCAGTAACTTTAATTCTCCAGATTCTTCACTTTTACAGATTGTAGTAAACCAGTTGTAACAGAAACATTACCTTGATCAAGTTCTCGAGCATGTACCATGACTGCATCGTCGGTAACAAAGGCGCATCCATGACTACTTGCATCAATAATATCAGGATGCATTGCAACAGCATCTGAAATGTTTGACTTTCCTTGTGGAAGGCATGATCTGTATGAAACTTTAGAAACAAAATGATAACGACATTACAAGAACTCAAGTAAGAATGAATTTACTCACCCAAGAATATGAGGCGAATTCTGGAAGCATTTCTCAGTTCGCGCAATACTTTTCAGCCATACATGATTCGTTGTATTACCCCGTGTAGGGTGATCGAGCAGAACTAATCCAGTCTCTTGATCATCAGGAACCACACGTGCACTCGAGGAACTTGACATTGTAACATATGACCAATTCTGACACTTTGGGTGGATAATGGCCCTTAGAATGTCGGGAATCGAAGGCTTTGAGCCTGTACTGTTAGTAATGTGGAGAAAGAACTCATCCAAATCCCAAGTACCAACAAATTCAGATGTACCCTTGGCTCGATAGAGACACTCTTGGTAAAAGCTCAGGATTTGTAAGTCACGCCCTGTACACTGGACATCAAAGTCCTCGTCCCAGATAGGTGACACTGAAAGTGCACCCTTACTGACATCTGACTTGAACAAAAGGTTGTTAATGGCATAATGTACTTCTTCAGCCTTCTCCCTATTTCCTTCACCAAAATTTGTAAACAATCCAAGATGGATATGATCAATACCAACTATATCATGGTGGTATCTAATAAACTCATTCAAACGTGTGATCCGATTGGCATGTGATACAATACAGAGAGTCATGTTGTGTTGTTCATTTAAGAAAGACTCTTTCACCGGTAGGTCCAAGAGAGTTTTATGAATGCCAACACTTGGCTTGGCAACAGATAAAACAATTTTAACAACTTGCACCGACCTCCCTCCTTTGGCTTTGTGAATCACTTTGACTGATAAGGCTAAATCACTTTGTGATTGGGTGTGATGGCGAAGTCTATCCATGTCGTAAGCTGAAATAACATCCTCTTCTCCTTCAATACCGTGGAGTGGACATCTGAAAACTTGGATTTGATTAACCGTGTTCGAGTCATAACTATCACTTGGCATCAATAATAGCCTACTCTCACGGTCACCAATTCTACAGAAAAAATCATTCACTTTCATGTCCATCCATGATTCCTTTAATGGTTTCATAGTGATGTTGTCGACAGTAGTATCATTGATGGTGCGGTTTTTACAAATTCCAAAGTTATTGCCATCCTCGAACATTCTTGCCCCCATGCCAAGAAGTTGGAACCAAAGAGCATCTGGATTGTGATAGTCACCTGTGATAGAGGCTGATGTAATTATGAGTTCCCTTGTTTCATTATTGTCAGATACTCCATAATGGAATGCTCCCGGAATCACGTCGTACTCATCTTTAGAAATGCTTGCCATGGACAACAGCAAAGAATGATGGTGTGATGATGTGTCCTTGTCCTTCCCCAAATACCCGTCAATATGGGGACTATCTCCCATAATATTTGGACGTTGATACTTGGAGAGATTTCTTGTACCCAAATAAATTGTAATCATTACAATTACACACATAATCAATACTACCGCAAGGGCACCAGGTACACCCCTCTGACGTTGTTTTTGTAAGCGCATCAATTTGGCAGCCATCTTGCTTACTGAAGAGCGAAGACCTTGACGATGATGGAGCTTGGTGGTTCTGTTCTGTGGGCTTATTACTTTTTCCCAACATCCATCAGCGGGAGGGATCCATCTCGACTACACGTTTTTTCAGTTTGTTGAATGAATTCAAACGTTCCAAACGTGTGTGAAAACGCCTCATTTTCTGAAATCGCCCCAATTTTTAAATGGTCGTTAATGACGTATCCCATGTGATCCAGCGAAGGATATTTGTCACGGATTGATCCATTCCTGCGATTCCTTACTAAGGCGACGGGGAAGACGGCAGTTCCATTGCAGATGCTTCGGCAGGTCTTGCCAAAATTGAATGAAGAGATACGACAAGATATTGAATCTGACACTGACTATTAGATAGTGTGGATCAAAAGAGAACTACAAAGCAATGGCTACCACGCCAAGCAGCCTATGCTGGATCGCATCAAGGTCGTGAAGTGCGGTATGGAAAGTTATCAAATGAGACTTTGGCTAAGATTCCTTTAGACATATTGAAAGCTTTCGATCTAGACAGGGGGAATATTAGCACGAACAAATCAAATGGCACGAAACTTCCACACCGAAGATTGTTTCTGCATCAAGCACTAGCAATTAAATCAACTATTATGAACATTCATACCGTGGTGCAAACTGCGACTGGGAGTGGGAAATCCTTGTGTTTCCTGGTTCCCGTGCTAGCGAAGGCCATGTTATCTCTTCAAGAGAGGAAAGCAGTGTCTGCTGCTCTACTACTATTTCCAACAAAAGCACTTGCACAAGATCAATTAACTAAAATTGTTGCAATTCTCAAAACGATGGACCAAAACCCTATTCGCGTCGGTGTGATAGATGGTGACACTACACACTCACAACGCGAAGAGATTGCAACCAGTTGTCAAATCATTCTTACGAATCCTGGTACATTACACGCAGCAATTTACCAAATTGGAAGACGAATCGTGCATACCAACTTTTGCTTTCAAGAGTCACAACTGTGGTAGTTGATGAAGCTCACGTCTATGAAGGTGGATTTGGTGCTCACGTATCATTGGTATTGAGCCGACTTCTTTGGATTTGTCGTGTGGCATCTTCACCGTCTAACACAGGCAATAATGTCACATCCTCCTCTACGTCCATCTCATTTATCGCGTGCTCAGCAACAATGATTCACCCTGAAGAACATTTTCGACTGCTTTGCCCGATCGGAAAAGATGAACAAGTTTGGGTGCTCGCGTCGGGGGACGACGGCTCTCCATGTCCTCCAAAGCATTTCTTTGTGTGGAATCCACCGATATTGGATGTCAATGGTATTTCGACTGGCAGTGTATTCCTGCCCAAAAAGAATGATTCAGATGAGACAGTAGTACCTGTAGTTGACTATGCTTGTAAGTCTGACAAAGAAACCTCCGATTCATCTCTCGTGTGTGCAGGAGAGGTTGTGGATATACATATTGGTCAACGTAAAATGAAACGAAAGATTTACAATTCATCAGAGACAACACAGCGCTCTAATCTCTTCACTCGTCGTCGTCATGCAGCGGACGAGACTGCCTTTCTTCTCGCCAAAGCCATTACAGCTGGAGTAAGAACAATAGCCTTCTGCAAAACTCGAAGTCTTGTCGAGTGGGTGTATAACGCTTGCCTTGCACTACTCCGCGCTGACCCGGTAACGTCGGCCTTGTCATCTCAGGTAGAATCATACAGAGGTGGATACACCGCCGAGGCACGACGAAGTATCGAAGAGCGACTGTTTCACCGTAAACTAATTGGAGTTGTTGGGACTTGTGCACTCGAGCTCGGGGTTGACGTTGGTGGAGTTGATTTGACACTACACACGGGCTACCCTGGATCAATAAGCTCGTTGCTTCAGCAATCGGGGAGAGCGGGGAGGGAGAAAAGCGGTCTCAGTGAGTCATCATGTGCAATAATGGTTTGCTTCAGTTCTCCCTCTGAGCAATATATTTGGAAAAATCCAACGTGTTTGCTGAGCAGAGGTGTTGACGCACATCCCTCGTTACCAATCAACGATACAGTTCTTCACGGTCACTTGCTATGTGCCGGAGAAGAATTCCCACTGACAGGAGATAAACCTGTATCGTAGTTGCTAAATGAGAACTCTCCAGATGAAAGTTCATTTTGCTGCCAATCTGACTGTGATTTATTTGGTGGTCCATCAAACGGTTATTATGAAAGTGTTAATACCCTGGCAAAAAGCGGACATCTGTCACGTAAAAAGGTACAGACGTATGAAACCATCTACTCAACACACCCAGTTTTGAAAAACTCTTGGAAGAGGGATCGCTGCGGTCTATTGAGCCTGTCTCTTACTCTATTGTCGATTTGAGCCACAATCTTCAGGCTGGAAAGACTGATAAATTGCACCACCAAGCGGCTGTGTTGGATACTATTCCTTACTCACGAGTATTCTATCATGCATTTCCCGGTGCCATTCTGTTAGTCAAATGTAAATCCTTTTCCAGCTCTAATGTACTTCTCGCCACTAATAATCTTATCCTTTGTAAGCCTTCATCGGGGGACGAAGTACCAAGTAGAATCGATGGAACACCCGCCTCCTTTTCTTGGTTCATCTTCGTTTGGACCTTGTGGGTGCAACAATCTCCTTACGTTTGCGAAACCAACGTCTGCACAATACTCTACGCAGCCCTTAAACATCAATGAGATAACGATTGTAAAACAGATGAAGCACGCTGAAGCGAGGCCTGAAGGAGGTGTAGAGACTAAGAGAGAAAAGCTCGACGAGAGTATGAAGAAAAACTCTGTGGCAGTGGCTGGGTGCGGCATCGTAACAGTGAAACGATCAGTTCATGGATACAAAAAGCTGTCACATGTCAATCGTACCGAGCTTTCACGAACTACCATTTCAGTCCCCCCGATGGAGTTTGATACAAGGGCCTGCTGGATTGATGCTGATGCAGCATATCTTAGAGATGTGGTTGTCAATTTTGATGGTGGCATTCATGCCTTGAGCCATGCAATGATCGCGGTCGCACCACTCTTCATATCATGCTCCTCCTCTGACATTGACTGCGACCATAGCAGGTACGCAGTAACTCAAATACTTCTGTACGATCAAAGAGCTGGAGGCTCTGGTACAACATCCCAGCTCTACAATTTTCTTATAGATGCCCTTCGTGCTGCTATTGATCTCTTAGAAGATTGTACATCATGCTATTCTAGCAACTTGTATGACGGGGGCTGTCCTGCATGTTTACAATCAGTAAGTTGTGATAATTTTCACGATGGTTTGTCACGAAATGCTGGCATTTGCTGCAATCATGAGACGATTTACGGTCTAGTCATTACACAATTTGTACAGCTTGCATTAGATAATGCATACTAAATATTGGATGTGTTAGATATATTATGCATACACTGTCTAAGCGAGGACTAGAAGGACGTCGACGGTTGGGGTTACACCCGTACAGTAGCACGCCCACTCCATCACGTTTGCCTGTGTTATGTCTTCTTAGGTTATTTTCTACATAAATATAATCGTTCAATCCTCACTCTCTCCTCTCTCCCAACACAAAGAATACAACAAACGTTTACAATGCGTCGTCATTGCTGCTGTATCATCATCGAAACATGCAGTCGAGTATCGCCGGCACCCTTGGTCAGAGGAAACGATTAGGTGGTATGACGAAACTGATGAATCCTCGACCCTTTGTTGTACCTACGATGAGGAATGCGTCCATGCCGATGACGATGACGAATACCGCGATGACGATGGCAAATTCGAACACTACTACGAATACGGCGAATGCGACGTCGATGGTGTCGTGTTATAGCTCTTCTACGACGATTGCTACAATGGTGGCCAATGATGCTATGAAAGAGAATTTGAATACGAACACGACGACGACGACGACGACGATGGCAAGTGTGAAGACGATGATGATGAATTCTACGAGGTTGTTACCGGCGAATGATACGACGGCATCGGCAATGGCCAGTCCTACCATTGCTGCTGCTTACACCTCCGTCGACACAACGACGGCCACGAGGCGGAAGTCTGCTGCCACGACGGCCACGACGGCCACGACGTCGAGGTCCGCTGCCACGACGGCCACGACGTCGAGGTCCGCTGCCACATTGAAACGAAAGTATGATGATTCGGAGGATGTTTCGGAGGATGATTCCGACGACGATGATGATCCTCCTCCTCCTCCTCCTCCTCCTAAGAAGCGCAATCATGCTCGGTCCTCCGAAGATTCCCCCGGTAGGATTAAGAAGAGGATTAAGAAGTATCTACTGCAAAACATGTCTCCATTCAAGAAAGTACTGCTTACCAGAGGGGCATTTGGTCCAAAGCAATGGGGACAGCTTTATGAGCAGTTGGGTGATGACGACAAATACGTCCGTGAGCTGTTCTTTTCAAAACAGAATAAGAAGTGGAGAGAAGACGTCCTCAGTGCTGCTCGAGATATTGTGGCACCATACCGCCTGGGTCACGTTTCAAGCATGGCTGCAAGAACTGCTCTTGTGATTGGTGAAACGGCCCCGTTCACACCCACTCTTCGTTTCGCAGTTGATGATGAAGCGAATGATGTCGCGACTGGTAACCTTGTGAGGACGCTCGAGGAATACCGGAATGGTAACGACGACTTCATACCTCCATCCGATGAGGCGTCCTGTTTCGCAAAGGGCAATTTGGACAAGGCATGGGAGTTTGCTCTTCTTGAGCACAACAGTATCTTGGAACATGCGGCCGAGAGCTATGCATACGCGCCTGCAGTGGAGTTGGCTGCGGAAGTGAAAGAGAAATATGGGTTGTCGTCATCCTTTCCTACCTTCGCAGATGGAAGCTACGTAGCACCGGTCTCATTCACCAGCGGGAAAGATATAAAAGAAATGTATGAGCTTCCCCGAGAAGGTCTGGATGCCAGGGTTAAGACATTCTTGAACGAGAATGTAGCCTTGGTGGAAGGTTCCGATGATTACGAGAATGCCTTACACCGTTTCTGTTCTCAGGATTGGAAGCATTATGAAGGGTTCTGCAGAGTTGGTGTACGATGGTTATGCAGCCCTCGCCCCTTTAGCTGATGGCAGTTACGCAATCGTCACTATGGGAAGGCCGGAGATGGTGACAGAAGGACGGATGACAAGGAAAATTTGTCGTGGAATGTCCAACCGTCATCATGGCGGACGCGATAACAATGAACACTATATCAAGTTTGATCCATATCTTCTGGTTTCAACTACGCGATCTTTGGTCATTAATACCAATGCTCATGGCCAATTAAAATGTGTTGATGATACCTACGGAGCTAGGACGATTGTGGTTGGTGGTGAATCTAGGTTGTTTCGTCGTCTTCACGAGAATCGGGCCTGCAGTAAACCCTGTGATGAGTATAAATCTCGCAGTGAGCTGGTCCGATATGTTTACAAATTATCTGAAATTGGAAATATCCAACAACACCAATTCAATCTCATCTACGCAACTGCATGTGGTATTGGGACAGAGTCATTCGAGTACATCTATGCCGAGCTGCGCTCCACGGCGGCAACGTCAAACATGGCTGAAACATGCGTGAATCCGAAAGATCGGTGCGACGGTGACCACTGCTTTCACCGTTTGATGATGATCAGCAATAGCATCTACTTCTGTTTTCCAGTGGATCACACGACCAACCAATGCTGTTCGTATCATCGAATGAATGCAAACGATTGGAACTACACACTAACAGTACGGAAGTATGTTAATGGAAACTAGAGGATCGACTGTTTTGGTCAAGTATACAGAAAATGATTTACTAATAATATTCGGATTGAATCCAGGTATAAATGATATAATTATTAAAATGCAATTACATATATTCCACTTAATAGCTTTCCAAACTTCATTCTCTAACTTAGCGTCTACGAATTCAAAACTTGACTCTCAATTTGCCTGCGTCACTCTCTTTAGCATATCGACTAATTTCTTTGATACTTCATCAACAGCGTTTGCTACTGACACGTTGTCGATGCCCCTGAGCTCTTCTATTACATGTGATTCATCGCTGGTATATTGCCGTGTAACATCTTCGACTGGAAGGTATCGACGTCTGCCGGGATGTGCCTTTTCGCTCTTGGTTGGAAAGCATTTATTGAAGCGTCTTGAAAATAGCACCTTAAACAAGCGCCTAGATGATTCAATCAATCGCAGCAATAATGAATTGCAGTACTCAATTAAGCCAACAAATATTGTCATCGGTAGG
>Ga0247843_1003348_pt1 | contig 26596 bp, 21 predicted proteins | sample LaCruzMarch2017__FD_192420 | JGI IMG/M metagenome (GOLD analysis project Ga0247843, IMG submission 192420) | Freshwater microbial communities from meromictic Lake La Cruz, Castile-La Mancha, Spain - LaCruzMarch2017_8m | ecosystem: Environmental > Aquatic > Freshwater > Lake | place: Spain... | reverse complement strand
GGCGGCGGGGATCCCGTTAGGATGTTTGATGCCGCGGGATCTCGAGGGTGTCTTCGCGGCCGGCCGTTGCCTGTCGTGCGACCACGGCGCGCAGGCTTCGCTGCGAGTGATGGGCACCTGTTTCGCGACGGGTCAGGCGGCGGGGGGCGCGGCGTCGCTGGTGGTCCGGGGTGAACCGGCTGCCGGCACCGTCGGTTGGCTCAGAGAACGCTACGGGAGCCGGGAATGAGATTGCCAGCGGGTGAGGGGAAGAGCATGGTGCGGCACATGATCCGAAAAATCATCGTCTTTGTGATGTCGTGGGTTTGCCTTGCTGGTGTCCAAGTCGGGGCAAAAGGCTTCGATTGGCCGAAGAAGGACGGCTTCGAGTTCAAGGACCTCGCCCAGGCCAAGGAAGCCGCTACCAAAGCGAAGAAGGCGGTGGCTTATTTCATCGTGCCGCTCGATCTCGACTCGCGCGAGAAGCGTGACCAGGAAGGTGCAGAGGGCTCCGTCCAGATCACCAATGACGCGATCAAGGAACTGAAGGGTTTTTGTGTGATCGTCCGGGTGAATCCTCACGAACTCTCCGGTGAACCGAGCCCGGTGACCAAGGAAGTGGGGGAAGGCATCAAGGCGGCCGGCGGATTTGTGCCGATCGTGGTGGTTTCCGATGTTGAGGGGACCACGGTATTCGGCTCGGTGGGGGCGCAGCAGATCCCCGAGAATGGCAAGGAGAAGTTCCGCGAGATCGAGAAGAAGTTCAAGGCGAGCCAAGAGAATGGCGCCAAGGGCAAGGAGAACGACGAGGAGAAGGACAAGGAGTGAGAGGCGGAATGCGAGGCCCCGAGCCATGGCGATGAATTTTTTCCAGCGCCTGTCGTCCAACGGCCTGCTGGGACCAGCCGAGTCCGGCGGGGGTGCTTCCGGAATGCCGGAAGAGCCAACGGCGGAGGAGGACGAATCCTTGGTGTCGCGCGCGCAAGCGGGCGACATGAAGGCTTACGACGAACTGGTCACCCGGCACCGGGGAAGAATCTACGCCATGATCCGCAATATGGTCAAAAACGAGACCGACGCTTGGGACCTCTCGCAAGAGGCGTTCATCAAGGCGTGGCAAGCCTTGCCGCGGTTTGAGGCAAAGGCGCGCTTCTCGACCTGGCTTTACCGGATCGCCCACAACGCGGTCTACGACCACACCCGCCGCCGGCGTCCGGAAGGCGGGGGAGAAATCAATGACGAGATTTTCAACCGCGACCGCATCGACCCGGCGGCGGTCGCGTTGCCTTCCGAGGCTCGCAGCCCGGACGAATCGATGGCCGGGGACGAACTCCGCCGGAAAATCGAAGCCGCGCTCGACAAGCTCTCCCCGGAGCATCGCGAGGCGGTGATCCTGAAAGACGTGCAAGGACTCGCGTATAAGGAAATCGCCGAAGTGATGCACTGCTCGCTGGGCACGGTGATGAGCCGCCTTTTCTACGCCCGTCAGAAACTCCAATCCCTGTTGAAGGATGAATACGACTCCCGATGAAGAACTGCTGGCCCTGTGGGTGGACGACGCGCTTAAGGGTCCGTCGGCCGCCGAGGTCGACGGCTGGGCCTCCACCCGGTCCGAGTGGCTGGAGCGGCGCGAACAGGCGCGGCAGATCGCGCCGCTGCTGAAGTCCGGGTTGCCGGCGTCCGAAGAGCCACCGTATGCGGAGTTCTTCAACACCCGGATCGCCCGTGAAATCTCGCGGGAGGCGGGTGGGGCGGTGGCGCCGACTTTTTCCCGTACGCGGAGCCTGTGGAGATGGTTTTTGCCCGCTACGGCCGTGGCCGGCATGGCGTTTTGCTTTTGGGCGGGAACCCGGATGGTTCCGGCACCGGCCATCGCGGCACCGGATCCGGTGGCCGCCCCGCTGGCACCCTATCTTTACACTCCGGAGAAGGGGGTGAAGGCGGCCTACTTCGCATCGGAGCCGGCAGACGCGATGGTCATCGTGCTCGATGGAGTGGCGGCGATCCCGGACAGCTTTGAAGTCCCAGACACGGCTTCGATTCGCGAGCCCGAGTCGGATTCGGCAACGGCGACCATCGAGATTCCGGCACCATGAAGCGGCGCTGGATCATCGTCGGGATGCTGGGGTTGCTGGCCAGCCGGGCGGGAGCTCAGACGGACCCGGGGAAGGATGTCATCGGCACCGTGACCGCGACCGTTTACTATGCCACCAACGGGGATCCAGCGGCTGCCGGGCCGCGAGCCAAAGCGGTGAGTGCCGAGGTGGCGGAGCGCTTGCGGCGCGAGGAACGCCTGAAATTTTCCAAATACCTGGAGCTCGGACGGGATATCAAGCCGCTGTTCCGAAGCTACGAGAACTGGGCGCAGCCCCTGCCTCCGAGTGACGAGATTCTGCTGCGTTTCGAAGCGCAGAGTAAATTCTCCAAGGAATTGATGAGGCTGGACGTTGAACTCTGGCTGAGCCGCAAGAAGATCCTCAAGACCGACGCCGCGATGGAACCGGACAAACCGCTGCTGGTGCTCGGGCCGGAGTGGCGGGGTGGCCGCCTGATCATCGCCGTGGAGCTTGCGCCCGGCCGTCCGAAGAATCCATAATCCCGCCATGAAGACCGTTTTACTCTGCTGGATCGCCGCTTCACTAACGCTTTCGGCGGCTTCATTGAAGTTCGAAGAGATGACGAAGGAGATCCGCGCGGATGCGGATGCCCGCTCGGTGACCGCCGATTTCAATTTCAAGAACGAGACGGCGGAAGACGTCATCATCGACCGCTACGATGCGGCCTGCACCTGCATCAACGCCCAGATCAAGGGCGGCAAGCTGGTTTACAAGCCGGGTGAGACCGGGGTGATCCGCGCGGCTTTCGACACCTCGCTTTTTTCCGGTACCGAGGACAAGACCGTGGGGGTCTGGCTCAAGGGGGATCCGGCGGGCAAGCCTTCGATCACGCTGACCACCCGGGTCATCATTCCGGTGCTGGTGGAAGTGGAGCCCAAGACCTTGATCTGGGAGACGGGGGAGAAAGCTGCGCCGAAGACGGTCACCCTGACCATGAAGCACAGCGAACCGATCCGGGTGAAGGCGGTGACGGGGGCGGATTCGCGTTTCACGCAAGAGCTTAAAGTGATCGAAGAAGGCAGGAAATACGAAGTCCTGGTCACTCCAGCCAGCACGGACAAGGTGGGCATGGGCGTCATCCACGTGGAGACCGACTGCTCGGTCCAGCGGCATCGGTCGCATCGGATTTTCTCGGTGGTGCGCCATGCCCTGCCGAAGCCTGCCCAAGCGGTGGCCAAGCCATGAGAGCGGTTGCTGAAATGGCTCTGGTGCTCGGTTGTGCCGCGCTTGGCGGCCTCGGGACCTGGATGATTGCGGGTCCTCCGTCGCGGGAAGTTGCTTGCGATCCGGCGAGCATCGCGGAGACCGAGATTTGCCTGGCGACCCTGCAAGCCGGATGGCCGGAGGGAAGTTTTCTTTGGATCGACGCGAGGACGGAGGAGGAGTGGAAGCGGGATGGAATGCCGGGGTCCATTCACCTGACGACGGTGGGCGGTGGCAGCTTCGAAGAGCAAGTTGAAGCCAATCTCGAGAAGCTGGGGACCGCGCCCCGGGCTGCCGTTTACTGCGGCACAGCGGGCTGCGGGATCAGCAAGGAGGTCGTGAAGCGGCTGTTAGATCTGGGGATGATTCCCGAGGTCCGCGCTCTGCACGGGGGCTGGGAAGCTCTTCATCGCGCCGGGCTGGTCAAGGGTTCCAGTCCGGGGAATTGAGATCGACCAGCTCGAGGAAGGGCTTGGAGGGGTCTTCCTTGTGGTTCCACTCGAGAGTGACGGTAGCCCGCCGGCGCATGCCCCAGCGGATGGGATAGGCTGGATCATCCACCAGTTTCCTGAAACGTGAAACGTTGGTCGCGTAGGCACGGGCCGTTTCCTTGCCAAAGGGACTCGGCAGCAGCTTGAAGGTGAATCGCCGGTCCGCCCCGGGAACATCCTTTTCGTAGCACCCGTCAATTGGCTCCAGATACACACGGAACGAGGCGGGGGGCAGACGGTTCGGCTCGCGGGTGAAATCGGCCAGACGGCCTCCGACCAAGTCGAGGAACGCCGGGAGGAAGACTCGTGGAGCCTGGGTTCCGCGCTTGCTCACCAGGATGGCGAAATCGACATTCGGCGAGTCCTTGACGACGAACGACACGCGGTAGGGGAAATCGGTTCGCTGCTCGTCCGGGTAGTTCTGCGGAATGTCCGAGAAAATCCGGGCAACCTCCGGCAAGGAACCCTTCAGCACGGTTGCCGCAAGATCCTGCTCGCTGGTTGCAGGCTCCACCATGTCAACCCGCGACGCGGCGTCCTCGGCTTTCAGGAAGGCTTCGAGCACGGCATACGCGACGACAGCCGCCGACTCGCTCCGGACCTCACTTGTTCCGGTGCCGGACGATCCTGCTGGAGCAGGCTCTGGCGCGGCTGAGCCGGAATCAGCGGCCTTGAGGTCCACAGGGCGGGGCGGAGCCGAAGGGCTTTCCTTCGGGGGCTGGACTGCCAGCGGGCCGCTGGCGTCTTTGATGCGCTGGACAGGTGCCCCGGGCCCGTAGAAGTAAATCAAGGTGCCGACGAGGGATGCCGCAGTGACCAGGAAGGTAGCGGGGATCAAGGCGTGAATTAGACGATAGGACCGACGGCCAGAATCGGAAAATGAGTCTTCCTTGCTTCTGGCCCGACGTTCTTCAGTGCTCTGCCGGGTGCTGATGGGCGCATTGTTCGAGCGGTCGGATACGCGGCGGGGCTCCGGCCGGATCCGGGGTCTGCTCGGAGTTGGAACTTCCTCGTCGAGGGGCGGCGCGGGAACGACCTCGATTGCCCGGGGCGCCTGAACCGCTCTCGGGACAGTCTTTGAGACAGTTTTTTGAAGAGGGAGAAGAGCAGGCTTTGCAACCGGCTCTGGCACGGGTTCCGGCACCGGGGCCGTGACCGCGCCACGGCAACTCGGACAAGGCCCGCTGATCCCGGCCAGCTCGGCCGGAACGGTGAGCCGTGTCTGGCAGTGCGGACAAGAAAAGGTAAGGGTTTCCAAAGCCATCGGGGAGGGGACTTGCGCCACGAAGGACGCTAGCGGACGGGTCCGATGGCGTCAACGGTCCGCTGGCGACATCCCCGACCTTACTCGTTCGGGTTGCCACCGGAAGCATCTCCCAGATGCGACGAGGCATCGGGCAGGAACTTCTTGAAGCGTGTCTTGTCGATCGCCTTCATGTAGGCCTCCTCCGGCGAGATCATGCCCGCCTGGAGTTTGTTCCAGATGGACTCATCCATGAACTGCATGCCTTCGGCCTTGCCGCCGGTGATGACGTCGTAGAGCTTTTGGGTGGCTCCTTCGCGAATGATCGCGGAGACGGCCGGCGTGGCGAACATGATCTCGTGAACCGCGGTCCGGCCCGGCTTGTCGCAACGCTTGCAGAGCAACTGGGCGAGCACCCCGCGCAGCGAGGCCGCGAGCATGGTGCGGACCTGCGACTGCTGGTCGGCGGGGAACACGTCGATGATGCGGTCGATTGTCTTGCGCGCATTGTTGGTGTGCAGCGTGCCGAACACCAGAAGGCCGGTTTCCGCGGCGGTGAGGGCCAGCGAGATGGTCTCGAGGTCGCGCATTTCGCCGACGAGCACGATGTCCGCGTCCTCGCGCAGCGCGGCGCGGAGGCCGTCGGAGAAGGACGGTGTCTGGATCGGCACCTCGCGCTGGGTAATGATCGATTTCTTGTTGCGGTGCACAAACTCGATCGGTTCTTCGATCGTGATGATGTGCCGGTTGAAGTTGATGTTGATGTAGTCCAACAGCGCCGCGAGCGTGGTCGACTTTCCGGAACCGGTGGGGCCGGTGACCAGAATCAGGCCGGAGCGGATGTGGCCGAAGCGCTTGACCACTTCCGGCACCCCGAGGGACTCCAGCGACATGATCTCGGTGGGGATCAGCCGGAAGACGGCGGCGAATCCGTTGTTTTGCTTGAGGTAGTTGCAGCGGAAGCGCGAGTCCTCATCCATCGCGTAGGCGAAGTCGAGGTCGCCGAGGTCGAGATAGCGCTGGAACGCTTTCGGATCACAGATTTCCGCGAGCATGTCCTTGAACGCGTCGCCGGCGAGGATCGGTTCGCCGGGGATCGGGGTGACGGAGCCGTGCACGCGGATCTTGGGCGGCTGGCCTTCGGCGAGGTGAAGGTCGGAGCCCCGGGTTTCCACGAGGTATTTGAAATAGGCGTCGATGCGGGCCATGGGAAGCGGTCGTGGGAAATCAGGATTGGAAAAAGCTGCGCATCTGGATCTTGTCCTCGCAGCGGAAGAGGGTCTCTTCCTGGGTGATCAAGCCCTTGATGTAGAGGCGGCGGAGGGATTCGTCCATGGTGATCATCCCGACGTTCTTGCCGGTCTGCATGATGCCCGGGAGCATGAAGGTCTTGCCATCGCGGATGGTCGCGGCGACAGCGGGGGTATTGACCAGAAGCTCGAGCGCCATCACCCGGCCGTTGCCGTCGGCGCGCGGCACGAGCTGCTGGGACAGCACGCCGCGCAGGGATTCCGAGACCATGATGCGGATCTGGTTGCGCTGGTCGACCGGGAACACGTCGAGCACCCGGTCGAGGGTTCGCGGGGCGTTGCCGGTGTGCAGGGTGCCGAGCACCAAGTGACCGGTTTCCGCCGCGGTCAGGGCAAGCGAGATGGTTTCAAGGTCGCGCATTTCACCGACCATGATCACGTCCGGGTCTTCCCGCAGCGCGCCGCGGAGCGCCTTGGCGAAGGACTCGGTGTGAGTGTGGACTTCGCGCTGGTTGACGTGGCAGCCCTTGGATTCGAAGACGTATTCGATCGGATCCTCGAGGGTGAGGATGTGGTCCTCGCGGTCGCGGTTGATGAAGTCGACCAGCGCGGCGAGCGTCGTCGACTTGCCGGAGCCGACGGCACCCGTGACGAGGATCAGGCCGTTGTGGTAGCGGGTCAGCGGCGTGAGGTGTTCCACCGGGAGGTCGATCTCCTCCATGGTGCGGATCGTCGAGTTGATGATCCGGAAGACCATGTCGTAGCCGAGGCGCTGCTTGATCACGGACGCGCGGAAGCGGCCTTGCGAATTGTAGTAGGCGAAGTCGACGTCCCCCTTGTCTTGAAGGCGGTTCCACTCCCGTTCCCCGAGGAAGGAGCGGGCTAGTTTTTCGGTTTCCTCGGCGGTCAGCGGTGCATGATCGGTCCAGATCGGCTGGAGCTGGCCGAAGCGGCGCCAGGCGGGCGGGTAGGCGGTGGGCAGATGAACGTCGGAACAATCATACTCGCGGCCGAGTTTGAGATATTCGTCAACGTGGTCGAGAACGCGGTGCTCGGACATGTGGGCGTGGGTTAGAGCGGGAAGAGGAAGGTATGGGAAGCGAGAATTGCGGCTGCTTTCAGGAATCTCGCACGGTGTCATTACCGGGTATCACAAAGCGCTTTCCGAACTCCCGCATGGCCCATGTTTGAAGGGCGGGACGGGCCAGCGCGAAGGCTCCGCCGAGGGCGAGCTTCCAAAGCGAACGAGACGGTTTTGATTCCTGGACGACGGGTCGGGGGCGCTTCAACAGCATGCTGGCGAGCAAGCCCACGCCGAGTGAACCACCGAACCAGACCAGCGGTTTCGAAAGGACCGAGTCCTTTACCCGGGCCGGTAGGTCGAGGGTGCGACGAAGCGTGGCGAGGTCGCTGCCGAGCGATGCGCGCGAGGCGGCGAGGCGGGCGCTCAGCGCGTCGGTTTGTCCTTGAGATTGAGAAGCCATTCGCGGTCTTTGGAAAGTTCAGCCCGGGCGATCGGGAATGCGGGCGGGACGGGGCGGCGCAGCACGAGGGCGGCGATCCCGGCGAGCAGCAGGTGCAGCACGGCCGCAGCCAGCGCGACCCAATGCCAAGCGACACCACTGCCCGAAGTGGCGATCCACCCGATCAGTCCGGCCATGCCGGTTAACCAGGCGGTCATCGCGCACCCCCCGATGAAGGCGACCAAGACGCCGCGGCGGGCGGCGGTGGCACCGGCTTCGCGGGCTTCCAGCACCAGAAGTTCCAATCTGGCGGAGACGAACTCCACGGCGGTTTCCCGCCACGATGGCTTGGTGTGCGGATCCGTTTCAGGCCCCTCGGTCATGGTATTAGAGCCGACCGTGCCTTCCCGGCAGGGCGGGTGTGCGAGATGCGGCAGCAATAAAGCTCGGGAGTTCAGCGGCGTGCGATCAGGCCGATCAGGAAGCCCAGTCCAAGGGCCCCGGCAACGCAGCGGGTCGGGTGCTGGCGGATGTAGTCTTCCGTGGTGATGTGGAGTTCTTTCGCTTTAACGCGGGTTTCGCGCCACTGCTCGTCGGCGGTGTGCCGCAGTTCCTTGGCCTTCTCGGTGGCCGACTGCTTCAAGCTTTCCGCCCTGTCGGTGGCGGCCGTTTTGAATGCGAGAGCCTTGTCGGTGGCGACCTCGCGCAGATGCTGGGCCGACTCGACCGCACGCTCCTTGATGGCCTTGGCCTGGTCGGTCGCTTGATGGGCGAACTCCTTGGCTTTCTCGCCGGCTGCGGCCCGCAGGTCGTTGGCGGCTTGGCCTACCGAGGGCGTCTTGGAAAAGCCTGCTTCCGGGTCGAGTGAACCGGCGTTGGGGGCAAAAGGATCGGACATGGCTTTGATGGTTTGGGGTTGATTGGGAAAACCGGAATCGGGAGCTGCACGAACCCTGCCACTGAAGCCCCCCCGGCGCAAGAAAAGGATGAGCGGTAGGATTACCGGGAGTTGAATCGGAAACCGGGCTTCATCGCCGGCCGGGAATTCCCAGATCACCCGCTTTTGGTGGGGTGAGAAGCCGCTCTTTCTCGGTTTCAGGCGGCGACGTGAACATCACGTTGTTCCACTCCGGTTCCCGCATTGGCCCGGTGCCACGGAATTGGAAGAGCCCGTAGAACGGCTTCAGCGGCAGGGTGATCACGCCGAGAAAGCCGCGGGCATTCATGCGGATGGTCATGTCGAGAGTGAGCTTGTTCAGATCCGCCTTCGCGTCGCCGGTGAAGACCAGCGACGGCGTGGTGGTCAGGAAGTCGTTGGTGCGCAGGACCCCGTCTTTGACATCGAAGGTGCAGAAGGCGTCCTTGGCTTCCTGAAAGCCCGCTTTCCGGCTGGCGAGCACGGCCGAGAGGACCGGCGACAGCGGCCCGAAAATCGGCACGGAGAACAGCTCGCCTTCTTCCAGCGCGATCAGCCCTTCGCCGTTCAAGCCCGCCGCGGCCTTGCCCTTGTAGTCAAAGTCGATCCGCCCGGTGACCAAGCCCTTTGCCTTTTTCTCGAAGCCACAGGCGGTCGAAATCTCCGGCAGGCTCAACCGGGTCCAGTCCAGTTCGCCTTTCACCCGCTGGCCGCCGTTGTCCGGCAGCACGTCGAAGCGGCCGCGCGCCGGCCCGTCAAAGACCTCGAACTCGAGGTCCCGGACTTCCGTGGCGGCGGGCTTCACCAGCACCGTCGTGCTCAGGCCGGACAGCAGGAGATCGGTGCCGGCGAACTTGTAGGTCACCTTGCCCGCGGTCTTTCCCTTCACGGTGAAGTTCGTCTTCGGCCTGCCTTTGAACAGCCCGATCACGCCGCCGGCACTGAGCTCGGGTGGGGTGTGAAATCGATATTCTTCGAGGTGATCCGCCACTTTAGGCAGGAACATCCGCAGCACCGGTGCCGGCCAGAAACCACCCTCGATGCCTTCGAGGGTCAGGGTCGAAGGTTCCCGGTCGTAGCGAACTCGCTTCACCTTCGCCGTGCCGCTGGTCGGGCCGCCGTGGGCCTTGCGCATGGCGTATCCGGCGTAGTCGAACTCCACCATGCCGTCGGTGAAGTCGAGCTTGTCGTGATCCAGGTCCATCGTCACGCTCGCCTTCCGGAACGGCGTGCCTTTGTAAACCATGTGGGTGGCCCGCGCCTCGCCGGTCACCTCCCAGTCGTGAGGGTTGCGGGGGTTGATCCGCCCCTTGATCCGCGCTTCCACCTCGGTGTCGTCCCGGTCGCTGAAATCCGCCAGCACCTTGCCCAGCGGGTGCTTGTCGAAAAACCCGCTCCAGACCCCGATCCGCAAGTCGGTGGAGACGTCGTAGCGGATCCGGTCCGGCTCCGCCAACAGCCGGCCATGCAGCGTGCCGTCCTTCCGTGTGACGACCAGATTCTCGAGGAAAACACTGCTGCCGTTCCACGAAAGATCGCTTTCCACCCGCGACGCCGAGTGGCCCTTGAAGCGGAGATCGTCCGCCGCCAGATGCCCGATCACGTGGAATTTCGGCGGCGCGTTCTCCGGCAGTTCGAAGGTCCCGCGCGCCGATACCTCAGGCCGCGATTCAAAACTCACCTTTTCCAGCCACCCGACCGCGTCCAGTTCCCGCAACATCGCCGCCAGCTCCAGGTTCGACCGTGCGTCGAAACGCCCCGACCTCGTGGCCAGGTCGTATTCCACCCGCCCCCGCAGCGAGCCGCCGCCATCCTCGACGTCCAACGACTCCAGCACCAACAAGCGGCCGCGCATCTCGCCCTTGGCCTCCAGCCTCGTGATCTCCACGCCGCCGTGCTCCAACCCGTCGCTCTTCAGGAAAAGATCCGCGCGGACGGTCCGCGGATCATCCAGGTCGCCTTCCACCCGGATCCGGATCACCGGCGGGGCGTCCTTGTCGAACTTCCATGGCTCCAGCATCCCGATCACCTGGGCCAGCAATTTGCGGCGGTGCAGTTCGGCCATCGCGGCTTCTTCCTCTTTGAACGACGGCCGCTGCCGGTAGCCGAGCACCAGTGCTTCGAACTCCAGCCGGATGCCGCCGACCTCGCCGCGGGCATCGAGCACTTCCAGTCGCCGCCCGCCCGGCATCAGGACCCGACCGCTGGCGTTCCTGACCTCCAGCACTTTCGAGTCCGGATCGTCCGGATCGACCGGCAGGGTCAAGGATCCGCCTTCCAAATCCAGCCGCTCCACCCGCACTTCGCCACGCGCCAGCTTCGTGCGGTCCACATCGACCATCACCTCCCGGACCCGCGCGACCACCCGCTTCCGCGTTTCGTCGGCATAGACCGTCACCTCATCCGCCTCCACGCCCTGCAAAGGCCAGTAGCGCAGCCCCGCGATGTCCGCGTGCAGCCCTTGCGCCGCCAGTGCCTTCTCGATCTCGCCCCGCCACGAATCCGGCAGCCCGGTCTGATTCGCCCACCACAAGCTGGCGCCCGCCGCAATCACCCCGCAGAAAGCCAGCAGCGCGACCAGCGTCCGGAGCTTGTGGATGATGCGGATCCTCCTCATGGCGACGCCGCAGCATGAAGTTCCAAGTGGGGAAGTGCCAAGTGCCAAAGAACTCTGAAGTTCCAAGTTTCGAAGTTCCAAGTGCCAAGGAAGACGGGGGAAGTGCCAAGTGGAGAAGTTCGAAGTGCCAAAGGAGAAATGAAAGGCAGGAATCCGCAGGTCCCGGTCTCCGTCCATTTGGAACTTGGAACTTCAAAACTTGGCACTTCTCGGAATTGGCACTTGGAACTTTCCCACTTGGAACTTTCTGCGTTTGGCACTTGGAACTTTCCGCCTTGGAACTTTCTCTTCAGGCCGTGCGGTTCATCGTCCTAGGCAGCGGAAGCGGGGGAAATGCGGCGGTCATCGAGGCCGGTGGCGTCCGCCTGCTGGTCGATGCCGGGCTTTCCGCCAAGCAACTCGTCGACCGCATGAAAGCCAGCGGCGTCGATCCCGCCAGCCTCCGTGGCGTCCTGCTGACCCACGAACACGGCGACCACATCCGCGGCCTGAGGGTGCTGATGAAATCGCTGGCCGTCCCGGTTTATGCCACGCCGTCCACCTCGCTCGTCGTCCGCGATGGCGGCGTCGATACCGCGACGTGGAAAATCTTCGAATCAGGTGCCGGATTCCAGCTCGATGGACTGGCGATCCAGTCGTTCGCCGTCCCGCACGATGCCGTCGAGCCGGTCGGCTTCGTCTTCCGCCACGAGGAGAAGTCGCTCGGTGTGCTCAGCGACACCGGTCACGTCACCAAGCTCATCACCGAGCGGCTCCGCGGGGTCCATGCGCTGTTTGTCGAAGCGAACTACGACGATGAGCTGTTAGAAGCCGACACCCGGCGTCCGTGGTCGACCAAGCAGCGCATCTCCTCGCGCCACGGCCATCTTTCCAACGCCCAGACCACCGCTCTCGTCGCCGAACTCGCGCCCGCCGGCCTGCGCCGCGTGGTGCTCGGCCACCTTAGCCGCGATTGCAATCATCCGGACAAGGCGATCTCCACCCTCCGCGCCGGAGTCCCGGGTCTCACAGAGATCGCCTGCGCGCCGCAGGATGAGTGCTGCGGCTGGTGGGATTGAGTTGGGAAGTTTCGCTCCCGGACCCCGTATTTTCACGCCATGAAGCTCCTCTCCTTGCTCGCCGTGTTTCCGCTTTCCGTGCTTTCCGCGGAGAAGCCGAACATCGTCCTGATCTACGCCGACGACATCGGCTTCGGAGATGTTTCGATCAACGGCGCGACGGCTGTTAGAACGCCGGCCATCGATCGCATCGCGACGGAAGGCCTCAACTTCACTGCCGGCTACTGCACGTCCGCGACCTGCACGCCGTCGCGCTTCTCGATGCTCACCGGCAACTACGCCTTCCGCCAGTCGGGCACCGGCATCCTGCCGGGCGATGCCGCGCTGATCATCGATCCCGCCCGACCGAACCTGCCCGCGACCTTGAAGAAAGGCGGCTACCGCACCGGTGTCGTCGGCAAGTGGCACCTCGGCCTCGGGCCGGAGGGCGGGCCGGATTGGAACGGGACGATCAAGCCGTCGCCGAACGAGATCGGCTTCGATTTCTCCCACATCATGGCGGCCACCGGCGATCGCGTGCCCTGTGTTTATGTCGAGGACGGCAAGGTGGTGAACCTCGACCCCGCGGACCCGATCGTGGTCTCCTACGGCAAGCCCATCGACGGACAAAAGACCGGCGTCACGCATCGCTCCGAACTGACGATGGACTGGAGCCACGGTCACAACAACGCGATCGTCAACGGCATCGGCCGCATCGGCCACATGAAGGGCGGCACCAAGGCGCTGTGGAAGGACGAGGACATGGCCGATCACTTCGCCGGCCAAGCGGTGCGCTTCATCCGGGAGTCGAAGGAGCAGCCCTTCTTTCTCTACTTCGCGCTGCACGACAACCACGTGCCCCGCGTCCCGCATCCACGATTTGTCGGTAAGACGACGATGGGCCCGCGCGGCGACGCCATCGTCCAGGCCGACTGGCAGGTCGGCGAAATCCTGAAGGTGCTCGATGAACTCAAGCTCGCCGACAACACGCTGGTCCTCTTTTCCAGCGACAACGGCCCGGTGCTCGATGACGGCTACAAGGATGGCGCGGTCGAGAAGCTCGGCGATCACAAGCCGGCGGGGCCCTTCCGCGGCGGCAAATACAGCAGCTTCGAAGGCGGCACACGGGTCTGCACCGTGCTTCGCTGGCCGGCCCGGGTGAAGCCCGGCAAGACCAGCGCCGCGCTGGTCAGTCAGATCGACTTCCCGAAGACCTTCGCCGCGATCGCCGGGGTGGAGGCGAGCTTTCCCGACAGCCTCGACCAGCGTGCCGCCCTGCTTGGCGATTCGGAGACCGGCCGCGACCACGTCATCCAGCAAGCCGGCCGCCTTTCGATCCGGATGGGCGATTGGAAGTTCATCCCGGGTGGCAAGGGCGAGCGGAAGAACAAGAACACCGGCACCGAACTCGGCAACGAAGCGGCCGGACAGCTCTTCGATCTGTCGAAGGATCCCGGCGAGACGAAGAACCTTGCCAAGGAACATCCGGGGAAGGTGGAGGAGTTGAAGAAGAAGCTCGCCGCGGTGCGGGGCTGAAGTCGGGTCCGTGTCCCATGGACTGCGTGCAGCCTGCTGCCGCTATCCCTTCGCCAGCCTGCTGGTGAAGAGGGGAGGTGGGAATTGCCGCCTTTCATCTTTCGCGGACTTGATTGTCCCGCCATTGGATTCGTCCCCGGTTTCTTCGGGCTTGCCTCGCCAGCAGGCTGGCGGGCCGAGAGCGGCATCAGGCTGCACGCAGTCCAAGGAGGGGGCGCCCATGCTCCCAGAACATCCCGCCCTACTCCGTGCTTCCCCGGGCCCGTATTCCGCATTCCACTCCCGCCATGCAGTGGCGCATCCGCGTGGATACCGGCGGGACTTTCACCGATGCCTGGGCGATCGGCCCGGACGGCGTCGAACGGCGGGCGAAGATCTTGTCCGACGGCACCTTGCGCTGTCGGTTGGTGGCGCGGGACGGGGAGGGGTGGATCACCGACTCCGAACTCGTCGCGCCCGATGGCTCGCTGGCGGGTTGGTGCAGCGGCGCAGCAAAAGTCACCGCCAGCCGTGACGGGGCGCGCTGGCTGAAGTTCGGCGATGGAGCGCGCGAAGTTGCGGCCGGCACCATCATCGAGCTGAGCTGCGGCGACGAGGCCCCGGTGGCGGTCGCCCGCTTGCTCACCGGCACCCCGGCCGGGCAGCCGCTGCCACCGGTCGATTTCCGCGTCGCCACCACCCGTGGGACGAACGCGCTGTTAGAGAGAAAGGGGGCGACGCTCGCCTTTTTCACCACCGCGGGTTTCGGCGACCTGCTGGTGATTCGCGACCAGCGCCGCGACCGGCTTTTCTCGCTCGACCAGCCGGTTCCCGAGGTCCTGCCCGCCTTCACCGTCGAGATCGCCGGCCGCCACGACGCCGCGGGCCATCAAGTCGTGCCGCTCGACGAAGCCGCACTCCGCCACGCCGCTGCGGAGGCCTTGCAGGCCGGCTGCACGGTCGCTGCGGTGGCCTTTCTCCACTCGTGGCGAGAGCCTGCTCATGAACTCCGCGCCGGGGAAATCCTCCGGGCCGCCGGCTTCGCACGGGTCATCCTCTCGTCAGACGTCGCCCCGCTGATCCGCTTGCTGCCGCGCGCCGAAACCGCGGTGGCGGAAGCCTTTCTCACCCCGGTGATGGAGCATTTCGTCCGCCGCGTGTCGGAACCGCTCGGTGGCTCCGAGCCGTGGCTGATGACCAGCGCCGGCGGACTGGTTCCCGCGAGCCGCTTCCGGCCGAAGGACTCGTTGCTGTCCGGTCCTGCCGGCGGGCTGGTCGGCGCGGCGGAACTCGCCCGCGCGGCGGGATTCCCGAAAGTGCTGACCTTCGACATGGGCGGCACCAGCACCGATGTCGCACGCATCGACGGCCCCTTCGCCTGGCGGCAGGAACAGCAGATCGGCCCGGCCCGGGTGTTCGCCCCGGCCTTGAAGATCGAGACGGTGGCGGCCGGCGGCGGCTCGATCTGCCGCTGGCGCAACGGCCGGCTCGAGGTCGGTCCGGAAAGCGCCGGAGCCGATCCCGGACCCGCCTGCTACGGCCGCGGCGGGCCGCTGACGCTGACCGATGTCAACCTGCTGCTCGGCCTGATGGACCCGGCGAAAGCCGGCATCCCGCTCGACGGCGCAGCCTCGGAAGCGCGGCTCCAACAGCTTCTAACAGAACTCAGCGAGGCGGGTGAATCCACCAGCGCCGGAGAGCTGCTTGCCGGACTTCGCGACATCGCCGTCGAGACCATGGCCGAGGCGATTCGCGGGGTCAGCGTGCGCGAAGGCTGCGACCCGCGCGACTTCGCCCTCCTCGCCTTCGGCGGGGCCGGTCCGCAGCACGCCTGTGCCGTCGCGGAGAAGCTCGGCGTCGACCGCGTGCTGATCCCCGCCGATGCCGGCCTGCTCAGCGCCTGGGGCCTCGAACGCGCCCGCCGCCAGGAGCAGCGGGTGAAGCAGGTGCTCCGGCCCTTCGAAGCCACCGCGGATCTAACAGACGCTTGGCGCGCGCTTGCCGACGATGCCGCCGTGTCCATCGCCTGCCCGGAACTCCGCTGGCTTGCCGACCTCCGGTTGGTGGGACAAGACAGCGTTCTCACCGTGGAAGCGGCGGATCCGGACGACTCGACGGAGCAAATCGCGCAGGCCTTTGCCGATGAATACCGGAAGCTCTACGGCTACCCGCCCCCCGCGAACCGGGCGCTCGAACTCGTCGCCCTGCGCGTCGTCGCGGAGGAAAAGTCCGAGCCTTCCTTGACCGAGACGTTTCCCGCCGATGCCGCGCCCGGCCCTGTCCTGCTCCAGGACCGCTTCTCCACCTGCGTCATCCCCGCCGCCTGGCAAATCCGCCGCGGCACCCGCGGCACGCTGTTGTTAGAGAAATCCGGCGGATCGGTCGGATCGGTCGGATCGGTCCCGGTCACGGTTCGCAGCGCCCTCTTCCGCAGCCGCTTCGAAGGCATCGTCAGCGCCATGGGCGAAAGCCTGCGCCGCACCGCGCTGTCGACCAACGTGAAGGAGCGTCTCGATTTCTCCTGCGCGCTGCTCGATGCCTCCGGCCGACTCGTCGCCAGCGCGCCGCATGTGCCGGTCCATCTCGGGGCACTCGGAGTTTGTGTGCGCGAAGTCCTGCGGGTCCTCGATCCCGGACCGGGCGATGTCATCATCACCAATCACCCCGGATTCGGCGGCTCGCACTTGCCCGATGTCACCCTGATCGCGCCGGTTTTCGACGGGGCGGGGGAGCGCGCGGCGTTCGTCGCCAACCGCGCGCACCACGCGGAGATCGGTGGCAAGGCACCGGGCTCGATGCCGGCCGACGCCCGCTTCCTCACCGAGGAAGGCGTGGTCATCGCCCCGCGCCTGCTGGTCCGCGGCGGCGTGCCTTTGTTCGGGGCGGTTGAAGCCCTGCTGCGCGACGCCCCCTGGCCGTCGCGGCGGATCTCGGACAACCTCGCCGACCTCGAAGCCCAGCTTGCGTCGATCTATCACGGCACCCGAGCGATCGAAGGTCTCGCCGCGGAGAACGGGGGGCAATTGTCCGTGATGAACTCCGCGGCATCCTCGACCGCTCCGCCGCGCTGATGGCCGCCCGGCTTGGCGGCCTGGCGCTCGACCAAGGCGTTGCCACGACCTTCGACGACGGCACCCCGCTGCAACTCCGCCTTACCGCGGAAGCTGGCCGGATGCGTTTCGACTTCACCGGCAGCGGTGGCGTGCATCCGCGGAATCTCAACGCCACCCCGGCGATCGTCCGCAGCGCCGTCCTGTTCGTCCTGCGGCTTTGGCTGGGCGAGGATGTCCCGCTCAATGAAGGCCTGCTCGAAGCGGTGGAGATCGTCATCCCGCCGGGAATTCTCTCGCCGGATTTCGGCGAGGATCCCGCGACCGCCCCGGCGGTGGTCGGCGGCAATGTCGAGACCAGCCAGCGGCTGACGGACCTGCTGTTAGAAGCACTCGGCCTCGCTGCCAACGGTCCCGGCACGATGAACAACTTCCTCTTCGGCGACGGCGGCTTCGGCTACTACGAAACCTTGGCCGGCGGTTCCGGCGCGGGGCCGCGGCACCACGGCAGCACCGGCCGTCATGTCCACATGACGAACACCGCGATCACCGATCCGGAGCTGCTGGAACACCGCTTTCCGGTCCGCCTGTGGAAGTACGAGATCCGTCGTGGTTCCGGCGGCGCGGGCGGGCATCGGGGCGGCGACGGGATGATCCGCGAGGTGGATTTCCTCAAGCCCTTGGTCGTTTCCTTCCTCACCGAGCGCCGTGCGGCCGGCCCCCGCGGGCTGGCCGGGGGCAGCGACGGCCAGCCGGGAAGCCAGACGCGGATCCACCCCGACGGCCGCGAGGAAGTCCTGCCCGGTGCCGTCACCTATCAGGCCGCGGCGGGGGAGCGCGTGGTGATCCGAACCCCCGGAGGCGGCGGTTGGGGATCGCTTCGGGGGAGCGCTGACTTCAGTCGGCGAGCGTTGCCTCCCGCGGACGGACTCGCCGACTGAAGTCAGCGCTCCGCCGGGCGTCTCCGGATCAACAGGATCCCGCCAGCTCCTGCACGTGCGATCCTCGACGTTGGGCCTATTGCGCGACTCTGAGACGGGCGAACACCTTTTCTCCGAGAACGGACAACGTGACCTTCACCTGGTCGGACGGGCTGCCGGGAGTGATGGTCATGATGCTGGAATTTTTGGCAGGCTGGCCGTTGAGGGGGGGAAGCTTGGCCATTGTGGCTCTGCCGAGGCTTTCGCCGATTCAACAGTAGCTCTCGGAGTTTCAGTTTCAGGGATGTTCTTCGTCGCGTGTGCGAAGCGGTGAGCCAAAGCCCGGCGACTCACCGGCCCGGTAGCGATCAGGAAAAGTGGCAATGGTGCGACTGATCACGGTGCGACAACCACCTTAAGCCGCACGAAGCCCTTGGGTCCCAGTTCCGGGAGCGTGACTTCCACTCGATCCGTCGCCCCTTGGGGGGTGATCGCCACATTGGCGGCACTGGCCCGCGGAATGGTCAACTGCGTCCAGCCGGAGAGATTGTCGCCGTATTCGACGATCTGGGTGGCACCGGGAGGTCGCGAGGCGACACTGCGGTTGTAAGTGAAAATCCATGCACCGGTGGGCTTTGTGAGTGCGGGCAGCGGAGTCTGCGAGGAGACCAGCGGCAGGCTGCCGAGAACAAACTCCAACTGGTTCCCAATGCCGTCGAAGTCCGGATCATCCGTGGGTCCGTCGTTGACGCCGGCGGTGAGGCCCTGTGCGGGATCGAGCGACCAAGCGTTATAGGCGGTGAAGTTCACCGCAGGGAGCAATGCCATCATGGCCTTGCCCATGCTTTCGCCGATGTTGAAGTAGCTCTCGGCGCTCCAATTCCAGTGGTAGCCTTCGTCGCTGGCTCCGACCAGCTTGCCATAGTCAAAGGGCGTCGTTTTCACCGTGGTGACCGTGCCGGTAAACTCGGGGTGTCTTGTAGGATTGGCGACGTTGCCTTGCGCCTCGATCAGCGAACCCGCCCCGGTGGCGGCATTGTCCATCCCCGTGTCGCCGATGACGACGGGCAGATTGGGAACGCTGAACTGCGTGCGGAGATCTTTGATGAGATTGGTCATGTTGGCTTCATACTCCGCAACATAGGTGTTGTTGATGCGGTCATTGAATCCTTGATGCCAGGCAAAGCCCGCAATTTCATAGCCTCCGCCGGTGTAGGCAGGGTAGTAGGTGGATAAATTGGCGAGCACTTGATTCACCGTGGCGACCATGCCGGTGTAATACGGCCCGACCACACCGCCGCGCGCCGCAACGGCACCTGGCGGGCGGTAATCCACTGCCAGCGACTTGCCACCAAAAGCATATTTGATGAGCAGAACCTTGTCGCCGAGTTGACTGCCGACCACCAGTCCGAAGCTATATTCCGGGCCGATGCGTCCTCCCTCTCCCGTGTTGCCGAAGTTGGCATTCAGATTTCCCCGCCGGTTCTCGCCTGTGCCAGGATCACTCCAATAGGTCACTCCCACGTCGCTACGGGTGATCCAGCCGGGGCTGCCGCCGGGGATAGGGTTCGCCGGGTCTGCGAGATAGCCATACTTCGGGATGTTCTTGTTCATCAGGTTTCGCAGGCTGCCGAGGCCGCCTGCGAAATTGGTATCGGTGAGATTGTTGGGATTGCGGCCGATCTCGGCGCTGGCTTTGCCCTGCATGTTGGATTGCCCGGCCAAAATGAAGATCTTCAGCTTGCCGTTTCCAGGAGGGGGATTGACCGACTGAAACAGGGGCGTGGCCGATGCGCTCGGGCCGCGAGTCAAGTCCCCGGCATAACGGGCGGTGATGGCCCTCCAACCGACGGGGAGATCGGCAAGGGTGAGGGATGCCTGAGCGGAGCCGTTCAGGGTGGCGGTGCCGAGCAGGGTCGAGCCGTCGAAGAAGCTGACACTGCCGGTGGGCGACCCGCCGGATATGGTGGCGGTGAAGGTGACCGGCCTCCATTGGTTCGAAGGATTGGTCCCGCTCGCGAGCATTGTCGTCGTTGCCGTGCGGGTTTCCGTCACGGTCTGGGTGAGTCCGGCCGAGGTGCTGGGTGCACCGCCTGCGCTGCCGAGATACTGGGCGGTGATGACATGCACCCCGCCGCCGAGTGCCGTGGTGGTGAGGCTGGCTTGAAGTGACCCGTTGAGCGGACTGGTGCCGATGAGGGTGAGGCCGTCATGGAATGACACGCTGCCAGTCGGGGTGCTGCCCGCCACGGTGGCGGTGAAGGTCACGGCCTCGCCACCGTTGCTCGGTTCGCTGCCGTTGGTCCGTGCGAGCGTGGTGGTGGTGGGCAGGGCGATGGCCCCGACGGTGAGCGTGCCGGGACCGCTAAAACGGGTATCATCCTTGTTCGTGGCGGAAGAACCGGATGAGCCGTAGGTTCCACCCGCCAGGGGCGCACCCGCATTGAAGGTCAGCGCGGAGATCTGGCGGGTGCCAATGAAGTCCAAACGCAGCCTGGCCACGGTGGTGATGTCAAGGGAGCCGCCGCCCAGCGCATTCGAGCGGGTGATGGCCAGCGTGCCGGCCTGAACCCGGGTGGCACCGCTGTAGGTGTTGTTTCCTGAGAGTATCCATGTTCCCGATCCTGCCTTGGTGATGCTGGTGGCGAGTTGGCCGCTGGTGCCTAACACACTGTCTCCAATGCTGCCGCTGATTTCGCCGGTGCCGGGATTGGTGCCGGTATCGCTGGATTCCACATGGGTGAGCGTCAGGGTTTTACGGTTGTCCACGCCGGCGGTGCCGGGCACCGAAATGTCACTCGTGAACTTGAGAAAGCCGCTGTCGCCGCGAGTCGTCGGGATGCCGACGCTCGTTCCAGCCTGGCTGAGAGTGCCGCCGCCGGTGTTGCCAGCCAGCCGGATCACCCGATCCGTGGTTTCCCCTGGACCGGAATAGCGGAGGGTCCCAACGGCGTTGGTCGAGCCCAGGGAGATCGTGCCATTTGGCACCGTTGTGGGCGCCCCCAGATTGCTGGTTGCGGTGCCACCGCTGACGCGGTTCAAGGAGGCAACTGACAGAGCGCCGGAGCGCACCGCAACCGCGCCCGTGAAGTTGTTGGCACCGCTCAGAACCAAGGGGCCCGCGCCCGTGCCAATCTTGGTCAGCCCGCCAGCACCGCTGATGCTGCCGCCGATGCTCATGTTCCCGGTCGTCCCCAGATCGATGGTCGGGGTGGCTGGCATGTTGACCGTGCCGTTGAGGTTGGCCGAGAAGCTGTTGCCATTGACGACAACCGCACCGTTGAGTGTGAACGCGTTTGTTAGATTGTTGTTTCCATTCAAATTGAGGGTGGCCGGGGAGTTGACGGCTACCGGCCCGGTCCCAAGGAGGCTGTTGCCTGTCCCACCCAATGAGAGGGAGCCGGAATTGACGGTGGTGCCACCGCTGTAGGAGTTGGGTCCTGAGATTGTGAGGAGTCCGGAACTGTTCTTCGTGAGGCTGCCGCCGCCGGAGATCACGCCGGAAATCGATACCGGGCCGCCACCACTGCCTGCCAGGGTGACATTGGCCGCCAGACTCACTGGCGCACTGATCGTGACCCCGCTGCCACTGTTCTGATTGAGCTGTGGCAAGTTGGCGCCGTTGTTTGCAAGCGCCAGGGAGTTGCTGCCTGCAATCGTCACCGCACTTGCCAGGTTCAGCCTGTTGAGCACGAATCCCGCATTCAAGTTGTGGGTCGCGGTGTAGGTGCCGGCGGTGGTGAAGTTGAGCGTATATGTCGGACGGCCACCGGCTTGCGGGGCCACGACGATGATCGGGACGGCCTCGTTGGTCCATTTGGACGGGTCGCTCCAGTTTCCGGATGTTGCGGTCGCCCAGGTGAAGATATCAGGCAGCACGGCCTCGGTGAGAGTCACGGTGTAGGCCTTCGTAGAGCCATCCTGCGCGGTGACGGTATAGGTCTGTGCGCTGGTGAAATCGAGCGTGGCACCCGAAACCGGCGAGCAGGTGGCAGCGGGGGAAAGGGTGAAAGTGGGCGCAAGAGCCGTGCGGTTGGTGCCGATCGGCACATCAAGCGTGACCGTGTTCGTTCCAACCGCCGCAGCACCGAGGGCGCCAAAACTGAAGCTGAGGATGTCCTTGGCCGGACTCAATGGGACGGTCACGGTGCCGGTCCCGGAGAAATAGGTGTTGTTTTTGAAAGTGGCCGGCGAGGAGTTGGAGCCATGAGTGCCACCGGCCTGCTGCACGCCGCCAAGAGTCAGCGAGGCGATGTTCCTGGTGCCGCTGTAATTCAGGTTCACCAAGGAATTTGCCGCGCTGCCAATGCTCAAGGTACCGCTGCCGAGAGCGTTGGCATGATTGCATTGCAGGGTGCATCCCGTGACGCTGGTCGGCCCGGTGTAGCTGTTCGCCACCGCAAGCCAGACTGGATTCGGGCCGTTCAGGGTCAGGCCGCCGGCTCCGCTGACGATACCCCCGAAGGTCATCCTGGCATATCCGGGGCCTTGAATGATCAGGTTGGAATTCAGGGTGACCGGCCCGCCCCAATTGTTGCCAAAGCCGTTTTCTGAATAGATCTCGCCGCCATTGACGATCAGGGCGTTCGTGTTGCTGATGCGTTCCAAGAACAGACGCCCGCCATTGAGGGTGACCGGGCCGGTGCCGAGCCCGGCATTTGCCAGCACATCCACGGTCACCTGGCCGGCATTGATGATCGTGCCCCCGGAGTAGGTGTTCGTGGTACTTCGGATCGTCAGCGTGCCGGACCCGGCTTTGGTTAGAACCACGGAAGGGCCGCTGATGATTCCCGAGGCGATGAGATTCCGGCCTGAGTTGACAGTCCACGTTTGGCCGGCACCCAGCGCGAGCGGTGGGGCCCAAGTCAGATTTACGGATGCTCCGGACATGTCGATGCCGCCTGCTCCTAGCGTGAGCGTGCCCGCACCCGTGACGCCGATGGCCGAGGCGGCGCCCGCCACGCTGATTCCGCTCCATGATGCGGCGCTGCCAAGTGTGAGGCCGGCGCCCAGCGAGGCGCCGGTCCAGGTGGCGACATCACCCGATCCTGGCGTGGCACCGCCCCAGCTTGCGCCGTCGGTGAGATCGGTGCCGGTGGCGGACTTGCTGATGGTGGCAGCGTGCGAGCTGGTGCTCAGGGCGAGCACGAGCAGCGCGGCGAAGAATCCGACGTGCTTGGGCGAGTGTTTGCGGGCGTTCATTTCAGTGGCTGGGAATCTTCATCGGTGGGGCCGGTGCATGAGGCATCCTCCCGCGACAAGGCCGGGAGTTGGGCTCCCGGCCTTGCGGCGAACGGGGTGATTCAGGAGTGGAGTGAGATCATCAAGGCGTCGGTGCTGTTTCCACTCGCACGAAGAGTTTGCCGCCAACCGGTGGTGCCGTGACATTGACGGTGACGGTCTGCACGTTGCCGGCGGTGGTGAATCCGGTTTCAGTGGCACCACCCGCTGCCCAGCCCGCCAGATCCGTGGAGGTGAGCACGGTGTAGGTGAGCTTGCTCGCGGCGGGCGTCGCACGCCGGGTGTATTGGAAGTTGCCGGTAACCGGGTCGAGTGGCGCGACGATCGGGTTGACCGACGAACCGAGCGTGGGATTGAGACCGAAGGCATATTCTTCCTCGTTGCTCATGCCATCGCCATCCGGATCGCCCGTGGCCGTTTTGTCAGCACCGGGTGCGAAGGTGAACTCGCCGAGCCAGGTGTCGTAGTCGTTGCCGATCGTGACAGTGCCGGTGCTGCCGGGAGTGAAGTAGGTGTCACTTTGGAAGTTGGCCAAGGAGGCCACCGAACCGTAGGTGCCAGGGGCGGTTTGCACCACTCCACCGAGGGTCAGCGAGGCGACCGACTTGGTGCCGACGTAGTTCAGATTCACCTTGCCGGTGCCGCTGATGCTCAGGGCGCTGCCGCTGCTCAGGGCAGCCGTTCTGTCGATTCGCAGGGTGCCCGCCGAGACGGTGGTGGGGCCGGTGTAGTTGCTGGTGCAGGTGTTGGATAGGATCATGAGACCGTTGCCGGTCTTGGTGAAGCCGCCGACCCCGCTGATGGTGTTGCTACAGGTCAACTGGAACGGCGCATTGACGGGGAGTGTGACGTTCAGGGCAACGGGACCAGCCAAAAGGTTCTGATTGAACCCGTTTTCGGAAGTGATCGATCCGCCGTTGACGGTCAGGGCGTTGGTGGGCTTGAAGCGCCACATGTAGAGAATTCCGCCATTCAGAGTGATCGGACCTGTGCCCACCTTCGCATCGATGCCACCAAAAAATGTGCCGCTGTTGATGATGGTCCCACCCGCGAAGGAGTTGAGGGTGTTGTCGATCCTGAGCGTGCCGGATCCGTTCTTGGTGAGACTGCCCGCACCCGTGATCGGACCGGTGAGGGTCACTAGTCCTGCGCCCGTACCCCCGTAGGTCATGTTCGCTCCAAGGTCCAGGCTGTTGGAGATGGACACTGCGGACCCACTGTTCTGATTGATCTTCGGAAGCGTGGCATCGTTCGCGACGAATGCCAGCGGGTTGCCGGCAAGGGTCACATTGGCAGCAAGGTTGAGTTGGTTGAGCTGGAAACCGGTGAGGCTGAGGTTGTTAGTGGCTGTGTAGGTGCCGGGCGCGTTGAAATTGAGCGTGTAGCTCGAACGGCCCGAGGCAAGCGGCGCGGAGCCGGTGGCCAGTTCATTGGTCCAGTTGCTGCCGACGCTCCAGTTGCCTGTGACGGCATTGGCCCAGGTGAAGATATCCGGCAGAACGGTCTCGGTGACTGTCACGGTGTATTGTTTGGTGGACAGATCCTCGGCGGTGATCGTGTAGATCTGCGAACCCGTGAAGTTCAGGGTGCTGCCCGAAACCGGGGAACCCGCAGCCCCGGGGGAAACCGTATAAGTAGGAGCCAAGGCACTGAGGTCCGTGCCGGGCGGCACTTCCAAGGTGATGGTGGTGTCACCCACCGTGCCAGCCCCGAGAGCCCCGAAGCTGAAAGTGAGGATGTTCTTGGCCGAACTTGCAGGAACCGTCACCGTGCCCAGGCTCCCTGGTGTGAAGTAGGTATCATTCGGGTTCGCAGCACCTGAGGCGGTGGAGCCGTGTGTGCCACCGAGCTGCTCGACGCCGCCGAGAGTGAGTCCGGAGATGTTCTTGGTGCCGCTGTAGTTCAGATTCACCTTGGAGTTGGCCGCGCTGCTGATGCTCAATGCGCCGCTGCCAAGAGCGTCCACGTGGTTGCAGCGCAAGGTGCAGGCCGTGACGCTGGTCGGACCGCTGTAGCTGTTGGCCACCGCGAGCACGATCTGCCCCTCGCCGTTCAGGGTCAAACCGCCGACACCGCCGATGCTGCCGTTGAAAGTGGTGGTGGCATATCCCGGACCCTGGATAATCAGCGAGGAATTCAGGGTGACGGGGCCGTTCCAATTGTTGCCGAATCCGTTGTCAGGCCAGACATTTCCGCCGTTGACGATCAGAGCGTTGGCGGCGGTGATGCGTTCCAGAAAGAGGCGTCCGCCATTGAGTGTGACGGGGCCGGTGCCCAGCGCGGCGTTCGCCAGCACGTCCATTTTGAGCTGGCCGGCGTTGATGATGGTGCCGCCGTCGTAGGTGTTGTTGGCAGTGGTGATGGTCAGGTTGCCATTGCCGGACTTGACGAGCGAACCCGTGGCGATGGGACCACCGCTGAAGGTGTAGGTGCCGGATGGGGCATTAACAGTGGTGCTGAGAGGAGATACGCTTGCCGGGATGTTGATCGTGCCTCCGCTGGTTTTATCGAAGATCACATTGAGCACATTGGAGAACGGCTGGAGGGTGGAGGACGTCTGTCCGAGCCAGTTGGAGGTGACGAAGTCCCAGTCACCGCCGCCAGCGAGGTTCCAAACGAGCGCGGATTCGTTCGGCGCCAGCGCGACCGTCACGGTATAGACGTTGACAATGGGTGAGAGGCCCTGCGCGGTGACGGTGAAATCCACCGGCCCGCCACTGAAGTCAACCGGGTTGCCGGAAACCACCGGGAGGCCGCCCACGGTGCAAGTCGCTCCAGGGGACAACGTGAAGGTTGGGGCGAGAGTCGCCAGATTCGTGCCAAAGGGCACGATCCAGGTGATGTTCGCGGCGTTGGCAACAACCGTGCCAACGGCAGCGCCGGGGCCGAAAGTCGGGATGTCGGCCTGATAAACCGTGGCGACCAGATTCCAACTGAGAAGAAGGTTGGCTGCCGTCTCACCCGCATATCCCGCCAACTGAATGTAATAGGTGGTGCCGGCGGTCACCGGAATGGTCATGGATTCTTCCAAAACGGTATCTTTAGGAGTCGCCCCAAGAGGGCTGAGAGCATTCACCGCCGCCCCGCTGTAGATGCCAATGATTGCATCCCATTCACCGGGAACGGCGTTCGTTGATCCGAAGGTGCCGTAGGTGAAATTGCCGTCTGCCGGGCAGGTCCATTTGAACCATACGGTGTTGACCGCCCCGGGGTTGGGTTCGCCAGCTTCCAGGGTGGCGTCGACATTGTCGCTGCCGGTCTTAGTGCCGGTGATGTTGTTGCCCGTTTGGCCGGATCCAGCGCCAGTCAAATCGATGGCATTGGCAAAGTCGTCGTTGGCCGGTGCCGCCAGTGCGGTTCCGGCAAGCAGTGCTCCGGCCACTGCGACCGCGAGGTGTTTGAGAAACCCTCTCAAGGGTTTGGTGGGAGCTAGCAGCCTGTCGGACTTAGAACAGCGACAAATCCATCCGACCCTGCCATGCTCCGCGCATGGCCGCCCGGTTCGTCAACATCGACCACGACACTCCGCTTCTTCTCCCGCCCGACCTGCGCGA
>Ga0247843_1003347_pt1 | contig 26599 bp, 32 predicted proteins | sample LaCruzMarch2017__FD_192420 | JGI IMG/M metagenome (GOLD analysis project Ga0247843, IMG submission 192420) | Freshwater microbial communities from meromictic Lake La Cruz, Castile-La Mancha, Spain - LaCruzMarch2017_8m | ecosystem: Environmental > Aquatic > Freshwater > Lake | place: Spain... | reverse complement strand
CGTCGGTGACCTAGCGGTACTTCGACAGCAGCTGACCGGGCCCCAAGATGCCACCGATGATGCGGCTGATCTGCCGGTTGACAGCGCCATAGCCGCGATGCTCGGCGCCCTGCAGGGCAGTACGTCTCCCGGGCCCGGAGCCAGCCGACGCCCTGCCGCATCCTGGGTTCACCGCGCGCGCACCTTGCTAGGTGTCAAAAAAACGCCTTAGGTAACCTTCCGCAGCGTCGGCGACGGTAACTTGTGGCTAGCGGTAACTGAGAAATCGATAGGCGTTTTGCCATTGCCTTTTGGCCTTGTTGGTGTTCTCATTGAGATTCGTCGCCAGTAGCGGCCAGTGCTCGATTGGCCCTTGGTGTTAGTTGGGTGCGCCCGGGTGCCGGCAGTATTGACGGAACCCTAAGCCCCTCCCAGACCCTATTTTGTTACTCGTGCTTTGAGGGTAACGAATAGTAGCGCTGTTCCCTACCGCTAGGCGGGAAATTTCAAGTGCACTGCCGACCCCAGACCGCCAATGGCTTGGGGTCGGTTGTTTGCGTAAGCGCATTGGGCCACTCCAATAACTGGCTGGTCCCTCACCGTGATCCGCACCACCGCCGCAGGTGCTAGCGCTCAGGGATTCAAGCACGGAACATCGTCGGCGACGCCGCCACGGGCAACCGTCGCGAGCAGTCTGACGGCGTCGGCATCGGTAACGATAGCCATGTGCTTGATGCCGGGGAGCCCAAGCATGTCGCACCGACGATCACTGGTCCAACGCGCCGGGGCTTCGTTCATCCATGCGCTGTCACCGCCGTCGCCGTCGGCCTCGATCGACGGGGCGTCAGGCTGATCGGATATCTCGGGCGCAGCGTCGAAGGCGTAACCGACTGTGGTGGGTAGGTCAATCCCGTAGACGAAACGGGCAGGGACGGGCAATGGCACCCCGCTCTCATCACCGCTCGTGAACCACTCCTGCCGCTGCAATGCGTAGCGCTCCGTTGCGCGCGCCATCGCCACCGCCCCTCCCTCCTGTAGCAGGGATGTGTTGTCCAGAGCCCGAAACTCTTCCTCCCCGATCTTGTACAACACGTTGTCGCCGTAAACGGAGTACTGCAAGTCCAACGCCAGTTGTCCAACCCAGGTGGGATCGACGGGCGATGCATCGACAGCGCCTGGATCCCAAGACCAGCCCGCGCTAAAAGCCCACCGCATGCAATCACTGCACCCGGAGTACTGACCGGCGAAGCCGAACAAGGAGGCGACATTGTCGCTCACCCATGCGGGGTCCAAGGTGCGCAAAGCATGATCGGCCATCAGGCAGCCCTGACTGTGGCAGGCGATGACAGCCTTTAATCCACCGGCCGCCGCGACGGATCGCTCCACAACTTTTTGTAGGTCCGCGGCGAAGGAGTTCGCACCCGGTGCATACCGGTAGTCGTATGGCAAGCACCGAAGGGACACGTCGGTCGTCCAGCCTTGTTCACTGAGCAGGTTCGCCAACGGCAGGTACTGGGGGCACTCGGCATGAAAATCCGCACCCAGCGACACCGGTGCGACTGACACGCCCGGGGCGTTGGTCGCTCGACCCGTACTGTCGATGTCCAGTGCCAGCCATTCGCGCACGCGGTCCACGTCAGACTCAGCGAGGCCACTGTGCTGGGAGTAGTCAAGTGCACTCGTCGCCGGCGGTGGCAGCAGGTCTGGTGACGTCATGGCTGGGACTAGGAAACTAAAAGAGCTCGCTCCCTCGACATCGACCGCGAGTGCGCTCATCCCCAGTCCGGGCGCGAAGACGATCGGCGGCACGGCAGCGGTGTCCGCCGGCCCGCTGCATGCGGTCAGCCCGGTGGCCAAGGCCAAGCCAACTAGGCCCAGCGCACCGGCTCGCGTGGCGTTCTCAAGTCTTAACATCCACAACCACGATATCCACTGACCCCCGCAGGCACAAAGTTTTCGAGGTGCCCGATCACACCGACCGCGCCTCACGCACCGCTGAGTCCGTTTGCCTGACCCGCAGCAGCAAGGCTGTCGACGTAATTTACGACGCGGACTACCGCCTACATCTGAACTTCTATTTAGTGGCCGGCGACCGCGGGAACATCCTGAGTCGGAGCATTCCCGCGCTTCTTTTCCAAGTGCGAGTACCCGATCGTGATCGCCGAGGCGAGCAGGACGAGACCCGCGCCGATCAGCACATCCTGAGCCCGCTGCTCCCCGAGGTTCGCAACCTGTGCGCTCGACGATGCGGTGAAGCAGATGATGGTCGGGGTGATCAGGGCCATGTATACCCAGTAGTGCGGGCTGAACTTCGCTGTGAGCGCGGCGATTCCGAAGACCAGGCCGATCACGTAGAGCACGACCAGAGAGTGAACCTGAAGTACGAGCACAGAGACGACGACCATGCCGAGCAGGGTGCCGACCACGCGCTGAATGGTCTTGCTTAACGTGCCGACATCGCCTACCTGAACAAGCACGAGGATGGTCGAGATCAGCCAGGCACCTGCATATTGCTTGGTGTCGGCAAGTACCCAGTAGGTCACGCTCGTGCAGAGCACGGTGATGACGATCGTGTACGGAGCCGATTCACTGCGCGGCTGCGGCTTGGGTGCGGGCATGCGGACCTTGCGCAGGAAGTGCGGGAAGACGAGAACCGGCAAGATGCCGCCGACGAAGAAGGTGATCGCCATCCAGATCAGGAAGGTGCTGTCGGTGCGATCGACGACCTTGTCAGCGCCCCAGAACGGCGGCGAGATGATCATCCAGCCCATGAACATCGGCACCAGCATCGTCGCGCGATGCAGACCGTAATGAGACATGCGCCCCAACACCAGACACATCAGCGCCATGAATGCCGCACCCGCAATGGGCGTGCCGCCGACCACGATTGCCACCGGGGTCGCGATCGCGGTGATGAATACGGTGTAGGTCGCTACGCCGGTACCGCCCATGAGCAGGGCGACGAAGCCGAGAATGAAGGCACCGGTCGCCCAGGTGACCGCAGGCTCCTTGGTAATGGCCAGCAGCAGCACAGAAGGAATAACGCTGATCAGTACCACGATGGTCGAGATCAACGCCCGCTTGCCGAGCTTCGCATACAGCGGCTTCGAAGCCGGTGCGGCAGTTGTGGCGCTCATCAGATGCTCACCAGGGCGAAGTCACCCGTGAACGAGATCGCCTGCACGCGCGCAGGCTTGGTGAAGTCCGTTGATGCAAGATCCACGACGTACCAGGTCGGATCAGTAACGGTGCGATACGCGTAACGCTTGCCCGTGAGATTGCAGATGGTGTCCCAGACAGTGACTTCGTCGACAAGACCTGAGGCCCCGAGGGATTCCTTGACGATGCCGGGCACCATGTCGAAGGAGTTCAGGATGTGCATGGTGAACTGCTCAGCCTGCGCGCCCGTGGCGGGAACGTCGGAAAGTGCCACCTGCGCAGCAGCGCGCACGAACCGCGCAGGCGGGGTGAAATCACCGGGCAAGCCAATCAAGCCCTGGCCTTGTCCCAAGGCTGTGATCGTGAATGAACCGAAGGTCTGAGCAGCGGGTGTGTCGTTGCTGATGCCGACGTAGTTATTCAGGTTCGTCAGATGCCAGTCCATGTACGGCGCATTCGTGCCCACACCAGTCGGGTTGTCGACAATCGCCCAGCCCGTGGCATGGAACTCTATGGCGATCGAACTGGTGGCGTCGTGCACCAGGCAGTGAATCGGCGGAGCGAAGCCCATGCCCGGATCGAAACCCCAGACATTCACGCCGACCATGGCCGCCTTGACCTCGGCGATGCTCGAGCAGGTGCCGAGCAGGTAGGCGATGAGATCAGCCTCGGAAAGATCGGTGCCGTCGCCCTTGAACGGCTGGTAGGTGCAGTAACCACCGGGCATATAGAGGAGATGCGCAGAGAGCCCTGCATCATTCATGCCATCGATAAGCAGTTCGGGCTTGCCGAAGGCGCACATCCCGACAATGCCGTGGGTCGCTGCCCAGGCCTTTCCCGACTTTCCACCTGATGCCACACCGACGCTGGCGAAATTGGAGGGAAGTGCGGCAAGCGCCGTGGGCATCGCGGTCGGGAATTCCAGGCTGCGCCCGATAACGACGCTTCCGTCAGAGGCCTTCTTGGTCTTGAAGTTCGTGCACATAGTTCCCCCGAAGGCAGCCTGGCGTCACCTGTCGGACGCTCCTGGCGAGGCTACAGGATACTGCGCACCTTGAAGCGCTGCACCAGGTTCGGATCTCCGTTGGGATCCTGAAGGAAGTTCGCCCCGATCCGCACTTCGGTCAGGCGAGCGCCGACCGCTGGTTCGTCGACGAGACGTATGTGAAGGTCAACGGCATCTGGCGGTACGCCTACCGGGCGATCGACCAGCACGGCCAGGTCATCGACGTGTGCGTCTCATCAACGAACCAGCGGTCGCCGACGGCATGCCGCCGCGGCCGGGCCGCGTCGATCAACAGCGGCGTGCACCGCTGCACCCACCGGAACAAGGTCACGTGGTCCACGTCGATGCCGCGCTCGGCGAGGAGCTCTTCCAGGACCCGGTACGAAAGGCCGTAGCGCAGGTACCAGCGGACCGCCAGCAGGACCACCTCAGGAGGGAAACGGAACCCGGTGAAGGCTGGCGGAACCTGCACGAGCGGCCTGGCGCGGCGGTTGCGTCTCATCACGTCACCCGCACCGATACCAGGCGATCCGTCAACGCAACAGTGCCATCGAAGGTCATTCGGCCTTGGCGCGGAGCGAGGAGACGAACTCCTGGACCTTGACCGAACGAACATGACCAGCCGGCACCTCCCGGCGCTCCAAGCGGGCCGACGACCTAGTCGAACGCACGACGAAACCGCGCCGCACAGCAGCAGTGATATCCCGCTTGCCCATGGCCCCTCCATCGCCGTCGTTACAGCAACTATCCCACGCCGCCGGCTCAGGCGTCATCGTCCCTGCCCCCGTCACGATTGCGAGGTACCGACCACCTTCCGGCCGTTGAACTGGATGTCGCACACCAACTCGACCACCCGGAGCTGCCGCCCAGACGCGCGGGCACCAGCGGACGCGCACAACGCGATCCGTCCATCGTCCATAAACCGGTCAACAAACCCCTCCGCGAGGGGCTACTGAACCGGGGCGAAATGGGACAGGGCCCCCCGGTTGGGAGGCCTTGTGCCACTTGGTTGGTAGCGGGGAGACAAAACAAGGCTGAGATCTTTGGGTTGCGTGCGCCGCAAGATCCCCTCACAAACAGACACCTTTGCACCCCCTTCTGCGCCCCCCGGGGATGTACGCTTGCACCCCCATCGCCCACTTTCGAGATCACGCCGCCGAATCAGACCAGGGCTTGATCTTCTTGAGCTCAGGAGCAAGCTCGCGCTGGGCGACCTCGATGTCGTAAGCAGCCTGGGCCCGCAGCCAGTAACCGTCGGAAAGGCCGAAGAACCGACAGAGGCGGAGGTCAGTGTCAGCGGTAACCGCACGCTTACCGCTGACAACGTCACCGATGCGCGGAGCGGGCACTCCGATCTCCTTGGCCAGCCGGTAACGAGACAAGCCCATGGGGACCATGAACTCTTCCCAGAGCAACTCCCCTGGCGTAACCGGGTTTAGCAGCGCAGCACTCTTCGCCATAGCTCCTCCTCCTTCTAGTGATAGTCCACGATCTTCACGTCGGCAGGCCCAGCCTGAGTCCATCGAAAGCAGACACGCCACTGATCATTGATGCGGATACTCATCTGGCCCTTGCGATTCCCCTTGAGTGCCTCTAGGCGATTGCCCGGCGGGACCTTTAGGTCGTCGAGTCGGCCAGCAATATCCAACTGCCTCAATTTCCTTCGTGCGATCGACTCGAAGGACGCGAACCTACGCACGCGCTGGCCGGAGGCTAGGCGCTCGGTGTCGCGGTCAGCGAACGAGACGATCACAAACTGATAGTAACGCAGAACGTTACTATTAACAAGTTCACCCGAATACCGAGTGTTCGGCCCGTCAACGAGGGGCGGTCGCGGTGAGAGGGGGCGTGACTGCTACCCGACGCGATCGGGGTCCAGCGGATTTTGGACTTCATGCGGAGGTACCTATGCGGAGGTCACCCTTGATCGTGTCCATCATTCAGACATTACGTAAGGCCTCAATGGCGTCGAGCCAGGACTCGGTTCGACGGCAGGAACTTCTCCGCCTTCTCGTAGAACCACTTCTTGCAGCGAACGTGTCGCGCATGCGCTAGGCCTCGATGAGCAGCAAGCCTCGCCATGGCATGATTGATCCGTGAACCACTTCTTCGGGCCTACGAGTGGCCTCAGCCGTCGTCGATTCATGCAGGCAGGAATTGTTGCAGGGGCTGGGATTGCAGCATCGCCTTTGATGCGTGGCACGGCTTCGGCAAGCACCACCACGGTGGGCCGCGTCGTGACTGCCGAACAAGCGGCGCAACGTGTACTCGCCATGGCCACATAATCTGTCCAACTTGGCAGCAAGGGCGTCGGCGGTCTGATCATGGATAACCGCACAGGAAGAGTTATTCGGGAGGGTCGAAACTATCGAGCTCTGCCGGTGAATCCTGCTGTAGCCACCGGACCGAATCAGGTCTTCACTTGGGACTACACGGCACACGGAGAAACTGCCTTGGTGGGCTGGTACCAGTTCAACCGCAAGAAGTTGGGATTACCTGACCCTCAGGATCTGACGATCGTCACGAGCCTGGATCCGTGCGCTATGTGTACTGGATCGATTCTTACCGCGGGATTCAATGCAGCCGTGGTGGCATTTGATCCCACGGGTGGCATGAATGTGACAGCCGATGGCCGATTCAAGACATTGACTCCTAACCTTCGCAACGACGCATACGACAGCCTCGGTTTTTACGCGGTTGATGGGGTGCGTAAGTATTTCGGACCTCAGCAGATACCACTGAACTCAACGGCCGTCTCTGCAGAGACCGCGCAGCGCTGCGAGTCGGTGTTCTTCAGCCCGCGTACCTCGACGTCCCTTGACAACGTTGTTCCCCTCAAAGACGTGGTCGACCCACGATCGTTACCCGCTACCGATCCATTTCGAGTCGCACTTCAAGAGAAGTGGCCGATGGCCTTTGACATTCGGTTGAGTAGTCCCACTTCCCCTAGCAAGGAACTCAAGCAATACCTGGAGCGAGTAAACAAGGCGACACCGGGCTCAACTAATGCAGTCGCATTTATTGATTCGTTCGGCAATCTCATCACCGCAATGGCCGATCGTCCTTCACGGAGTATTGCAACGGCCTTCATGAACACGACTCAGTCCTATTCACAAGGACGATTCGAGCTATTCAACGACCCGGCGACCAACGAGGGGGCCAAACGCCATCTCGCAGCTCCGCGCTATGGCTCCTTCATTTGGTTACACGCTCCAACACCAGATATTGCGCCTACGTTGAAGGATCTCGGTGCTTTTGGATCCACCATGGGCGACCCGGCCCCCGGTGGATTTCAGTTTTACCTTCCCCCACTTCGAGGAACCTTCGGCCAGCTTCTCGAGCAGATCGCGTATTTGCCTCCGTATTACACGCAGCAAGTCGGGATCGACCCGCTGCCGGTGGGAGTCTTCTCCCCAATGCCCGCAACTTCGAGTTAGAACTGACCCATCGGCTCCAGAACTACTCGGGTCTGAACCAATATCGAGTGGTCATCGGTTCGCTGACATAGGAGACTTGAATGAAGTTCAGGCTGATGATGACTGCGGTAGTGATCACCGCGCTTTATCCCGCTCTCGTGACGCCCATTGGGGCTTCAGCTGCAACGTCGCCTAAATACGTAGCCGTGATTGATGCTGGCAGTAGCGGAACGCGTTTAACCCTCTTCGCCGATAAATGAAGGCTCGCTCGTGCCACAGGCAATTGCGGAAGCAAAGAAGCGAACGCCAGGGCTCTCCTCGTTCGCGTCCTCGCCTGCGAAAGCAGGACCTGAGGCCATAACTCCACTGCTTACCCAACTCAGCCAATATCTCATCGAACAGGGAATTACCAAGCCTGAAGTCCCTGTGGCCATGCTCGCAACAGCCGGGATGCGCAATGTGAAAGCTGCAGATCCAAGTGCGGCGCAGTCAATTCTGGCAGGCACAGCCGCAACAATCGCGGTATCGGGTTATCCCACAGCAGCCAATCGAATTCTGCCCGGAGTACAGGAGGCCACATTGGCGTGGCTCGACGCAAATGCTCTTGGCAACACGCTGACGAAGAAGCAGGGCAGCGTCGGGATCATTGAGATTGGTGGGGCATCAGCGCAAGTGGCATTCCGATCGGCGAAGGCTGACGGGCCTCCTAGAACCAGCATCCAGCAAGTGCGGGTTGCAGGAATGAGCATTCCCGTTGTCGCTGTTTCCTATCTCGGCCTTGGCGGTAATGACGCTCGTTCCAACATGCAGACCACCAATGATGCCGGAGCATTCTGCTTTCCCAATAATTCTTCAGGCCAAGCACCGTCTATCTACATGCCTACATCCGTGCGACCGGTGGACTCAAGTACCGCACGCTATTCGTGGAAACGATGTGCGACTGCCTACAACCAGACGGTTTCAACGGTAGGCGGAAAGCGCAGCACAACCGCGCCAGTCGCACCTGTCGCGTTGCGCACCCTCCCCGGGTTTAACTCCGCAACGTTCATCGGACTCGGAAGCATTCCATTTACGTACTCTGATCTGGGGATCGAGAATGAGCCAAACGAGCAAACCTCCCTGCGGCAATCAACAACCCGCATGTGTACCGGGACAAACGCCTAGGACAAGGTGCTGACTGCATTTGCAGACAAGTCAACTGCATTCGCTGAAACACTCTGCTCCACAAGCACCTACACCTATGAGTTCCTCTTTGGCTCAAGCGGCGTGGGAGCCAACCCGCTGCAATTCACTACAGGCGAGGCCGGCCTCACACGCGCTCCTGCCTGGACGTCGGGGTATGCCATCACTGTTCTTGACCCGTGAACCGGCTAGTCCTCACAAGGCATGCACCTTGCCTAAAATATGTTCAAGCTTTATCGGCCTTCGATCTTGCGTGACGTACCGCAGAGGTAATGTCCTGCGGCGATCGCATCAATGTCGATGAAGACGCCTCGAGGACTTCTGCAGTATGAGGTGGTCATGAATTGTGATTCTCAGTCTCAGCAGATTCTGATCCGGAACTATCAGAAGTCGTGACGTGATTGCTTGACCTACAATCGGAATTCCGAGCACGATTTTTTTGAAGGCTCCTCAGTGGTCCTCCTCCCAGCCCTCGTGGCCTCACAAGCAAAGAAGACCCCTCCTTCACGAGGGGTCTTCTTTCGCTGGCAGTGGGGAAAGGAACCGTCGATTCGCCCCTCGGCGAATCTCCTCCCAAATCCTGTCGTGTTTCCTTTACCAATGAAGAAAGGCCCGGGAATGATCCCGGGCCTTTCTTCATTGGTAGCGGGGACAGGATTTGAACTTTCCCCAAGCCCTCATTGCCTAAGTGAAAACCCTATATATACCAATAATTATCGGGCCCAAAGTGGACACGAGTTGACCCCAATAACCCACTAAATGGCACGGGTCGTGCCACAATAGCTAAATCGAGGAAAAAATCCTGTCGCCACCAAAATTGTAGAACGACGAACCCGCATGGGGACAGGAAAGGGACAGGATCAGAATGAAAACACAACAACCGCAACGATTATTTCGGGGGTAGACTAAAATGGGACGGATAAAAGCCCGCCGCACGAATGGAGCCGGATCAATCCGGAAACTCCCAAGCGGCCGCCTGCAGGCTAGGTTCCGTGGGCCCGATGGCGAAATGGTCTCAGCGCCCCAGACTTTCGAAGCGCGGGTTGATGCCGAGGCGTGGCTATCGGCTCAGCGGCGCGACCTATCTGATGGCATCTGGCGCGAGCCGAGCAAGGCAGCTAACCCAGTTAAAGGGGTGACGCTGAATGCCCACTTCACCCAGTGGCTAGCGGACAAGGACGACATTCGACCCAGCACCCGCGAACTGTACGAAGGCACCTGGCGCAGGACCATCTCCCCCACGATTGGCACTGTCACGCTAGGTCGACTGACCGCCGACCGGGTAAGGGACTGGCGAGCTGACTTGAGTCCAGATAACCCAACCCAGACCAATCACGCGTACGCGCTGCTAAGACAGGTGCTGACTACTGCAGTGGATCGAGAACTGCTTGCTAAGCATCCAGCCCCAGCGCGTAAAAAAGCATCGGTCCAAACCCATGAAGCCGTCATCCTTAACGCCGCAGAGATCCGTGCCTTGGCCGACGCGATGCCAGATGACTACCGAGCAATGGTGTTTGTCGCCGCATGGTGTGGGCTGCGACTTGGTGAAGTAATCGGACTCCAGCGTCGCGACATCGACATTTCCAAGGGCTGCATCTATGTCAACCGTGGCGCAGTTAGGACTAGCAAAGGCAAGACTCTTAGCAACCCAAAGTCAGCCGCTGGTGTCCGCACGGTCATTGCGCCTTCGTCCATACTTGCTGAAGTAGATCGCCACCTCAATAAATACACCGCCTCCACAGCAAATGCCTTTGTATTCCCCGGTCAAGATGGCGAAATTCTCGCGACCTCAACCTACTATCGAGTGTTCTACAAGGCCCGCGAAACAGTCGGGCAGCCCGCACTGCACTGGCACGACCTAAGACACACAGCTGGCACCTTGGCGGCTCAAGCCGGTGGCACTGTTAAAGAGGTGCAAGATCGTTTAGGGCACTCCACAGCCAACGCCGCTATGCGCTATCAGCACACTGCAGCCAACCGCCAACAAGATCTCGCCGACCGGCTCGCAAAGATGGCCGACTGAAAGGGACTGCCACGGCTTTAGTTGCCTCGCGGGGTTGAGGTTTTAGGCCGCGAGTGCGACCTGGGAGTAAATGATCTCAAACTCGATCGGGGTGAGCTTGCCCAGGCTCCGTTGGCGCCTGCGGCGATGGTAGGTCCGTTCGATCCAGGTGACGATCGCGAGGCGTAGTTCCTCGCGCGTGGCCCGCTGCTTGCGGTTGAGGACGTTCTTTTGCAGGAGCGCGAAGAAGGACTCCATCGCGGCATTGTCGCCGGCTGATGCGACCCGGCCCATAGATCCGACCAGTCCGTTGTTACGCGGGGTCATGGCAAACTTCTTGGACCTGAATTACCCGCCTCTGTCGCTATGAACGATCGTGCCGGCCGGGCGGCCACGAAGCATGATGGCCATGCGCAGCGCATTCACGGCTAGCTCCGAGGTCATCCGTGAATCGATCGCGTAGCCGACGATCCGCTTGGATGCGCAGTCCTTGATCGCGCAGAGGTAGATCTTCCCTTCGCTCGCTTGAGTTCTAGCGGTCGTTGCAACACCTGACTTTTGGTGAAGGGTGTTGGTGTTGATGGGCAGGGTTGGGAGTAGTCACCGTTTTGATGATGAGGTGCGAGTTGAGTTCTTTCGTTTGGTGGATCAGGGGCTGACTGTTCGTGCGGCGGTCAAAGTTGTCGGTGTCAGCGAAGGGACGGGATACTGGTGGCGCCGGCAGGTGGGGATTTCGGCCCCTCGTCGAAAGAGCCGAAAATATACGGCTTAAGATAAAGCTGAGTTCTTCCGCCGGCTTGAAACGAATCGCAGTGTTACCGCTGTCGCCCGGGAGTTAGGTTTCGTTCGAATTACGTGTTTCAAATGGGCGCACGAGGCCGGGATTTTCACGAGCCGTGATGCGAATGTGAAGAGGGAAGAATTTCTGCGCCTACGAGCCCTGGGTGTTCCGCGGGCTCAGGCTGCTCGCCAGGTTGGTGCAGCCGGTCGCAGTGCTATGGATTGGGATCTTGGTATCAAGCAAATCAAGAACGGTCGTCTCTATCCCGATGGGAGAGTGGTTCGATACAACGTGAACACAACCCCTCGTTCGAACCCGTACCGCGCCAGTGATGCGCCCGAAATTGTTGCCAGCATGAGTGAACTGGAACGGGTTATCAACCCGCGATTTATAAACCTTGCTCAGCGTGAACGAATCTATGATTTACAGAACCAAGGCGCGTCGATCCGATCGATAGCCCGAGACTTGGGCAAAGCACCCTCAACGATTAGTCGGGAACTCATTCGCAATGCCAATAACCATGTTGGGTACTTACCGTACGCCGCGCACAGGGCGTCAACTCTTAAGCGCCGCAGACCTAAGGGGCGCAAACTCCACGCGGATGGCCCATTACGTGACTATGTTGACCTACGCTTGGTCAAACGGTGGTCACCGCAGCAAATCACTGCCCGGATGGTCAAAGACTTCCCTAACGATCAGAGGATGAGAGTGAGTACGGAAACTGTTTATCAAGGGATCTAGGTGCACGCGAAAGGTTCCCTCAAACGTGACTTTGTCTCCCCACTGCGTAAAGGCCGTAACCGGCGAACACCACGCCGCTCTGCCGCGAACCGAACCAACCGGTTCATCACTGCCATGACACTGATCGCCGAGCGACCAGTTGAAGTCGATAATCGTGAAGTTCCCGGTCACTGGGAAGGAGATTTGATTGTCGGGAAACTCTCCCGATCAGCTATCGCGACCCTTGTTGAACGCAATACTCGTTTCACGATGCTGGCCTACCTCGGGACCGACCACAATGGCATCACCGTCAGCAACGCCATCGCGAAGGCATTTAGCGTGCTACCGGCGAACTTACGTCACACACTGACATGGGACCAAGGATCAGAAATGTCTGAACACGCCAGCTTCACCCTGGCAACGAACATGAACGTGTACTTTTGTGATGCTGGAAGCCCCTGGCAGCGTGGAACAAATGAGAACACCAACGGACTGCTCCGCCAGTACTACCCCAAAGGAACCGACCTATCCAAACACCCCGCCGACCACCTTCAACACGTAGCCAACGAACTCAACGAGCGGCCCCGGAAAGCACTCAACTAGGACACCCTCACTGAACGCCTATACGCTCTACTCCAAGAGAACAAATAAGCCAGTGTTGCAACGATCCTTGGAATCCAAGCGGTCCAATGCTCGGTAATGCCGACCAGCCATTTCACGTTGAGGGCCTCGGCAGTGAAGTCACGCATCACGCGATCATCATGAACAGCGGGTCCAGCTTTCTTCCCCGGGCCGCGGCGCTTGATGATGGTGGAGGAAATGCCCTGCAGCGAACACAGTCTCGCCACACGGTTCTCACCGACCGTGGAGCCCATCGCGTGGATCAACTCGTCAGCGATGAGGCGGTAGCCGAACTCGGGATCATCGCCATGAACATCCATGGCCGCGTTGATCAGATGCGCATCATCCCAGTCCCGCTGAGATACCGGGCTCTTGCGCCAGGCGTGAAACGCAGTCGTGGAGAAACCCAGAACCCTGCACGACACCGTGACCGGGATCCCCTCACCCGCGAGATCGCAGGCGAGGGGATACATCATTTTGGGTTCACGCCCCGTCCCAGATACACCGCCGCCCGCCGCTAAACCTCGTTCTCCTGTTCCAGCAAGCGAATCCGCTTGTTGGCCTCGCGTAGGGCCACTGACTCAGACTGGGTCACTCCAGGCCGACGGCCTTCCTCGATGTCATCGAGCTTCAGCCACCGCTGAAGACATGACTCCGAAATCCCGAAATCACGGGCGACTTGAGAGATCGGTGCATCGGACTGTCGGGCAACCGCGACCACATCGCGGCGGAACTCGCTCGGAAACGCTTTCGGCATGACAGACATCCTTCCAGCGAGGACAAATCCTCACAGGCTCGGAGGCAATCAAACTCGGGGCAGTCCCAAATTAGTTTTTGTTTACTTGATTAACTTGCTTAGGTCGTGCTACTCCCAATCGTCGTAGCCGGACTCTCAGGCGTAACTGCTTGAGTTGCTAAGGAATTGTCAGGACGGCTCCGCCTGACATGTCCGTTTAATTTCGGGATCCTTTCAGTTGGTTGGTTGGTTGGTTGGCGGCGGTTGCTGTTCATCCCGCCACCCGCACCGACCCCGCACGATCCGTCAATGCAACGGTGCCGCTCCGCTCTGAGTTCGAGACTGCCCGAGGTTCTGAACACGAGTTTCGCGGCGACTGTAGATGAAGCATCTTGGGCTAGAGCACAATCGGAGCAGAGTTAGATAGTCGCATGCAAGGTTGGCGGAGCCCAAGTGCCAGTTGTCTTCACATTTCGTTCAGGGCGCCCAACAGTCGATGCGGAATCTGCTCGATCACGTCTCGGGCCTGACCGTGGATCGTCGTAATCTGCAAGTCTTGGGCGTGGTGGTGGGCCTCGCTCATGGCTGGAACGATACGAGTCCGGGTGCTAGCAAGCATGCCCAAGTCCAGAATCGAGTCCCCAGCAGAGGCCTTCACCTTCAAGTTGTGCCGCTCGGATAGCCAGGCCAATGCGACTCCCTTGCTCGTTCGGGGAGACTGAAGAAACATCTTGCGGCCCTGGAGAGACACCAGCCAGCCGTGTTCGGCAGCGATCTGTATCAGCAAATGCGAGGCATCGGGCGCCTGCTTGGCCGAGGGCATCACACACAGCAAGCCGATCGCACCTTTGGGGACAGCGAGTCTTGACTCAGGTAGTTGAGGGGCTAAAACGGCTAGGAGCTCCTCTGCTGACCACCCATCGTCTCTGGCCGCTGTCTGGGCTGTATGAATCCAGTCGTCATCGACGGATCCGCGCGACATGACGACGCCTCCACCGGACAAGATCAAGTAATCTGGGCGCGGCCCGGGCCACTTCATGCGGATGAATTGCTCCCACGACCGCCCGGTGACCGGAACAAGCGCCCGGCGGGTGGACAACTCCTGCCAGGCGCGCCACCCGCGCGGGCCTGTAACCGCGAACCCGGTGGTCCAGCGATCGGTGACTATGTCATCCGCCAGTCCTGGATCCGGATTGTGACGACTGATGTGCAAGGTCCCATCAATGTCGCTGGCAACCACAACGTGTGAGCTCACGCGGCCTACCGGAACAGCGGTTCGATAATGCCCACACACGCGTAGGGGCCGGTGTCGACGATGCTGACCGGCACGCCGCTGGACTCGGCCAGCACGAGGATATGTTCCAGTCGCACAGAATTCACGTGCTCGGGATGGATAGCCACATGGTCTGGTACCCGGCGCTGCAGCACTCGGGTGGTCTCGCCGACGCCGGGTTTCATCAACTCTGCCCGAGATCCCAGGCGCTCAGCTAGTCCAGCAATGTCGGTCGCCCGGCTGGGGGAGTTGGGGGTGATCGATGGCGCAACGATGGACAGCAGGCGGTTCACAGCGTTGATCGAGTGTTGGCTGCGATCCCACGGTGCGAACTTGCGGTAGTACTTGGCGCCATGGAATCCCCGCACAGGTGCCGAAGCATGTGGGAGGACAGTGCGCGAGATCAATCCGCAACTGGTGGAGTTCAACATCGCAGTCGGAATCAGGAGATCCTCGCGAGTGCCGGTGATGGATGCGAAACCGCCGGGGTCCGCCAATACGGCAAGGTCGGCGGGCACCGATGCGTACCGATTCCGATGCTGCCCGAGATATTCACGCAGTGCTCGCAGGATAGAACCTTTGCCGGTCCATCCGTCAACAAACATAAGTGACGAGGCCTCTTCGTGGGCCGTTAGATAGTCCAGTGCGCGGGGATCCAAGCCGTGTCCCTTGACGATCGAAATGGCGTAGTGCGGGGCCGAGATACCGTGGCGTCGTCTGAGGGCCTCTCGAATCCAGATGCCTGCCGGGACTCCGGCTCTGACCAAGGACACCAGCACGACACCATTGGGCCGTGCATGTGCGATTTGGTCGGCGACGGACAGGACCGCTGCGGCGACATCGCTGGCGCAGTCGATCAATATCCGGTCAGCGAGAGCGAGGTAGTCGGGCTCAGGCAGATGCTCTTGAGGGAGGTCTTCGGCGTAGTGCCGAGTATTGCTCTGAATCAACGCCTCACGCTCACGAACCGGTCGCTCTAGGTCCAGATGGGAGTAGTCAGTGAGCAGCCATTGGACCTGCTCGGGGCTGAATGTTGAAAATTCCGGACCGGCGAGAGGAATGGCGGAGGGCGTAAGAGTCAACGCGCGCCAACCTGCGGCTCGGTCGAGACACGAAGTAGCCACGTGCGCGTGCCGAGTTGGTTTGCCGCCTGCATTAGACCGGTGGGATCGTACATCTCGCTCACGGACGCCGGGAGCACCACCACCACATCCTCATATTGCCCCTGATTTTGGGCGGTCGCGCTTTCGTATAGGTAGGCGGGAACGCGGGGATCATACAGGGATGGGAAGGTGAAGCCTCCGCTGAATGGGTAATCGGGACGGTCCAGAAGGGCGATAGGGGAGCGGGTGGTGGACTGGACGTCGGCGTTGAGCGCCTGCGCAATTGCGATCGAGGGATACATGAACTCCTCAGCACCGATAACCAGTATTCGCTTCCAGTCATGCTGGTCTCGCGCCTGTCGGGCAGCCCTAAGCAGCGGCGTGGCAAGGTCGGGGGTCCAAGATTCAACGCCATGTCGGGCGTCGAGGAGTGGTGAACTCGGCACGTCGAGGCTGGTCCACTGACCGTGCAGTTCACAGGAGTTGCGCGGGAAGGCAAATGCATCGCCGTGGTCCGTAACCCAGGTACGCGCACGCTGAGAGACATCCAAGCTGACCTCGGCGAGAGAGACGATCGGAATCGCACGTTTCGGATGGGTCGATGCGGAACCAACATCGCTCTCCTGGTCGCAGACCTGAACGTCGATCAGGCTGGCGGCCAGGTAGGTATTGTCGGGGTACCGGTTGCGCAGCGGCCCAATGAGATTGGCCAGTGTGGTGCCGTGGGAGATCTCATCGTCGATGACTATCACGGTCCTTGGGAACTGGAGCAGTCGCCCGGCGCCGCGCAGGATGTGGTGAGTAGCGGCATGGGAGTGGGGCTCCGTGAAGGTGAGCAGAAAATCCGGCCTGTCCGAAACGTCTCGGGTTGTGGTGAGCAGGTCGGCCCCCGGAAATTCTTCCGCCACGAGGGCCGCCAAACCGGTGGCGGTCTCGGCCATGCCGATCACCGTGATCGAGGAGTCGCTTGCAGCGGCCCCGGAGGGTAGCGCTGCCACGTCACGCCTGTTGATGAGGTCCACCTTGATCGCGTCGGCCAAGCTCCGTGCGCTGGCGATCACCCGGTGGGCGGGTACGGGCAGATGCTTGGCCAAGACCTTAGAGACGATCAACTGGGCCCTCAGGGGGTTGCGGCGCAGAGCCAATGTGCACAAATCGAAGAAGTCAAAGTCGTAGGAACTGCGTTGATACACGACGGAGATACCAACCTCGTGGCTCCACGTAGCGACAGGCGGAGAGGAGTTCACCGGGCGGTGACCTTTGATCCACGGGAGGCGTCCATATCGGCTCCCAGCACATCGACCCACGATACGTGCGGCGCCAGAACACCGAAGGCGCGCGCCCGGACAAGGACCTCACTTGCCCATACGCGGTGAGGCTTGGATTCGTTCATCTTGTTCCCTGATTTCGAGGCGTGCGCACCGTCACAGCTCAAGATCACCTCAGCGTCAGTGAACGCTTCGTGCTCAACCGTGTGAAGACTGTTGACGAGAGCGACATGACTGGGGTGGATGACCGTCTTGCCGCGCAAGCCATTCGCAAGATCCAATTGGATCTCCTCGGCTAACTTGTCCAGCCCCATAGCCACGAGTTCTTCGCGTAAGTGCTCGCGGCCGCGTTCGGCGAACAGAGTCTGGCGCAACTGGGGTCGGCCCCAACGAGCGCTCTGTGGGTAGTGTTCCCAAACCCCCGCGGTCATAACTGGGACGGCGTCCTTCGCGAGAATGAACTCAGCAATGATTGAGGCGATGACATCACGAACGACAGCCATGGAGTAGATAGTGAGGTCACGGCTACGGCGCAGGCCTCCGGCCCCCGCGATGTCCGTGGTCCCAATACGCAGGGCCAACGTCAGCCCTGGGTACTCATCAATCAGGCGATGAACATCGTGAATCCACGCGCCGCGACCGTGGGGATCGATGAGATGCGGTGACTCAAGGATCGGCATGGCGTAGAGCGGTCGGTCGCGATCAGCCCGGAAGGCGGAGATCAGGTCTAGCCAGACCTTGCCGTTGTTTGGGTCGAACTTGGGAATGGCGACCCCGGATAGCACCTGCCCCAAGTCCGCCTTCAGGAGAAACGCAGCATCTTCCAAAGACCTGACACGCAGAAACAATAACGGCGCATAGTGACGTTTCGTGTCAGCCCTGAGTTCGTGAAGCATCAGGACGGTGTTTCTCCGTGCTTGGTCCAACTCCGAGTCCGGAACGGCATCTTCCAAGCACACGACGATGCTTGATGTCCCACGAGCTGCTTGCTTGGTCACCGTCATCGCCAAGTCGGGCCGATTTGCCGGCACGTACAGGGTCGCCCCCAGCACCTGCGCTACTTCCATCCGCGGAGAGTCTGCTGTGACGTCTACCGGCAGGTGGGAGAACAGACATTCTCGTTGCGCGGGGGGTAGATGAGAGAAGTGCCGCATTAATCAGTTCCGAGGGTCGGGAAGTTGTCGGGTCCGCATGGATCCGAAGGCTCCTAGGAGACGTGGGGGGTGATGATCGGCATCAGCTGCTCAAATGTGCGCCCGGAGCCCAACTGCCCGATCGCGGTCATCTTCCAGCCCCCACCGTCCCGCGTGACCTTGGCCATCACCTGCGCGGTGTGTGACCCCTGAGTCGAGAGGGTGTAGTTGGCAATCTCGCTCCCCGTCGTCTCATCCACGAGGCGGCAACTGGCATTGCTGACGTCGTTGAACGTTTGCCCGAGAAAGGAGTTCACCGTAAAGACCAACGTCTTGACGTTGACCGGCACCCGGGTCAGGTCCACGATGATTGATTCATCGTCACCATCCCCGGCTCCCGTTCGATTGTCCCCGGTATGCAAGACCGAGCCGCATTTGCTTGCTAATTGGCCGAAGTAGATGACATCAGTCAATTGACCGGAGGTGTCGAACATGAGACAGGATGCGTCCAAATCGACGTCCTTTGCCTTGCTGCCTCCGAAGAGGCCTTTCTTTGTTATGGGATCCCAGCCCAGGCCCATGCGGACCTTGGTGAGTTGACCCCCGTCGCCCTTAGTGAGGTTTACACTCTGTCCCTTGGTGAGCTGGACGGCCATGGTTGAGTTCCCTTCGCAGTTGGGCAGTATAATGGTACTATATTACTTCGATCCGGCGACCCAGCTCATGCCCCAGCCGTACAAATCATCCAGCTGCTGGTGGCCGGCGGCATACCTAACCTCACGAGAGACGATCAATTCCCCGCCTCGGTTCTCAAGCATTGCAATGGCGCACATGCGACTACCGCCCGCGTGCTCGTCGAGCTTGACCTCGATGGGTGCTCCGCTGGCCGGGAAGAGCGTCACCACTCCCTGGGCGCGATCCCAGGACGCGGCTCCTTCGTAAATGAAGGCGAACACCAACACCCGGGTTAACTCGTCGGCGTGCGCGAGGTTGATGTAGAGGTTCTCTCCCCCGGAGTTCGCGCCTGTGCGGTCATCACCGTCAAGGTAGATGAATGGCGCATGATCGAAGCTGCCGAAAGTGTCTCCCAGAGCCTGCACGACTCCGACGCGGCCATCCTCCAGTTCGTACAAGCATCCCAAATCGAGGTCGATACCTGAACCACCTCCACCGAACCAGCCCTTCTTCACCGGTTGACCACCAGTGGCGTCCCAATTCAAATTGACGCGTAGCTTGCCGGTGGCTGATCCAGACTTGGTCAAGGAGACCGTGGGCGAGCCTTTGGTCAGATTGATCTTGGCGCCCGGGGCCGGCTCCGGGCTCGGCTTCGTGTAGTCGACCATGGGGATCTCCTTACTGGGACGCGAAATTGCTCGGAAGTGGATACGGGGGCAACCGCTGCTGTCGGTTACGACGGTTGAGCATCACCGACGAAATGAAGGCCAAGGCGATGAATCCGACGCCGATCAGGCCGGTGACAACTTCGGGAATCTCGTACTTGATCGAGAAGAACAACAAGACGGCCAGGGCACCAATGGCGTAGTGAGCGCCGTGTTCGAGAAAGACGTATTCCGCGAGAGTGCCCTTCCGCACCAGGAAGACCGTCATGGAGCGCACATACATCGCCCCGATGCCCAGACCAGCAGCGATCACAAATATTTGGTTTGAGATAGCGAAGGCGCCGATTACGCCATCAAAACTGAAGGACGCGTCCAGCAATTCGAGGTAGATGAACAAGAAGAAGGCGGCTCTGCCACCCAGGCGCACAAGATCGCGAGTGGAAGAACCGGGAGCGGTGGGCGAAGGGGTGTTGCCCGCGATGCCAACCATCTCGTCTTCCTCGAAACCAGCAGACTGCTCGAAGAAGCCCGCTAGGCCGTTGACAAGCAGGTAAAGGATCACGCCGGTCATTCCGGCGACCAATACTGTGCTTGACTCTTCGCCTGCTAGTCCCCACGACGCGAGCAGTAGCCCCGTCAATGCAATGATGACAGATATTGCCTCCACACCCCCGAGTCGGGCGAAGGGCTTCTCGATCCACGTGAGCCACGAGTGCTCCCTCTTTTCAAGCATGAAGTCGAGGAAGATCATGAATAAGAACATGCCGCCAAAAGCGGCGATCGCCGGATGGGCGGCGGTCAGTTCGGCGGCGTAGGCATCCGGGTTGTTGATGGCCAGATCGACCACCTCGACCGGGCTTAGCCCCGCGGTGACCGCGACAATGGCCAAGGGGAAGACAAGGCGCATTCCGAAGACGGCGATGAGGATGCCGACGGTCAGGAACAGCCGTTGCCACCAGTCGTTCATTCGTTCGAGGATGGTGGCATTAACGACCGCGTTGTCGAAGGAAAGTGAGATCTCCAAGACGGCGAGAATCGCAACGATGACGAAGACCTCGGGCCCGCCCCAGTAAAACGCCCACGTTAAGACGACGACCGTGACGCCTATAGACCAGCCGAAAGTGCGCATCGTGTTTCCTCCTGCCGTGCTGCCACGGCCGCTGATGGCCAGGCGCCGAAACGCCCGGTGGTCTAGACGTTTACACCGAAGTCCTTCGCGATTCCGGCGAGCCCAGAGTTGTATCCTTGGCCAACTGCCCTGAACTTCCACTCGGCACCGTTGCGGTACAGCTCGCCGAAGATCAACGCCGTTTCGGTGGAGAAATCCTCCCCGAGGTCGTAGCGGACCAGTTCCTTTCCATCCTTGTTGTCCACGACGCGGATGTAGGAGTTGCGGACCTGACCAAAGTTCTGACCGTTGGATTCGGCGCCGTAAATGGTGACCGGGAATGTGATGATTTCAACGTTGGCCGGCACGTTGGCCAGCGTCACAATGATTGTTTCGTCGTCCCCGTCTCCTTCACCTGTCAGGTTGTCTCCGGCGTGAGAGACCGAGCCGTCAGGGGACGTGGCGTTGTTGAAGAACACGAAGTGGGCGTCACTCGGCACTTTGCGGTTGGAATCGAGCAGCAGCGCTGACGCATCCAGATCGAAGGATTCACCACTGGTAGTCCGGGGATCCCAGCCCAATCCAACGCGAACCTCGTTAAGGCCCGGAGCCTCTTTGCTGAGGCTAACGTTTCCGCCTTTGGTCAGATTTACAGTCATTGCATCCCCCTCACATCGGGACGCTCGCGGCCCGGGTGTATTTGTGAACAGGATGTTAGTCCACATCAGCGTCGTTCCGCAGGCCAATGCGACATTTCCTCCGGCATCGGACATGGGCGATGTTTGCGCTCCAAGCCCGCATATCGGCATTACTGTGCTAATATGCGGAGTCTCGCGCACTTGGGTGCGGAGGAGGGGGAGTCATAATGCGGCGACTGCCGGTTTATCTGGTTCTCGATGTGTCTGGTTCAATGACCGGGGAACCGATTGAGGCCGTGCGGAATGGCGTGCAGCTCTTGGCCAGCAGTTTGCGCTCCGACCCGTATGCGCTGGAAACAGCCTTCCTGAGTGTCATTGTGTTTGACGAGACCGCGCGCCAATTGGTGCCGCTGACCGAGCTGGCAAGTTTTCAACCCCCGGACCTTCAGCCTGGTACGACCACATCTCTCGGCGAAGCCCTGAAGATGGTGAAGGCGTGCATAGAGAAAGAGGTGCAGACGTCCTCGGCGGAGGTAAAGGGAGACTGGAAGCCTCTGGTCTTCATCATGACCGATGGCCTGCCCACGGATGACTGGCAGAAGGGTCTCCAGGAATTCAAGCAGGCGAAGACCGGCATGGTTATTGCCTGTGCTGCCGGACCTCAGGCGGATACCTCAGTTCTCAAGCAGATCACCGAGACGGTGGTCAGTTTGGACACCGCTGACAAGAGCACCATCGGTGCGTTCTTCAAGTGGGTGTCAGCAAGTATCTCCACCTCCTCTAAGAAGGTGGACGTCACCAAGTCTGAGTCGAGCCAGTTGAGCGAGCTGCCCCCGCCGCCGCCGGAAATAACTCTCGTCTAGTGAGCTCGGGGGACGCCCGCATCGCCGGGCCCGAGGAAACAAGGAGTGGGGGAACGTGAGCACCAGGCGGCTGCCGGTCTTTCTGCTGTTGGATACGTCAGGCTCGATGAGCGGGGAGCCGATCACCGCTGTCAACACCGGTCTGGGCGTCCTGGTGGGTGCATTGCGCCAAGACCCCCATGCACTTGAGTCCGTCTACTTGTCAATTATCACTTTTGATGTCGAGGCGCGTGTCATCTTGCCTCTGACCTCCTTGGAGAATATTCAGACCCCAGAGGTTACTGCGCCCCAGTCCGGGCCGACACACATGGGCGAGGCCCTGGAACTGTTAGGCAAGCAGTTCGCCAAGGAAATCATTCGCACTAGTGGCGACGTCAAGGGAGACTGGGCTCCTTTCTTATTCATCATGACCGACGGTAAGCCGTCGGATCGAGCGCTGTTCGATGAACAGTGCAGCAAGATCCGGGCTCTCGGCTTTGCCAGCATCATCGGGTGCGTTGCGGGCCCCAGCGCCCGCGAGGAAGACCTGCGCCCAGTATGTGACCACATCATTAGTCTTGACACCATGGACAGCCAGAGTTTCACCAGCATGTTCAAGTGGGTGTCCTCAGCGATCTCGGGCGGCAATCGCTCCATGGGCGCCACTTCTCAAGTCGTTCTGCCGCCCCCGCCGCCTGAAATCCAGGTCGTGGCCTAACCCAACTGCCGTGGAGGTGCCCGGTGCAGCGACGACTGCCGATCTTCTTCCTCATTGACGTCTCAGAATCAATGGCGGGCGAGGAGCTCTACCAACTCGAAGAGGCTATGCGCACGGTCATCTCGACCTTGCGCAAGGACCCTTACGCTTTGGAGACAGCGTTCATCTCGGTGATTGCGTTCGCCGGCAAGGCCCGGACCATCCAGCCGCTAACAGAGTTGATCAGTTACCACCAGCCCGAACTCCCCATCGGAGGGGGAACCGGTCTGGGTGCGGCAATGAACCACCTCATGGATGAAATCGATCGCCAGATCGTGGTTTCGACAAGCGAGCGCAAGGGCGACTGGCGCCCCGTTGTGTTCTTGCTCACCGATGGTCGTCCGACCGACGTGACAACTAAGGGTGTGGATCGGTGGAACAAGGACTACCGCAACCGCGCCAACCTCGTAGCCGTCTCGTTCGGTGGTCAAGCGGACCATGCGGTCCTGAGTCGAATGACCGAGAACGTATTGGTCTTCATGGACACCGCTCCGGATGCATTCTCACGCTTCGCGCAGTGGGTGAGCCTGTCGATCCAAGCCCAGTCCCGAAGCGTGCGCGCGGGGGAAGAAACCGGGGTAAACCTGTCCAAACTGGACCAGGAGCTCATGGCTGTCGCGGAAACTGGTGGAAGCTCCACTTGGTCAACAGTTGATGAGCGCGTCGCCTGCCTGGTCGGAAAGTGCGAGAAGTCCAAGAACCCGTATCTGATGAAGTTCGTGCGCGACCCAGGGCGCCTCGCAGAGCTCGACCTGCCACACGGCTTTCGGCCGGAGTTTATCTTGTCCTCGATAATCCCGCTGCATCAGAGCTACTTTGAGCTCACGGCCGACGCCGACTCAGGAGCATCGGTCAACAGTTCCCAACTGGTCGGACAGGGCCCTTGTCCGCACTGCGGGTCTGAATTTGGCATGGCACTCTGCAACAACTGCCAGAACATTCACTGTGTGGGGGGCCCCGGGCAGTACATGTGCCCGTGGTGTGAGGAAGTCGGCGTCTACGACTTTGGTGATCCAAACGAGGGCGGTCAAGTCAACCGCGGCCGGGGCTAGCGCTCCGGAAATTCTCCGGGAACGGTAAGTACACACATGATTCGAGGGAGAAATCCATGACAGCATCAGAGCCCACAAGACCTGAGGCAGCGGACGGCGAGGGCGCGTCAGCGGTCGTCCCGCCCAACTCTGCAGCGGCCGCGGAGTCTGGAGGTACTTCGCCAGCGGGTGCAGCGTCCGCATCGACGTCCTTGTCCGCCGTAGCGTCGGCCGAGCCTGAGAGTGCGGGGGCTGACGGGGCGTTTTCTATCGGAGAGGTGCCTGCGCCCGGGGTCAACTGGGACGTTGATCCCATAGTCGTCCCATTGGACGTTGCGCCGCCGAATACATCCCTAAGCCCGGCCGAAGCCACCGCAGGGGCACCCTTGACTGATCCCACAGTGTCGGCGAGCCGCGATTCGCTCGCTGCGGACAACCACGTTGATGAAGCCGTCGCGATGGTCAACCCCCTTTCGAGCGAAGCGACGGCGCCCTCGGTTCCCGAATCATCCGCGCGAGGCCCCGGGCCGTTGGGTCAAAACTCATTCCGACTCCCAGGCCCTGGCAGTACCAATGAAAACTTGACATTGAAGAACGCCAAGGTCGGGATCGAGTGTGACTACATCATCAGCACTGACGGCCTGAAGGAACTCCGTATCACCCAGCCAGTGTCTGAAATGGGCCTGCATTTCGACCGCGCCACCTCCAGCCTCCGCGGAATCCCCCACCTGGCGGGAGACTTCGAATGGGTGATCACAGCACTGCGCGATCAGGCTCCGGTCAACATCACCGTGCGGCTGGCGGTCATTCCCGACCCCCGGACCTTGTGGAAGGATCTGCCCAGCGATCCGGGCGCGCCGTTCCGGAAGCTGGACCAGAACCAAGACAGCCTTAACGGCGAGGTGTACATCGTCGCAGCCAGCAAACGCGGCCGCTCCCATGCCCACGACGGTCTGTTCCGCGACGATGACTTTGCCTTCACCACCTTTGGCCCGGGAGGCTGGCACATCGTGACGGTGGCCGATGGCGCCGGTAGCGCCAAGTACTCCCGCGAAGGATCCAGGATCGCCGTCGACCACGTGGTGCGTAACCTCCCGGGCGCCATGACAACCAAGGTTAACCCAAGACTGGACGAGATGTTTGCCATGCACGCTGCGGACCCCCAAGGATGCAGCCACGCCATACGAACCGTGCTGTACGAGGCGCTTGTGTCTGTCGCATTCGCCGCAGCCAAGGACGTCGAGTCCTCCGCCCGGCAGGCGGGACACGAACCTGGAGATTACTCCACCACGCTCATCATGGCTGCCGTCGCCAAGACCGCGCGGGGATGGTTCATCGCTAGCTTTTCAATCGGTGATGGGGGAGCCGCCCTCTTGGACCTCCCAGCCGGCACTGTAACCGTGATGACAACCCCCGATGGCGGTGAGTTCGCGGGGCAGACTCGGTTCCTGCGGACGAGTGAATTCTCCGACTCATCCAAGTCCATTGAGCGAATCCACTTCGCGATCAGACCAAGTTTCACAGCCTTGGCCCTGATGACCGACGGCATATCCGACCCCATGTTCCCGACGGAAGTTACCTTTGCCGATTTTGGGCAGTGGAAGGAATTTTGGGAGTCCAATCTGACTCCAGCAGTGAACGTTTCACGAGACAACCCGCACGTCGGAGAAGAACTCCTGGCGTGGATGGACTTCTGGTCAGATGGGAACCATGACGACCGAACGCTCGCAGTCCTGCTGCCATAATGACCTTTATATTGGCAGCAGGACGGTGGGGTCTGATGCACGACTAGGTGACAACCTATCTGTGGTGCCGTGTGGTGCTGCTGGAAGGATGTTGCTATGCCTAAGGCCTATCCGAAAGAGTTCCGCGATGATGTCGTGGCGGTTGCCCAGCGCCGTGAAGCTGGGGTAACTATCAAGGAGATCGCCGATGATTTCAGGATCTCGGAGGCGTGTTTGCAGAACTGGTTGCGCAAAGCTGATGTTGAGTCTGGCCGAAGGGCTGGTGTTGGCGTTGCTGAGTCTTCTGAGAATCGTGAACTGCGCCGGCGTAATAGGCTCCTTGAGCAGGAGAACGAGGTTTTGCGCCGCGCAGCGGCGTATTTGTCCCAGGCGAACCTGCCGGGAAAAGGCTCTACCCGCTCGTGAGCGAGATAGCCGCTGAAGGAATTGCTGTCGCGGTGACGTGTCGGGTGGGTCAACCCCTCGTCACGATTCCTGAACAACCTCGCCGGCACTGACGACCCGCTCGCATCGGGTGCGTGTAGACCGCGTGACCTGACCCCCGCTGGTTGATCCAGTTGATATGAACCCCTTTTTTGGTCCGGGGTTATGTTAGTTGGAGCAGGGTGGTGTTGATGGTTTCGTACTCTGTTGGGGTGAACATATCTAGTGCGGAGTAGCGTCGGGTGGTGCTGTGAAAATTCTCAATGTAATCGGCCACCGCTACGCTGAGTTCGACGATCGTTGTCCATTTCTTGCGGTTGAGTAACTCGGTTTGCA
>Ga0247843_1003344_pt1 | contig 26612 bp, 28 predicted proteins | sample LaCruzMarch2017__FD_192420 | JGI IMG/M metagenome (GOLD analysis project Ga0247843, IMG submission 192420) | Freshwater microbial communities from meromictic Lake La Cruz, Castile-La Mancha, Spain - LaCruzMarch2017_8m | ecosystem: Environmental > Aquatic > Freshwater > Lake | place: Spain... | reverse complement strand
GTGGAAGGGATTAATAACGCCATCAAGACCTTGAAACGAGGAGCCTACGGGTTCCGAAACTTTGAGCAATTTCGAGAGCGCATACTCGTCAATTTCCTCCAACCACTATAATGCCTGATGAACCATATTGTTTTAAGTAAAAGAGCAAATTAAATAAGACTTTATACAACCTTAACTATCAGATACTTATTCACTAAATCACAATTCACCGCACGGGCGGCCCCGTAATTCGCTCATTTACTCACTCCGTCAACTTGGTAATCGGCGTCAGCACTACTTTCCGAAACTCCACTTCGGCACCCTCGGCTTGCAGCGCAATGTGACCTTTTTGGGCAGTACAGTGAAAGCCGTGATTGACCATGTCGCCGTTGACCCACACTTTGATGTGGTCATTCAGGCATTCTACTATCATCGTATTCCATTCTCCCAACGGTTTTTCGGAGTTATCAGTCAAGTTCTTTACTCGACGTTCTTTTCCGTCGACCGTACCCCAATTTTCTTTGGGGCCGCGCCTTGTTTCCATGTCAGGTACTTCAATATTTTCCACAATGCACCAGAAATCACCCGCGTTTTTGTGCATCATTTGAGATTCGATGGACTTGGGGAACATCCCATAAAGCGCCCGCGGCGTAGAAGCGTGAAGCAACAAACCGCAGTTACCGGGAGCACCTGCAAAACGATATTGTATTTCAATTCGGTAGTTTTCATAAACAGCATCCGTAATCAAATGCCCCTGGGGTTCTCCCAAACTGACAAACATCCCGTTTCTGATGATAAAGGGATTGCGAAGTTTGGGGTCTTTGTCCATCGCAGGTACGTCGATGTGCCAGCCAGTCAGGTCTTTCCCGTTGAAAAGGCTTTTTTTCTGCGCGTTTGCCTTAAAAAATAGGGTGCTGAAAAGAAGGGATAAAATGAAGGATTTTGTTATGAAATTCTTTGCTAAAATGAACGTGTGTTTTCTCATGCTTTTAGAAATGGTTTGCTTCAGATTTACGAATTGTTAAGTTTAAATTTGGTAAGCCCTTACTTTTCTTGCTTGCCCAAGAAAAGTAACAAAAGAAGGGCAGCCTGTCCAAAGCTTCCGCGCACAACCAAACGCACACCACGCTGGACAGGCATTCCTCACGCACAATGATTTGCGTGAAAGTTATTTTTAACTCCAAAATAAACCCTAAATCCAATCCCAACCCGAGCGGTATTCCCGTGAAAGCAACTCATTGGCTTCATTGTCGTGGCGGAATTTTTCTTTTTTGGCATTCCACTGCAATTCCCTTCCTAAACGATAAGAAATCAATCCCAAGTGCATCGGCATGGTCATGGCACGGGCGTATTCCAAATTGGATTCGGGTTGCGTGCGGGATTTAACGGCATTGACAAAGTTCTGCTGATGTCCGGGCGAACGCGCGATAGTTATCGGGACAGAATCTATGTCTTTCATCGTTACTCATCCAATGGTGATTTCTCGGGTGTTGTAATCACAAAGAAGCGTTCCTTTGTCTCCTTCAAAATACGCACCAATATCTTTACCAGCTGCCCCGGGCACATCGGGCGGCGCAGTCGTCCAATGAATTTTCAACCCTTCAAATTGGTAATCCACATTGATCCATTTGGGAGTATCTCCAATCCCTTCCGAAACTTCTCCCTTAGCGCTGACGCTTTGCAAGTTTTGCGGATTGAGCGCCCACCATACTACATCGGCAATATGGCACCAAAAGTCCTGAAACACCCCTCCCGAATAATCCAGAAAATAGCGATAATTAAAATGGCAACGCTCGGGTGTGTACTTGGAATAAGGCGCAGGACCTAACCAAAAATCCCAATTGAGCGTAGAAGGCGGTTCTTGATAGTTCGCCGGCCCCAGAATCGGTGGAGCGCCCGGTTTAAAAAGCCGAACAGTATGCACATTTCCAATCGCTCCCGATCGGATGATTTCTACCACGCGGTGGTAATTGTCGCCCGCGTGAATTTGGGTACCCAATTGAAAGATACGGTTATGACGTTTGAGTGATTTGAGCATTTTTTGCCCTTCCCGCACATTGAACGACAGCGGTTTTTCTCCGTACACATCTTTGCCCGCTTCAAAAGCCAAAATTGCCACTTGAGCGTGCCAATGGTCGGGCGTGGCGCAGGTAACGGCATCAATATCTTTGCGTTCCAATATTCGGCGAAAGTCGCTGTAGGTTTGAACCTGCGACTGCGGTTGAATACCGAGCAAGGTATTTTTAGCCGCTGCCAAATGGGTTTCGTCCAAATCGCAAAGGGCGGCGATTTCCACTTCGGGCAAGTTGGCAAACCATTTTAGGTGTTGCGTTCCCATCCCGCCCAGCCCAATATGTGCCACCCGAAGCCGGTCGCTGGGTGCTACTTTACGCTTAAAACCGGAAAGTAGGGTCAGGCCAAGCGCAGCCGAACCGGTTTGTTTTATGAATTGACGGCGATTGAGGGGGTGACTCATTTTGGATGAAGGGTTTAATGCTCACAAAAGCCGAAAGTATACCCGTTTTTACTATGGTTAAACCGCAAAATCAAACTTCTATTCGAACATGACACACCTCAGTTTTTTTGAAAAACACGAATAGTAGATTTGGGCAACTATCGAAAACGGATTATGAATACGACTCAACTTGTAAAATCATCCCAAATAGACGGTGTTCTGTTGCACCAGGTACGATTGGTCTCCTTGGATGAACACAAAGACTCCCGCGGTTCTTTTACCGAAATATTTCAAGACCACTGGGGAACGGTATTGAAGCCGGTACAGTGGAGTGCCGTTAAATCAGAAGCCAATGTGTTTCGAGGAATGCACTTCCATGTTCGCCACGACGAATATTTTTGCCTGATTCAAGGACATTGTTTGCTCGGTTTGCGAGATTTACGTCCCGATTCCCCTACCCAACACCAATCCGCTTTGTTTGAGCTTTTTGGCGAGGACCCGGCCGCCTTGGTTTTTCCCGTCGGAATGTTACACGGCTGGTATTTCTTTACGCCTTCCATTCACGTACAATCGGTATCAGAAGCTTATCCCGACTACGGAGCCGACGACAATTGGCGTTGCCGTTGGGACGACCCCGAACTTGAGTTGGACTGGGGAATCGAAAATCCAATTCTGAGCGATTTGGCCGCTAATGCGCCTTCATTGAAGAGTTTAATCGGAAGTCTGACAGTCAATGGCTATTTGAGTTGATTTTCATACATTAAGCATTTGTTAAAGACTTGTAATAGTGGACAAAAACAATGTTATTGCATTGATAATCAGTTTTTCATAAATCTTTAATACAATGCAAACAATTCTTGGATCAGGCGGAGCAATTGGGTCAGAATTAGCAAAAGCTTTATATCAGAACCATACAAAAGAAATTCGGCTCGTCAGTCGCAACCCCAAAAGAGTGAATCCAACCGACGAGCTTTATTCGGCTGATTTATCCAATCCTACCGAAATTGATGCGGCCATTGCCAGTTCGGAAGTGGTCTATATAACCATCGGATTTGAGTATAAATTGAAAGTTTGGCGTGAAAAATGGCCTGCTTTCATCCGTTCAGTTATTGAAAGTTGCACAAACCACAAGGCCAAATTGGTGTTTTTCGATAATGTGTATATGTATGCGAAGGAAGAGATTCCGCACATGACCGAAGAATCTAAAATGAGCCCTCCGAGCGAAAAAGGCAAAGTACGAAAGCAATTGGTCGACCTAATTTTGGAAGCGGTAAAAGCAAAAAAAATCAGCGCACTTATTGCCCGCTCCGCTGATTTCTACGGCCCGGGCATCGGAACAAGTATGTTACAGGAAACGGTGTTCAAAAATTTACAAAAAGATAAAGCCGCTCAATGGTTGGGAGGAGTGAACTTCAAACATTCATTCACCTTTACGCCCGATGCAGCACAGGCAACGGCCATGTTGGGGAATACCCCCAATGCCTATAATCAGGTGTGGCACCTACCTACCCATTCCGATACACTCACAGGAAAAGAATGGACGGAACTGTTTGCCCATCAGATGAATAAAAAAGCCAAAGTGAGTCCTATTCCCAAATTTATGTTGAAAATATTGGGCTGGTTTATACCCATTCTAGGTGAGTTTTATGAAATGACCTACCAATACGAGCAGCCCTATTTTTTCGACAGCAGCAAGTTTATGAAACGGTTTCCTGAGTTTAAAATAACAGGATATCAGGAAGGAGTACAGCAAATTGTAGCACAGGCGTACCAAAACACAGATGTAAAAGAATAGCAAATGTAATGAAAGATGGACTCAGTCCAAAGCTCGTATCAACGCCCAAATTTCACCCCAAAATTGACAAATCCCAACTTGCCCGATTGAGTGGTAAACGGAGCATCAGTGGAAGTGAAATTTCCTCTAAATTGTTGCGAAATCTCAGTAAAAGCAGGTGTATAATTGGCAAATAATGAAATACTGCGGTAGCCTACCTCTGCCAAAAAGCTGATGTTGTTGTTATCAAAATCCTTAGTAGAATAAGCTACTTCATTTGCCAACACAATAGGGCCTCTCGAAAAAGTTGTTCGACCACCTCCCAGAGCATTACTGCCTGAAGAATAAATACCCCACCCATTGGGTGCTCCACCACGGATAGGCTGTTTTATAGAACTTTTGTTGAATCGAACACCTAATCCGAATGAAAAAGATTCTCGTCCTTTTTTGTCCTTTAAAAAGAATTTGGGCATGATTTGGGCGTAATAACTCATGGCTCGAACATCCGTTTGTTCAAGAGTTGTACCCAAATCTTTGATATATTGCCATCGATTATTGTCGAAAGTTCGCCAACTTTCGCTTCCTAAAAATTCTCTGGATATTGGATTAATAAGCATAACGTTTGAATATTCAAAACGTAGCCCTAAAGCTTCTGCTCCTGCACCGTATCGAAGTTTAAACGCCATACGAGATTTATTCACCAAAGAAATATCATGCAGCAAACTTACACCTACTGCCGAGCGCGTCCGAAGCCATAACGATTGACGCATTGTGAAATCAGTAAGACCACTGTTGGGCATAATTACATTCGGGTCGGTCAATCGAAAATATTCATACTCTCCAATGGGCTTCCCCAAAAAACGATAACTTCCCAACCCTACGTGGGCATTCAAAAACGTGTTTTTCTTGTAATTCTGCCAGATTTGTTTCCACTTTGGAATAGGTGCATTTAGGGTGGTTTGGTAAGGCTCCGAACTCATTTGCAGACGGTTTGATTCCACTTTAGCCGAATCCTGTTTTTGGTTCAAATCCCGCAGTAATTTATTGAGATCAAGTCGTTCGATGTTTTTGAGGTCTTCTGGTGATTTGCCGTAAAAAATCACGCGGCTGTTTTTACCGGCATTTACGATAATGGAGTCAGGCTGTTCGACGGCAAAGGCAGTATAAACTGTTAAAAGGCAAATTGAAAAGATAGTTTTCATGGCTGTTTTAGTTATTGTTTAGCGTCGGGTATTACAAAACTTTGCCCTACAAACGACCAAATTCCATTGCCAGGTTTTCGGTCTAAGGCTTTAATATCAAATTTTCGTTCCGTTTTCAGGCGTCTTGCCTGTTGGCTGAATCGTTGTAAAAAAGTCGTTTTTAGTAGATGGTCGGCAGTAGGCGGAGCATCAGGCAAATCAATATCCACCACCAATACCCGTTTTTTGGGTTTATTTTCAACAACAGGCTGCATTTCAGACGCAGGAGCAGTAGGCGGAACCGAATCCTGTTTAGAAGTATTTTTTACATCGGCAAGGGAGATTGGCAGACTGAAAACGGCAAACGTATCTTTTGACATTGGTTCACTGTCGAGGACTTTTTCGCTCTTATGAAACTTAAAGTCGGTCACTTTTTTCTTTGTCTGAACAGGCACTATTTTATTGATTTCCCTTTGCTTTCCGACCACTGATAAACGGTTTTTATTGGGGTTTTCAACTTCAACAACTGCCAAAAACCAAACATAACCTCCCATTAATACTACTAAAGCCGCTGTTGCTGCCAAAGGGCCCCAAAGTTTTTTGTTTTTTTGATGTTGGCGTTGCTCTATTTTTTGCCATACGTTTTCTTTACTCCATTCGAGCGGTTCTTGCTTCAACGTCTCCTCATCGGCGAGGGAAGCGCGGATTTTATCGAACAATTTTTGATTTTGCATAGTCTTTGTCCAATTCAATAATCCGTTTTTGCAACAATCCTTTGGCCTTGCTCAATTGCGACTTAGAAGTTCCTTCGTTGATATTCAGCAATTTCGCAATTTCGGCGTGGGTAAAACCCTCTATTTCGTATAGGTTGAAAACCGTTCGATAGCCCACGGGCAATTGAGATACTAACTCAAGTATTTGTTCTGCCGTCAAAGACTCAATTATTTCGTCTTTGATGGTGAATGCCTCATACTCAGTATTCGAAAGCAGCTGAAAATTCGCGCGTTTTTTAAGGGCTTTCAGCGACTCATTAACAGTGATACGTTTGAGCCAGGCCTCAAAAAACAGCACATTTTCGAATTTTGCTTTAGGCAAGTTCTCAAAAATGGCGCAAAATGATTCCGCCACCACATCTTCCGCCTCCATACGTTCCCGTAAATACCTGAATGCCAACCGATACAACGTATTTCCATAGTACTCAAAGAGGTGTCTTTGCGCTTTGCTATCCCGTTTTTGAGCTTGCTGTATGGTGGCGAGTGTAATCAAGAACAAATGGTTTTTAGCTTATAATAAAAAATAAAGCGAAACGGTTGCCTGTGTCAGTGATAAAATCTTTTTGATGCCCTTAAACAGTTGGCTAATCAACCCATAAAAACCCCAATCCAGCACTTTTTTATTCGACGACTCCTTCCTAACTTGCGATTACAATCAAATAAACCCAACAGTTAAAACCGTATGTCACAGGAACTATCGCCCATTATTAAGCCTCAAGAGCTGATTTCAATACAGCAGGCACCTGAATTGGTCATTGTAGATGCTTCTGCCGGGCCGGGCGTCAAAGAAAAATATGCCGCAAAACATTTGGCAGGTGCTCTGCGAATAGATATGGAAAGTCAATTGGCAAACGTAGGGCCCGATGCTGTCAAAGGCGGGAGGCATCCTCTACCGAATCTTACTCAATTTGCTCAGGATTTAACCCAACTCGGCATCGGGCCCGATAGCCACGTAGTTATTTACGATGACAAGAATGGAGCAAACGCAGCGGCCCGTTTTTGGTGGATGTTGAAATCCATTGGACATCACCAAGTTCAAGTGCTGGATGGCGGAGTTGACGCTGCCATTGCAGCCGGTTTTCCCGTAAGCTCGGAGCCAGAAACGGCTTCGGCACCTGCAAAAACCTACGATTCTTTTCAATGGGTACTCCCTCTTTCGGATATCGAGGAAGTTAAAAAAGTAGCGGCAGATGGCGATTATATGGTCATTGATGTGCGTGACAAAGACCGATATGATGGTAAAGTAGAACCGATTGATTTGATTGCCGGCCATATTCCGGGAGCTGCCAACATTCCTTTTACCAGCAATTTAGATTCCAACGGTTTTTATAAATCGCCCTCCGAACTCAAAGAAAAATACACTGAAGCCCTCAATGGCCGAGAACCTGAAAAAGTAATTGTGCATTGCGGCTCAGGAGTCACGGCCTGTCATACGTTGTTGGCAATGGCGTATGCCGAAATGGACATTCCTAAACTGTACGTAGGCTCTTGGAGCGAATGGTCCAGAAATGATTTACCTATGGTGACTTTACCAAAGGAATAACCCCTTTTTGAACTGCACGAATAATTTTCCTTTCAAATTTCAGTAACTCTCTGACAGATTTTCGTTTTATAAAAAAACTGAAATTTAAAATGTCTTATCTCAACATAGACTCCATCAAAGACCGTACGTTCGACGCCATTGTGGTGGGGTCAGGGATTAGCGGCGGCTGGGCGGCCAAAGAACTCTGCGACAAAGGACTCAAAACTCTCGTTTTGGAGCGTGGACGTGATGTAAAACACGTCACCGACTACCCCACTACGCTCATGAATCCCTGGGAGTTTCCGCATCTGGGACAAGTATCGAAAGAAATAAAAGATGCCAATCCAATTGCAAGCCGTTGTTATGCCTTCAAGGAAGATTCCGCGCATTTTTTCGTAAAGGATAACGAGCACCCTTATGTACAGGAAAAACCGTTTGACTGGATTCGCGGCTATCACGTAGGCGGAAAATCGCTGATGTGGGCACGAGGCACGCAGCGTTGGTCGAAATACGATTTTGAAGGCCCGGCACGTGACGGTTTTGCCGTAGAATGGCCCATTCGCTACGACGAATTGGCTCCGTGGTATAGTCACGTTGAGACCTTTGCGGGAATTTCAGGAAATAAAGACGGGTTGGCCCAATTGCCCGACGGTGAGTTTCTGCCGCCGTTTGAACAATCGTGCATCGAAAAATATTTCAGCCAACAAATGGCGCAGCACTACAAGGGCACTCGCCCGGTGATTGTGAGCCGCTGTGCACATTTGACCAAACCTAAACCCATTCATTATCAGCAAGGAAGAGCTCAATGCCAACAGCGCGACCTGTGCGTGCGCGGTTGTCCGTATGGTGGCTATTTCAGCAGCAATGCTTCTACTTTGCCGTGGGCTGCACGAACCGGCAACATGACCCTGCGTCCTGATTCGGTGGTGCATTCAGTGATTTATGATGAGAAATTGGGCAAGGCTACGGGCGTACGGGTCATTGATGCCAATACCAAACAAGCCGTGGAATACTACACCAAAATTATCTTCCTAAACGCATCGGCGTTGAATACCAATTTGATTTTATTGAATTCCAAGTCCAATCGCTTCCCGAACGGACTGAGCAACGACAATGGTCTTTTGGGGAAATACGTTGCCTTTCACAACTTCCGTACGACGATTTCCGGAGAATACGAAGGACTTTTGGATACCTTTACGGAAGGCAAACGCCCGGGCAGCAGCTACATCCCGCGTTTTAGAAATGTGTTTCAGCAGGACAAAGTAGATTTTTTACGAGGCTATGCCGCTGGGTTTTCGGGAGAGCGAGCCATGAGTCCCGATATGACAGGAATGGGCGAAGAGTTAAAAAATAATTTGGCAACGACTAAATACGGCAACTGGCGCGTAGGTTCGTGGATGATGGGCGAAACCATTCCTAAGGAAAGCAATTACGTGACGCTTGACAGCAACTTGACCGATGCATGGGGCATTCCGTTGTTGAAAGTGTCGGTGGCGTATGACGAAAACGACAACAAAATGGTCAATGATTTTCACGAGCAAATGACTGAAATGTTGACCAAAGCAGGTTTTACCAACGTCAAAACCAACGATGTTGCCAATAAAGCACCCGGCCTTGACATTCACGAAATGGGCGGTGTTCGCATGGGAAAAGACCCTAAAACATCGCAACTAAACAAGTGGAATCAACTCCATCACTGCAAAAATGTCTTTGTCACCGACGGTGCCTGCATGACCTCCACTTCGACTCAAAACCCGTCATTGACATTCATGGCGATAACGGCGCGAGCAACGGATTATGCCGTGAAACAATTGAAAGCAAAGAGTTTGTAAGCGTATAACAGACCTATAAGGTTTCAAAAACCTTATAGGTCTTGCCTACCACAACTGATAGACCTTACAGGTTTACTTTACTCGTCGGTCGGACTAAGCCGCAGTACTGCATCTCCGTTCAAAACTTACTGACGATTAAAAGACGCTGCCAGCGAGGTTTTAAAATAAAAAGAAAACTCAAACAAAAATGTACCCGTCGGATTTATCGCCCAAAGCTTTAAAAATCGTTACGATGTACGATGAAATGCGACGGCCCGGAGCAAAGCCTCGCTTGTGTTATCAAGCATTGCCCGACTCCGACCGACTTTCTTACGAATTATTGAACTGGGATAACTACTTAATCATGAATGACTTGTTTGGTAGTGACCCAAGCCCGCTCATTACCTCTGATCTTCGTGAAAAATTACGGTTAGACCTCTATGCCGCTTTTCAATTGGCATCAGGCCGTTACAGCGGGAAGCACGGGTCTTGCGATTGGTTTTTGAGATTGAAAGACGGTACGTACATCGGAGTTCTGCATTTATATGATGTCAGTTTTGAACTCATGGATAGAAAACGATTTCCGTGTAGTTGCGGGTACGCCATTGCCGCGCCTTTTCGCCGCCAAGGTTATGCCATGGAAGCCTTACAACATCTCCTTTTTTATCTTCCAGCACATTTTAAACTCTACGAAGTTCAGGCTGAACCCCTGCGCACGAACGAAGCCTCCATTGGCCTGCTCACGAAAGCGGGTTTCACCCAGAAAAAATACTTTAAGAACGAGTAGGGTGATGCCGTTTTGATGTATAAAAAATTGGTGGATCCCCTACCCCCGTTGACTTGGCAAGAGATTGATCCCTGAATTAATGTAAACGAGTCATCTATAATCTCACAGCCCTTCTCTTGCTTGGGTTTGTGGCGATATACCTTTAAGGTTCAACATCCCCGATTAAACATCCCCATTTGAAAGCCGTTGAGGCAGGCTACTCGTCATCTTCGGTTTCTGCTTCGATTACTTCTATTTCCTCGTCTATGACTGTTTCGGAGATTTCTATACCATAAAGTTGATTGACCAAACGGTCTATTTCGGCTTCGTAGGGTTTGAGGAGTGCGTTGGCATCATGCCGCTCTAAATGCCCCGCGAAATATTGTTTTTTGATGCTTAAACACGCCTCAAAAACACGCAACAAAGCAGACCGTTCCTCCTCCGTTGGGAGTTTAATGGGTAACTTACGAATATCGTTGATTTGGATGGCTACCGTTCCATTGAAAAACTCTCTTAATACTTTAAAAAACAGGTAGGAGTTGATACTAACCACAAAATACTCATCTCCAATCCCAATCTCATCGTACAATGACATTGATTTGACATCATTGACCGATTTACCTTTCAAGCGACACTTAATATATTGACTGTTAGGGTTTAAAACATCATTCCAACAAAAACCATTGCGAAAAAAGAAATTGTAGCCTTGCCAACGTGCTTTTGGGTCTGTGCTTAGGATTTTGACACTTTTTACGCTCCAATCAATAAGGTAGGGCAGATACCAGCGGTTTCCTTCTTTGTCGCCTTTGTCGTAAGGCACGTAGGTGGCAATGCCTTCGATGCCGTCGGTTTTTTGGGTGTCGGTAAGTTGGGTGAGGTCAAAGACCAATTCGGGGGGAAAGATTCGGTACAAAAATCCTTTTCCAAAAAGCCGCAAGTCGTAGCGGCCTTTGAGGTCATCGAAAATGTGCCATACTTCGGTTTCGGGCAGTGTTTCGAGTGCATCAGCTACTTGTTGGGCAGAATGGCAATCTTCTAAGAGCGTCCATCTTTGGCGTATTTCGGGATATTTGAGCATAGCTTCGTAGAGTTTTTCAGCTCTGGTGGTACGGCAGCGTGCTGCAAAACGTGAGTCTGCTTGGTAGCCTACAAAACTACTATTGTCTCCTGTTTGTAGCCCAACTCCTCCATCCGTTAATAAGCCATTAAGCGCCCAGTCTCCTGCTTTAAGTTTTTTGGTAGTAAGTTCAATTGCTTTACGATTAAGTTCAATTTTAGCAGATGTTTCAATTTTTTCCCACCAAGTATCATAAACAGGGCGGGCAGGTTTGACTATTTTCTCTAATATCTGGCAGTTGTAAGGAGTCGGCGAAAAAATAGCGAAGTTGATGGCGTTTCGATAAGTAGCCAAGGGTAACTGATATTTCAATAGCGTAGAACAAGCATCTTTAAAAACAGTATCCCCATCACAACGGTGAGAAATGACCCAATCGGGGGCTTGATGCCCCAGCGCCGAGAAGGTGCGTTCGAGTACTCTTTCCCAGCCGGTTATGTTTTCTTTTGAGGCTTTGATCAGTTGCCATTCCTCGTCTGATACACCAAAGGTTTGGGCATTGGGGCGGCGTAAAGCTATGTAAGTTAAGGGTGCATTTTGAGGAGCTGTTTCCTTTTTCAACGTATAAATAGCCGTATCTACCAGCGCGGCAAATGCCTTGGGTGTGTTAATAATTTCAACTGCGTGGCAAAGGGGACGTACTTCGGTATGTTGGGCAAACAGCCCTTCTCCGGTGGTCGTTTGTTGAGGAACGCCCAAAAACTGCACCCGCATATTTTTCTTAGTTTGCAGCGTTAGAAAAGTGTCGGATGTGATATAACTCAACAGTCCTTTGGGTTTAAGTAACTCTAATCCTCTAATAGTAAGTGGTTGTAGAGGTTGTCGCAATAGCCATACTCTTCTTCCATTTTTTGGCTTTGTCCCATTTTACTAATCAGTTTGTTATTGACGTAGGGCGGATTTCCAATGACAATATCAAATCCGGGTTGGGCTTGTGCTTTATTGAAAATACCGGGGAATACGATGGTTTCGATAAAATAGTCCTTAATATTCTGTCGAAAAATAGCGAGTTCGGCGAGTTCATTGGCCAAGGCCGCTTCTTGTTTCCTAAGTTTTGTTATTTCTTTTTCCGTACTTTGCCCGCTTGATATCAGTTGGTTGATGGCATTGCGCAGCGCATTCAATTTTTTGGTTACTTCTTCTGATTTTGCATCAACGAGGCGTTCGAGCAATTCGATAATTCGTTGTTTGATTTGCTCCTTGCTTCCCGAACGGTCTGATTTTGCAATAAAATATTGGTTTTCAAGATTGACAAGTTCCTTCAGCAATTCTTAATTGTCTATTTCCTCAATGAGTTTGTTGAGGTTTTGATTTTTGTAAAACCGGTACAATGAATTTTTCTTGTAGAACTTAAATTCGAGATTGGGTAAGGGCTTGAGATTATAGTTAGGCAAGCTAAAATCTACTTTTTGTTCTACAATCAACGATAGCCAGCACCTTAACTTGGTGATTTCGATGGCATATTCGAGCAAGTCTATTCCAAACAGGCAATTACGAAGGATTCCTAATTTTTTGACGTAATTTATCTGCCCATCGGCAAACATTTCGGCAATATGGTTGCGAAAATCCTCATCTCTTGATTTCATCATTTCGGCTGTCCAAATTTTGCCATGAGGGTCAACAGTATTGAGCACTAGCATCATCTCTTCGAGCATACCCATCGGAAAAGCCCCTGAGCCACAGGCGGGGTCAAGTACGGTAGTTTCCAGAATTTTATGAATAATCTCTTTGGCTTTTTTGGGAGAAATGTCCGTATCTAAATGTTTGAGCAATGTACTTCTACACATATAAGCCACAACTGGACGAGGTGTGTAAAAAGCCCCTGCGTTTTTACGGGCGGCCTCTTTGGTATCATCGCTTTGTTCGGCTAACAAGTTTTCAAAAATACGTCCTAACATTTCGGGATCAACAGCAATTTCTTCTTCAACGGGCGTATTTTCAGCAATTGTGAACTTGTACCGTCCCAAAAGAGCAATAAGCCCCTGTTTAGGGTCTAAAAACAAAGAATCGGGCACAACGAATGCGTTATTCACGTCATTTTCGCTGCACCAATCATTAGGATGAATATCAAATAAACCACCATTTAGATAAGGAGAAAAGAAAATCCATTCTTTAAGGGTTTCTACATCTGTGAAGTAATCAGCATAAATATCAAATAGAGTACTGTTTCGATCTTTCTGTTCGCAATTGAGAACATTAAAAAACAGGTTTTGTAAAATGAATTTGTAATAGGCAGAACCTGTTGATTTAGGGTTTATAAACTCATTTGGGAGACCGTTTTCCCAGTTAAGGGTTAAAAGTTCTTTCTTCACCACTCCCAGTTCTTTCAAAAACCAGATAAAAATAAAACGGGCAATGAGCCTTACGCTAAAGTCTTTGTGTTTTTCTGAGCCGTTATTTTCCGAGGGTATTTTAATAGTTTGGACTGCTTCTTCAAACCATTTTATAATTTCCTGATAAAATGATTTATTGAGTACACTAATGGAAAAAACACTTTGCCAGTAGTAGTACATTTGTGCGAAATTAGTAACTGCATACCGTCCTGTCGAAGAAATACGGAGGCTATCCAAAATCCGCAAATGCCCCGCGTGGGGCTGTACAATGTCAATGTCTTTGAGGAGCGATACTTTGCCGATTTTTTCGCCTTCGCGCCAGTTTTGCAAGTAAGAAAGGCGCTCGGCGTTGGCAATGGAGATAAAATGCCCGTACCGAAATACCACCACCACGGGCAAATGCGGAAAGGCGCGATTGAAAGCGCGGGTGATGTCGGCCAATAGCCCCCTGTTTTCCCCAAAGGGAGATTTTAGCATAACCCCAAAGATGAGAATGCCGTCGTAGTCGGCAGTTAAGTTTGGCAGGTGAGTTTGGGTAGGGTTTTCAAAGGCCGCATCGTCCACTACGCCCAGCGCGTACACCTCTTGGATGAGCGCCTGAGCGGGATGTGCAGGGCGGTAATGCTCTCCCAAAATATCAGCGGCATCGGCGGGCAATTCCGAAATATAATTGACTGGAATACGGAGCGACACAAAGAGTTGGCACAGTGCTATTAGAAACGGCTCGTTGGCAAAAGTTTGAAGGTCAAGCATTTATTGTTTTTGTAATTCGTGTTGGATAAAGTCTATAAGATTTGTGATTTTTGGGTCACTGACCCAAAAATTAATAGCACAGATTTGGGGGGCAGTGTCCCCCAAATTAAGGCGCGTTTACCACAAACCAAACTATCAAGTCAAAGTCATCTTTTTGATACTTCTCCTCTACTCCTCCTTCGGTTTTGAGTTGGTGGATTGCGGCTTTATTGCCGCTTTTGAGTTGATCAAAAAGATTAAATTGCGCCTTACCCATTCGTTGTGTGGTAGTGCCGTCTTCATTAACTTCTTCGGAGATGGTTTGAAGTTTGAGCCACTGCGTCAGGGCATTAGAGAGTTGTTGGATAGCTTCGGGTTTTCCGAGGTCTATGTCGCGCAGACCTTCGTTGTCGCGGGCTTCGTTTTTATGTTTAGCCAAACTTTCCAATACTTCTTTTTGATTGAGCAATACCGATTCTCCACGGTAATTGATGTAAAGTAGTTCATGGTTTTTGTAGGTATACTTATCTACTTTCGGAGGGCGTGCAGGATAGCCCAACAGCGCAATTAGGCCCTTTTGGGGGCATATTGCAGATTGAGCCACAAAGCCTGTATAGATAGCATTGGGCAAGCCTTCGTAGTATTTTTGGCGAGCACGCAACTCTTCCAGTAGCTCTTGGCGATAAACTTCGAGCGAAAAATCGTCAAAACCCAACGAGCGTTCGGAATCAATTTCGTCCCAAGAACTCTGCATTTATTCAAGCATACGGTCTTTTTGTCGTTGTTCAAGTTCTTCATCGGCCGCCATTTCACGAAAAGTATCCGAAAACTCAAGGTGTACCTCCGCCCCTGCCAACTGCATCGCAGCCATGCGTTGCTCAATACGCCCTTGTAGATTCAAATAGGAGTTGATATTGTCGGAAGGCCAGAAGTTCACACCAAATACTACCTCATTGGGCGAGCCAAGGCGATCTATACGCCCCATACGCTGAATGACCCGTACGGGATTCCAGTGAATGTCATAATTGATTACTAAATCGCAATCTTGTAGATTTTGTCCTTCGCTAAGGGCATCAGTGGCTATCAAAATATCAATCGGGGCTTGAAGTTTAGCGTGGGTTTTTGCCTCATTTTTTTCAACCCACTGCTTCCATTCGGCAAAAGCGGTTAAAGGTTTTGTGTCTTTAGCGGGTTCAAATTTCCACTGTTTGTCTTTGAAGAGTTTGGTAAAAGGCGCAAATCGTTCAAGAATCGGCTCAAAGTCTCGAAACTCAGTAGAGTCGTTTCCGATACGGGTAGCGCGGCTATCTGTCCAAAGCCTCGTTTGGTGAGTTGGTCGAGCAAGTAAAAAGCGGTATCTTTATATACGGTGAATATCAGCACTTTGGGGTTTTTGAAATTGGCCCCGCGTTTACGTTTTTCGTTGATACACTCAATGAGTTTTTCGAGTTTTAGGTCTTCGCTGTGGTGGTGGGTTTCGAGTGTTACTTTTTCTTTAAACCGAGTCAGATTTGATTGTAACAATTGCAGCGCGTCAAGATCTTTTTTGAGGTCTTTTTTGTAGAGCGTTAAATTACCTGCTCGGTCAATATCTGAGAGTTTGATGGGTCGTTTTTTACCCAAAGTAATTTCTTCGGCAGCGGGTTGGCTATCGTCGTCGTCAAAGAGCGATAATTGTCTCTCTCGCTCGTCGGCAAGTTCATCTTTTTTAGTTTGTCCGTAGCGTTTTATTTTGTCTAAGGCATTTTGGTGGTGAGCTAAAATCCGCTCAATGGTGATTTGAAAAGAAGACCAAGAAGATTCTAAGCGTTTCACCATCAAAATGTACATCATTTTAACCAAAAAACGGTCGCGTTGGAGTTCATCTTCGAGGATTGGAATATTCGATTTCAAACCCTTTTTCTTGGCTTCGTTACGTTTTTTTCGTTCCTCTTTGCTTTCGGTATAAAACGCAGGCTGATAGCCCGATAGCATAGGTGGAAAGTGGTCAAACAACTCTTCAAAACTATCGAAGTTGCCAATTTCTTTTGGGGTTACAAATATGTTTTGCGGCTTGGCCTTCAGTGGAAATGTGAGTCCGTCCTGATGTCCCATAATCATCTTGCGGGTACGTGCTACGGTCAGGGCATCCGTTAATCGGAAAAAATTGGGAGGTAGTTTTTTAATAAAATCGCTGATGTGCGCTGCCGGTATTTTTGACCATTCATTGAATGATTTTTGAGCAGTTCGGAATGTATAATCAATGTTTTTGATGTCGAGCGATTCACTAAAACCGGCGGCATTGCCTTTCACAATGAGTTTGAACTGATTCCGAATGTCGTTGAGTGAATTGTTGATAGGAGTAGCCGATAGCAAAAGTACTTTGGCATCTTCGTTTTTGGCCAAAACTTCGTTCACTAAAAACTGATAACGACTTGATTTGTCATTGCGCAGGTTGTGACTTTCGTCAATAACAAACAATTTGGGTTTTTCATCGGTAAATCGCTTATCAGCACGGTCTGTATAGCGGTCGAGCAAATCGCCAGACAAATCGGTATGGAATCGTAAGGAGTAATCAAGTAAGTCTTTTTCAAAGCAAGAGTTATGTTTTTTTTGGTAGTTGCGCCAGTTGTTTTGGAGCTTTTTAGGGCATAGTAAAATCACTTCTCGCCCCTTCATTTGATAAAACTTCATGACGGCTAAGGCGCTCCAAGTTTTCCCCAAACCAACGGCATCGGCCAAAATAGCCCCGTTGTATTTTTGGAGCATTTTAATGAGACTGATAACTCCTTTGCGCTGATATTCATAGAGTGAGTTATAAATCACGGTGTTTTCGAGTCGGCCTAAATCACGATTCAGTTCAGGATTATTGGCTTCGAGTAGCATATCGCTGCCAAACAACTCAAACAGGATTTTATAGTAAAGTTCTTTAGGTGCGTATTCGACGAAAATTTTCTGAATTTCACTGATTAAATATTCTTTAAAACGCAACTGAGTTGTTTTTCCATTATCTAATTTGACGGTTTTATAAGTGTGGGCTTGCGGTCGGTTCCACAGTGTTTCAAACCATTCCGTAATTTCTCTAAATTGAGCGTCTGCGCCAAAATTTGCCGTATTGAGTTCGATGTTATTGGTTTTTTTTAGGCCAATTCCCGCCTCGGTTAAATTAGAACTTCCTGTAATGTAATAATCGTTTTTGGGGTCAACACCGGAGGAAGGTGTTTTGAAAATATAGGCTTTGGCATGGCAAAAGTTGGGCTCCAGGGTTTTAGCCTCCACTTTTTCCAATTCCAAAAAAGCAACTGCTTCTCGTGCCAGTTGCCCCAATTTAAGTGCGGCCTCAATGCTGATATTTTCGTTGAGCAAATCTAATGAGCGTTCGCGATTTGCGTCAAAATTAACAATATCACCTAATACAAAACGATAAGAATTAACTTTGTCTTGGGTATATCGTGCTAAAAAAGCCAATGCTCCAATCGTAAAATAGCCTGTCACAATAGACATTTTCCCTTTGGCTGTATAGTCTGTAATCCACTCATGGACTTTCTTATTTTGATTTTCGTTGTCTAAGAGCATACAATGGGACTGTGATGAACAAAAACATTTTTTCAAATATAGGCAATCTTGAAACCAACCCCGTTCCAATATTTTAGTTAAATTAGCAGTAATTCAAAATCAAGTTTCCTTTTTAAAAGAAAGCCGTTACGCCATTAGTTTATGTCATACTTCAACATAGATTCCATCAAAGAGCGCACATTCGATGCCATTGTGATTGGCACAGGTATCAGCGGCGGTTGGGCCGTCAAAGAACTGACCGGTAAGGGCATACGGACGCTCGTATTGGAACGCGGACGCGATGTAAAACACATAACTGATTATCCCACGGCGATGAAAAATCCGTGGGAGTTTCCTCATTTAGGAGAGGTCCCGTTGGAATTAAAACAAAAAAGTCCTGCTTCGAGTGGGCATTATATTTTTAAAGAGCCGACGCTTCACTTTGTGGTCAAAGATTACGAACATCCCTTTGTGCAGGAAAAACCCTTTTCCTGGATGCGTGGCTATCAGGTAGGCGGACGCTCGCTGCTGTGGGCGCGTCAAACGCAGCGTTGGTCTGACTTTGATTTTGAAGGCCCGGCCCGCGACGGTTTTGCGGTCGATTGGCCCATTCGCTACGCAGATATTGCGCCTTGGTACAGTTACGTGGAGAAATTTGCGGGGATTTCGGGCAACAAAGACGGTCTGCCTAATCTGCCCGACGGAGAATTTTTACCCCCGCACGAAATGAGTTGTGTTGAAAAACACTTCAGCCAGCAAGTAGCTAAAAACTACAAAGACCGAAACATCATCATCGGGCGCTCGGCCAACCTCACCGAACCGAAGCCGATTCACTACCAACAGGGACGCGCCAAGTGCCAAAATCGGACGCTTTGTGAGCGCGGATGTCCGTACGGGGGCTATTTCAGCACGAATGCGTCCACCTTGCCATGGGCTGACAAAACGGGCAAAATGACCCTGAAACCGCATTCGGTCGTGCATTCAATTATTTACAATGAACAAAAAAAGAAGGCAACGGGCGTGCGTGTCGTAGATGCCAACACGAAGGAAATGACGGAATACTACGCCAAAATCATTTTCTTAAACGCCTCGGCGCTCAATTCCAATTTGATTTTGCTTAATTCTACCTCCAATCGTTTTCCTACCGGTTTTGGAAACGACAGCGGCGTGTTGGGAAAATACATTGGCTTTCACAATTACCGCGGGCGGGTCTCCGCCGAGTACGATGGATTTCACGATACCACCACCGAAGGCAAGCGTCCTAATGGCAGTTACGTACCGCGTTTTCGGAACGTTTATAAACAGGAAACTGACTTTTTGCGAGGTTATGCCGCTTCGATGGGGTCGTCAAAAATGGGCAATCCGACCGACGGATTGTTTGGGGAAGATCTCAAAGACCAACTGGCCAAACCTTCCGAAGAAGGCTGGAATATCAGTGCCAATATGATGGGGGAAGTCGTCACTAAAGAAAGCAATTTCGTGCGCCTTGACCCGAACCTGAAAGACGATTGGGGAATTCCGCAACTGCGGATGTCGGTCGATTTTGATGACAATGACCTAAAAATGGTGAAGGATTTTTACGAGCAGTTTTCGGAAATGTTCACCAAAGCCAGTTTTATCCATATCAAAACTGCTGATACCAAACGCGTACCCGGCAACGAAAACCACGAAATGGGCGGCATCCGGATGGGAAAAGACCCAAAAACGTCGATGCTCAATAAATGGAATCAAATGCACGCCTGTAAAAATGTATTCGTCACCGACGGCGGCTGTATGACCTCCACTTCCACCCAAAATCCATCGCTGACCTACATGGCTCTCACAGCGAGGGCGGTAGACTATGCCGTGAAGGAAATGCGGAAGGGGAATATATAAATGCGTTTGCAACGCGCTTTCCCGGCGTTCGCGTTGCAAACGCAAACGAGCGAAAAAAAACTCAATATCCATGGCTGGTATCGAGTTAGAAATCACACCTAAGACATCAGTTCAAAATATATATGTTAGTAAACGGAATACATATCAATGGTGAAGAAGTGGAATATGCTGTCGGTGACAGAAGGTATACTATTTTGGTATTACTTGACGGCACACAGTTTAGATCATCACGAAATTTGGAAAAAATCTGCGAACGATTGGGCTTATTGCGTACTCACAAATCAAGTGCCGTTAATCCCACCTATATTTCTGGGTTTTCGGAGGATGGGGTTCAAATGCAATCCGGATTTACAGCACAAATTTCGCGAAGACGAAAAATCGAAATCTTAGGGCCTCCCAAAAAATCACCGAAAAGAAAAGCTGTCCAACAGGTTTCGCTTTCACAGACTTGAGCCTTTTACCGCTTTTTATTATAAAAAAATACCCTGCATCATTGACGTAGGGCATTTTAAACATTACAATAATCTAAACATTATAGATAATCGTATTTAACTTGGCTATTAGAAATTCCTTCTTAATGCTCTATAAAGTATTTATACCTTATTTGGATACTTGATTTTATGGGTAAACTCTTCTAAACTGTCAGTACCTCGTATGTCAATGCGTTGAATCTCGAAAGGTCTGGAAAGCGGCCAACGATTTATTCCGTTCCCAATGCGAAACGCGTATTTGATTCCGTACCTTGACAGAATCCGCTGCATTTTAATTCTGTCCGCTCTCTTTTTTGGGCGACCACCGTAGGGATAGGCAAAAGCAGAACTGTACAATAAATGATTGTCTTCAAAGAACTGAATGTTTTTCTGCAAGTCTTCCTGAATAAACTCATTGGAAACTGTTCCGTAATGGCGATGCGTATGAGAGTGCAGGCCCAATTCAAAAACCGTACTGTCTAAGTTGCGAAGTTGCTCTGCCGATAGGATGGGTTCCGACTTTATATCCCATAAACTCGTTTTACCTGCATAAGCCGTAGGTACAAAAACAGTAGCGCGGGCATCGTATTGTTTTAAGAGAGGATAGGCATTTCCAAGCGTACTGAGATAAGCATCATCAAAAGTTAATAGAACAGCCTTTTTAGGAAGAACCCGATGGCTAAAGTATTGGGCGATGGAAACAAAGGTAAATCCTTCCTTTTGCAGATAATTCAAATGCTCTTCTAATTGACCGGGCGTAACCGTCAAAAAATCCTGTTGACGAGTTTCTACTTTGTGATACATCAGTACCCGAAGCTTTCCCTGTTTTTTACAAAACAAAAAAGTAAAAAATATACCGAACAGTATTCTACCGCCAATAAGTACCATGAAGAACGCGAACACACTTTAATTTTAAAACATCTTAACTAATCAACTGATAATAAACAACTTATTAAAAAAGGTGTGTAAACGACCTCAAATGATGTAACCACAGTCTTTAGTGGCTTCAATGGCTGCCCGAAGTTAACAATTTATCCCTGAAATACGTACCCGAAAAAGTAGATTAATTCTATTTTTACAAAGTCTATAAAGCTAATCCATAGAAGGATAAAGAGGTTTTCAGCAAGCATGAATAGAGTAGGATAGTTTCGATATTAATAGGTCGATAGATGGTAGATGCCAATGGTAAATCAGTGACGGGGTTTTATAAAGAAAGAACCCAAAATACGATTACGGCTATTAAATTGTTACCCAAATAGTAAACCAAAAAATTTTAGCTAACCATTTTCTGCCATCGTCTGTACAGATAGGGATAATGGCAGAAGACGGAATTTCTGGAAAGCCCGCCATCAGACAGGATCTATTAGTGGGAGAATCACAAAAGTATTGAGAAAGCGATTCTGAGGAATTTTCATAAAACCACGGTTTTAATCATTCTTCGCTCCTTTCAAAATCCATTTTTGAACTACTACTAATTGGCAATCCGTTAATTTTCCAATGGGAGGCATAGGTGAATAACCCTGTTGCGAACTCATCGTACCAAAAAGCCGCTGATTATCCACGTAGATTTTTACGCCCGTATAACTGTCTAAAAGAACACTTCCTGAGGCAGCACCTGTTTTATGGCAACCGACACAGTAGGTATCCAGCATAGGCCTCACTGATTTTGAGAAGGTTACGTTGGCCGTGTCCACACTTACGTTACAAATGGTTTCCTTTGCTCCCTGTTGAATCCACTTCAGAAACAAATCGGTTTGGGCTTTGGAGAGCGGTGCCGACGGGGGCATTCGGTCTTCTCCGGTATCCATCATGACTTGATATAACCTGCTACTGAGTGGCTTTCCGGTATTAATACCCTTGCTTGTGATGGTTTTGTAACTCGTTAGCTCATAGCCGTCGGCACGGCTTTTGGCATCGTGGCAGCCACTCGTAGCGCAATTGCTCACAATCAGTGGAAGGATTTGAGTGTTAAAACAAACTTGGTCACCGGTCGTTGTGTTTGGCGTAATTGTACAGGCAAGGGTGACGCCCGTGGCAGTATTCGTACCATTGGCGGGATTCGTTGGGTCGTTCGTGTTTGACGTAGTTCCGGGGGTGGGTTTTTCGTAAAGGCAGGAAACAAGCATCCCGATTAGACCAATAAAGAGGAAGTAGTGAAGGGTTTTCATTGTTTTATTTTTTTGCAGTAAAGACAAAACGATTTTTGACGGTAAGTGACTCGGCGATTTTAGCTATCACCAAGGTCGGAATTTCTATTTTATGGTCAATGAGTTTTACGTCGAAGTTACAAATAAAAGTTAATTGGTCTTTTCCAACGGTCAGTTTTCCCTTGAGGATTCGTTCCTGTTTTACCCCGTGCATTTCTAAAATGCCTTTGGCCGACACATCATATACCCCTTCTTTTTTGAAATCAATCACTTCCTGAATCTTTCCTTTAAATGTCGAGTTGGGATATTTTTCAGATTCCATGTAGTTCTCATTGAAGTGCTCCTCCATGAGTTTATTGGGGAAGTGAAACGCCACGTTTTGAATCTTCACCGCTACTTCCGAAGTGGCGATATTGATAATGGCGGCTACCTGTTTATTAAGCGCGGAGATATTTTCCAAAGGAGTTTCGGAAAAAAAGCTTGTTTCACCCGCCTGCGTAATGAACAATTGAGATTGTGCCTGAAAAGCAATAAAGTATAGGGTAATCAATGGAATAACAAATCGTACTTTCATGATTGTTTGATTTTTGGGAATAAAATTATTTGTTTGTTTTCCTCGCACTTTTGTCAAAGCTAAAGACCCTTGAGATGTTGAATCCGTAGAAAATATCGCCGTTTTGCCACGTACCTTCGGTTTGGCCGATGAGGTATTTTTCGCTCATTCCCTTTGAATTGGTAAAGTGCAGTTGAAACACGTGCCCACCCGTTTCGATGTCGAAACCAATGGAAAGGGCATTTTTAAACTGCGGATCGCGCAGAGAAATCCCACCCACGGTGGTAGGTGTGTAGTAATATTCTACGTTGAAAGACGTACGTCGAGTGAGTTTGAAGCGTCCGCCCATTCCCAAACTGTATAAGGTATTGGCGTCGTTTTCGGTTTCGACTTTGTTGCGGTGAAGGATTGAAGGAGTAAGCTGTAAAGAAACCCGCTCGCCAAATTTTCGGGCAATCAACAACTGACCACAGTACGTTTGGCGTTCTAAATTATTGAAAAAACGGGCACTGGGCTGAGATGGCAAGGTATTGGTATAAGCTGCCGCCAACAATGCCACGGTGACGGGCATTAGTTTGGCTCCGGATGATTGCCGTAACAATTTGTATTTGGCGTAATAATCGTAGGTTTTTTGGTAACTGTTGCGTCCCACACCGACGGTGAGGCGGTCGGTAAGGCCAAATTCAAATCCCAAACGGATTTGGGATTGATCCAGACCAAACAATTGCTGATAGCCCGAATTCACCGCGCCGAACCGGTGCGAAATTCTAAAATCAAGGTGTTTGGCGGCAACGGTCTCAATCGAATGCCCCGATACAATTCGGGTTGATTTGAACGTAGCCGAGGCATAGCTTATAACGGGCTTTTGTATTTTATTAAGTTCATCCAACAAGTCATCCTGAGCTTGCGAGATAGTAGAAATAAAACTGATACATAAAAGGAAGAGATATTTTTTCATTGGGATGGTGTTATGAAGTGTCAGGCATTTTTTCCTGACACAATAAAAGAAGAGTTAAGCCGCTTTGATGGTAAGGGTGGTTCCGCTTAGTACGGTTGGATAAACCGTCAGTCCTTTTTTACCTTCAGTATTCAGTCCTTTACCCGTGTTGTCAAAACGAGCCCCGTGGGCCGTGCAATAAAACTCTCCTGATCTATACGTGATTTCACGCTGTTGTTGGTGACTACAAATGAGCGTTACGGCCACATAAATATCTGTACCGGTACGAGCTACCACTACGTATTGAGAAGAAAGCACTACATAACCGTTAGCCGATTTAAGAGCAGCATATTTAGTGTCGGTAAGATCAAGGATAATGTCTCCCGCTAAGGGCGTGACGCCCGAATCATTTTGGCAACTTGTCAGGCTGTTTCCGGCACAATAGACGGCCACCAGGGCAGCCCCTTTTAATCCTAAATTCTTCAAAAATGCATTACGGTTGATTTTCTCTTGGTTAGTCATTTTCAATGTTTGTTAAAGTGCTGTTTTGTGGTTCGTCAGCAAGACGGTATTTTCAATAAAATGGTGGGGTGAAGCACAAAAAAAGTGCCGAATAGCTTTGCCGGCACTTTCAAAAGTTATGAATGACATCAATCAATCGCTTTCTCTTTCCGAATTTTCAGTAGGGTTTGTTGGGTTACTGCTAATTTCAGTATGCCTGATCTGTCCTCCCAGATAGCCTGTTCGGGCAATTAAACCAAAACTTACCAGTGAAATCAAAAAAGTAATGATTGCCACGGGTCGGGTGAGCGGTGATTTTTTAACCGTCAAAAACAGTCCAATAAGTGCAAAAACACCTAATGCAATCAAAGCTATCAATGAAATTAAGGCAAAATCTTCGTGTTGCTTTATGGTAGATTCAACAACGCCCTGTATGTTTTCAACTGTTTCTTCTGCCGCCTCTCCTGTCAAATAAGCGATACCAGCTCCAATCGAAGAGATAATAAAAAGAATATAGGCGGCTGTTTTTGTTTGATCACTTTTAGTCCACAGACCGTAGGCTAAAACAAGTCCGCCGAACAGGGAACCGAATATCGGAAGGTGCGTAATCAAAAGATGCAGGTGGGTCTGGTTTATCATTATTCGAATTTGATAAATTTTATCCGGTCAGTTAAAGAAAAGTCGCAATGCTTTGGTGCCGTTGAGTAGGTATTCCCGCAGACTGGACAAACAAAATAAGTAGAAGGCATACTATTCAACGTATTGCTGTTAATATCCCCTAAGACCTGTTCAAAAAAGAACTTATGTTTCTTTTCCGTTTTCATGGCATACGTAAGACTTAGAGAGGCAATCTCATTACCAGCCGTTTCGGCTGTTTTTAAGAATTCGGGATACATAGCAGTTGCTTCGTACGCTTCTCCTTCTATGTCATCGTGCAGGTTTTCCTTGGTTGTTTTTACGGTAAATTCGGGTTTGATGGAGGGCACCGTTGCTCCCGCGTCCTCTATCACCACCTTATGATTCATTGAATGAATATTTTCAGCCGCTGAAACAGCATTATAAAGCAAGGCAATTTTATGATACCCCTCTTCCTCTGCCTTTTTGGAAAAAGCAGCGTATTTAGCAACGGCGGTCACCTCCCCTTTATAAGCAGATTGCATGTTTTCAATGGTCTTGGCTTCTGCCTCCATGTGTTGTTTTGTAGTCATTGTGTCAGTTGTTGTTTTTTTGTTCTCGCAAGACACCATCAAAACAATGGAGGAGGCGAATAATAAACTATAGGCGTTGAAGAGCTTTTTCATTGGGACTGTCGGTTAGAATTTTTGACAGTTCAAAGTTGATACCTTTCTTTCTTTAAAGCATTACACAATGCTTGAGCATTGTTACAACATTCACACATGACAGAGGTCTCTGTTTTCACCTATAAACTTAATGGTGGGGTTAGCACCGCCACTGGCGTTAAAAGGTGGGGTAAAGCACAAAAAAAGTGTCGGAGATGATTGTCCGACACTTTCAAACACTGGAAACCTGTTATTTTTGCCTTTGCAGGTGTTTTTCACCTGCAAACTTGTTGGCGGTGAAGACACCGCTAATGGCTTTAACCACTAGAATCTCGACCTCCATAAGTCCGTGCTACGCAAACCCAGAGGCCTATCTCGACATCAACGTTCCAAACCTTTTCAGCATTGTAAAATTTATAGCTGGCGTTGTAGATTTTAGCGATGGCTGTTTACAAGGTCTCAAAATAGTCTCTGAGACGTTTTACAACATCAAGGGCTTCGCTGATTTCTTCGTGATAGCTAGGCTGGGTAGAATCATGAGCATTCGTATTTAAATTAAAATCAACGATTACATTAACTTTATCAATCAACCATGTGGCCTCATCTTGATTTCTATGTTGTTCTTCAAGTAGTCGAACAAATGCCATTTTAAAACCTCTGAGTTTTTGTTTTTCCTCTCCATTCAGAATTGCATCAGATTCAAAATCGGTTCCTAATCTTTGAATATAATTTAGAGGTGTTTTTGTGAATCGTGAATTCAATTTTGAAATGCAATTTTTTGTTTTTGAATAAACTCAATGGGGGATAAGAACTTGAGTGCTTTTCTGGGCCTGTTGTTTAGTTTATTTTGAATGTTTTCAATATAGTCTTTTGAA
>Ga0247843_1003343_pt1 | contig 26619 bp, 29 predicted proteins | sample LaCruzMarch2017__FD_192420 | JGI IMG/M metagenome (GOLD analysis project Ga0247843, IMG submission 192420) | Freshwater microbial communities from meromictic Lake La Cruz, Castile-La Mancha, Spain - LaCruzMarch2017_8m | ecosystem: Environmental > Aquatic > Freshwater > Lake | place: Spain... | reverse complement strand
AGGATGGGGGTGGTGGGGGGGGGGGGGGGGGGACGGGTTCTCTTGGCGAAGGCGTCTGGCGCGGATGTTCCAGGGGATGGCGAAAAGTAAGCCCCAGACCAGAGCAAGAGGAACAAACATCATCAGAATAACCACTGCGATCATAAGGACGGCGACTGGAAATATCGCCTTTTCGAGGATTGAAATCCAGAGCCCAAGCAAGAATCCAATGGGCGTTCCCTGAATTGCTGATAGTAAAAATACAAACCTAAGGGAAACAATTTCGTGTTTCTGTGGACGAAGGCGCAAAAATGGAAACCAAGTCCAGTCTCTGTCGTTTTGCTTATTTAGAAAGCTGACTATATCCATGTTATGTGCCGCTTGAAAAAAAATGCTCTAAATCAGTTTACGCATACTAGTCTGTTTTTGCGCCATTGATTTTTTGAAGTATCTAAAGCCACTCCGGCACCCACGTGCGCTGGCTATAGGGCATGTCACCCGAAGCTTCGAGGCGATTGAGTTCCAGGTACTTCAGCAAGCCGCGGAAATCTTTCCCCCAATGGGCTACGCGTGTATAGGGCAGGGAGCTCCAGATTCCCTTGCCGTACTTTCTCGCGAGCAAACCGCTTAGGGATCGGATGAAGGAATTGTAGTCGCGCCGGCTCGGGATCGTGAGCACGAGATGCAGGTGATCCTCGCCGAAGGCGTGGTCGATCAGCTTCAGGCCGAACTTTTCACTGAAGCGCTTTGCCTCCGCCAGCACGAGCACGCCATTGCTTTTCTCAAATGCCACTTTCGATTTGAGGATGAGGTGGATGGGGCGCCGTCTCGCGAGCGGACGTAAAGTTTTCCGCGTGCCTTGGTTCAGGTCACCGCCGTGAACGGGTTGCTGGGCCGGGATAAGGCTGAGTTGCTTCATGCGCGGGAGCATACACCTGGTTTTTAAAACGTGATTTTGGCCGTATTGTCAGGAGCAAAGTTAAGTTCAAAAGCGGAATTATGATCTCGCTGAACGCGCGCATGACTTTGCCCCGAAGTTTTTTCAAGCAGAACGAGAGGTCTCTCGAAGCCAAAGAAAAGTCCCCCGGAAACGAATTCTCGCGCGCGCAAAACCCGTCAAAGAAAAAATCGCTCTTGGCGATTTTTTTCGGACGCCGTTCTCGGCCGAGCAAAACGTCCACTGCCCTGCCAACTCGCAAGCGCGTCGGGCTCAGTTCCGAGTGCGCACGCTCGTCACCGCACGACCACGCCACACGCCCGCCTGACTTCGCCTCGCCGACTTTCCCCGAAAGCACAAGAGCCCTCACATGGCTGAAGTCAGGCGCCCGAACCCGCGCCCGCACCCGCGCCCGAACCCGCGCCCGCGCCCGCCCCGCGCGCCCTCCAAAGCGCCACGAGTGCGATCCCGACCCCGAACAGCGCGCTCCATTTGAGCGGCGTGCAGCGGCTCACCAGCAGCTCCACGGGCTTATCCGCCGCCGGAAAGAGCTCCAGCAGGTAGCGCACGCCGAGTGTCTCACCGTAATCGAACAGCGCCATCGTCGCCGCCAAAAAGCATACTACCAGCAGGCCCATACGGCTCTTCGCCCAGTGCCGCGCGAGTAGCACAAAGAACGATGTGTAGAGGGGAATGAACAGCAAGTCGAGCCGCGCCACAAGCAGGTAGCGGGCGCGACCGGCGTCTCCCAGTTTCCATAGCAGCGCGCCGATCTCCCTAGGCTCGTAAAAAAGCCGCCCATCGATCGTGCGCAGGGGAAAGCCGAGAGCGAATAGCACTACGTTGAACAGCAACGTAGTGAGCCCGAGCAGCAATAACCAACGCGGAAGGCGCAAGGGTCAGAGCTTTCGCGCGAGCAGCATGCCGTCGCGCACGGGAAGCATCACAATCTCGACCCGCGGGTCTTTGCGCGCGTGGGTATTGAACTCCACGATCTCAAAATCGCTTTTTTCTTTGGGGTCGAGCACGGTGCCGCTCCAGAGCACATTGTCGACTACAATCAGGCCGCCCTTGCGCAAGAGTGGCAGTGCTTTGTCCCAATAGGCAATATAGTTGGGCTTGTCGGCGTCGATGAAAACGAGGTCGAAGGGGCCCTTTAAAGTCGCGACCGTATCGAGCGCGGGGCCAAGGCGGAACTCAATCTTTCTGCCATTTGGGTCCTGGCTCCAGTAGTGCCTAGCCATGGAGATGCAGCGGTCGTCGATGTCCATAGTGATGATCTTGCCATCGCTTGGCAGGGCCTGCGCCATCGCCAAGGACGAGAAGCCCGTGAAGGTGCCGAACTCGAGTATGTTTTTCGCGCCCGTGACCGCGACCAGCATCCCAAGGAAGCGGCCCTCGAGAAGCCCCACCTGCATCTGGGGTAGCTTCATCTCGCTGTAAGTTTGCGCACGCAGGTCGTCGAATACCGGCGGCAAGGGAGTGGTGTGGTGGCGGCAGTAGTCTTCGATCGCTTTATCGACCAGTTTCATACTAGTTCTCCGTCTTCCAGTTTTTATGCGTAATGAGCCGCGCGCCGCGGCCATAGGTTACATAGGCCCAGATCCAGCTGAACATCACGAAGACCCGGTTCTTGAAGCCAATTAAATAATAAATATGTACAAAGAGCCAGGTGCACCAGGCGGTAAAGCCGTAGAGGCGAAGCCCTCCATACTGCACCACTGCACGGGCGCGCCCTACCGTGGCCATGATGCCTTTGTCTTTGTAAATGAAGGGCAGCGTGCTCTCGCCGGCCATTAGCCGCAGGATATTGCGAGCCGCGTGCCTTCCGCCCTGCATGGCGACAGGCGCTAGCCCCGGCAGCGGTTTTCCTCCCGAAAGAAAGGAACTTTGGTCGCCGGCCACGAAAACTCCCGGGTGCCCCGGGATGCTGAGGTCTTCTTGCACCACTACGCGGCCGCCTGGATCGAGCGGGGTTCCGAACGTGGCGTTAAGAGCGCTGGGTTTTACGCCAGCCGCCCAGATCACCGTAGTGGTGCGCAGGGTTTCCTTGCCCATGGAAACGCCTTCGGCCGTGATCGAGGTCACCCGCGTTCCTGTCCACACGCTCACCCCGAGCTTTTCAAGGTCGCGGAGCGCGCGGGAGGAACACGCGGGATCGAACCCGGCCAGTACGCGCTGCCCCGCCTCGATCAGCACCACGCGGGTACGGCGCGGGTCGATATGGCGAAAGTCATGGTCGAGGGTATAACGGGAAATTTCGCCAAGCGCGCCGGCCAGTTCCACGCCGGTTGGTCCGCCGCCGACCACCACGAAGGTAAGAAAGGCTTTTTGTTTTTCGGGGTCGGTCTCGCGCTCCGCCATTTCGAAGGCGCTCAGCACGCGTCGGCGGATCTCGGTGGCTTGCTCGAGGGTCTTGAGGCCGGGCGCGAATTCTTCCCAATCACGGTGGCCAAAATAAGAGTGCTGCGCACCGGTGGCCACGAGCAGATAATCAAACTTCAGCGCGCCAAAATCCCCGCGCACTTCTTTTTCGGTGAGATGGATGCCCTGCACTTCGCCCATCAGCACGCGCACGTTCTCGTGCTCGCTGAGCAGGCTGCGAATCGGGTAGGCGATCTCGGCCGGCGACAGGCCTGCCATCGCGACCTGATAGAGGAGAGGCTGGAATAGGTGGTAGTTGTGGCGGTCGATTACTATCACCGAGAGGTCGCGTCCCTTGCGGCCGAGAACTTTCGCGGCGTGCAGCCCGGCAAAGCCGGCTCCCACGATGATCACGGTCTTATTGGGCGCCTCACTCATGGCTTGAGTCATACCACAGAATTGCAGGCACTCCTGCCTGCGCTAAGCGGCTTTTTTGCGGCGGCGCTCGAGCAGGAGCTCTTTTGCCTCGGTGATCCGCTGCACGCGGCGGTTTGCCACCTCACGCGGGAGGCTGCCGTTCTGGTCGGGGTGCATCTTCTTCACCCAGATCCGGAACGCGCGCTTTATCGTGCGCGTAGCGGCGTTCTCGGGAACGGCGAGCACCTCGTGGGCGCGCCCGCTGAAGTTAGGCTCGTGGTAAATATCGGCCGCCGCCACCTGGGCCGCCGAAAGGCGAAAAGCGCTGGGCCGGGTGAGCTTCACGGCTTCTGCGGGCTGCTCGTTAAGCGCCGGGGCTTCGTTGCGCATGGGCGTGTAGGTCGGGCGCTCCTTTTTCTTCTCGCCTAGTGGCGCAACATAGACCTCTTCCTGGTACTCATCGAGGCCCGCTTTGCGACGCGCCTGCTTGGTTTGCACAGGCCAGCGCAGGCCGTTCATCAAGAACTTTTTGGCCGCCATATCAGCCTGCAGGGAAAGAACGAGATAGAGCGTGCCGACCACGACAAGGCCGAACTGCTTGTAGAAAAAGACTTCAAACATCGCTACGGGAAGGAAGCAGATGAACAGGATGAGTTTGATCATGTGCTGGTTTACTCCAGGCACTCTATCGGCTGAATGGCCAAAGCACTTCAGAGAAAAACGGGCACAAAATATCGCAATATCAATGGCTTAGGCGAAAGAGCTCTGCATCTGGGCAGCCTGTAGCTGGGCACGGAACTCAGCCAGCGCGGCCTCTAGCGAGCGTCGCTCCAGGTTGAGTTTCTGCTTCAGCAGCCGGGCGCGGGCGCGGGTGAATCGCGCACGCTTTTTCGACGCTTGCTCTTTCCAGGCCTGGAACTCGCGCACCTTCAGCTGAAATTCGGCGAGCTTGGCGTCGAGCGATTGTCGCATTTGTTCGAGCTGCGCGGGGATCTCGCGGTTATGCGAGTTTTGGCGAAATTCATCGAGTGAAGTTTCCATCCGAGCCTTAAGGATGATCGGATCCGGAGTGCGCTTGAGGTTGGTCGCTAGCCCAAGATAGCTCAGGAGACTGATCATCCACTTGGAAGGATCCCAGTGGTACCAGCGAACGCCATTGCGGTAGTCGGAGCCGAAGGCATGGTGAAAGTTATGGTAGCCTTCGCCGTTGGTGAGGATAGCGAGCCACCAGCAGTCTCGTGCCGAAACTTTCGTAGAGTAAGGACGGCTGCCGAAAACGTGGCAGGCGGAGTTGATGAAGAAGGTCATGTGCTGGAGGAAGACCACGCGAAAAAGCCCGCCCCAGAAAAAACCGGCGAGGGGGCGCCCGGCCAACGCGCCGAGGATCGTAGGAATGCCAAAACCAACGAAGGCGCAGAGCCAGGTATAGTTTCTGTGCTGCCACTGCACGAGGGCGTCGTTCGAAAGGTCGGGGGCGTTATTGAGAGTACGGTTTGGCGGGTCCTGGAAAAAGATCCAGCCCATGTGAGCGTAGAAGAAGCCACGGTTGATGTTGTAGGGATCGCCTTCTTTGTCGACGAAGCGGTGGTGGTAGCGGTGGTCGCTCGACCATTTCAGTGCGGAGTTCTCAATACAGCCGGCGCCGAAAAAAAGCATCAAGGCGCGCACCCAGGTAGGGGAGTCAAAGGTTTGGTGCGCGAAATACCGGTGGTACCCCACCGTGAGCGCCATACCGGTCGTGAAGATCATGAACGACCAAATCGCGAAATCAACCCAGGTGAATCCCGACGTGTAGAGAACGTAGGGCAGCAGGGCGAGGGTGACCAGCGGAGTGATCACGATGAACGAAGCGTTCACCCAGCTGATTTTCGTGTTGCGCCAGTTCGGATTGTGCTGAAATTTTTGTTCCGTTTTCGTTTCCATCTGCCGGGATCCCTCCGTACCACCGTGTACTTGAGTAAAGTGTAATCTCGTATAGCACGAAAGACCAAGTGACTAATCGCGCACTATTGGTTTCTTAACTGATTAAGAGCATTCAGTGCGGCCACCTTATAGGCCTCTGCGAAGGTCGGGTAGTTGAATACGTTCTGCACCAGGAACTCGACCGGCGCGTGCAGCGCGTGCGCCAGTTGCCCTATGTGTATCAGTTCGCTCGCCCCCATGCCAAACACATGCACGCCCAGGATCATTCTCGTTTCCCGGTGCACGATCAGCTTGATAAAACCGTTCTTCTCGCCAGTGATCAGGCCTCGGGCGAGCTCGCGGTAGAAGGCGCGCCCCACGACATAGGGCACGTGCTTTTCCCGCAGCTCTGATTCCAGCTGCCCATAGCTCGAAATTTCGGGGATCGTGTAAATTCCGGAAGGAAAGGCGGAGGGGAAATTTTCGGTCGGGATGTCATAGAGGCGGGAGACCGCGATCCGTCCTTGCTCCGCGCTCGAGGCGGCCAGGGCCGGGGGGCCGATCACGTCGCCCACGGCGCAGATATTGGCCAAAGACGTACGGTAGGTTTCCGGATCGACCTTGATCAGGCCGCGAGCATCCATCTCGACGCCGATCGCGCCGAGGCCGAGGCTGTGTGTATTGGCCTGCCGCCCAAGGCAAACGAGCACTGCGTCGCCACTCCAGCTTTTGCCTCCGCCCAAGGTGAGCTCGAGATGCGCGGCTCCGTGCTTTTGCACGGGGCCGGGATTTGCGCCGAGGTGGAGCTCGATGCCGCGCTCGGTGAAGTGGTCCTGCAGGGCCTTTACGATCTCGAAATCCACGTTGCGAAGGAGCTCAACGCGCCGGTCAATGAGCGTCACATGCGAGCCGAGCTCACTGAAGATGCTCGCATATTCGCAGCCGATCACACCGGCGCCTACCACCAGCAGCCTTTTTGGCATGGTCTTGAGGGCGAGAATCGTATCACTGTCAAAAACGGGCCCGAGCTCGGCAGAAAACTCCGGTCGCTGGATGGGGCTTGTGCCAGTCGCGATCACGAAGTGGTCGGCGGTGAGCGACACCTTTCCCTTGTGCGTCGAAACCTGCACCTCGCTCGCCGAGGCGAACGTGGCCGTTCCGCGCACGAAGATCACGCCGTTGCGTTCCAGTTGGTGCGCGACCACCTTGCTCTCGGCTTCGATCACCGAGCACATGCGCTCAACTGCCTCGGAGAACTTCGCCTTGCCGGGCAGCAGCGCGGCCTCCCGCAGGCTCTTGCTCGGAACGGTGCCGAAGAAAACGCAGCCGCCGCCGGCCGCGTTTTTGTCTATGATCGCAACGCGCTTGCCTATCTTGGCGGCCTGCACGGCCGCGCGCATCCCCCCTGGGCCAGAGCCGATCACGGCGAGGTCGAACTGGTTCGACTGGTTCGTTGGTCGTGCCTCTGGCACTCCTGATTCCACGTTTTCCATGTGCTTAAATTATTTCCGTGATGGGGGGGCCCGGCAAGCTATTCCGCTGCGTAGCGCGAGGTCGAAGAGAAAAAGGACGAGTCCCGCCCAGATGAACGAGAAGGAAAGCCACTGCTCCGGGCGAAAAGGCTCCCCATACACAAAAACGCCGAGAAGGAACTGAAACGTAGGGGACAGAAACTGAAGAAAGCCCATAGCCGTGAGCGGCAATGCGACGGCGGCTTCGGCGAACGCGAGGAGCGGGATGGTGGTAATGAGTCCGCTCAGCGAAAGCCAGAGCAGCTCCTTCAGAGAGGCAACGGGAGCGTGTATTTCACCCTGGGTGCTAAGCCAGCACAGGGCGATCCCTGCGGGAACGGCTAGCGCCACGGTCTCGAGAAAAGTGGCAGGCAGCGTAGGAAAGCGCATTGTTTTCCGCAGGAATCCATAGAGCCCGAACGACACGGCCAGTAACAGGGAAATCCATGGCAAGCTGCCGGCCTGCCAGGTGAGCAGTGCCACGCCTACGGCGGCCAGTGTGCACGCGGCGACCTGGAGCCGGTTCAAGCGTTCTTTGAGCAAAATGGTGCCAAGGGCCATATTGAAAAGGGGATTGAGGAAATAACCCAGGCTCGATTCCACGATGTGGCCGTTCGTTACGGCCCAGATATAGAGCGACCAGTTAAAGCCGATCAGCAGGCTCGAGGCGAGTAATGCGACGCTTGAGCGGCGGCTGCGTAAGAGCGCGAGAATAGAAGAAGATTCTTTTCGCCAGGCGAGAATCGGCAGCAGGGACACGACGGAAAGAAAAACCCGCCAACAGATCAGCTCCCGGGAATCGAATCCGGGCAGTTGCTTCCAGTAGGCGGGCACGAGGCCCCAGCAGGCGTAGGCGAAGATCGCCAGCGCTACGGGCGACATCGCCAAATGCCCAATCTCTTCAGCTCGCGCTCCTGCGCTCGCCCCTTCGGGCTCGCTTCGCGAGTGCAAATTTCCCATCCTGGGAAATTTGTCGTTGCCCTCGTTGCGCCCCGTTCCGACGTACTTACGTACGTCTCACGGCTGCGCTCCTCGGGCGCCTCGATCTTGGGCATTTTTCGATGTCTTAAGGTTTTCAAATTCTAGTGATGGTGATGTCCGCCTGGGCCGTGTGCGTGGCCGTGGCTTACTTCGTCCTTTGTGGCAGGGCGGGTTTCGGTAACTTCCACGTCGAAATTCAGGTTCTGGCCGGCGAGCGGGTGGTTGCCATCGAGCTTTACCTTATCGCCCTCCACCGCGATCACGGTGAACATCGGGGAATGGTCTTCAGCGCCACCTCGGAATCTGTCGCCGACTTTGAGAGTCATGTCGGAAGGAAACTGGGTACGCGGCACGTCGATCATCATATCGTCGCGCTTTTCGCCGTAAGCATCCTTGGCGGCGATTTTTACTTTTTTCTTGTCGCCCGTTTTCAATTGGCTCACTTCTTTTTCAAGGCCAGGGATAATATTGCCCGCGCCTTCCAGGTATTGCAGGGGCTCGCCGCCGCGCGAGCTATCGATCTCCGCGCCTTTGTCGTCGGTGAGGGTATAATGAATGGAAACTACGCGTACGTTGGACATGGGGAACCTCCGGTCGCCGCAGAACACCACAATTTCCTTCTATCGCATAGGGAAAAAGCTGCTACGATTGGGCCAACTTTATTGTTCGCAATGGGAGACGTGAAATGAGATTGGCGACTAAGATGGTAGCGGTTCTGGCTTTGGCTTTCACTTTTGTCGGTGCCCCCGTAGTTCGCGCTGAACAGGATGAGACGCATACGCGCGAGCCTTCCGCCGCCAAGAAAGAGAAGAAAGCCAAGAAGGCCAAAGCTAAAGCCAAAGGAGCCAAAGGAAAGGCTAGTGGCAAAGCTAAAGCCAAAGCAAAAACGGCAAAGGCCAAGCGCCCCAAGAAGGCCGCCAAGCACGAGGCTCGCTCGAAAAGCCATGCCCCGTCCCATACTCCTGCGGCCGGCGGAAATACCGGTGTGCCGGATCCGTATAGCGATATCTCCAACGAGAAAAAGGACGACCTGCCTCCACCCGCCAATACTGAGCCTAAAGACGAGTAGGGTTGAGTGCAGCATGCACGAGCTGCAGAGATTCGGGAGTTAGCGTTAGCCGCATAAAAAAAGAGAGCTCCTGGTTGCGGCCAGGAGCTCTTGTCGTTTCTGCAATCCACTCGCGGAAACTGACCAGCCGAAGATAAAGCCGCGGCGCGTCTTTTTAAAGTCGATAATGGACAATTTATTATTCGTGGAATACATACCCTTCCAAAGCTTCTTTGGGGGAATGTCATGGAACGCGTATCGCACGAACTCTCTATCCTCGCCCGCGCCGTAGCCTATAAAAACTTGTCGGGAGCCTCCCTGCACGTTGGGGTGAGCCAGCCCCAGCTTTCCCGAATCATCAAGCGCATCGAAGAGACCTTCTCCGTCGTGCTGCTCGACCGCTCCGCCAAGCGCAACGCTACCTGGACCACCACCGCCTACCGCCTCGCGGAATTTTACGCGAAAAAGATGCGCATTTTCGAACGCGAGCTCGAGGCCGTGATCGGCGCCTCCCACGCCCGCCAGCTCCAGGTCGGAACTTTAGAGGGCCTTACGGGCATCGCGACTCCCTACGTGCACTTTCTGCTGGAGAAGGCGGGAGTTCGCCTGATCGAGATGGACGTGCTCGACCTCGACCGCCTCGAAGAATTGTTTTCCCGCGGCGACCTCGACCTCATCTTCACCTCGCGCGAGCCCGGCAAGAAAAAGCACCAGAACGTCAAAACTCTCGGCTTCCAGGCGCTCGATTCAGTCGCCACCAATAACCACTTCCAGGTGATGTCGACTTTTGAGTACGGCTCAAAGCGCGACAAGCTCAAGGGCGCCGAAAAAGTGCTGATTTCCAATTCGCTCGCCGTGCGTCGGCAGTGGTTTCAGAAATTTGGTGGTGTGGGCACGATGCCGAGCGAGCCGAAAAGGCAAAAGAGCTCAAGCCGTGATACCGAACCCGTGCTGATGATCGCGACCGACACGCTCAGCCCGCTGCTCTGGAAGCAGCTCGCGGCGTTTGAGTGAGCAATAGCTCTGTTCAGTCTCACCGCTCCGTTTGGTGAAAACGGGTGCGTCGCGAGTGGCCGGGGAGGGGTATGGGGGCGGCAACGGTGGGGGCGGCTTTAGCCCCAGACCGGCTTGCCTCTTTTGCACCAGTCGAGATACCAGCGGGCCGTCGCGCGCGGAACGCCGTAGCCTTCGAGCTCGTTGATTTCGATGTATGTTTCCAGGCGGCTGAACTGCCGCAGGCTTTGCACCAGGCGGGTGAAAGGGCGGAGGTCCCAGAATTTTGCGCTGGCCGGCCGGCCTTTACCCGTTTGCTGGATATGCATGGCGATCGCCGCCGTGAGCGCGCGGATAAATTTTTTATAATTGCGTTCGTGCCCAAGTTTTATGTGCAGGTGCAGGTGATTGCTCACGTTTGCCATAGAATGCACCCGCACCAGGAATTTTTTTGAATAGCGTTGCACCAGCTGCTGGATGCGCGCGCGGTGCTGGGGCCTGCGGAAAGATTGCGCGCCCTTCGCCTGCGAGGAGCGCAAGGTAAGGTGCACGGACTGAACGCTGTTGAGCGGGCGCCGACGCTCGCGGCCCCGGCGCGTGTTTTGGAGCGCGCCGCCGTGGGCGCTCGGGTTTTGCGCGGCGTAGTCGCGAAGCTTGGTGTCGCGGATTTTAGGTGCGGGCATGGCGGCAGCCTCAAAAGCTCAAAAAGTGTACGAAGGTATTTAACACAACGACCGGCAAGTGCAAATTTTTGATTTGGGCGCTAGACCGCGCAGCACGGCGCTTAAGCTCCCGGCCCGTTTCAGGTAAATTATTTTTTTGGGAACGCGAGCGCGCCACCCATTGCTCACCGGCAAACCCGGTCTCGGCCGCCATGCGCTTGCGCCGGGAGCTGAAACCGCCGCGGGAATGGTGGGCGCGCTTACTTTAGCGTCATGGCGCGCTTCATCACTTCCATCAGAAGCGTGCGGCGAATCTTGAGGCTGCCGAGGGCGGGGTAGGTCCACTCTGCAAACACGGGGTCTTTTTCGTCGGCCGGGAGCCGCCAGGAGCGCGCCATCGCGTCGGCAAGCCAAAGCAACACTGCGAGCTTGTGGTTGTTTGCGTCTACGCCCTTCAGGCAGTAGGGTTCGCGGTAGTAGCGCACGCTCGGCAGCACCAGCTTGAACACGTCAAAATAGCGCAGGGTATGCGAGCCGATTTCTTCGCTCATCACGCCGAACTTGTCGCGCTCAAGCAACAGGCGGCCGATGGGCGGGAGGTCTTTATTGGAGTCGAGCGCGGTCTCGAAGTCGGCGTAACCGTCGAACCATGCCGCCATGTGCAGTTTGCCCGCGTGCGCCATCATGCCGGCGGCCAGCGCGTATTTGGGCGTGAAGCCGGCGAGCTTTTCGGCCAGCAAGTAAGCGACCACACCCGTGCGGTAGGCCCTTTGCCAGGTGCGGTCGAAGTAGGGCTGTAGCTTTTTCATCTCGCCGCTCCGGCCATAGAGCCGGGTGCAAAGGTCGAAATACACGCCAGCGGCATAGGCCGTTTCGGAATACTCGAGCCCGTTGCGCTGAAAGCTCTCCTCGGCCTCGAGGGCTCGCGCCAGATAGTCGCCCGCCGTAATTTGCACCTCGCCGCCCTCCGCAACGGGAAAGCTCCCGTGCGCGAGGCGATGGATCCGCAGCGCGAGAATGAGGTTACGTGAACCCAGCATGCCGAGGAGATTAACCAGCCGATGGGTGGGGCTTGCCGGTTCGGGGTTTTCGCCTTCGGCGGTTTTTTCGAGTTTGGCGGTCTTCTTGCTCACGAAACGGAAAAACAGGTCGTGGTAGGCTTGATTGTCGTTGAGGATGCGGGCGAGGTCGCCGGTGCTCACGTCGATGTCGATGAATTCCTGCAGCGTATCGCGCGCGGTTCGCCCCAGCCTCAATGGCAGGAAGAGGTCGGTCTGCGCGAACGAGAACTCTTTCATTTCCTTAAGGATAGGAGGTTTAGACACTTGAAGTCAAACAAGCCAGCGCCTATCCTAGAGGGATGAAGACCACGACTGCCCGAGACATTATGTCGAGCCGCCTGATTGTCGCCAAAGAAGGCAAGAACGTCGAAGAGGCGCTCAAGCTGCTGGTGAACAACAAGATCACGGGCCTTCCCGTCGTGAACGGCAAAGGCAAGATGGTGGGGATTCTCTCCGAGTACGACATCATCGCGAAAGTGGGGAAGGGCAAAGTGCTGAACCCCGAGGTATTCCAGGGTGAGCTGCCTTACACAAAAGTTGTAGAGGCCGTGACTGAAGACACCAACCTCGAAGAGATCCTCGAGCGCTTTATCAACGCCAAGTGCCGCCACCTGCCAGTGCTCGACAAGGCTGGGCTGCTCGTCGGGATCATCTCCCGCCGCGACGTGATGAAGGTGCTCTACTACCGCTCGAAGGTGAGCTGATGGGCCTTTCCGAGGCCCGCAAACTATGAAGCTTTCCCTCCGCCAGGAAGAAAGTGCCAGCATCCTCGAGGTACAGGGCAATATAGACATCCATAACTTCGCCGTGCTGAAAGCCGGCCTCACAAAGCTTTTCCAGAACGGCAAGAACCGCATCGTGGTGCACCTCACGGGCTCGGAAGACATCTCAACCGAGGTGATCCGCGAGCTGGCCATCCTAGACGTATTCGCGCGCGAGCTCTCGGGCAAGCTCGTGCTCGCCAGCGAAAACAATGATCTTAAGCAGAAAGTGCAGACCTTCGCCAAGCCGCCCGTGGTGGCGATGCTTCCTTCGGTCGCCAAGGCAGTTGAATATCTGCGTGATCTCGACACTCGCGAGGGCGACGAGGCCGGCGAGAGCTTTACGGAAGTGTCGGCTCAGCTCAACGCCAAAACGCAGCAGGTGGCTGCGCTCGAGGCCCAGCTTAAGCAGAGCGACCCAGGGCAGGCGCAGAAATTGCGCACCGAGAATTCCGCCCTAAAAGATAAGCTCAAGCTCTTAGAGGCCCAAATTGCGGAGCTCCTCGGAGGAAAGCGCAAGCAGCCGATCGACGCGGAAGGGTTCATGGAAAAGTTCGAGACGCTCGAAGACAGCCTGCGCAAGCTGAGCGGCGAGAAAGCTGCCGGAGCGAAAGGGTAACAATGCCCTCGCATATCAACAGCAAGTGCACGAGCTGCGGGATCTGCAAGCCGGTTTGCCCTACGGGCAGTATCACGAGCGGCGCTCGCACGTTTGTGGTCGATTCTGATACCTGCACGGATTGCCTGCTGTGCGCGCCGGTTTGCCCAGTAGAGGCTTTCGTGAATCCACTCTTGCCGACTCGGCCCAAAAAGGCCCGCCGCAAAGAGAAGCTCATCTTGAAATAAAAAAAGCGGACTCCCGAAGGAGCCCGCTTTGGATAGCAGCAAAAGCAACTACTAGCGGCAGCCAACTACGCGGCAGGTGTTCGGGTTGAACGTGTCGCGGCTGTAGCGGCAAGCCTGCATCGCTTCGTGAGCGGCTTGACGTCCATCCCAGGCGCGGCCGAAAAACTGGAAGCCGCGGGCATTTTGAGCCTGGCAAACAGTCATAGGAGGACGGCCGGGGTGACCCCAACCAGGACGACCAGGACGACGGCCTGGGCCGAAGCCGATGCCTACGCCACCAGGACCAAAGTCAACGCGCCAGCCGGCATCAACGGCAACGCTGTCTGCGCTGTCTACGTTGTTGAGGTCTTGGGCTTCGTCTGCGAAAGCGGGAATGGAAACGATAAGAGCGAGGGCTACGAGAAGGGATTTCATGTTAGTTCCTTTCGAAAAACACAGGAAAACTCATCCTTAAAAACAAACGCCCTTCCTGGGCTGGGGGAGCCGCATCTTACTGGAAAATCAGAATGACGCAATGCGAAAATATAAAAAGAAAGCGGCAAAAATACCGCAGCTTACGCGGCATTGTAAAAATTACCCCATGCCAATCTTTCTAATTTTTGTGACCAAAAATAGCTATAAAGCCCCTATCTTCAAGCTCTGAGCAGGGAGGCAAAGCTTTGTTTCCAACGCGCAATACCCAGACCCACGCAGTGGGCCCTCCAGTCTTCCGAATCGGGTAGGAAGGAGTCGAGCATGGCCTGCTTCACAGCGGGGGAAGGGAGCGTTCCCGCGGGGCGCAGGCGCCACTCATAGTTTTCTTCCCGGAGCGCATTCAGCACTGCTGACGCCTTTAGGGTGCCGAACTCCTGCAGGCAGTAACGCAGCTTTGCCTCGGGAAGGGCGGCGCGGATCGCGTCGGAGAGGCGGCCATGGATCGAATAGGATCCCTTCTCGGGGTCTGGCACGTTCATCTTGCGGCCAAAAATCTTCTCGAAAAATTCGGGGGAATCCGTTTCGCGGTCGTGATCGACGAAGAGCATCTCGCCCTTCCAGTCGCCAAGGCCCGTATGGATGTCGAGGCAGAGCACATTTTTAACGGCTGGAAAGTGAGAGAGGAGGATCTGCTGCAAGTGCTGCACTTCCCGCTGGATCTCTTTGCCGGTAAAGAAGATGCCATGAGGAAAGTCCATCTGCCCGGAGGCTACTGCCTGGCGCGTGCGTAGCTCCCCGATGCGCAGCCTCGCGAACGCGGCCGCCAACTTACCAGTATAGAACTGAAAGCGGCTGTTCGGGTTCAGGTAGGAGTCGAAAAAATGGTAGTCGTCGTTCTTTACGGGTTTGAGATTGAAAGAGCGGTTGAGGTCTACGTTACTGCCGTTAGCGCGGCGGTAGTTCGCCATGCCGTAAGGATTCACGGCATGCACGAAAAGCAGGCTCGGGCCGCCTTCCGGGATTGCGGAGAGAACTTGCCTCTGAATCGCGGAGCCGCAGTAGCCTTCGATTCCATGCACACCGGAGAGCTGTACGAGCAGGCGGTCGGGGTCTCGTTTCTGGAAAGCAAAGTCGATAAAGAGGTCGGCCTGGTTTTCGGCGGCCACCCGCATGCGCATGGTGCGCAGGCCGGCGGCATCGGCGGCACTCTCGAACTTCTCGCGGGCCTCGAAGTAGTCGGTCTCGATCATTCTCCGTCCTTGAGAAATTTCAGCACCTCATCAATATGGCCCGGCACCTTCACCTTGCGCCATTCTTTGAGTGTCTTGCCGTTTTCGTCGAGCAGGAAGGTGCTGCGCACGATTCCCATGAATTTACGCCCGTAGAGGCTCTTCTCCTGGATCACCTCAAATCTATTGCAGAGGTCTCCATCCGGATCACTCACCAGCGTGAAGCCGACCCCCTGCTTCTCGCGGAATTTCTCGTGCGACTCCACCGAATCCTGGCTCACGCCGACGATCCTCGTGCGGAGCTTTTTGAATTTGGGCAACGCGCGCGTGAAGTCTTTCGCCTGGTTGGTGCAGCCCGGCGTATTGTCGCGCGGGTAGAAATACAGCACGGTGAGGCCGCCCGGATTTTTGAGGGAGAAAGCTTTGTTGCCAAAGAGAACAGAGGAATCACTCATGCTGCCTTTCTACCACAGGTAGGTCACACGACGCATAGCCCCAGCGCGTGTATCGAGGCCTAGAGCTTTTTCGCCACGCCTGCTACATTAAACGGCAATGGAACAGTGGAAAAATTTTGATTTAGTAAATCCGACTCCGGAACACGCGATGCTGCGCGAGATGGTGCGAAAGTTCGCGCAAGACGAGGTTGAGCCCCAGGCTGCCGAATGCGACAAGCTGGAGAAGTTCAATTTGCCCCTGTTCCGTAAGTTAGGCGGGCTCGGGCTCCTCGGCCTCACCGTTCCGGAAACTTACGGGGGCAGTGGCCAGGACGCTACCGCCTCCTGCATCGTGCACGAAGAATTGGCCTGGTCGGATCCTGGCTTCACGCTCGCGTACCTCGCGCATACTTTGCTTTGCACAAATAACTTCGTTCACAATGCCAATGAAGACCAGCGCGAGAAATACCTGCCGAAACTCTGCAGCGGTGAGTGGGTAGGGGCAATGGCGATGTCGGAGCCCAGCTGCGGCACGGATGTGCTTGGCATGCAGACCACCGCGAAGAAAACCGCCAAGAATTACGAAGTGAACGGTCGCAAGATGTGGATCACCAATGGCGCTATCGACGAGCACAAAACTCCGGCCGACGTGGTCTGGCTCTACGCTCGCACCAACGACGGCAAGGAGCCCAAAGCCAAGGTGAGCACTTTCATCGTTGACCGCAGCTGCGCTGGTTTTTCCGTGGGGCAAAAGATCGCTGATAAGCTTGGAATGCGCGCCTCCACCACCGCCGAGCTCGTGTTCGACCACTGCCAGGTGCCTCATGAGAATCTGGTTGGCGCCGAGGGGGAGAGCGCCATCCACATGATGCGCAACCTCGAGCTCGAACGCCTCGGCCTCGCCGCCATGAGCGTGGGCATCGCCCGCCGCTGTGTGGAAGTGATGGCCGCCTACTCGATCGAACGCCAGGCCTTTGGTCAAGGGCTCTACCAGTTCGGCCAGATCCAAAAACACATTGGCGACTCTTACGCCAAGCTTCGCGCGGCCAAATGCTTCCTCTACGAAACCGCGCGCCGCCTCGACCTCAGTAAAGGCGGCAATCGCATGGATTCTGACGGCGTGAAGCTCTTCGCCTCCACAGTGGCCAAAGAGATCGCCGATTCCGCGATCCAGGTACTCGGCGGCTACGGCTACGTGGGCGAGTATAAGGTGGAACGCCTCTGGCGCGACGCCAAGCTCATCGAGATCGGCGGCGGCACCATTGAGGCCCACCAGAAAAACATGACCCGCGATATTGCGCGCAACCCCGGCCTGCTTTCCCAGCTGTGAAGATGAAGCTCATCTACCTGAGTCTCTTCTTTCTGCTCGTTTCGGCTTCGATTGTAACGCTTGCAGCCGATCAAAATAATCCGAACTCGCTCTCAACCAATCCCGTGCTGCCCAAAATGGCGGGCGGCGCGGGTGACAATCCCGACAAAGAGATGGACGAGATCGTAAAAGAGATCGGCGATTTCCACAGCCAGGCCGAGCAGATGATGAAGCAGCTCGAGAAAAGCGCGGGCGGCATGTTACCCAACGGCCAGCCCAATCCCGCCGGCGGAGGGAGCCCCCTCGATAACGCTCGCCGCAAGATGATCCAGCTTGCGAGCGACGATCGCTTCCTGAAAAGCGCACAGGATCTCTGGGCGCATCCCGACCGCCCGAAGATGCTGCTCATCCAGCTTGGTTTTTTTGTCTTTATGTTGATCATTAAGGCATGGCGCCAGAGCAAGGTGCACCACTGGTTTAAAAGAATGATGCTCGGCTTCGTGCTCACGATCTTCACCTGGATCGGCATCGCCTACGTAATCCCGGCGATCGTGCTCGGGGAGCCGTTCATCGTTTTTACGACAACGATCTTTCGCGTGGTGGCTTTTGGCGGGCCTTAGGCCGGCAAGTACCCCTTCAGCACCTTCCGCCCATCCACCTTAGCTCCCAATCGCACCAGCAGCGTAAAAATCCCCGCCATCTTGCGGTCCAAAAACACAAGCTCTTTGGGTGGCGCGCGCAGCGGGTACTTTTTGAAAATTTCCCAGCCGTCTTTGGTTACCCGTTGCGGGAGATCGGAGCCGCGCCAGTCGTAGGGCTGGGGCTCGAGAAAAGGCTCCGTGATGCCGAGACAGAGCTTATAGAAGAGGTCTTTCAAGGGCTGGGGGTCTTCTGGCATCAGAACTCCCATGTCTTTTCCGGCTTTTTCGAACGCGGCGCGGTCGTCGTAGAAGGTAGCGGCCAGCAGGCGCGCGTAGTTTTTCATGAAAGTCTCGGGCAGGTCTCTCACGGCGCCAAAATCCAGCAGCACGAGGCGATCGGGTTCATTGCCATTTCCAATGCGCACGCGGAAGTTTCCAAAGTGAGGATCGGTCTGCACCCGGCGCCAGATAAACAGCTCGCGAAAATAGAGGTCGAGGATCGATAGCGACAAAGCATTGCGCCGCTCCTGCGAAAGCGCAGCTACCTCCGGAGAATCGACCGCGACTCCCTCCTCAAAACTCATCGCGAGCACGCGCTTGGCGCTGAACTCGGGGAAAGCTTTGGGCACCACGTAGCGGTCGTCGCCCGCGAGCTCTTTGCCGAAGAACTCCAGCATCTCGAGCTCGAGTTCATAGTTCACCTCACGTTTGAGCATGGCGCGCACCTCAAGGAAGAGCTCGTCGGTGGCGGGGAGTTTGGGCAGCCACTCGGTGAGCGAGAGCATGCGGCGGAGGGCTTTGAGGTCAGAATCGATGCTTTTGTCGACGCCGTGGTACTGCACTTTGAGTGCGATCACTTCGCCGGACTTTTTGATAGTGGCCCGGTGCACCTGGCCTAGGGAAGCGGCGCCGACGGAATCGTTCTCCACTTCGAGCCGTGCGAGCTTCTCCTTGCCGAGTTGTTTCGATATGGATTTTTCGATGCTCGCCCATTCGAGCGGCGGGGAATCGGCCTGCAGGGTGCGCAGCAACACATTGATCTCGGCCGGGAGGAAATGTTCGCCGTAGACGCCGAGCATCTGCCCAGCTTTCATGAGGCTGCCTTTGAGCTCGCCGAGCTGCTGCACTAGGTCGGCGGCTTGGGAAAGCTGTAGGGCCTTTTTGCTTACGGATTTGGCGGCTTCCGATTGCAGCAGGCCGCTGATCGCGCCGCCCGCGATTTGCGCACCCGCCTTGAGGCTCAAAGACGCGAGCGAAAAAGACCTCGAGAAGGTGCCGGTTTTGAGTTTTTTGATCTTCTTCTTCGCCATTCGTTCCTAAATTTAACGCAGATGCGAAACCAAAAAGTAATGGGGACTACTTGAAGAGCGCGATCGCCTTCACCCTCTGCACAGCATGGTCTACGATCGGCTCAGGATAGCCTTTTACTTTACCAGGCTTATGGATTTCCTTGGGGCTCAAATGCGCGAGCTCAGGAATATTCTGCCGAATAAACGTGCCCTCCGGATCAAATCTCTCCGATTGGGAGTAGGGATTGAACACACGGAAATAGGGCTGGGAATCGCAGCCCGTGCTCGCGCTCCACTGCCAGCCGCCGTTATTGGCGGCGAAATCAAAATCCAGCAGGAGTTTGGCAAAATACGCTTCACCTTTACGCCAATCGACAAGGAGGTCTTTAGTGAGGAAGCTCGCGACTACCATGCGCAGGCGGTTGTGCATCCAGCCGGTGGCATTGAAGTGCCGCATGGCCGCGTCGACGAGGGGGAAGCCGGTCTCGCCTTTTGTCCAGGCAAGGAAATGCTCTTCTTTGCCCGGCCATTTGAGATTGTTAAATTCCAGGCGGAAGGCTTCGCCTTTTCCCACGTGGGGAAACTGGTCGAGCACCATGTGGTAAAAGTCGCGCCAGATAAGTTCCGCAAGCCAGGTTTGTGCGCCTTCGTTTTTATGCCTGAGCGCTTCTCGCACACAGGCGCGCACCGAGATGGTGCCAAAACGCAGGTGGGGGGAGAGGCCCGAGGTGCCTTCTACGCTCGGGATGTCGCGCGCGTTTTTGTAGTTTTTGATTTTTTCGCTGAAGGCAAGGAGCCGGGCTTTGGCCGCTTGCTCCCCGGGCGCGAGCCAGGAATCGGTTTGCACGAATCCGATGTCGCTTAGTTGCCTTGGGTGCACGAATTTTTTCAGCTCTTCTTTCGGCGCGAGAGCAGGCAGGCGGGTGCCACGCTGGTCGTGGTGCCCGCGGCCGAGCTGCTTGAGCCACTCGTTCTTGTAGGCGGTGAAAACCTTATAGGGCGTGCCTCCGCCGGTGAGAATCTCCGCGCCCTCGAAGATCACCTGATCCTTGAGGAGGCGCAGCGGAAGGGGGCCGAGGGCTTTGGCGACTTTTGCGTCCCGCTCTTTCGCGTAGGCCTCGTAATCACGGCTCGCCAGCACCGCCCGGCAGCCGAGGGCTTCGGCGAGCAGGGGAATCTCTTTTACGGGATCGCCGTGGCGGGTAACCAGGCAGGAGCCTTTTTTTTGGAGCTCCTGATCGAGCTCTTTGAGAGCCGCGTGGAAAAAACTTACCCGGCGATCGGTTTTGTCGAGGGTTTTCAGGATCTTTTCGTCGAAAACAAAGGCCAGCACGCATTCAAAGCCTTCGCTTTCGGCCTGCGCGAGGAGCGCGTGATCGCCGAGGCGGAGGTCGCGGCGGAGCCAAAGGAGCACCCGAGATTTCTTCATCCCGGCACTATAAGCCAAAAAAAACAGCCGAGCCGGATGAAATGAGGGGAAAAAGCTCTTTTCTGACGCGCCTTTTGAGAGTAGATAATCAGCTAAGTTCTATCCCCCCAATCTTGGAGACGCCCAATGTCACAAATCAATCTTAAAACTGGCCTGGCCGAAATGCTCAAGGGCGGCGTGATCATGGACGTGATGAACGTAGAGCAGGCGAAGATCGCGGTAGATGCCGGTGCCGTAGCTGTGATGGCGCTTGAGCGCATCCCGAGCCTCATCCGCTCCCAGGGCGGCGTGGCCCGAATGAGCGATCCCCAGATGATCATCGACATCAAGAAAGCTGTTTCCATCCCCGTGATGGCAAAAGTGCGCATCGGCCATTTTGCCGAAGCCCAGATTCTGGAACAGATCGGCGTGGATTTTATCGACGAATCCGAAGTGCTGACGCCAGCTGACGAAGAGAACCATATTAACAAAATGGCTTTCAAAGTTCCCTTCGTTTGCGGTTGCACCAACCTCGCCGAAGCCCTTCGCCGGATCGCGGAAGGCGCAGCCCTCATCCGCACCAAAGGTGAAGCCGGCACCGGCAACGTGGTGGAAGCCGTTCGCCACATGGTGACGCTGCAAAAGGAAATCTATTCCCTCAATGCGATCTACCATTATGAAGAGAGCACCAAAGGGATGATGTCGCTGTTGCCGACCGAAGCCAAAAAACTCCAGGCTCCGCTTGAGCTCGTGCGCTGGGTGGCTAAGCACAAGAAATTGCCTGTGCCGAACTTCTCCGCGGGCGGCGTAGCTACCCCGGCCGATGCGTCGCTCATGGTTCAGCTCGGCGCCGAGACTGTTTTCGTGGGTTCAGGCATCTTCATGGAGAGCACTCCGGAAGAGAGCCGCCGCCGCGCCAAAGCGATCGTTACCGCCGTGCATGCCGCGAAAGCCGGTGAGTTCAAAAAGGTGATGGAAGCCTCCACCGGCCTGCCAAAGGCGATGACCGGCGTGGAGATGAAGAATATTCCGCAGGACCAGCGTACAGCTCAAAGAGGCTGGTAATAACTTGAAGACTGGTCGCTCTTTGCCTGTCGGCATCTTGTCTCTCCAGGGCTGCGTGGATCCCCACGCGGAACACCTCAAAGAGCTCGGTGCCGATGTTCGTTTGGTTTACGCAGCCAAAGACCTCCACGGCCTTCGCGGGCTGATTCTTCCGGGCGGAGAGAGCACCACGATGCTCAAGCTCGCGAAAGAGGCCTCCGACCTCTGGGAGCCGCTCAAAGCCAAAGCGATCGAGATCCCGTTTTGGGGGATCTGCGCGGGCGCGATCCTGATGGCCAACGAGGTCGAGAACCCAAGCCAGGATTGCCTGGGCGCCATGCAGCTCAAGGTGCGTCGAAACGCTTACGGATCGCAGCTCGATTCCTTCCAGCAGAATATTGAGCTCGCGGAAGGGCAGCGCGTAGACGCGCCGGCGGTATTCATTCGCGCGCCAAAGTTTTTATCGTGGGGCGAAGGCGTGTGCGTTGCCGGCACCGTGAACGGCGAAGCGGTTTTCCTCGATGATGGCCGCCACATGGTCACAGCGTTTCATCCGGAACTTACCAGTAGCCACTGGTGCCACGAGCGCTTCCTGCATCGACTTTAGTGGCGGGTTTTGTCTATTGGTTGGTAGCGCGGCAAAGGCCGCTAGTAATTGCTTCGTCTGCCTTCGCCTGGCACTGTTTGTCTACACCTTGGTCTTCGTAGCCGCTGCATTTTTTTATACAGCCAGCCCGGCAAGCTTCTACGCCGGTTGCTTGCAGGGAGCATTCTTCGATGCACCAGTCGTAGCAGTCTGCGAAAGCGGAATTTACGGGGGAAAGAACCAAAAATAGAAAGGCAATCAGGAATGTTTTCATATTCATATTTTAAGCTGAATGCTCTCAGTGCGATAGAAGAGAGAGTTGAAGGTTGGGGAGCAAAAGTTTGCGAATTGCGAAACGGCGCATCTTGGTAAATAGCTTTTATTTTTAGTCTTCGTTCTCGATCAGCTCATCGCTGCGGGCGCTGGCAGCGGCGCGCACTTTTGCGGCACTGGCTTCCGCTGTTTCCACAGATTCTACAGAAAAAATCGAGGCTTGGCCTTTGGCGATGTCTTTTGCAAGCCCGGCGTAGATCCAGCCTCTAGCACTGGCGTCGGATTTCTTTTCCACTTCCACCCAGACTTCGGTTCCAAAGATACTGATGTAGTGCTTCACGGTGAGGATTTTCGCGGCTTCACCGGCCTTCAGCCAGCCGATCTGGGCGCCTTTTCCGCCAAAGGTAGGATCGGGGCTAGAGGCGCGCAGCTGTACGACGCCGAGGGCTCTGATCACGTCATCTACCTTAGGAAGGGCGGGCTTATTGTCCGCGAAGGCAGCGGCGGGGAGTAAAAGGGAAAGGGCTAGGAGCAGGGCGCGCATGTGGGTCTCCATTGGCGATCTTTTAGACAGCTGTACATAAATCGCCCCAGGGACGGCTGTTTAGACCGTTCCTGAGGTAGCTGAAGGAGAGATTGCACGGGAGGTGCCAAGAGCTGAGGTCCGTGAATACCGCCGGTGATGTTTAGGGATTGAAATCTTCTAGGCCGCACGCATAGTCGGGGTTTTCTAGTTCGCCTTTAGGCCAGAGACTTTTCCAAAGGTTTACGCTCACGGATTTAGCGCACTGAGGAACTTCTTTTGTGTGGTTATATTCCTTCAAGCTGAGCTCGCAGACTTCGGGATACTTTTCAGGAATGGCCACAGTTTGGCTGCGGGAATGTTCGCTGTTGTATCCCTGATTCTGATAAACCGTAACGGCATTTTCAGAGAAGCTGTAAAGTGCACGTTTTTCGTTGTGGCAGTCGTGATGGGCGTGTGCGATGCCGTATTTTTGCAACGATGCAATTTTCAAATCGCCTTTTTCTGTGACGCTTACTACGAGCGTGTCCACTTCATAGCCGTAGCCTGTTTCGCAGCCTCCATCGGTGCCTCGTTGCATGCGGATTTCAAGTTGGCTGGTATATTCTGCCTTCCTGGCCTTCAGGACGCTTGGTTGCACACGGTTGCACCAGCTGCTTTCTTTGTCGAAAACATTCGGATTGGCCAGGATGTTTCGATAAAAGAATACTTTCTTACTTTTGGAAAGCGCCACGCGGAGGATATTCATCTTGGCGCCGGTGGTGATTTCGCTGGCGGTATCTTTAATGCCGTCGCCGTCGAGATCAACGGAAACTGCTTGCACGGTTTTTTCAGAAATGGCGTGGGCCACGGGGGGGAGTAACGAAACGGTAACGATAACTGCAACAAATAGGTACTTCATATTGAATCTCCAATTAGGTTTTTGTTCGATCTGAAACTTTAATATTAACAATAATTATTTAATCGTTTTTGCGGGTCACTAACTCGCAGCGAACCTGCGACTGGCGGAAGTTTTTGTTTTTGTGGGTAAGCACGCAGGTAACTTTAAGCACCATTGTGTAGTTGTGGCCCATGTCGCCCGCCATGTAGGCGCCGCTATTCATCAGTTCTGAGGCGAGGGAATATGGGTTGGAGGGGCCTTCTTTGTTCTCAAGATTCTCGTCGGTTTTGCCATCAGGGGTTGAGCAGGAGGTCCAGAACTGGAAGCCTTCCGGGATCGAGCGGTCATTGTAGTGGCAGTCGATGGCCCCGGCTTTCACGATGACGGGGTGGTGGAACCACATTCCGTCCTTCTCCACGCCAGGATTGCTCACTTTGTAGCCGGAGGCGATCAGGGCTTGCATAAGAGCACGGGCAGTACCGCCTGTGGAAACTTTGGTCTCATATTGGATTTCGGCGCGAACGTTTTGGGTGAAGAGGGCGAGGAGCGCTAGAGTGGACAAGATTAGGGGCTTCATATTCATCCTTTGCGCTCGGAAGCGCATTTAGTTGAGTTAATTACTTGGGTATAAAATAAGGGAAGTTCCGCCTTAGCGCCATTTCTTAGTTATTATTTATCCAGCATTTTCGTTACAATATATAACGCATGAGAACCTGGTTTTATCGCGAGACGTCCTACAAAAAGCTGCTCTCCCGCCTGATCGAGGAGAGCCAATCCACCCGCGGGATCATCTCCCGCATTGCCCAGGCGGTGGGCTGCCAGCGCTCCTACCTGAGCCAAGTGCTCCATTCTAAGGTGCACCTCACAAAAGAGCAGGCCTGGAGCATCTGTGTGTTCTTCGGCCTCGGCGAAGAGGAGACGCGCTACTTCGAGATTCTTGTGGACCACGACCGCGCCGCCTCCCCGGCCTACCGCAAGCATCTGCAGGGCCAGTTGGCCAGTATCCGCCGCGACGCGGGCAAGATCGCCAAGCAGTTCGAGAGCACTGCTTTTTCGGACGCGGACGCGCTGGAGCACTTTTCAAACTGGTTGCCGACCGCCGTGCATATGCTCACGTCGATTCCCGACCTTCAGGATCCCGCTAGAATTGCCGAACGCCTACAGGTTAGGCTCGGAATGGTGCTTTCGGTATTGAGCTCGCTTGAGAAAAAAGGCCTCGTGAAACAGGTGAAGGGGCGCTGGGTTTTCGCCAAGAGCACGGGCTATTTCCCGCGAGAATCGAGCTATGTGAGCTTTCACCACCAGAACTGGCGTGCGCTCGCGGTCGATGATTCTCGCGACCTGCACGGCGATGGCTTGCACTATACGATGGTGCAGACGCTTAGCCAGAAGGACTTTGAAACCCTCAAGGCTTTGGTGCTTGAGTTCATTGCGGAAACCAAAAAGATCGCGGAGCCGAGCCCCCCCGAAATTCTCACCGCCCTGAATATAGATTTTTTCCAGCCGAGGTAGGGGCGAACTCGAAATCCTGGAGGAAGGTCGGCTCAATGTCCTTCTTGTCTCTCACCGAGAGGCCAACCAGGTCACGCTCCAGAGAGCCGGGCACGTCGGCGATCTCTTCTGAGCCGCAGTAAATCTTGAATCCCGGATTCTGGTGACGGAGCGCGCTCTCGGTACGGCAGCTCAGGCGCAGGTCTTCGAGCAAGTTCTGGAACTCGGGATTGTACGCGTAGGTCGACGTTTTACCCTCCTCGCGAATGGCCTTGAGCGCGTTGGTTTCTGCGTTACCGATGCCCTGGAAGGAGCGCACGATCAGCTCGCAACGATTCAGGATCTTGTCGCTGGCGTAGTCATTGTCGGTTACCTTCACCGTGTAGCCGCCGCCCTCGCAATGCCGGCCGCTTAAGAATAGCGGGCGGTCCATGTCTTTGAGGAAGTAGGGAGCAAGCGGTTTAAGCAGTGTCTGAACACGTTCGCGAAAGCCGGCTTTAGGGTCGAGATCGCCTGGCGGAAGCTGGTAGCCGCGGTAGGCTGTAGACTTTGCAAAGCGTTCCCGCTCCGCTTTAGTGAGCGAATTGTCTTCCAGTTCTTTCGAAAGCAGGAAGCCGACGAGCGCGCGCGTCGACGAGGAATCGGGCGCGGTATCGCGCGAAAGGTTGCGGTAGATATCTCGGTGGGTGAGGTAGACCGATTCATGCAGCACAAGGGCGGCCCGGTGCATATTGGTGAGTTTTTTCCAGAGGTGGTGGGAAACTTTCAGGCGGCTGCCGGCCTGGGCGGCGTCATTGTAAACGGCGATGCCCGCCACCTGGCAGCCGAGGCGAAGGGGAGGAACGCGGCCATGGCTAAGGTCTTGAGGGGCGGGGAATACAAGATCGGTGCCTCTTGTGTCGTCCATCGAGCTCTCGAGCTCGCGCTTTACAGTCTGCACGCGCGCGGCGAGCATCGAGTGAAACTGAGGATCAGCGAAGGCGATCCGGTCCACCGCCGCTTTGACTTGGCTTTCCCAGGAGAGTTTTGCGAGTTTTTTACTGAGAATGGTTTTGTCGTAAAAAACGGATTCTACGAGGTCAACAAGCTCGGCTGATTTCACGCTGCCGTCTGCCTTGAGGCAAACCACGCCGCCGCCGCCGCCGCCCGTGCCGGGGCCCAACGCGGTCGCCGCGCCATAGGCGTGACTGCTGACCAGAAGATAGACGGCAATGATGCCGAACGAGCCGGAAAACACCTTTAGGATCGGGGTGCGGAATTTGGAAGCGCTCATCGTGGCACTTATAGTCCAAATTCCGTGCCACCATAAATGTGGGCGGGCCTCTTCTAGAGCTTATTCACGCCCATGTAGAATACGCCATCGGCCGGGTAGGGGCAGGCACCCTTAAAGAGGCGTGAGTCGCCCGGGATCATATAGACGCGAGTCCAGAGCCAGCCACCCTGCTTAACCTGAGTTTCGGCGCGAGGATCGAGGTACACAACATCGCCCGGGCCCATCTGCCCGCATTCCTTGCCGCCCGCCACGTCGCGGATCTTGCGGCTTTCCTTCATCGTGGTGCGCTTTACGCTGTTCTTCACGAGGTCGGGCGGAAGCAGGTCGATGAACGTTTTCACAGAATCCACGAGCGCGGCTGCG
>Ga0247843_1003339_pt1 | contig 26635 bp, 26 predicted proteins | sample LaCruzMarch2017__FD_192420 | JGI IMG/M metagenome (GOLD analysis project Ga0247843, IMG submission 192420) | Freshwater microbial communities from meromictic Lake La Cruz, Castile-La Mancha, Spain - LaCruzMarch2017_8m | ecosystem: Environmental > Aquatic > Freshwater > Lake | place: Spain... | reverse complement strand
TTAATCACTTCTATCGCTTTGTGATTAACGCTATCACTTAATTTACCCATAGTATTAATTCTAGTCATATTACTAGTCCTTATTGTAAGGAATAATACTGGTACTGTGAATTACGGGGCTAGTTCAATTCGAGCGTAATTGTGGGTTAAGTTCTGCTGCAATATTAAATTGGTTTGCATTAACAAGAGCAACATCCGCTTTTTTAAAAAACAATTCAACAAGTGCCTGATTAGATGTTTCTGGCGTAAGGATTTCTGAAAAAAATTGTTTTGGTAAATCTTGCTTATGTTCTAATAAAAGTGTTTCTAGATATAAGCCACCCAAATCTCCAGTCGTCCATTTTGAAGTGACTAACTTTTTACCTTTTAATTGAGTTATAGAGTTAATTCCACTATCTTTTCTGACCAATAAATAAACCTTTGATTTCAACTCTTTATCAAACACTCCACTGGCAAGTGGGCTATCAAGAAAATATTGTTCTGCCTGTATAAATTCAACGGGGCTTCCAAAGAATGCATTGACTTGATTTGCCTGAATTGCAGCATATAACTCTTCTGAGCTATCTGTACTTTTAAAATCACATTTCACATTTTCAGATGAAAGAATTTCATTAAATACCTTACTAAATCCTATATTTATATTTTGCTTATCATTCTCCCTAAACCCAAGCTTAGAGCTACCGGCAATTAAATGATAAGGTTCTGCATGCGCAACAGTCATCATGAGGCAACAGAATACCCAACAATAAATACCTAATTTAATGAATTGTTGCATTTTTAGTTAATGACGATTATTGATTAAATTGTGAGCCAATAAAGTATTCAATTTCTGCCATATTATTTGCACTATCGTGTTGTGCCCTTAAAAAGCTACCTTCTACGACAGCGTTATAAATACTGGCCTGTATCATATCTTCTGGTTTACTTGCACCTATTTGGTATGCTTGATTTGTTAAGCGCTCGTAGTCACGTGAAAATGCTACAGTTTTTTCAGCCAAATCAATTTGTTGACTTGCTGCGTCTAAGCCAATAAATAAATTTTTGATCTGTGCTGCTAAACCTTGCTCAACCAGTATTTGTGTTTCGCCCATTTTATTTCGCTTTAATTTTGCAGTATTGATGTGATTGCTAGTTTTACCAAAATCATAAATTGGCATATTCATCACAACACCGATTGTCCAAGAATTTCTGTTGTCATCATTAACCAGCCCACCATCGAACGAGTTTTCAATACGTCTTAAATTTCCTGTAAATGCAATTTGTGGGTAATACGCACTTTTAGCTTCATTAACTTGCTCATCGGCAACCTTAACAGCAAGCTTAATAATGCCCATATCAGGATTAAATTGCTGCGCTTCTGCTATTAAGTTTTCTAATGCAGGCTGTCTATTTGTCTTGGGAAACTCATCTTCGGTAATCTTAATAGCCGTATTCCATGGCACACCCATTGCATGCACCAATGCGGCTGTTGCTGATTTTTCTTTAGCAGAAAACTCAGTCTCTAATGACTTAGCATAGTTGACTGCCATTTCTGTTTTAAGGTAATCAAGCTTATTAATTGTTTCTGAACCGCCTTCATACATGCTTTTAGTTAAATCACGTGTCGTTTCTAATGTTTCAACCGTGTCATGCGCCAACCCTGCCAAACCTTGGGTTAATTTAACAGCATAGTAATAACGTTTGACGTCACGCACCACTTGCAATGTACTGCGTTGATACTCTTCTTTTGCAATCTCTTTACCAAGGCTTGCCTGATTCACAATACTGGTGATTTTTCCACCTGTATACAAAGGCAACATCATCTGCAAGGTTGCGGTTGCAGTATCCCTATCCATAAGTTTCACTTTTTGTGGTGCAGAATTTATAGTGGATGGAATAACTGGCGCTCCACCAAACAATGCTGCATTGAGCGGGGCAGCTAAACTTGCAATAGACACACTGGTACCAGGAAACGAAAATGTTGGATCCTCATCCATACGCATTGCAGTTGCCTGTAAGTTAATGGTCGGCCAATGTGCAGATAATGCTTCTTGGTATTGTGATTCTGCAATTGCGGCGGCTTGTAAAGAAATGCGCTGCTGCACATTGTTTTCTAATGCAACACGCACAGCATCGCTTAATGTAAGACGATCATAAGCCTCAGCCGCATACAAGTTTTTTGTGCTAACCATTAAAAGCAGCATTGCTGCAAGTGTTGAAAATTTGACCTTCTCGATGAAATTTGTCATAAAAATAAATATCTCTGTAATATTAAATTACACTTTATATATAAAAAATTGCAAGCAATTAATCATCTAACGTGTTATTTATTATAGGTATTTTTATTAAAAACTCTATAAATAATTAAGTAAAAAGGTCGAATTATAAAATCACCTTTAATAATGAACTCGCAATTAATGTGCCTAAACTAAATAATTAATAGCGACCCAAATTTTTATGCAAAGGTATCTACTAAGCCATTATTAACTTGTACATGCCTGGTTGTTTGATTAGTCGATGATAAAGACGTGCTAGCATCTAACTCAGAAAGCCTTATTGATTGGGAGTGAGGACCTGCATTTGAAAAATCTTGCTGAGGTCGACCGCCAGAATTTACATTTGCTTGCCCCAGTTGAATACCAGATTCCGCCATTTTTTCACGCAAATTCGCTATACCATCTTGCAAAGCTTGTCTAACTTCGGCGTTGTTAGAAATAAACGTTGTATCTGCCATTTGATTGCTTACATTAATTACTACTTGCAAAGGCCCTAAATCAGGAGGGTTCAAAGATAGTGTTGCAGTTTGTTCTGCAGCACCCACCATCCATACAATTTTTTGGCTAATAGCTTGGTCCCAGCCTGTTTTTCCAGGATAGGCATGAATTTGATTGCTACTGCCTAATTGTTGCATAGGTAAAATTGAATTTGATTGCGTAGATTGATTTTGCGGATTTGTATAAATACTTAAACTACTCACTGTATCTAATAATTTAGTGCTATCACTAATACTTTTATTTACTACATCACCACTTTGATTTTGGCTTAATTTTGATGTATTTACAGAAGACCAGATTAAGCGGTCTTTTAGTAAGTCTTTTCCATCTAAATCCATACTCTGTTTAGCATCAAGTTCGTTGCTTTTATCTTCACCAATCGCTGATGCCAACAAAGAAGATTTACTTTGATTGTGATTAGATTCCAATAAGGATTTTTCTGTTTTTAAACCATTTAAGTCAATATCTTTAATTTGTGTCTGATTATTGGTACTCGAAGGGACTACAATACTAGGCGAGATAGCTAGCGTTGCAGATTGTTGCGAAACATCTTGATTGGTAATATTTAATAATGCACCATCAGAATTAAGCTCCTCAATTTTATTGTCTTCTAATAATGCTTTAGCATCACCCAGCATTTGCGTCATTGCAATACTTGAATCTATTGATTCATCGTCATTATGGCTATTCGTGACTTCTTTATTATTATTTTTCTCACCTTTTACTTGTGGATTTTTTTGATTTATTGCATTGTTTTGGTTGTTACTTTTTTGCGTCACTTTTTGCTGTAAGGTTTTGTCTTGCATCGCCTCTTTATTTGCTTTAACTTGCTTTTTAAGCATCATCTCAAAAGAGGTATTTGATTCAACACTTGATTGATTAGTGTTAGCGCTATTTTTAATCGCATCCATCGAGTTTAAAGTATTACCAAGCGCCAAAGTTTGCGATGTTGGTAGTGTTAAGTTTTGCATAGTTTTTACTCCTAAAGTTAATTTTGTAAGCCGCTAGAATTGCATGTTCTAGAATGACAAATTTAAGTGTGCCTGACTCTGCTCACACGCATCGCAAACTCATCCATCATGTTTTGATCTTTTTTCAGTTGTACTTTTTGCTCACGGTTATCTGAACGTTTTGCCAACACATCGTAAGAAAGCTTTTTACGTTGTGATTCTTGCCAAATATCGCGCTGCTTTCTTGCTTGTCTTTTTGCAAACTCAAGCGCCTCTGCTTGCGCATTGACTGCACTATCTAACTTATTAAAAAAATTCTGAAAATTTCTGTACACTTCTGCACCCATGCCAGATTCCATCAAAGTATTTTGATTATTTAGATAATCTTCTCGGTATTGACATAACATGTTGTATTTGCCTTCTGCCTCTTCAACCATTTTTATTGCCTTTGTTAGCTCTTCTGCAGCCAAATCGACCTCTTTTGCAGCGATTTCCTTCAAAGCTTTTACTACACTGCTAGAACGCATAAATTATTACCTTTAAAAAATTGACTAGTTTAGTTTTTGCTCATCTAACAAATGCGCAAGATATTGAATACTCTCGCTAACATCAGATCGCTCAGAAATATCTTGCTGTAAAAAAGCCTCTATTGCGTCATGCTTAGCAATTGCTAAATCAAGAACAGCATCGCTACCAGCCTCATATGCGCCCACATTAATGAGGTCTACGCTACGCATATACCTAGAATTTAACTGCTTTAACTTACGTGCTAGTTTTTGATGATCATGGCTGGTGATGTTATGCATCGCGCGACTAATCGACTGTTCCACATCAATTGCTGGATAATGTCCACTTTCTGCTAAGCTACGGCTTAATACGATATGTCCATCTAAGATTGCTCTTGCGGCATCGGCTATAGGATCTTGCTGGTCGTCACCCTCTGTTAGCACTGTATAGAATGCGGTAATCGATCCTTCACCAGGCTTACCATTTCCTACGCGCTCAACTAATGCTGGTAACTTAGCAAATACAGAGGGTGGATAACCTTTAGTCGCTGGCGGCTCTCCAATTGCAAGCGCTATTTCACGTTGTGCCATGGCAAAACGCGTCAACGAATCCATAATCAACAATACATTTTTTCCTTGATTTCGAAAATTTTCCGCGATAGCCGTCGCGTAATTTGCACCCTGGAGACGCATTAATGCAGGTGCATCTGCTGGCGCTGCAACAACTACAGAGCGTGCTAAGCCAACAGGGCCAAGTATCTGTTCAATAAATTCTTTTACCTCGCGCCCTCTTTCACCTATTAACCCAACGACGATGACATCGGCCGTGGTGTAGCGCGCCATCATGCCTAGCAACACACTTTTACCTACGCCTGACCCTGCGAACAAGCCCATACGCTGACCTCTGCCAACTGTCAGCATGCTGTTAATAGCGCGAACACCTACATCTAATATCTCTTCAATCGGTGCACGCATCAGCGGGTTCATTGGTCTTGCGTTTAACGGTGCTTTTTCTGAAGATTCAATCTTACCAAGTTCATCAAGCGGGTTTCCTGCACCATCTACCACACGGCCAAGTAATGCGTTACCCACTGGCAAATGCCTTGTGATATCGGTGCCTCTCCTTCTGGGTGGCCGACTATGATGTGGTTTTGGAAGTGCTTCTGCAACCTCTAGGGCAAATACTTTTGCTCCAGGTATCACTCCATCTACCCCACTTTGCGGCATTAGTAGCAAGCTTTCACCATCAAAGCCGACAACTTCAGCTTCTACACGTCGGCCTTCAGTTAAAGGCACATAACAAGCGGCGCCAATAGGTAGCTTAATGCCAACCGCCACCATGACTAAACCCGTTAACTTAGTTATTCGCCCAGCAATTTCAACAGGCTCAACAATCCGTAGTATTTCTTTGCAATCACGAATATGGTCGTGCCAACGTGCTTGGTGTATATTTTTAGATTGTGTATTAGGCAAACTCATGGCAATAGCCAATTGTTATTTTGCGCTAAGGAGTCGCTGATTCTTTTCCAACGGACTTCATTACTAGCATCAATTTGGTTGGCGCCTGTTTCCACCAGACAGCCACCGCGTTCTATATTGCTGTCTTCTAAAATTTGCCATTGCTGACTTGCAATTTCATCCCCTAAATACTCACGGATAATCTGTGCATCATCGTGATGAACTAATATTCTGGCTGGCTTTTGTACATAAGGTAAGTAGTGAATCGCGTCTACTACAACAGGTAAAACCGCAGCAGGGTCTATATTTAACTTAGCTTTTAGCATAGATTTCGCAATATCTAGCGCAAGCGACAATACTTCTTCTGCAATCTGTTCATCTGCCTGCTCTAAAGCTTCATTAAAACTTTGCGTTAACTTAATAAAATGTTCTTTTTCTGCAATTGCTTGTTGTCTCGCCTTTGCCATGCCTACGGCAAAACCTTCTTGCATACCTTTGTTGTAGGCGTCTTGGCGCACACTTTCAAAAATCTTTGAAACTTCTTTTGACTCTGCAAGACTTTCTCTTTGCTTCGTTTTTACCCCACCTATGCTTGAATCAGTTTCATTAAACTGAGACATCTCCCAGCGTTCATATGCAGTTTGCTGATCTTTTGGTTTGTGAGAGTCGTTGCTGGCAAAGTTACGCATTGCTAACTCCCTTTAAAATATTGATATTGTTATACATACTGGTCATCGTCACCCTTGCCTGCGAGCATAATCTGACCTTCGTCAGCGAGCCTGCGCACAATTTGTAATATCGCTTTTTGCTGCGCTTCTACTTCTGAAAGCTTGACTGGTCCTTTCGATTCCAAATCTTCTTTCATCATTTCTGCCGCACGTGAAGACATATTTTTAAATATTTTGTCTTTCATTTCTTGGGTAGTACCTTTAAGTGCAACAATTAACATTTCTGATTGCACTTCTTTTAGCATGACCTGTATGCCCTTATCATCAAGATCCATAATGTTGTCGAATACAAACATTTGATCCATGATTTTTTGAGCCATTTCTTCGTCGTAACTTTTTAAGCCTTCCATCACACTGGCTTCATTATCACCACTCATAAAGTTCATAATTTCTGCAGCAACTTTTAAACCACCCATCGTTTGCTTCTTGATATTTTCGTTACCTGTCAACAACTTAGTCATCACATCATTTAGTTCACGCAACGCAATTGGTTTAACGCCATCTAAGGTAGCGATACGCAACATCACATCTTGACGTAAGCGATCTGTAAACTGACCAATCACTGCTGATGCCTGATCAGGCTCAAGATGCACAAGGATTGTGGCAATAATTTGGGGGTGTTCATTTTTGATAAATTCAGCAACCGTTGGAGCGTCCATCCATTTCAAGCTCTCAATGCCGCTGGCATCTTTTGTTTGTAAAATACGATTTAATAAATTAGACGCTTTATCTTCTCCAAGCGCTTTAGTAAGAACGGAGCGGATATATTCGTCAGAATCTAGACCGAAACCACTATTTTGTTCTGCCTCAGTTAAAAATTCTGAAACTACCGTTTCAACTTGTTCATTTGCAACAGATTTCATCGTCGCCATTGCTGCACCCAGTTTTTGTACTTCTTTTGGGCTTAGAAATTTCATTACTTCGGCCGCTTCATCTTCGCCCAAAGCTAGCATTAAAATTGCGCTGCGCATTACACCATCATCACTCATAATTTCTGCTCTTCAATAACTATCCATTTGTCCAAGTAGAAACCACATTGGCTACCATACGAGGGTTATCTTTTGCTAATTGTCTTGCAGCACCTAAGTTTTGCTGAGACGCCGATGCAACGATTGCCGCTTGATCACCGCTCATATTTGCGATTGCTTCTTGGCTAGGAGGTGGCTCTAGCATTTTTGGTGTGGCTGTCATGAGTTTATTTAAAATAGGTTTAAGCGCTTTTTTGTAAATCATTAGCAAGACAACAATCCCCACAATAAAGCGAAGTGCATCTTTACCATATTCAATCGTCTCTGGCTTTTTCCACATGGGCACTTCTGGAATAATTTCCACAGGCTCACCTGCGAACGAGCTATTTACAACAGTAAGCGCATCACCTCGCTCTTTATTAAAGCCCATCGCCTGCATTGCAAGATCATTAATTTGTTGTTTTTCGGCAGCAGTCAATGGTCGATATGTCACTTTTCCAGTCTTATCAATTACTGGCATATTATTCACAACTACTGCGACATTTAAGCGTTTAATACCACCCATTGCCTGTTGCACATACTTAACTGTTTTATCTACCTCAAAATTTGTTGTGGTATTTTTCGTGTTAAATTCTGGCGCAATTGCAGCTTCGCCAGTTGCTGTTGCATTAGCATCTGCATTGCTGTTAATTGGTGCCGTTGCATTGGCAGGCGGTTGATTTGAAAGGGCTCCAGGCACGCCTGCAGCCTCATTACTACCGTTATTGCTTGTTGATTCATTGCTTTGCATACTTCTAATCGCAACTTCATCAGGTTTTTGATTAGGCTTATAGATTTCTGCAGCTTGCTCTAAACTTGAAAAGTCAATTTCTGCACTTGCTTCCGCACGTACGTTTTTAGCACCCACGATTGGCGATATAATGGATTCAATACGTTTAGCAATCCCTTGTTGAATTTCATCTACATACTTAAGTTGCGATGGGTCTAAATTATTAGCACCCATTTTTTTTGAGGTATCTGAAAGTAAATTTCCGTTTTGGTCTACAACAGTTACATTTGCCGCTGGCAAGTCTGGCACGCTGCTTGCCACTAAATGTACGATGGCGCCTACTTGCTGTACATCTAAATTACGTCCTGCTCTTAAATTCAATAAAACGGAGGCTGTAGGCTTTTGTTGATCGCGAACAAAAACAGATGCCTTAGGAATAGCCAAATGAATTCTAGCAACCTCTACCGCACCAATAGACTGAATGCTACGCTCTAGCTCGCCTTCTAATGCACGCTGAAAATTTACTTGTTCTACAAACTGAGAAACCCCAAATTTTTGATTCTCTAGTAACTCAAAACCAATATTTCCACCTTTTGGTAGACCATCTGAAGCCAGCTTTAATCGCGCTTGATGAACTTGCGCTGCTGGCACAAGAATAGCGTTTCCGCTATCAGAAAATTTATAGGGAATATTCATTTTTTCTAATGAGGCGACTATTGCTCCACCATCTTTATCAGAATAATTAGAAAATAAAACACGATAGTCAGGCTGTTGGCTCCACAACCAAAAAACAGTCATTAACGCAATAATGGCGGCAATGCCTGCCATCAACATTAACTTATTACCAATTTGTGAATCTGAGCCCATTGCGCCCCCATAAAATAAAACTGTGTGATCAATCTGTAAAAACGGTTTACCAATTAGGGTCTATTATGCGCAATGCTTAGATTTTCAAATTTAGGAATAAAGCAGTTTTCGTGAGCTTATTTGAATGCTTGGATAATGAGTTAGATGATAAATTAGTCACATGTATTAATCGGTATAAAAATTACCTACTGATAGCGATGAAATAAATTGATTCAAAATGGAGATTATTGATGAAAACTGGTGGGATTGATTCAAGCAGAATTGAGTCCATGCTAGCCCAATTAAAGGCAGCTGCTCAGCGCCCTAATACTGACCCTACACAAGGGTTGGGTTCATCTATAGGCATACCAAGCAATGATCAAAATAGCACAAAAGTAAACTTCTCTGATGCGCTTAAAGCCTCGTTAGACCAAGTTAATCAGATGCAAGTCAAAGCTGAAACTTTGGGTAAAAACTTTGCTATGGGCGACGATAGCGTGAGTCTTTCTGATGTGATGATTGCTGGACAAAAGGCAAGCATCTCGTTTCAAGCGACAGTACAAGTACGAAATAAACTGGTTTCAGCTTATCAAGATATTATGAATATGCAAATTTGATATCGCATATTGTTGTTAAAATCGCTTAAAATCTATCAACTCAATTTATAAGTACTGCAGTAATACAAAATAAACTTCCATATGAACCCACCTATTATTTTAGATATTGAAGCATCTGGCTTTGGCAAAAATAGCTACCCAATAGAAGTAGGTTTTATCGATGAATCATTAAATACTTGGTGCGCGCTTATTAAACCTGAAGAAAATTGGCACCACTGGGATTTGGATGCTGAAAATATGCATGACATCAGCAGAGAATGTTTATTTAAGCACGGTAAATCTGCAAAATTGGTTGCAGAAGCCTTAAACGAGCAACTAAGAAATAAGACTGTTTATAGCGACGGATGGATGCATGATTTTACATGGATATCGCTATTATTTGATAGTGCAAAAATTCAACAACAGTTTAAGTTAGAGGATTTGCGGAACGTACTCACACGAGAACAAGAAGCCATTTGGCATGCTACAAAAAAACTAGTCCAGCAAGAACTAAATACAAAACGTCACCGTGCGAGCATCGATGCTAAAGTGCTACAACTTACATGGCAACGTACACGTGAAAATACTTAAGTGTTAAGTTAGCGGGGAAGTACTTCTGTAACCATAGCGCCATTTTCTAGCCGATATAACCAAGCTAAAATCTCGGCAATTGCTAAATATAGTTCTGGCGGAATATGATCATCTAAATCTACCTGCATCAGCAATGCTACCAAATCTTTAGATTCATGTACAAACACCTTATGCTCTTTGGCCCTTGCAATAATTTGCTCGGCAATCAAACCTTTACCTTTAGCAACAATTTTAGGCGCATAGTCGCCTGACTCATAGGCTAATGCAATGGCTTGTTGATGCAGATTGGGTTTAATATTTATTAAATTATTTGGATTATTCATGATATGACACGGTCAGAGCATCAAGCTGCTGACCGTTTTTCTCGATTGATTTTGCTAATGCTTGTTTGTGGTCTTTTAACATACTAATAGCTTGTCCTTGTTCTGCATGTAAGCCAATGCGCATGCGCCCATCTGCCAAACTTAATTTTGCAGTTACTTTTCCTAAGCTGGGTAGGTGTAATGTCATTTCGCTGTAGATTGGTCTATTTTCTACAGCCTTTTGCTGTGCCACAAATTGTTGTTGTTTGGTTTCATCAGTTTCTTTTTTAAAATACACATCAAAATCCATCTTTTGCCCTGGCCAAACTTGACCTTGCCAAGAAATATGCTGATTTTCTAATGTCGTCAATTGTTGCGAAACAAGACTTGTTAAATGTACATTTGCTTGATTCTGCGGCTCTTGCCTAATAGCGCTAAGCGTATGATTATTATTAACTAAATTATTCAGGTGTGACTCATAAAACAGCCCACTATTCTTTAATGCATGCTTCAAATCATGCGCCATGTTTTGCGCGTTATTTGGTAACTGCGTCACAATTGCGCTAGCTTCGTAGCGGCTTGTAACGCCTTCATTGCCTGCTTGATTTAAAATATTAGCTATCAACTTAGCAGTCGCGCTAATCTCAGTGGTGCTTATAGCGCTACTATTAGCAGTTGATAAGGATAAAAAAGTGGGCACTGGACTAGCATGTAAATAGCGTAGCATTAATGTCTGTCCAGGTTTTGCAGCTAAGCCAATATCTGATTTTCCCAAGTCGATTTTAATGAGCGTATCTTTCAGTTCATTTTCTAGTTTAACTTTTACAGTATAAGTGCCATCCCCTAGTTTTGATAATACCTGCGCCTGATATTCTTGACCTTTTACAAACTGCTCTGCTTTATCATTAAGCGACTGTATTAATGAGGCGACAGGCTCAACAGTCAATACTGGTGAGACTTTTGAAACCGGATTGATGCCAGCTGTTTCGACTTTATTTAACATGGCTGTTTCTTTTAGGTCACTCGTTATACTTGCTAGATAGCTTTTTACCGTTTTGAGTACTGCTGATTAAAGCACTTAATGATGCCATTTGCGGCGAGACTAGATCACGAATTTGGCTATCATTAGATAAAATACGCTGAATGCTTGATTTTTTTTGTTCTTGTAGTTCTTTTGAAAGTGGTAACACATTTTGATAATACTTGAGCTGTTGCACATACTGCGCACAGCTACTTTCAAGCTCTACCAGTTTATCCCAATCTTCTTTTTGTGCTGCAAAAAGCATCTGGTCACTTATCGACTCTATAGCCTCGTAAATGTGCATCATATTTTGATAAGCCATAGGTTTATGCTCCCGCGTAATTCGCAATATGCTTATTAGCTGTCAATGGGCTTTGGCTTAAAAGCAAAGGCTTAGTCACTTCAGATATCGTTGCAGGCTTTATTTGATCTTCGCCTATCTCTTCCCAAGCGCTTTTCAACTCAATTAGCAGCTTAATAACTTCGTTCACAATGTCTGGTTGATTGCGAATATTTGCAACAGTGAGTCTATGGCTCATATAGGCATAAAGATTATCTAAACTTTCAGCAATTACTCCGCCTACTTTTTTGTCTAAACTTAAACGTAAACCACTTTCAATAATCAATATCGCTTTAGAAATCATTTCACCTTTATGCTGAATATCTTTATTCTGCATATGGTCAATTGCACTGCGACAAGCTGTAATTGCGCCTTCATACAGCATAATCGTTAGCTTGTTTGGACTCGCCGCCAGCACGCCTGTTTCCATGCTCATTTGTGAGTAAACGTTTGCCCCACTTTTACTTAATCCAAACATCGTCTTATCCTTCTCTTTTTATTGATTACATTTTTAGTTAACTACCATTATTGGCGTTAAACGTTTTAATTTGTTGCGTTAGAAAACTGCTTGTGGTCGACATGCTAGATAACAAAGTATCTAACCTTGTGTACTGCGCACGATAGCGCGCCTCGACCGAAGCTAAACGACTACTAATTTTTGCAGATTGATCATCCACACGTTTGATTGAGGTGGTAATGCCAGTAGTTCTAGCATTTAAAAGACCATCAGTACTTAATAAATTAGTGAGCAATGCATCTAACTGCGCGGCATAGCCAACTGAAAATGTCACTGCTCCGCGCGCGCCCAAACTACCACCATTTATTTTTAAACTTAAACCTTCTGCAGCGGTGCCAATTGCACCCACTAAATTTGTTGAACTACCTGTAGCCGCCGTGCCATTAATTGTGCCTTCTGCATTGGTTATCGTGGAACCTAACTGGCTGACAGTGACTGCATAAGTACCAGATTGGGTTTTGCTGGTGCTACCTGAAAAGGTAATTAAGGGGTCAGTTGCCTTGGCTGAAGGGGCAAATAAAGCCGCAATATCCCTCACATTAGTGCTCATTGCACTGTTAAGTTTAGTGGCGTCAAGTGCTAATTTACCATCACGCTGAAATGTAACGCCAAGTTGGTTCAATGTAGTTAAGCTACCAGCACCATCAATACTCTTAGACAAAACCCCTTTTATTTGATTGGTGATTGCCCTCGTCGTCGAGTCCCCTAAAAGTGGACCAGATGAACCGCCTTCGCCTCCAAACCTAGTTAAATTACGCATTGTGGTATCTAGCTTATTAAATGCATCCACAAACGCTGTGACAGATTCTTTAATTTTATCTTGGTTAGTCGCAATCCCAAGGTTGACACTCACACTATTACTGCTTTTAAGTAAGTTAAGTGTAACGCCTTCAATCGCATCAGTGACTGTGTTACTCGACTTAACCACTGGAATACCATCAATATTTAAAAGTGCATTTTTAGCATCTTGCAATGAGCTTAGGTTCTTTCCGCTTCCAACAGCAGCGGTTGGATCATAAGCAAAACGTGATAATCCTGCTGTATTTGTATTGTCGTTATCGTCGTTATCTACTGTGGTAATTTTTAAGCTATTGATCTCGCCGGTATCTTTTGATGTGATTACTAAACGATTTGTACTGCCATCATTCACAATGCTTGCTGAAACACTTGCATTTTGTGCATTAATCGCATCGCGAAGGCCTGCTAAACTATTGTTTGAACTATTAATCGTAATGTTAATATCGGTTTTGATAGGGTTTGGTGTAAATGAGCTTGGCGTAAGTGGTATCAGCACTTCTGGTGTAAAAGTACCAAAAGAAATACTTAATGTGCCTGTACCGACCGGGTCAGAAATATTGGTAAATCCTGCTGAACCTAGCTTTTGTTGCTGTGCTAATTGATTAACAGTCACTGCATAATTTGCAACTGCTGCAGAACCGTTTGAGGTTGCGGTAAATACATCAGCATTACCTGATATAGCGGTTTGCACATTAAATTTTGCAGGGCTAGAAAGCGCACTCACTGATGTTTGAAAAGAAGAAAGCGCACTTTTTAAGCTACCAAAAGCAGATACTTGGGTTTGAAATGCCGATTTTTTGCTAGCCAAAAGCGTTAATGGCTGCCGTTCTACATTCATTAGACCCGTGATAATCGAATTCACGTCAAGTCCAGAGCCTATTCCTGGTGACGATATCATTTTTTTTCCTTCTCTATTTAATTCTTAACCAATTTTTCTTAAAAATTATGCAGTTTGCCTAATAACCAAGCCTTGCAACTTATCTAGTGTTTTAGACATTGCCACGACTTCCTCATTGGGTATTTGCCTAAGTACTTTTTGTGTTTCAGTATCAACCACTTTTACAATCATGCGCTTCGATTCTTGGTCCAAATAAAACTCTATCGTTTGTAGTGCTGGTGCCACATGCGCATTTAACTTTTTAACAGCTCCTACTAATTCCTCTTTTTCGACCTGTGAAGCCACATTACTTACAGTTTTTGGCTCTGAAGCCACTAACGCAATTTGGCCAACCGCAGTTTTATTTGCGCTAGCCACTTTGTTTATACCACCAACTCCATCTATGCTTGAGTTAAACATATTTAAACTCCTTGTCAAAAATCCACAGGGTTATATTTAACCCTGTGGAAGTTGAATCAAATTACTTAAAAACTATTAACCTCTCAACAAAGCTAACACGCCGTTTGGCAATGAGTTAGCTTGTGCCAGCATTGCTGTACCTGCTTGTTGCAAGATTTGGCCACGTGTTAAGTTAGCTGTTTCTGCTGCAAAGTCAGTATCCATAATGCGTGATTTAGAAGCTGACAAGTTTTCTACAGAGTTTTGCAAGTTGCTGACTACCGATGTAAAACGGTTTTGTGTAGCACCTAGGTTTGCACGAGCAGTATTAATTTGTGCTAAAGATTGATCGATTTGCGTAATGGCAAGTTGTGCGCCAGCGAATGAAGACACGCTTAAGCCAGTAATACCAGTGGTCGCAGTTGCTGTAGCAGTACCTGTTGTATTTGTAAAACCAGCTGTAGCTGCTAAGTTAACTGTACCAGTCATAGTAATGTTGCCGCTCGAACTGCGCAAAGTGATTTGACCAGTTGCATTGTCGTAGTTAGCACCTACGTTAGTTTGGCCAGATACTTGGTTAATTGCATTTACTAATTGACCTGCACGCTCAGCAGAACTTCCTGCGGCAGTAATGGCACCAATATCTACACCGTTAATTACAACGCCGCCAGCAGCAATCGCTGTAGCAAAACCTGTGATACCACTTGCAGCTGCAGAAGTAGTCGCAACGTTCACTGTTCCACCTAGAGTAGCTAAGTTTGCATCAACAATTGAACCTACTGCGATTGTTTCTGTTGCGTTTGCACCTACTTGGAAGTTAGCGCCGGAGAAGCTACCATCTAAAAGTTTAGTACCGTTGAATGATGTTTGGTTAGCCACACGCTCAATCTCAGCTTTAAGTTGTGTTACTTCTGAGTTCAAAGCATCACGGTCAACTTGAGTATTTGTTGCGTTTGAAGCTTGAATAGATAATTCACGAATACGTTGTAAGTTGTCTGAAACTGCACCTAACGCACCCTCAGCAGTTTGTGCTAAAGAAATACCATCATTTGCGTTACGAATAGCCACTTGCTGACCGCGAATTTGTGAGTCCATACGTGAAGCAATTGATAAGCCAGCAGCGTCATCTTTAGCGCTGTTAATACGCATACCAGATGACAAACGTTGAATCGCTTGATTCAAACCAGCTTGTGAGCTAGCTAAACTACGTTGTGTGTTTAATGATGCTACATTGGTGTTAATAACTGAAGCCATGATAAATCTCCTAAATAAGTTAAATTCAATAACAAACTACTGCTTAAGCGCTGCAATTAAGTTTGAATTGCGTTGCAGTTAAACTATTATCGGTAAGCTTTTCAGAAAGTTTAGGGTTAGCTCTAAAATTTCAAACATACTAACTTTTGACTCGCTTAGAACTTATCATTCGTCTCTTACCGAATAAGTAGCCCGATGAGAACTGTGTCGGCAGTAATTTTTAATTCTTTAGGAATAAGCTCCTTTATTGATGAAAATAATTGCATACTCAACAATCAAAATTTATTAATAAAATCAATGCAAAACCAATATTAACAAGGCTTTTTAACAAAATTGACTTGCAAAAAATACAATTCAACTTGATATGAAGAATATCACTATGATAGTCAAAAAATTGGAGTGATAAAGAGGTAATACAGAGGTGAAAATAGCTTAAATCTTGCTATATGACAGTTTACTGACAGCTAGATAAGTTGGGTTTACTTCGCTGTTGATTTTAGACTACTTAACGATTAAAGTAGTGTAAAATTAATTTACAAGGTTGTTTCTAATTGCGTAATGTGTCAGCTCAGCATTGTGGCGCAGATGCATTTTATCTAATAGGCGTGTGCGATACATGCTCACAGTTTTGACTGATAATGACAATTGATTTGCAATTTCACTGACTGATAATCCAGAAGAAATCATCACCATTGTTTGAAACTCACGATCTGAGAGCATTTCATGTGGTGCTTGTGGTTTATTCATGTCCACTTGGTCAGCTAATATTTCTGCAACTTCTGGAGTGATATATTTTTTACCTTTTGCAACGGTACGTATTGCTTTTAAAATGTCTGAAGAGGCGCTTTGTTTGCATAAATAGCCAGATGCTCCAGATTTAAGGGCACGCACGGCATATTGATCTTCCATATGCATAGATAGCATTAATACATTAAGATGGCTGTTATCACTTTTAATATATTTTAGCACTTCCATCCCACTGCGGTCTGGCATTGAAATATCTAATAACATCACATCTGCGTTTAATTGGCGGGATAGTTTAATTGCTTCAGCGCCATTAGCGGCCTCACCTATCACTTCAATATCATCAGTAGAAGATAATATTTGGTTGATTCCTGACCTAAGTATTGCATGGTCATCTACAATAATCACTTTAATTTTTTTAACACCTAGCATAATCAAACCCTTTTCATCTCTATTCTTATTCTTAAAGTTAAGCAGTAATTTATTTCTACGTTCTGCCATTTAAGTTTTGATTCACTGTAAACTTTTCGACACCACTGTTTGAATTTTCATCAGTTACTACTGTCTTTTTACAGTTTCCTTACTATCTGAATAGATAATTGCAATCTGTGTGCCAAGTTTATAAAAACTGGTTTTTAGAGTACTAAAAAGTTTATTGCGCACTCATGCACGCTAGAGAATATGACTATATGACTTAATACAACATTAGATAGGGAGCTTGACAGTAATCATCGTGCCTTGTTTTGATTCTACTGGCTTTGAAATTCTAAAAGTGCCATGCAGAACTGCCGCACGCTCTTGCATACCACGCAACCCAAATGAACTGGTTTTTAGTCTATCATCTGATTTAATGCCAATACCATTATCAATAATGGTCATGAGAACATTATCATCATTCATACTTAAATCTACATTTACTTCTGTAGCTTGTGCGTATTTGGCAATATTAGACATTGCCTCCTGACAAATTCGGAAGAGCGCCATTGATTGATCATTCGACAAAGGTATCTCTGCGGTATTACATGTAAATTTGCAAGGAATATTCAAATGCTTAACAAACTCTTTGGTTTGCCACTCGATTGCATCGACAATGCCCAAATCTAAAATGTTTGGCCGCAATTTGCCTGAAATTTTATGTACCGTGTTAAATGTTTCATCGACAATGAACTGTAAACTGGCAATATGTTCTTGAAGCGTATCTGGATTTGATTTTAATCGATCTAGAATTGATGACATACCCATTTTAATAGCAGTTAAATTACCACCCAAATCATCGTGAATCTCACGCGCAATTCTCTTGCGCTCATCTTCTCTAATCGTATTTATATGGGCGGTCAACTCTGCCAAATCACGCCTAGAATTTTCTAAATCGAGCTTTTCTTTTTTCCCTTGTGTGATATTGAACATAATGCCATCCCAAACAACTTCAGCATTACTGAGTCTTCTTGGGGTTGCACGTATGTTAATCCACTTATTATCTTGCCAGCCATCAATCCAAACGCGGCCTTCCCAATCTAATACACAAAAATCTTTAGCCGATTTTTTCATGCTGGCGTTTAAGTTTGCATGGTCTCTTGAGTTTAAAATAGAAAAGAATAAGGTTGCATTCTCGTAAAGTTGTTCTGGCGCAAAGCCAAGCAATGGTCGGCTACCCTCGCTTAAATATAAAAATTGAATTTCGCCTTGACTGTCTTGCTTAAATTGAAAGACCATACCTGGCGTATTAGAAACAATCGCTTGATAACGTGATTCGCTCTCGTTTAATGCTTGTACCGTTTTTTCATTAGAAGTGAGCGCTGTTTTAATTACCAACACATATTCAGTATCTTCAGTTTGTAAAAGCATAGTGCGTAATTGAAAATCGCCTGCTAGGCCACTAATGGGTGTTTGGTTCTGTTTGATTTCAACGTATTCTGAAACACTTAAATTAGTTTTTAGGTGCGTCTGCAACGCTTTTTGGCTCACCACTAAAAGATGATCTAATTTTTGCTGTTTTGCTGCTTTTAAATCAAACCCAGTATTTTTTTGCGCTAATTCACTGACATAGACGAGTTGCATCGTCTTAGCATCTATCAAATAGATTTCATCTGAAGAAGCTAACATCAAACTTTTAATGCATAACTGAATATCTACCATAGGAAGTAATCTGGATGTTTTAAATCCGTTAACACTTATTGTGCTGAAGTTTGTATTATCATTCATCATTTTACATTCGGCTAGGTTGGTTTACGAAATATTTAGTGTTATTAATCATTCGTTATAAATTTAATCTCTTTTATGAAGCAGAAGCTAACAAGTCTATTTCTGTCATCACGCGATTTTTTCCCGATTTTTTAGCTAAATACATCGCTTGGTCTGCACGACTTAACACCGCAGCTTCTGTTTCGTTCTTATTAAACAAAGCCACGCCAGCGCTAAATGTAATAAGCTGACGTTCGTTGTTAGCCATGAAAAATTGTTTTGTAAGTGCGCGCTGTAAACGCATCACGGTACCTACAGCTTGCTCAATATCTGTTTCAGGCAACAAAATCACAAATTCTTCACCACCAAAACGCGATACAACATCAGTAGGCCTAATAGTTGTTTGAATTGTTTTAGCCAATAATTGCAAGGCTTCATCACCGACATGATGACCAAAACTATCATTGAGCTTTTTAAAGTTATCAATATCTAAAAAAGCGATGCTCAATTTGCTATTATTACGTTTAGAGCGAGAAATTTCTTTTATAATTGCTTCATCAAAACCACGACGATTTAACACCCCTGTCAGCTGATCAACTCTCACTGTTTCACTGAGTTGCGTCAGTTCTGCTTGTAATTTACGGATTTTTTCTTGAGAGCTTTCAACGCTTTCACGCTGCTGAATTAAGGCTTCACGAGACCGCACAATCTCGGCTTGCATCATGTGCGTATCTTTCATCAAGTTTTCTAGAAGCTCATTGATTTGTAAAATATCTTCTGTCTCAGATAATTTTTCTGCATAATTTTCTATTTTGCTTTGATAACTTCCGCTTGAATCAGACATATGTCCTAAGCGTTCGACAAAGGTTGAAATCATAGTTTTGAAAGAGTTTTTAGCCTCAACCAAACTATGTTTAAGCATGCCTTGTTTGAATATGACTTCTTTTAAGCTTTTTTCAGCATCTTGAATCACTGCCCTTTCAAGAGGGCTAGAGACTATTGTTTGCACGACTGCAATTTGTCCACGCAACCATTGATCATCTGCAACTAACTCACTGATGTTATCTATTAATAGTTTGAGTAGTCTTAATAAATCTTGTTTAATACCTTCTTCGTTTGCGCCAACTAACTCTACACGCACTAAAAGCGCCCTAAATTGCTTGGCCATAAATTGCCAATCTTTTAATTTACGGGATTTTTCACTCAAAATATATATTTGTACAGCTTCTTCTTTCAGCTCAGGATAGCCATCTAATCTAGGAATTAAGCCATGATTAAGCGATTGCTTAAGCATGTCTTGCAAAATGCGGAAGGTTTCTTGAAATTGATCGGTGTTATAGGCAGGTATTGGCGCTACCTCTTCAACTACAGAGACGGCTGACCCTGAAGAAGTCTCTACTCTGCGTGATAACGCTTCTTCTTCATTTGCTTCATTAGCCGATTGATTAGAGCTATTGATTGATTTGCTTTCGAGGCTAGGATTATATTCTGACCAGCTTTTAGCCATTGTTTGAAGCTTTTGCGGTAATTGTGCATCATTACCAAAATTAATCAGTACGCGTTCTAGTGCCTCTTTTTTTTGCTGTGGGGTGAGCCCAATACGTTTCGCTTCCCAACCGCCTAATATCGCACGAATCGCTTCTGGCCATTCTGTCGCTGCAGCAATAGTCGAATCCATACTTTCGCCAAGTAAAGCAGGTAACGTTTCCCAGCTATTCTTTTTTAGGGTTTTTTCCCAGCGATTAATATAATTACTTTGCTCTGGCGTATGATTGGGTAATTGTCTAAGCGCTTTTTTAATTGCACTATCTAAATTTTCTGCAGCAGGGATACCTGCAATTTCATTATATATGCTTAGGTAATTATCAGGCGTAGGATCAACTTTACGCAAAGCAATTTGTTTAATTGCCTCACGTGCAATGTTGATGGGTACTGCTGTCTGTTGTTCTTGCTTACTTGTATTTAACATAGTATTTAATATAAAAAATAAATCTACTCAATAAATTTACACAATATATTTTGCTACAAGCGCAAAAAAACAAAATCAAATAAAACGCTACTTTTACCCGTTAATTCTAAATAGAAACTTGGATACGTCTTAAATGAAAGACTTAACTAACAAACAGACCTAAAAAAATACATAAAGCCTGATGGGAATGCCTTAAATTAAGGTAAAATCACGGCTGGCGGGCCTCCTCGCATTGTAAAGTAGCCAATCTGGTCAGGTGCGGAAGCAAGCAGCCACAACTACCGAGCAAGTGCCGGGGGCAAGGCTCGCCTCTTTAGCTATCAATCAGCGCAAATTAACTCGAATTTGTTTTAGTCTAATATCAAGTTTTCGGCTAAAATTAGTACTATGTCATATCAAGTGCTCGCGCGTAAATATCGCCCAAAATCTTTCGAAACCCTCGTTGGGCAAGATCATGTGGTACGCGCGCTCACCAATGCGCTCAATCAAAATCGCTTACATCATGCCTATTTATTCACAGGTACACGAGGATGCGGTAAGACCACGCTTGCGCGTATTTTGGCAAAAGCCCTCAATTGCGAAACCGGCATCACAGCCAAGCCTTGCGGCGTTTGTAATGCTTGCACTGAGATTGACCGTGGCCGTTTTGTCGATCTACTAGAAGTGGATGCCGCAAGTAATACGCAAGTCGATGCCATGCGCGACTTGCTAGATAATGCACAATACGCACCCACGGTGGGGCACTTTAAGGTGTATATCATCGACGAAGTGCACATGCTTTCTAAAAGCGCCTTTAACGCCATGCTCAAAACGCTAGAAGAGCCGCCAGCGCACGTTAAGTTTATTTTAGCAACTACTGACCCACAAAAAGTGCCCGTCACCGTGTTAAGCCGTTGCTTGCAGTTTAATTTACGCCAAATGGCAAGCCCAACTATTATTGCGCATTTGAAAAATGTGCTCAATCAAGAAAATATTCAGTTTGAACCAGCCGCAATTAGTTTGATTGCGCGCGCAGCAGCAGGCAGCATGCGTGATGCGCTCTCGCTCACTGATCAAGCGATTGCTTATGGCAACCAGAGTGTAAATGAAATAGAAGTCCGCAGCATGTTGGGGGCAATAGGTCAAAACTATTTATTCGAGATTATTCACGCGCTTTTAGCCGGAAACGGTGCAGCTTTAATTGATAAAGCCAAAGAGATGGAAGCGCGTAGCATCTCATTTGAAGCTGCTCTTAACGATTTAGCAAGTTTGTTACACCAAATTACTATGGCACAAACAGTGCCGCAAAGTATTGCAGACGATTTGCCAGAACGCGCCGCCCTATTAGAATTAACACAAAAATTAACCGCCGAAACGTTGCAGCTTTATTATCAAATCACCTTGCTTGGCCGCCGTGATATTGGCTTAGCGCCAGATGAGTTTGCAGGGTTCACCATGACTTTATTGCGTATGCTTGCGTTTACCCCAAATGAGAGCAATAAAGCCACGCAACAAACCGTGCAAAAAGCCGCACCCTTAGAAAGCAAGCCTTTAAACGTAGCAGAAATGAAACAAACTTTTACGCCAACTATCGAAGTCACGACAACTGCTCAAAATGCAACTATTTTAGAACCAAAATCAACACATATCAAAAGCGATGCACTAGAATCCTCTTCCGAATTGGCTTCCGAGGCATCGGATTTTTCTCGCACAAATTCAGTACTACAATTTGATGGTGATTGGCGCAAATTAGTCGAGCAAAATCTCAAACTGGGTTTAGCGCGTGCACTCGCACAAAATTGCGAGTTGGTGTCTTACGACGACAATAGCTTAACCTTAAGATTGGCTGCAAGTCAAAAACATTTGGCAGCGACTAATTATCAAGAAAAATTATCCATCGTGATTAATGAGTATTTTGGCAAAAAAATACGCCTTAATTTTGAGATTAATAACGATGCCAGCGCAGAAGTCATGACGCCAGCAAAACAAATTGCCAGCGAGAAAGCGATTGTGCAATCAGGCGCTGAAGCCGCAATTATGCAAGACACGTTTGTGCAAGCCTTGATTCAAAATTTTGATGCATCCATTATCCCAAACAGTATTAAGCCTATTCAATAACTTATAAAGGAGCAAAACATGATGAAAGGTGGCATGGGCAACATGATGAAACAAGCCCAAATGATGCAAGCCAATATGCAAAAAGTACAAGCTGAGCTTGCAATTACAGAAGTAGAAGGGCTTGCCAGTAACGGTATGGTTAAAGTAATCATGACATGTAATAACGAAGTCAAACGCGTACACATTGATGAAACCGCGATGGATGACAAAGAAACCCTAGAGGACTTAATATTGATTGCACTTAAAGATGCACGCGCCAAAGCTGAAGCAACTTCTACTTCGCGCATGAGTAGCGTGATGCCAGCAGGCATGAAACTACCATTTTAACTAGCACTTTTGAAAAATCCACCCTCGCTAGAACAATTGATTGAATCGCTCCGTTGCCTGCCGGGCGTGGGGCCAAAATCATCCTTACGCATGGCTTATCACCTGCTGCAACGTGATAGAAAAGGTGCAAACACATTAGCGCTTTCTCTTGAAAATGCACTCCAAGTGCTTGGGCATTGCACACTTTGCAATAATTTTTCTGAATCTGAAATTTGCCCATTATGTGCATCAGAAAAACGGGATGCATCACAACTTTGCGTTGTTGAAATGCCCACCGATTTAATGATGATGGAGCAAACGCAATCTTACTCAGGCATGTATTTTGTACTGATGGGACGCTTATCCCCCTTAGATGGCATTGGTCCAAAGGAAATTAATTTAGACAAACTCATCAAACGCGCACAACAGGGTCAAGTAGCTGAGGTAATTTTAGCCACCAACTATACAGTAGAAGGCGAAGCTACCGCGCATTACATTAGCGAGCTTCTAAAAAACAGAAATATTGCTGTCAGCCGCATTGCGCGTGGCTTGCCAATGGGTGGTGAGATTGAGTACGTAGACAGCGGCACGCTTGCGATGGCCTTGCTAGGGCGTAAAAAACTTTAAGGAGTTAACTCGTTAAGTAGCTCAACTGGGCTTTGTATTAGCGCATCCGCGCCCCAAGCTTGTGGCTTATCAGTCACATCAATATAGCCAAACAAAGCAACAACGGTTTTCATACCCGCCGCTTTACCAGCTTGTATATCGCGCTCTGCATCGCCCACATAGATACAGTTTTCTGGTTTAACGCCCACTTTATCGCAAGCCAATAAAAGTGTGGCTGGTGATGGTTTTGGTTGCGGTGCATCATCACCACTGACCACACACGCAGCACGCTTGTGTAAACCCATGCTTTCAATTAAGGGAACAGTAAATCGGCGTGGTTTATTTGTGACAATGCCCCAACGTAAATTTTTACTCTCAATTACTTCTAAGAGCGCAGCAATACCCGGCAATAAAACAGGGCTACGCGTAAAAACAGTATCATAAATACTTAAATACTCATCTCGCATAGCAATAAAGTGATTATCTGCCGGCGTAATACCAAACCCCAAACCGATTAAGCCGCGCGAGCCATGCGATGCAAACGGGCGAACTGCAGCATCACTTAAGGGCTTTTTGCCATGCTTTTTTAGCTGTAGATTGAGGGCATAACCTAAGTCGGGCGCGGTATCTACCAGCGTGCCATCTAAATCAAAAAATATAGTCGAAACCAATTAAGCTTTTACCATATGCATTAAATAGTTTACCGAAGTATCTGCACCAAGCGAATATTGCTGCGTGATTGGGTTGTAGCTCATGCCAATTTGCCCTTGCAAAGATAGTTGCTCTGCCCTTGCCCAACTCGCTAATTCAGAAGGTTTTATAAATTTTTCATAATCATGCGTGCCGCGTGGTAATAAATTCAGTATATATTCCGCACCAAGCACAGCAAATAAATACGCCTTTGGATTGCGATTGATTGTTGAGAAAAATACATGCCCTTGTGGCTTAACCAGCTTTGCACAAGCTGCAATAACGCTTGCGGGGTTAGGTACATGTTCTAGCATTTCCAAACAAGTTATCACATCAAAGCTTTCTGGTTGTTGTGCTGCCAATGTTTCTACTGAAACAAACTTATAATCAACTTCTATCCCACTTTCTAAACTATGTAATTGCGCAACTTTAAGTGCTTTTTCACCTAAATCGATACCTGTTACTTTAGCGCCTTTTTCAGCCATCGATTCACTTAAAATGCCACCACCGCAACCTACATCAAGCACAGTTTTTCCTTTTAACCCAATCGCGGAATCAATATAATTTAAGCGAAGCGGGTTAATATCGTGCAATGGCTTAAACTCACTGGTCTTATCCCACCATTTATGCGCGAGCTCTGCAAATTTATTCAGTTCTGCATGGTCTACGTTTGTCATTTAAAGCCTACATTTGTCATGGATGTGCCTATCATTTTTGTACAAAATAATTCATTAGAGCTACATTATCTGATTAAATTCACTTAATTTGCTTTGCCAACGACTTAAAATATCTTTAAGTTCTTGTGGTTCAACGCCATGATAAATACCCTGCCCCATTGGCCGATGAAATTTTAAATCACCGGCAACCCAAACATGGCTTACCTGCTCTCTGCCAGCCACATATATTAAATGTGATACTGGGTCAAAACAAGGCTGTGTTTCAATATCGCTTAACTTAACGGCGCAAAGGTCGGCAAATTTTCCAACTTCAATCGATCCAATTTTTGCATCCATCCCTAAGGCTTTAGCACCGTTAATCGTACTCATTTCTAGGACTTGATTGGCTGAGACAGAAGTTGCATCATAACTTTGTCCTTTTGCAAGTAAGGCTGCAAGCCGCATTTCGGTAAACATATCTAAACGATTGTTACTTGCAGCACCATCAGTGCCCAATCCAACATTTACACCCTGTTTCATGTACTCTGTAATTGGCGCAATGCCTGAACCCAATTTCAAATTAGAGCTTGGACAGTGCGCAATACTACAGCCATGCGCTGCTAAAAGCTTTATCTCAGCTTCATTTAAATGCACACAATGTGCAAGAGTTAAATTTGGACTCAGCATACCCAAATTAGCAAGACGATTCAGAGGCCTTAATCCATATTGCTGCTCACTATCTGTTATTTCTTGTAATGTTTCATGCATATGGGTATGTACGCCAATGCCAACCTGATCCGCCAACGTCATAATGCGTTCAAACGTTGTATCTGCAACTGTGTAAGGTGCATGCGGGGCAAGACTAAAACTAATCAGCGCTTCAACGCGCCAATGATCACGGGCTTCTAAGCCTTTTTGAATATAAGTATCAGCATCGTTGGCATAATTTGTCGGAAATTCCAATACAACCAGCCCTAAATTTGCACGCATACCCATTTTTACAGTTGCTTCTGCTGTCGACTCTGGGAAAAAATACATATCGTTAAATGTTGTAATACCACCAGCCAACATTTCAGCTATTGCCAATACTGTACCTTCATGTACAAAAGCAGGTGAGACAAATTTTTTCTCGGCTGGCCATATATGTTCTTGCAACCAAGTCATTAAAGGCAGATCGTCGGCTAGGCCCCGCATCAAACTCATTGCAGCATGTGTATGTAGATTGATTAACCCAGGAATCAATATATGTTCGTTGAGTTGAAGGGTTTCATTTGCATAGTACTTTTCAACTTCATTATTATGACAAATATCAATAATGACGCCAGACTTGATAATCACAGCATGATCTGAAAGAAGCGTATTTCGAGGGACAACTGGGCAAAGCCAGCGACATGCAATGATTAAATCTACGTTAACTTTCATTACTGCATTATAACGTTTATGCAGTTAGTATGATATTTACAGATATAAAAAAAGCCTCGCTAATGTGAACTGCACCCCAAAAGTTGGACATTAATGTCTAACTTATTAAGGTGCAGTTTTTTATGGCTAAATACTCTTATGAGTTCAAATTAACAGTTGTTCAGCATTACCTTCAAGATCTTGGTGGATATAGTGCCACTTCTAAGAAGTTTCAAGTTGACTATAGTGCAGTACGTAAGTGGGTAGCGTTATATAAGCTTCATGGTGATGGTTCTTTAAAGAAGAAACCCAA
>Ga0247843_1003338_pt1 | contig 26640 bp, 25 predicted proteins | sample LaCruzMarch2017__FD_192420 | JGI IMG/M metagenome (GOLD analysis project Ga0247843, IMG submission 192420) | Freshwater microbial communities from meromictic Lake La Cruz, Castile-La Mancha, Spain - LaCruzMarch2017_8m | ecosystem: Environmental > Aquatic > Freshwater > Lake | place: Spain... | reverse complement strand
AAGGCAGACTGGACGTCTTCCGCCGCCGGCGAAGGCGCCTTCGAAGGCGAGCCGCCACGCTGGGGCTCATCAACCGGTTCCGGGGCGTCCTTTGGCACCTTCCGCCGGACTTTCACGCGGCGGATATGGCATCGGCACCGCACGCCGCACTTCGTACGCTCGCCCGGAAAGCCAAGCTCCACCAGCTCCGCCCAGGTAAAGCCGTTCTGAAGGATGCTTTTCTTCTGCCGCTCCCGGCAGGTATCACAGTGCTCGACATCCGGATCCAGCACCCAGAAGAATCGGTACTCATAATCCGGGTCCAAGGGCTCGGCCTGGTCCCAGTCGATCGTCTCACCGCGGATGTAAACCGACCACAGCGACTCGGCGTACATTTCCGCCCGGGTGTGGTAATCCATCCGGCCCCGGCCCTTCTCAACGTCCCCAACAAAGCCGCGCCAGTATTCCATCTGGTTCCGGTGTTGGCCCTCGAGCATCGCAACCTCCTGCGGTGAGATCGTCGTCGACGCAACACCTCGAGCGCGGCGACCAGACGCAAACGCATCCGCTTGGCCCTGGCGCATCACCCGGTCCGCCTCCCGGATCGCCTGGTCCGGAGTGAGCTGCCCGGATACCTGCCCGGTCACAAGAGACCTCAGCTCCCCGGCGACCCGCTTCTCGATCTCGACGTACCGGTCGATCTCCGCGTTGTTCCGGTCGTAGCGTGAACGGGCGAGCTTCCCGTCCGCCCACGGTCCAGGCGTCCAGTTAGCCATTCCTTGGCACCGATTCCCGTCCGTCCTGGAAACCGTTCCACAGCGCCGTCAACCGCGACGCAAGAACGATGTCCAGGTGAAGCCACTCCGGCATCCAGATGCCCGCCACCATCGCCGAGAAAAGAGCTTGCTCGGGCAAATACCCCTTAATCGGCGACTTGGTCACCGACGCGATGCCCCTCCGGTGACCCTCGTAGCGAAAAAATCGAGCTCGGCCTCCGTCAGGTGGATCCGGGCCATGACACGGTGGTAGAGGGCCGCAGCCACCCCGCTCGGCAGCGCAAGGTATTCGTCGTAGGAAAGCGAGATCGCAACCGCCACCAGACGCATGTCTGCCTCCGTCTGATCCACAACCGGCTCACCTTCGGCGTTCCGGGACGTCGCCGCTCGGGACGCCGAGAGCTCCTCCAGGAGCGTCGGCACCCGGAAGCTGAAAACCTGATCTTCCACCAGCTCCGCATTCTCCCGCAAGGCCGCCTCTCGCGCCTGGAGGGTAGCAAGCGATTCCGCAAGTTCCGGCTCGGCGTGTGCAAGAACCTCCGGCCGCCCCGGCTCCGAGAACACGTAAACCGCGCCGGAAGGCAGGGTCAAAGTGCTGATTGTGATGGTCGATTCGCTCATTGTTTGGTATCCTCAAGTTGTCGGGTGGCACCCTTCGAAGGACAACTAAGTGTCGGCCCCGAAGCGTAGACGCGGATCATCGCTAACTGGTCCACGATCACCCATCCGACCCTTTCTTTTCAAAAGCCGTCAGCAGCCAAGTTTTCGCGGCTTTGTCAATTCCCCAATTCTTCTTCACGGTTGCGCGGTACGCGTCATTTTCCATCCAGTAACTTTCTCCGCTGGATCTAGCCGAAGAAACGGGAAGCGTGGCGATGATTTGCTGTAAGTCGCCCAGGACTTCTGGATGCTTCTCGGCGATGTGCATCAATCCAAACTTCGGTCCGCCGAAAACGAGATCGATCGGGCCAATCTCCGGGTGTGATAGCGCTCCTGGCACCTCACCGGTCCGTGCCTCCAGCAGGTGTCGAATTGCCTTTTCCGGGGCTCCTGAGAATTGGCTGTACTGAGGACCAACAAGCCCGTAGCCCGTGGGCTCTTCGCCGTTTACAACGTCCGCCTCGGTGAACTCCGGATGGCGCCGAATATCTGTTTCTTTAGGGTCTTTGCCCCCTCTTGCTCCACCCGGACCCGAGGCGAACTTGCCATCCGGGTCGCGCGCCTGCTCCAGACGGACTTCCGAAAGCTCCGCCATCCGTTGCTCGGCCGCGCTTCGCAGCTGATCCGCGATCGATCTCACCGGCGCCATGCTCACCGGCACGCCGTTGTCCTGGGCCAGCTTTGGCCAGTCCACGTTCATCTCATTGCCGTCCGCGTCCGAGATCGGGACGCCCTGGGTGAGCATAGCGATGAGGCCGTTCAGCAGCTGCGCCTTCACCTTGGCGTTGATGGGCTCGAAGACGATCGTGAGCGGCGGAGATCCTGGCCCGAAGTTGTAGAACACGAAGTCCCGAAGCAGCTGGGCGTCGATGACCTCCTTGCACTGATCCAGGTAAGCCTCGATGTTCTCGAGGAAGAGATCGATCTGGGTCTCACCCAGGTTGTAGGTTCCGGTGTCAGGCGACGACGACGAGGCCATCTCGGGCACCACCACCGCCATCCGGATCATGTCGTTGACGTGGGCCAGCTTCTCGATGTAGCTGTCCTCACCGGTGGCCTGGAGGAACTCGATGTCCCAGTAAGGATTCCCGCTCTCGTGGAACTCGGACGGCAACGCGACGTCTTGCCCGCTCTCCATCCCGGCCAGGTAAGAATTCAACAGGTCGCCGTTCTCACCGCGAATCTCGTCGCCATTCTCGCCCTCGCCCGCAACGTAGAAACCGGGCTTGTACCGCCCTTTCCGGTAGGGAACCGCAAAGCGGCGCGAGTAGAGGGCCATGTCGTCGTAGATGCTCTTGGCCAGCTCGATGTACGGGATCGCCGCCTTCGTCCGGGCCACGCCGTAGAGGCCGTCGAACTCCTGATCGTTGACAAAGTGGATGCATCGCGACGCCGGCACGACTGGCCCGCCGCCGATGTGCTGGATGACGCCCGCAAAGTCGCCGGTCCGGGTGTTCACCTGCAACCGAGTGTCCGAGGGATCAAACGAGGCGAACCGCCGGATCGTCCAGATGAACGGGAAGAACCGCTCCGCCTGGCCCGAGCCCGCCTGGCCCGTGGTGAGCGTGACGTCAAACTTGGGCGTCCACCGCTTCTCAACGACCTGGTAGCCAAACTCCAGGGCGCCGCGCATCAGCGACTGCAAAAGCGGCCGAATGCACCCTCCGAGCTCCTGCATTGCGAGATCGGCGATCACCGGATCCGCGCAGGCAAAATGGAAGTTCGCCCGGGTCACCGGGGTCCGAATCGTCGCAAAGGCGTCTCGGACGACGGGATAGAACCGGGCCTCGTCAAGCTGCCGAATCGAAATCGAGTCCAGCCGTTGCGCCTGGACCGGACGTCGATCTTTCCCCGAACCGCCCGGCGCCGCATACCGCTGCTCGCCCGTACGCCCGAGCGGCTTCGTCGGCGGCCGCCGCCAGGGAATCAGTTTCCGAAAGTCAAATGCCACGCACGCACACAGACGGACTTATGCCGGGACCAAGATTCAGGGACGACGTTTTTGGGTTCAATTCGCGGCCTCATCTAATTCAGTTTCAACTGTTGGCAAAGCGCGCTTAGAAACGTTTTGAACGATGTCGATGATCGCGCCGGCCCTGCGACAACTGAACCGGAAGACTGACATTCCGGTGCTGCTCCCATGGCTAACCTCGAAGAGGGAGTACGACAAGAGCGAGACGCTCGAAGCGTTGACCATCCTCGAGGCAGAAGAAGCACTTTCCATAGCCCGAACGTTAACCATCGACCCGGCAGAGGGTGTGCAGCTGGCCGCATACGGACTTATCGCGAGAACGACACCCGACCCTATAGAGCGCAAGGAGGCAATTTCGAAGTTGGCGAAGTGGATCAAGAGTTCAGAATTCCTCCTGCCCTTTGCCGCTGTCGACGCCCTTTGCCGCTCGAACGCACCGGAGGCCCTACCGCACTTAGTGGCGATTCTCGGTTCAGATATGCCGTTCATGAACCGCCGAAACACCGCCATGGCTCTTGGCAAACTCGGCGACATTCGCGCGGTTCCCGCTCTGATCGAGGCCAAGTCGCGTCCCTCGGATGATCTAGATACGTGGGCCGAGGAGTCTCGGGTTAGGAGAGCAGTGGCGGAAGCGTTGGTGCAGCTCGGCAATTTAAAGCATTCAGGCGACTGAACGTGACTCGGCCTTGAGAAATATATGTGAGATCAGAATATTTGGGCCCTCGTCCGATTCCGCCCACTAGTTATAGGTGGTACGGGTGAGGCCGGAGGTTTTTTCCGGCATCACCCGTGTTCGGCTGTTTATGGGTCGGTAGGCACTAGTCACATTGGCAAAAGCCTCCCTGTTGACCAGTGGCACCCATGCGTCATACGTGGACCCGTGTTCGGCGTGGGTCTACAAGCACTTGTCACCGAGGCAAAAGCGTCCACGGTGACCAATCGCACTCGACCCCTATCGAATGCTCCGGCGCATAATCAACGATCATGCCTTCAGGTTTTGGCAAGAACACATTCCGGTCGGTGAAGCAGAAGTGCGCGGATGGGTTTCGGGCCCTAGACCCAAAGCTAAAGATTCTAGCCGGGGTCGCAATCGTCTGGGGGCTGCTCATTTGGGCCACATCCGGCACGGTCGTCACCGTCCCGCAACTGGCCACCGCCGTCACGTCAGTGCTTCCCATCGAGCGGGCGCAGTTCCTCGCCTTTTGGGAGCGGAGTTGGTGGCTCTTCGTCAAAGGGTGGCACGCAACGGAGTTCGGACTTCTGTACGCAGTAATGCACACGGCCATCCGCCGATTCAAGGTCCGATTCAACCCGGCTTTCGGGCTTGCGATCACGCTCATCGGAGCGATCGCCCTGAATCCGTTTGGAAAATTCCCAACGCCAAGCCAGTAGAGTGATCGATAGAATACGGTTCTATCGATCATAAAACTGGGCTAAAATGATCGATAGAACGAGATGCAATCGATCATGGCCTGGAACTGGGAGCTAGCGGAGTGGCCGGACTTCGCGTGGGATGCCGCCGAATTGGCTCCGCTAGAACAACGGTTCCTCCTCGGCTCGGGCGAGCTAGCCGGCGTCTTTAAGCATCTCGAGGCCCGCGACCAGGACGAACTGGTGATGGAATCTCTGAGCAACGAGGCAATGACCACGTCCGAAATCGAAGGGGAAACGCTGGACCGGGCAAGCGTGCAGTCGTCCATCAAGCGGCAGCTCGGCATCGCAACCGAACCGCGACGCGTTCCTCCCGCCGAGCAAGGGATCGCGGAAATCATGGTCGACGCCTACCGCAGCTATGCCAATCCACTGCATCACGAAACGCTTTTTTCGTGGCACCGCTCTTTGATGGCCGGGCGCATGGACCTCTCCGAAATTGGCCAGTATCGAACCACCGAAGAACCCATGCAAATTGTCTCGGCGGGACGCTTCCCGGATGCTCCGACCGTTCATTTCGAAGCGCCACCATCCAGCCGAGTACCGGATGAGATGAACACTTTCTTGGCGTGGTTCAACGCGGCAAGCCCGCTCCCCGCCCTGACCCGAGCCGGCATCGCGCACCTGTATTTTGAGAGCATCCACCCCTTTGCCGATGGAAATGGTCGTCTGGGCAGAGCTATCTCAGAAAAAGCGATCGCGCAGAATCTCGGCCGCCCAACCTACACCTCTTTGGCATCCGTCATTCTGAGCCGCCGCAGAGCCTACTATGACTCCCTTGAGCGGGCCAGCCGCACAATGGAAGTCACCGAATGGCTATTGTGGTTCGGCGATGCCGCCCTGGAAGCCCAGCGAAGCACGACCAATATGGTGGAGTTCATCCTCGCCAAAACGCAGCTGTTCGATCGGTTACGCGGGCAGCTGAACCCTCGGCAGGAAAAGGCCCTGCGACGGATGTTTCAGGAGGGCCCGGACGGCTTTAAGGGCGGGCTGAGCGCGGGAAACTATGCGAAGATCACCGGCGCGCCGCCCGCCACCACCACCCGCGATCTTTCGGATCTGGTGGAAAAGGGGGCCTTAAGCCGAACCGGCGAGAATCGCCACACGCGCTACCACCTGAACCTAAACGCGCCGTAAGGGTCACGTCGTGCTGCCGACCACCAACTCGACGGGAAGCGTCGTCGATTCCGGTGGAGGGTTGCCTTCTGTCGCCGATTGAAGTGCGGCCACGGCAGCCGCACCCATCGCGTCCCACGGCGCGCGAATCGTCGTCAGCTGCCAACGAAGTTCTGCCGACGCCTGGTCGCCGTTGTATCCCATGATCGCCACATCGCCGGGCACCCGTAGCCCCGAAGCCGTGACGGCGGACGCAAGCCGGTAGGCCGCGTGGTCGTCCCAACACACCAGCGCCGTCAGCTCCGAAGGCCGTCGAAGAAGCTCCAAGATTCGTTCGTCTCGTCGGAGTACCGCCGGATCGAGCTTCGAGCGGGGAACGTGGCCCGCGACCGGGCTTCCCAGCTCGACCCGCATCCCGAGCCGCCCGGCTTCTTCCAGAAAGGTCATTTGCCGCTCTAAGGCAGAAGGGAACGGGAAGTCCGACGGAACCAACAGCACATTCCGATGCCCGCGCGAGTAAAGATGTTGCGCCTGAAGCCGCCCGGCAAGCTCCGTGTCGGCGAGAATCGAGGCGATTCCGGGAACGCGGTCGGCGATGGCCACTACCGGCAGCGACTCCTGCGCCAGCAGCCGCATGATCGGGTGTCCCGGCAACGCGGTGACGAGCAATCCATCCAGCCGACCATCGGCCAGACTGGCCACGATCTGCTCCGCCGAATGGTTGGCGTTCGCAGTGTAAAGCAAGAGGTCCAAACCTTGGCTGGCGCAACCGGTCTGGACACCATAGAGTAGCTCGGCAATATGTCCGTTTCGGGGGTCGATGCCGTCGTAACCGGAAAAGAAGCCGATGATGCCGGTGCGCTGGCGGCGAAGGGAACGCGCAAGGACGTTCGGGCGATAGTTGAGTTCGCGGGCAACACGCAGGATAGCCTCGCGTGTTTTCTGCGACACCTTCGTGCCGGACTTCGCGCCGTTCAACACGACCGAGGCGGTCGACGGCCCGACGCCTACGCGGGCGGCAACCTCTTTTAGCGTTGCCGGACGTTTTGCCATCATCGTGACCCCAAGGATGCGAGAGGGGCCGTCGGCTTAGTCCGATAAATCAAGATTTTTTGCCCATCCCGTTCGATTCATAGTATATTAAACAAACGTTTGGTTTAGCCCGGGGGCCCTCAACAAGTCCGTGGTCTGGCCAGCAGATAAAAACGTCTATGACGGCCCGGCCGTCCTTTCCAGACTCCATATCCGGTAACTCCCGCAAAGTAGCGCCATGACCAGAAACAATCGCCAATCCGCATTCACGCTCATCGAGCTCCTCGTCGTTATTGCGATCATCGCAATCCTCGCCGCCATTCTGTTCCCCGTTTTCGCCCAGGCAAAGGCCGCCGCCAAAACCACGGCCACCCTTTCGAACCTGAAGCAGATCGGCACCGCCGGTCAGATGTATCTCAGCGACAGCGACGACGTGGTGCACCCGCACCAGTTCCCCGTTCCGACGACGAACCCAGGCACGGGCGCCCTCTGGAGCCCGAGCGGCCAAGCCGGCTGGGCCGAAATCGTAATGCCGTACATGAAGAATAAGGACCTCATGTTCGATGCCGCACGCGGCAAGACGGTTCGGACGGACACCGGTAACGATGTCTCCTGGCAGAGCCTGGTCACCCTGACGCTCAACCGAAACGGTTGGTCGAGCTGGGAAACGCCGACGGACTTCGTCCGCTCGTATCGAATCGCTTCCGCCCAAGAGAACATCGCTCAGCGAGCGGCCTACATGATTACGGCCGACTTCTTGAACCCGAACCTTGGCTTCCGATGGAACACCGACGAAGCCGCCTGCCCGAACATCACGCCGGGCGCAACGGGCGTAAGCCGCTTCAACCGCGTTTGGGTTGCCGCGAACAAGTTCCACCGCGACCAGATCGTGACTTCCTACGGCGACTCGCACGCCGGTAAGGTTCCGGTCGGTAAGGTCATGATCCTCAACCGGACCAACGCCGAATCCGACGCCTGCGCCTATCCTCCGACGACGAGCGAGATCCGAATGCCGTTCGACATCACGTACTGGGGACTGTGGCGGGACCCAGTCAATTGAAGTCGAAAGAGATCCCTCCTGCACTCATCGGGGGCGCGGTTGTTGTCGTGCTCCTGATCGTTGGGTTCTTTCTCTACAACAGCCTGCTGAAGCCGCCGGAACAAACCGATCCGGCGACGATCTCGGCAGAAAGGCTGGAAGATCCCGACGTGCCCCGCTCTCCTAAGCCCTGAGCTTGGGAACAACTCATGAGTGCCGCCGACTGGCGGCACTCTTTGCCACGCATCATCCATGAACGCGCGCACGATCGACGGGGACGATCCCCATTTGCCCCTTCGCGATGCCGTCCGCACGTTGCGGCGGTTTTGGCGTTTCGCCCGGCCATACCGGGGCAAACTATTTCTCTCGCTTGCGCTGCTCCTCTTTTCGGTACCGCTGGCGGCATTCGCCGTATTCCTTACGCGTGACGTAACGAACCAAGCCCTTCTTGCGACGAACCTCACCGTCGAAGAGCGCTGGGGAACGGTCCTTCGTATCGTCGGTCTGCAAGCCATTTTCTGGTTCAGTAGCGCCGTACTCTCCACTTGGCGCGAAGTGCTGGAATGGTATGGGTCGATGCGATCGACCTTCGATGTCCGAATCGCCTTCTACCGCCACCTACACCGACTTCCGCTTGGCTTTCTCAGCCGACGCACGCCAGGCGAGCACCTCTTCCGCGCCACCACCGACATGGTCTCGATGTTCCGGCCCGCCGTCGGGGGCCAGGAAGTTGCCGTCGCATTCTATTCGAATGACGTCGATCCGTACGACCCCGGCCTGATGGGCATGTTCTTCCGGTCGGCACCGCTCCTGGTCGAAACCGTGTATGCCCTGCTCTGGGGGGCGGTGCTTTTGTTCCTCATCGACCCCGTTCTGAGCGTTGCCCTGATCGCGTACGTTGTTCCCTTCGCGCTGGTGAGTCACTACATGTTTGGCCGCGTTCGGCGGACTGCGTTTCGATTCAAAGCCCGAACCGAGTTCGAAACCGGCGTGCTACGAGACTCCATCGCGGGCCTTCGAACCCTAAAGGCGTTTGGCCGCGTTCGACGCCAACTGGTGCGTTTTCATTCCGCCGCCGCAAACACGCGGCGAAAGGGCGTCGGCCTCGTCGGCGATTTGGTCATCACCCAGAACGTGGTTCAGGCCGGCCTTCGCTGGGTTTTCGCCGGCTCGATTTACGTTTACGTTGCGCTGCGGATCCTCGAAGGCCGCGCCACAATCGGTGACTGGCTCGCCACATTCTTGCTGGTCGAGGCCGCCCAAATCCCACTTGAGCGACTCGTCGGAATCTTCCAACTGCTCCGAATGCAGCTGGTTCCGGCGCAGCGCGTTCTCGAAACATTGGAGGCTCCCGCGACTCTTGAAGACAAGCCGGGTGCGGTCGAAATTCCGCCCATCTCGGGCGCGTTGCAGTTCTCTAACGTCGCGTTTTCCTACGAACCCGGTCGCCCGGTCCTAAAGAATCTGAGCCTGGATATCGCCCCCGGTGAATATGTCGGAATCGTGGGTCCGAGTGGCGCCGGGAAGAGCTCGATGATCGCGCTCGCGTTGCGGCTGTTTCGAGCCGAGAGCGGCTCGATTCGATACGATGGCCACGAAGTCAACGACATCAAGCTACAAAGTCTTCTGGAGAAGACCGCGACGGTTCCGCAGCTGACGACGATCTACTCCGGCACGATCCTGGAAAACGTGATGTTCGGCGATCCGTGGGCAAGGCCCGAATCCCTTTCCCTCGCGATCGAGCAGTCCGGCGTGTCCCTCTTCGCGGACCGCCTACCGCAGGGTCTGAACACGGAATTAGGCGAGGGCCATGCTATCTCGGGCGGCGAGCGCCAGCGAATTGGCATCGCCCGGGCGTTGGTTCGCGAACCAAGAATCCTGTTTTTGGATGAGGCGACGGCGAGCCTGGATCCCACAACCGAGGACGGCGTCCTGCGGTCCATCGAAGCGCTTCGATCGCAGCTCACCATCGTCTCCATCGCCCACCGCCTTAAGGCAGTCGCCGGCTGCGACCGGATCGTTGTCTTGGATGCTGGCGAAATTGTCCAAATCGGGAGCCACGAAGAACTCGTCGCGGTGCCCGGCCTGTACCGAGATCTTTGGCGCGAGCAAGCCCACGGCATGGGGCTGGCGTGACCGAACGCGAGGCCCTAACCGAAGGCTTTGGCTTTCGGCGCAACTCCTGGAAGGCGTTTGTCTTCGTCTTGCAGTTTCTGCGCCCGCAGTTGCCGCGCCTGATTCTCGTTTGCCTCATCGACATCGCCATCGTTTTGGTGAATCTGGCCACGCCCTGGTTCGGCAAGGCAATCCTCGACCAGGCTTTTCCCTCCGGGGACACCGCACTGGCATTGAAGATCGCGGCCGCCGTGGCTGGGCTGTTGGCGTTGGTCTATGCACTCACGGCGATGCGCACTTTTCTCTATAACTCCACGGAAATGCTCATCGGGCTAAACATCCGGCGGCGCCTCTATGGTCACCTCCAAACACTGTCGCTGGATACGGTGGAGTCGCTCCCGGTCGGGCAGCAGGCTTTTCGCATTACCACCGACGCAGACCGGATCGCCCACATGCTGGTGCGGATCCTGCCGACCCTGACCATGCTGGTGGAGTTCGGGTTGATCCTTGCCGCCGCCATCTACGTTGACCGGATTCTGACCTTCATCGTCCTCGCGTTCCTGGTTCCGTGGACGATTCTCTTTGTTTGGGTCACCCACTTTGGCCGCATCCTCGACCGGCGGCGGCTCCGGTTTTGCGAGCTTCGCGATGCCGGAATTTTGCAGGCCGCCGCGTCTTTTTCGGCGATCAAGGCGCTCGGCCGCACCCGTCGCGAGGTTCGACGTAACGGAAAAGTCAGCGTCGCGGTTCAGCGCGTTGCCGCTCAAGGCTACATGATTTTGGTTGGCTTTGAGTTCACGACGCAGAAGCTTCTGCCGTTTCTCAAAGAAACCACGATCTATCTTTGGGTTGCCCGGCGCGTGGTTTTTGGCGAAATGACGCTTGGCATGACGGTTCCGATGATCGCCTACCTCAAGCGGCTGCCGGTTCCCATTGAGAAGATCGTAAACTTTGGATGTTGGATATGGCAAACGATGGTTTCGGCGGAACGCATGATGCAGATCATGCAAACCGTCCCTCAAGTTAAGGATAAACCGAACGCCCACATTCTGAAAGACTTCACCGGGACCGTGCGCTTAGAATCCGTAGGATTTGACCGTCCGGACGTTGGCCCGGTGTTGCAGGACGTCAATCTGGAGTTACGGCCGGGCCGAAAAGTCGCCGTTGTCGGCCCGAGCGGCGCTGGCAAGAGCACGCTGCTGGGGCTTGTTCTGCGATTCCATGACCCAGCCCGAGGGCGCGTGCTTGTCGATGGACACGACCTGAAAGATGTGGACCGAAACTCGTTCCTTCGAAGCTGTGGAACCGTAATGCAAGATACGTTTGTTTTTGGCGGGAGCCTTGCCGACAACCTGCGGGTGGTCTCGCCAGACGCCACGCCGGAAGCCATGGAGGCGGCGATCCGCGAGGCCGACCTCGGGCCGTGGTTCGACACACTTCCCGACGGGCTAGACCAAGACCTGGAGGGCGGGCTCGCGCTGTCGGTTGGACAGCGCCAACGGCTCGGCATCGTCCGGGCTCTCATTGTCGATGCTCCGTTGCTATTGCTGGATGAGCCAACTTCCGCGCTCGATGCTAAAACCGAGGTCGGCGTGATGGCGACGCTACGCCGGGTTTCCGCGGGACGCGCAAGCCTACTCGTCACCCACCGGCTTGGCACCGTGATCGATGCCGACGAAATCCTGGTGCTCGACCGGGGCCAAGTTGTCGAACGAGGCACCCACACAGAACTGCTCTCGCGCGACGGGCTGTACTCTGAGCTCCAGCGACGCTACCGCGCTTTGCCGACCGAGGTTCTTGTATGAAGAGTGTTTTCCCCCCAGAATGGCGTGCCCAAAGTCGTTGGCAGCGGCGCTTCTACTCGCGATACATGCGAACGTTGGAACGCGCTGGCTATGCGTTGGTCGCGGGCGTGTTCGCCGCGTTTATCCTCGCGTTCAACTACTCGGTTGAGGACCTCGTGACCGCAGATAAGGTTCAAATCGTGCCGTTCTCGGTACCGTTGAACGCGGCAGAAACAACCCGGGTTACCGAGTACCTCGTTGAGGATCAGCAGGCGGTGACCAAGGGGCAACCGCTGATGCGGGTGGTTCGGGGTGATTTTGTCGCACAGTACGCGGCTTGGGAGGCCGTGCAGACATTGCGTAACCGGGTGGGCGAGACCGAAGAAGTGCGTCGGCTCCTGTTGCTCTGCCCCAAACCGGTCCCGCAAACTGTCGCCGCACCGGTCGCCGGAGTTTTTCGCCAGGTAGCAGAAACGGCAGAGGCGGAAGAGCCACTCGCCCAGATCGTCGATTATTCCGACCTCAGGCTTGCCGCAAGCCTTGCCGGTCAGACCGTATCTCAGGCGGCCGTTGGGCAACCGACCCGAATCACGTCGATCTCCATCGAGCCGGACGCAGGAGTTCTGTTTCGGGGCACCGATTCGATCAGCGGCTCGATCCTCGGGAAGGAGCTCAAAGATGCTATTTCGAAGGATCTGGTGGGGCGCGGCGTCCGGGTGCGGGATGACATTCCGCTTGCCGTGACGGAAGTCACGGAGGTTCAGGTCGATGCGACGACGCGGTTTGACTCGGCCACGCCGTCGGGAGAATCCGTTGCGCTCGATCCGGTTGGCAGTCTGGTGTTGGACGCCGAGGTCATTTCCGGCACTCCGGCGGCAACCATCCAGGTCGCCGACCTCCCGCCCAACGTCTACGAAAGCGCGCGCAAACTTGCCCAGGACGGAACCCTAAATCGCGCCGTGAAGAAGATCGATGGCTCCACGGCGCAGATTGCCGGGGTCGAAAATCTGCGATTCTTGGTCAAGCTAAAGGCCGGTCCGGCAGGCGAAGGCATGGCAAGCGAACTCGCCGGCGCTATGGTCTCCCGATCTTTTGAGGCGGGCGTTCGCCTAAAACAACCGCCAGAGTTCCTCATCGAAGCGGTTCGACGCGCCGACGTAGCCGGCCGAAAGGTCACCGCCCGTGTGGAAATGGTCACCGGCAAGCGGCCCATCGCGCTGCGACTGTTGAAGAAATCATGATTCCACACGATTATCTAGAGAGAGTCTATGCGGGCGTCCTTGGCAAGCTGATCGGGGTCTACCTCGGTCGTCCCGTCGAGAACTGGACCCACGAGCGTATCGCAGCGACCTTCGGCGAAATCACGGGTTACATTCATGAGGCGCGCGGCCGACGACTCGTGATCACGGACGATGACATCAGCGGCACGTTCATCTTTCTCCGCGCTTTGCGGGACCACGGATTCAATCCGGACATCACGTCGGCCCAAATCGGCGAAACCTGGCTGAACTCAATCATCGAAGGAAAGACGATTCTCTGGTGGGGCGGCATGGGCCATTCCACGGAGCACACCGCCTACCTTCGCCTGAAGGACGGCCTGAGCGCGCCCGAGAGCGGATCGGCGGCGACCAACGGAGTCGTGACGTCCGAGCAAATCGGCGCGCAAATCTTTATCGAGGGCTGGGCGATGGTTTGGCCCGGGCAGCCTGCCCGCGCTGCCGATTTGGCCGCCCGCGCGGCACGAGTGAGTCACGACGGCGAAGCGGTTTACGCCGCCCAAGTGGTGGCAGCTCTCGCTTCGGCGGCCTTTGCCGAATCGGACTTGGATGTTCTGCTCGACACGGCGCTCGGATTGATTCCCGCCGATTGCGTGATTCGTCGGCTCATTGACGACCTGCGACAGTGGCATGCAACCGGCGAAGACTGGCGCGCTTCGCGCGACCGGCTGGAGGCCGAATACGGCTACGATCGGTACCCTGGAATCTGCCACGTCGTGCCGAACCACGGTCTGGTCATCCTGGCGCTGCTGCACGGCGCGGGTGATTTTGATAGATCGCTCAGCATCGTGAACACCTGCGGGTGGGACACGGACTGCAACTCCGGCAACGTCGGCTGCATTCTCGGCATCCGAAACGGGCTTGCCGGAATTGACGAACGGTGGCGGGAACCGGTCGCGGATCGGCTGTATCTTCCTTCGGCCGACGGCGGCGGTTCGATCACCGACGCGGTTCGCGAGACCTACGCGGTCGTCGATGCCGGGCGTCAGCTTAACGGACTACCGCCACTCGCTCCGAGGCCACGGTTCGATTTTTCGCTGCCCGGCAGCGTGCAGGGTTGGAGGCCGGGCACGCACGAAAGCGGCGGCTTGCGGTTTGTCGGCCGAGTATCCACGCCGACGTTCATCCCGCCGGACATGAAGGATTTCGTCTCGGGGTACCAACTCATCGCGAGCCCGACGCTCTATCCAGGTCAAGCCGTCACCGCGCGCTTGCGCTCAGGCTCGGGTCGGCTGTTCCTGTCGCACTACAACGCGGCCGATGAGTCGGTTTCCATCGAGGGGCCGCCGTTCGAAGATGGGGTGGTGATTTGGCTCGTGCCCGACACCGGCGGCTACCCGATTCACGAGATCGGGATTGAAGGCGACGGTGTGCTGGACTGGCTCGATTTGCAAGGCGTGCCCACGACCGCGTGGCCCATCCTTCCCGGCACGATGGCGCAGCGCGCATGGACGAACGCGGTTTACCGACTCGATCCGACCGGCGTTGTGGTCCAAAACGATGGCCTCGGGCTGCTGATGCAGGGCACGCGGGAGTGGGACAACTACATCGTTACCGCAGACATCACGCCGCGCATGGCGGTTGCCGGCGGCCTGGGAGTCCGCCTACAGGGCATGCGGCGGGGTTACCTGCTGATGTTCGGCCCTCCCGGCGAAGTGCAGTTGGTGCGATTGGGTGCCGAACCAACCGTCCTGGAAACCGCCGATTGGGGCTGGAAGCCGTACGAAACGTACCGCGTGGAGTTCGAAGCCGTCGGTGATCGATTTTACATATCGATCGACGATGTATTGTTAATACAAGCTTACGACGACACGTATCCCTCTGGCGCCGTCGGATACGCGGTCGACAGCGGTGCGCTCGGAGTTGGCACGCTGCAAGTGAGGCCGGCATGAGCCACCGTCCGGCAGACCGAGTCACGTGGCGTCCGGGGCCGGTCGGCGACGCCGTTCGCGACAGCCTTGAGGGTCGACTGAGAGAGTTCATCGTGGACGAATCCAGCGAGCCGGTCGTCATGTTCTCGCCCGAGGCGCGCGAGGTTTCCGATCCGGGCGGATGGTACGGCGAGCACTTGGGCAAGTGGCTCGTTGCGGCGAGCCATGCGGCGCAACGCACCGGCGATCCGGTCCTCACGGAGCGAATCCGCGCCGTCGTCGATTTCGTCTCCCAGAACCAAGAACCCAGCGGCTATGCCGGCACGTACGCCCACGACGCGGCTTGGCGAATGACCGAAACATCGTCGGAAAAAGTGCGCACGTGGGACGTCTGGGTGCACGCCTGGACGATGATGGGGCTGCTGCGTGCGGGGGCGATCGAACCGGCCGTTTGCATCGGAGAGCTGATGCTGACCACGTTTGCCGAGCGGTCTCTTCTCGACCTGGGCAACCATGCCGGTCTGAGTTCGGCGGTGGCGATTGAGCCCCTGGCCGAACTCACCGTGGCGACCGGCGATCCGCGCTTTGCCGACCTTGCCGCGCGAACGGTCGAGGAAATGGAGTCGCGGCTGGGCTTTCTCAGCAAAGACGATGCCGCCGAGATCGGCACCGGCAAGGCGTACCAGCTTCTGTGGTGCGTCACCGGCATTGTTGCCCTGTACCGTGCAACCGGCAAGCGACGGTACTTGGACGCCGCCATCCGGCGGTGGTTGAACATCGCCGAGTTTCACCTGTCGCCCCTCGGCGGGCCTTGGGGCGGCGTCGCGGGACACAAGGAAGTCTTCAACGCGAAGGGCTTTTTCTCGCCGTACGGGATGACCGAAACCTGCGCCGCCGCCTCGTGGATGGCGCTCTGCCGAGAGTTATTCAAGATCACCGGCGAGGCGAGGTTCGCGGCGGCTTTTGAGCGGACACTCCTCAATACTCTCCTTGGAGCACTCGACGAAAATGGGCGCGATTGGGTCTATTTCACATTCCCGAACGGGCGACGAAACAACACCTACCACTGGGCATGCTGCCGATCCAGCGGAGCGATGGCATTGGAACAAGCCTCCGGCATGGTTGCAACGGTCTTTGAGAACGAGGTCTTCGTCAACCTTCTGCACCCGGCGGAAGTGCAGTTTGAGCAAATCGGCTTAGCGCTAGAAATCTCCGAACGAGCAATTCATTTCAAGACAGCTGCAGAAACCGAACTCACCTTGAAAGTCAGGGTGCCGGAAGGCGCGCAAATCCTGTCGATCACCCTTAACGGCGAGCCGAACGACGCCGTGATTCAAGACGGGTATCTCCAGATCAGTCGCGAATGGGCAACCGGCGACGAACTGAGCTGGGAGATCAACACTCCCATTCGCGTCGTTCCGTTGACCTACTCAGTCGATCACCACGGCCAGGAAGTCGTGCGGATGGACTACGCCTACGTCGCGCGGGGACCGTGGGTTTACGCGACCGGGCTAATCGACGGCTACCGAAAAGAGGAAACCCTCCGGATTCCGCGTCTCACGCCGGAAGCGCCGTTTCGGCTCGAAAACGACGAAATTCGCTTCTACGCACCGGGGCGAACCCCGATTCTGTTTCTGCCCTACTACCGTGCCGGGGGCCGGCACGAGGGGGCTTGGCGCACCACATGGTTACAAATAGCATGGCAATGATTACTGCAGGAGAGAGAGGATTGAACGTGCGGGCGGACGCCTGGGTGGCCGTCACGGACGCACCCCGCGCGGGATTCTCGCTGACAACTTCGGTCGAGGCGATTTACGGCGCTTCGCTGCGGCGGCAAATCACTTCGACCTTAGCCGCGTTCGGAAACCCTGGGGTTCACCTGGAAATCCACGATTCCGGCGCGCTGCCGTTCGTCGTTGAGGCCCGAATGGAAGCCGCCCTCTGCGCGTTTCTGTGTGTGCCGCTTCCCGAGTTGCCAGCTTCCCGGCGTCGCCCGGATCGCCATCGTCTACGCCGAACGCGGCTTTATGTTCCCGGGAACGGGCCGAAGCAGTTCGCCAATGCGGGGCTCTACGGTCCAGATGGGTTGATTCTCGACCTTGAGGATTCCGTTTCGCCCGATGCCAAATGGGCGGCGCGTGCCCTTGTACGACGTGCTTTTGCCACTTTGGAGTGGCCCGGGTGTGAGCGGATTATCCGCATCAATGACGGTCCCGAAGGCCTGGAGGATCTCGCCGCCATCGCGCCGCAAGGCATCGAAGCCGTGCTGGTTCCGAAAGTTGAAGAACCGGAAACGATCCTCAGCATCGCCGCTCTGCTCGATTCCTTAGAACTAGAAACCCTCTTGATTCCCTTGCTGGAAACTCCGTTAGGCATTCAAAACGCCTACGCAATCGCCAAGTCGTCCCCACGAATCGTGGCCCTCGCAATCGGGTTGGAAGACTATGCCACCGAGATCCGGGCGGAACGATCGGAAAGCGGCAACGAGACCGCTTTCGCCCACGGCCAACTGGTCAACGCCGCCCGCGCGGCCCAGGTTTCGCCGCTTGCCAGCGTGTTTCCGAACATCGACGACCGCGATGCAGTTTTTCGCTATGCCCGGCGCATGCGAGGTCTCGGATTCGACGGAATCGGTTGCATTCATCCGCGCCAAGTGCGCGCCGCCCACGCCGCGCTCGCACCGTCGATGGATGAACTTGAACGGGCGCGCCTCATCGTGGAAGGCTACGAGGCCGCCATTGCCGAAGGGCGCGGGGCCGTGTCGGTGGAAGGCCGCATGGTCGACGTTCCAGTTTATGAAAGGGCGCGACACGTGCTAGCTCAGGGAGAGATTCGATGATTAATGCCGTAGGCCGAGAGGTTCCTCACCATCCGTTTGCCGGGGTCGGCGCAAAACTCGTTTCCGGTCGGCAAGCCTCGCCGCCAATCCGGTCTTGCGAAGACTATCCGGGTGACGGCAACAAGCGCGTGCCGGACCTGATGACTGCCCTGAAGAACGCCGGGCTCCGCGACGGGATGGTCATATCAACGCACCATCACCTTCGTAACGGCGATTACCTCGCCGCAAAACTGTTTGCGGCGGCCGATGCGCTGGGGGTTCGCGACCTGGTCTGGTTCCCGTCGGCGGTGTTCCCGTGCCATGCCGAGCTGATTCCATACCTGGAGCGGGGCGTCATCCATCACATCGAAGGCAGCCTCAACGGCCCGGTAGGTGACTTCGCCTCAGAAGGCGGAATGAAGGGGATCGCCGTACTTCGCTCGCACGGCGGGCGGTACCGCGCAATGCAAGACGGCGACGTGCGTGTCGATATCGCCGTGATTGCCGCTCCCACCGCTGACCCGTTTGGCAACATGCGCGGCACGACCGGACCATCGGCATGCGGCGGTCTTGGCTTTGCCGTGGCGGATGCCCAATATGCCGATCACGTCATCGCCGTCACCGACAACCTCGTCCGGTTCCCGTGTGCCCCGTGGCAGATTCAGGGCAACTACATCGATCAGGTTGTGGTGGTGGACCGAATCGGTGATCCATCTAAGATCCTCAGCGGGACCACCGAGCTCACGCGTTCACCCGAGCGACTGCTGGTGGCCGAGCATGCCGCGCGATTCGTGGCGGCTTCCGGCGTTCTACGGGAAGGCTGGTCGTTCCAGGCCGGAGCCGGCGGGATCTCGCTGGCGTTCACACTTTTTGTACGCGATTTGATGCGAGAGCGTGGTGTGCGAGCGCGATTCGTGCGTGGTGGCAGCACGCGCTACTTAGTCGAAATGCTTGAAACGGGCCTCACGGATTTCATCCTCGACGGCCAGACGTTCGACCTCGACGGCATCCGGTCGATGCGAGAGAACGCGAACCACATCATGACGTCACCCTTCAATAGCTACAACTACCACGGAAAAGGCAATCTGGCTTCCCTGCTGGATTGCGCGGTTTTGGGGGCGACGGAGGTGGACCTCGAGTTCAACGCGAACGTCGTCACGCACTCCGACGGTCGGATGCTGCACGGCATCGGTGGCTGGCAAGACGCCCTGTTCTCGCGGTGTACGATTCTGGCCGTGCCGACCTTCCGAAACCGCGTTCCGATCGTTCGGGAGCGCCTCACGACGTTCTGCGGTCCGGGAACGTTGGTGGATGTCATCGCCACCGAGCGCGGCATCGCGATCAATCCGCGGCGAACCGATTTGTTGGCCGCAGTTGCCGGTTCGGACCTGCCGCTAAAGTCGCTGGAAGAGCTGAAAGCCGAAGCCGAGGCGCTGTGCGGCGGGCCGCCGGAGTCGCTCGAGCTAAGCGGGCCGGTGATCGGGCACGTCACTTGGGTCGACGGCACGCTGCTCGATGTGGTTCGTCAGGTGACGGCATGATGGCCCTCATCGCGGCGCTCGCCTTCGATGCCGCCCGGCTTGAGGCGATGCGGACGAAGATTCATGCGGCGGTTGATGCGGAAGCGGTGAGCGGAGTGGTAATGCTGGTTCAGCATCGCGGTAAGCCGGTCTTCTCGGACGCCTACGGTCTGGCCAACCGCGCCGAGAAGCTCCCGATGCGGCCGGACACCATCTTCCAGGTGATGTCGATGACGAAGCCAATCGTGGCGATTGCCGTAATGATGTGCGTCGAAGCGGGCGATTTGAACCTGGACGACCCCGTGGAGCGCTACATTCCGGCATTTCAGGGCATCTCGGTTCGGGAGAACGGCAGGTTGCGCACGCCCGCGCGGCGGCTCACGGTCCGGCACATTCTCACCCACACCGGCGGGCTTGGGTCGATCGATCCGGGCGGGCTGGATGACGACGCCAAGCGGAAGCTCACGCTCGCCGTCTACGCCGATATGATTCCGACCGAGCCGCTTCGTCGCGATCCCGGAACCGCGATGGAGTACAGCGGGCTCGGTTTTTCTACGCTGGGACGCATTGTCGAAGTCGTGTCGAAAATGCCGCTGGAGCGGTTTATGGAGGAGCGGATTTTCCGGCCACTCGGTATGCGAGATACGGCGTTCTTCCTTCGTCCGGCAGACCATGCGCGCGCCGCCTACACCTACGTTGAGGGAATGCAACCGCTGGAGCCGAACCCGTTTCGGCTCGGAGCGCGGTTAGCGAACCCCGCTGGAGGGCTGTATTCCACCGCCGCCGACATGGCGACTCTGTTGCAAACCATTGCCGACGGCGGTCGTCGTGGGAGAACTCGGTTGCTGTCTGCCGCCGGTGTCGAAGCCATGACGACCGTGCAGACCGGCAACCTGCCGGTGGATGGCGGCGACGGGCAGGGCGTCGGGCTGGGGTTCTTTGTCGTCCGCGGCGCAGCCGGCCAATCGACGCTGAAGTCGATCGGCACGTTCGGGCACACCGGCGCGTTCGGCACGGAGTTCTGGGCAGACCGAAAGCGCGGCATCGTCGCCGTCTTCCTGGCCCAGGGCCTGGACAACGTCTCGCCGGTCCGGCGAACGTTTAACACGATGCTCAACGCTGCGTTCGGTAACTGATCGCGTTGTACTGTTCACGCAAATCAATTTTTCGAAGATAAAGAAGGGCATGGATAACCTCTAAGCACTCGTGGGGTTACACTCATACGACAAGCTACGTCTTCACAGGGTGCCATATAATCCAAGTGTTGCGCAAACGCAAAGGCGTCAATTCGTTATGACATCAATCGGACTATTCCTCCAACCATCTGGATGGCTAAATGTCTAGAAGCGAGCTCGAGAGGCACCTGCGCAAGCACAAGGCACGGTTCGTGCGGCACGGTGGCAACCATGACATCTGGGAGAGCGAAGATGGTGAGAAAGAGAGCCAAATCCCGCGACACCCAGAGATCAAGAAGGGAACGGCGCGCCGGATCTTCGACGACTTAGGTGTTCCCCGACACCCCAGCCTGTAGGACTAGGCGAGCGCGATTTGCTCGTAGACGGTTCCGCTTGTAGCTTTCGCACGCGCTTTTTCGCGACGGTATGCAAGCATCTCTACAAGTGCTTCCGACACCATTTGCTTCGCCTCTTCCAGTGTCTCGCCCTGCGAATTCACCCCAGGCACCTCTGCGACGTAGGCAGAGTATCCCCCCTCTTCGGCCGGTTCGAACACAAGGGTCACGCGTTCCATTGAGAAAGTATACGTCCGAATCGCAAATTCGGTAAAGGACGCCTAATCAGTCTCAACGCCTTCCGCGTCGCCGAAGCCAGATAGGGTTCAGGATTACGACCCTAGGCAGCGCCAGCGAAGGGGCGGACTTCCACCGAGCCTCGGCAGGCGAGGGCAGCTTTTCGGCCCCATTCGATGGCCTCGTCTTCGGTCGCACAATCCAGGACCCAGAAGCCGTCGACGAAAGCCGCAGCCTCCAGGAACGGACCTTCGTTCGTCGTCAATTCGCCGTCAGGCTGAAGGTGGATCGACGTGGCCGTGGTGGTGGCACAAAGCCCGCCAACGAAGACGCGAACTCCTGCCGCGACCATGGCGTCGTTGACGTCATCAATGGCCGCATGCGCGGCGGCGTGCAGCATTTCGGCGTGGTTATAGCCGTTGGGTCGGTGGATGGAAACGAGGTATTTCATGGTGTCATTCCTTGTCGGCTGAGCGGCCGAAGATTCGACATCGTGGTTGGCAAAATCAAAACCCCGAATGCCAATCGTGGTCGCCGTAGAGGGTTTGGATGTATTCGATCTGCGGGATGTGGCTTTGCGTGTGTTGGTTTCCGGCCGTCATGAAGTAGCGAAGAGGTGCTTCGCCGAGGCCAAACGGCATCATGACCAGCCGATCTAGATCGTCCCGTTGGAACGAGTTGAGGCACGCGATGTAGCCATCGCGCGCGGCTTCGAAGTACCGCACGAGTGGCTCGCGCTCCGAGAACGTCGCGTCGTGCGCCAAAAAGTGGGCGTTCGCCTCAGCGGAAGCCAGGATCGGGAACGGAGTTCCTTGCAATTGCATTGCAATGTTTTCCAGAGCGTGGGCTGCGTGGGCGACAATCGCGCCGATGGACCGGCTGCTCGGCGAAGGTTTCCAGAAAAGCTTCTCGTCGGGAGTTTTGTCGACAAGCACCAAAACGCGCTGCGTCGTGCGCTCAAGCTCTGCAATCGCGGCATCAATCGGGTTCATGGGGTCTGCATTCTATCATGCGAAAAGTGGACAGCCGTACGCGTTATCTCGACAAGCTACAGCCGTTTCCAGAACGTGATCTTGTCGTGACCATCGGCGTAATACGCCTCGATACGAGACTCCTCGCGAAAGCCCAGCTTCCTATAGAAAGTCCGAGCCACCTCAAAGTTCTCGTCACTCGATGTTTCTACCAACAGTATCCTTGCCGCACGCTCGCCAATCGTCCGTTCGAAGGCGTCCATGAGTAAGCGCCCGACGCCCTTACTTTGGGCTTCCGGTGCGACAATCAACATCAACGCGTTCCAAGTTTGGTCGGTCAGGGCCTCGACATCGCCGTAAACGACACCAATCGTTTCTTCCGTCTCGGCGAGAATCCAGATTGCGGTGCCGTCAGTTTGAAAACGATCCTCAATTAGCGTGATTCCCACCTCATCAAAGAGGCCCGAACCCATTGCGACCTTTCGAACTTCGCTTAGATCCTCAGGCTGAGCAAGGCGGGTGCGCGCTTCCACGCCTGAATCTTAGCACGCGAGAATTTCTATGACTCTTTCTGCAATCTCTGCGCACTCTGTGGCCTGTAAGTGGCGGAGCCCCGCGCGCAATAGAATAAGTTGGTGAGTTCATGTTGACAATCCGCCAAGTTGTGCTGGACGAAATGGAGGCCTTAGCCGAGAGCCATGCGGCATTCCAGTACCTCACCGGACTGGGAGTCGCCGAAGGCGGGGTGCTGCCATCGGCGTTCATCGCCGAGTTCTTGCCCCGAGCCCGCGCGGCCGATCCTTGGCTAGGAGTTTGGGCGATTGACGACGGCGTTGTGGTGGGCTCCGGTGGCTTCAAATCGGCCCCAAAGCAAGGCGTTGTGGAGATCGGCTACGGCGTCGCGCCGTCGGTCGAAGGCAAAGGGGTGGCGACCGCCGTGGCGAAGGCAATGGTCTCCTTCGCTATGGAGAACGGTGCCCGGGCCGTCATTGCGCACACCTTGCCAGATGGTGTTGCCTCGCAGCGCGTGCTCGCCAAGGCCGGATTCACGCTCGTCGGGCCGGTGGTCGACACGGAAGACGGCGACGTTTTACGGTTTACGTACAGCCAACTCTAGTGATCTTCGTCACGAAGCCCTTTGAATGCCTCGTCGAGCTCCCAAATCGCCTCTTCGTGCGTCACGGCGCGATTGTACAACGCGTCAGCCGCCAAGCGTTGGTTCTTGCGTTTGAAACCAGGCAAGCGCGGCAAGAAAATGCGGCAACTCGTAATCTGGCCAGTACTCCTCGACCACGTAAAAATCGGAGTAAACGGACTGCACGGGCAAAAACCCGCTGAGTCTTCGGCAGCCGCCCCAGCGGACCACCATGTCAATCCGGCTTACTTGGCGCGACGCCAGCCCGTCGTGAACGCGCTTCTGGCCGGATTCAAAGGCGCTCTTTAGATCCCATTCCCAGCCGTAGTTCACCAGCATGTTCACCTTAAGACCGCTGCCCTGGCGCTCCTTCACATACGGCTTCAACTCTTCGGGAAACATCGCCGACGTCGAGTCTCCCACCACCAGCAGTGCAATATCGAATTTCAGAGCCTCTTCAACAAACGCCACGCAGGCTCCGGAAAAGGCCATGCGCTGCTCTTTCGGCCGTTTTGTGTTGTCCTGCGTAAAACCATAAAGGGAGACTTCCTCGATCCCAAGGTCGCAGCAGTCTTGCAGCATCTGCAGCCCTTTGCCGACGCCGGCAATGTATCCCTCCGGAACCGATAGACCCCGCTCCCTTGCCCATCGCCGGTTTCCGTCGGGAATCAGCCCCACGTGGCGTGGCAACCGCGTAAGCCGGACCCCATCCACTTCGGGCAGGGGAGTGCGTTGGGAGCGGGGCATGCTTCTTTGTACCGCCAGATCGCGGCTGGGTTCCGGCGCGGCGCAATTTCCTCGCGAACGATCGGCGTCGAGCCAGATGGGGAATCGAAAGCTACGACCATAAATCGACGCCGAAAACTCCATTTTCGCGTAGAAACCAATCAAAATGGAGACCTATATGTCGACTGAATCCGCCTGCCCATTCTCCGGTGACGCCCTCCGCCACACGACCGCCGGGGCGAACTCCAACGCCCAGTGGTGGCCCAATCAGCTGAATCTGAACATCCTCAAGAAAAACTGCCCGATGGCCAACCCAATGGCGGCAGATAATTACGCCGAAGAGTTTAAGAGCCTCGACCTTGATGCGGTGGTGCAAGATCTGCACGCACTCATGACCGATTCTCAGGACTGGTGGCCGGCCGACTATGGCCACTACGGACCGTTCTTTGTTCGCATGGCTTGGCACAGCGCGGGAACCTACCGAATCGCCGACGGACGCGGCGGCGCCGGCTCCGGCACCCAGCGATTCGCCCCGCTGAACAGCTGGCCCGACAACGGCAACCTGGACAAGGCGCGACGCCTGCTCTGGCCGATTAAGCAAAAGTACGGCAAGAAGCTTTCCTGGGCTGACCTGTTCATCCTGGCAGGGAACGTCTCGCTGGACTCCATGGGGCTCAAAACCTTCGGATTCGGTGGCGGACGCGAGGACGTTTGGGAGCCGGAAGAGGACATCAACTGGGGTCCCGAGACCACGTGGCTCGGTGACGAGCGATACCGAGGCGACCGACAGCTCGATAACCCGCTCGGAGCGGTTCAGATGGGCCTCATCTACGTGAACCCAGAGGGCCCTAACGGCACGCCGGACCCGCTGGCTTCGGCCCGCGACATCCGCGAGACGTTTGCGCGCATGGCGATGAACGACTACGAAACGGTTGCTCTCATTGCCGGCGGCCACACGTTTGGGAAGACCCACGGCGCCGCCGATCCGGGCGAGTTTGTCGGTCGCGAGCCGGAAGGCGCATCGCTTGAAGAGCAGGGACTCGGCTGGAAGAACACTTACGGCACCGGTAAGGGCGGCCACACCATCACGAGCGGACTCGAGGGCGCCTGGACGCCGACACCGATCACCTGGGACAACAGCTACTTCGACACGCTCTTTGGCTTCGAGTGGGAGCTCACCAAGAGCCCGGCCGGAGCCAACCAGTGGACGCCGAAGGACGGCGCGGGAGCCGGAACGGTGCCCGACGCGCACGATCCGGCGGTGAAGCATGCGCCGATGATGGCGACGACCGACCTCGCGCTGCGGCTCGATCCGATCTACGAACCGATCTCGCGGCACTTCCACGCAAATCCGGACGAGCTGGCCGATGCCTTTGCCCGCGCATGGTTCAAGCTAACCCACCGCGACATGGGCCCGATCACCCGCTACCTCGGCCCGCTCGTTCCCTCCGAGGAGCTCATCTGGCAGGATCCGGTTCCGGCAGTTGACCATGAACTCGTGAGCGAGCAGGAAATCGCCGACCTAAAGTCGAAGATTCTTGCCTCGGGCCTCACGGTTCGACACTTGGTGAAGACGGCGTGGGCATCGGCTTCAACGTTCCGAGGCAGCGACCTGCGCGGTGGTGCAAACGGTGCGCGGATTCGGCTCGCGCCCCAGAGGGATTGGGCCGTCAACCAGCCGGACGAGCTCTCGGTCGTGTTGCCGGTTCTGGAGGCAATCCAGGCCGAGTTCAACGCCTCCCGCGTGGGCGGGGTTCGGGTTTCGCTGGCCGATCTCATCGTGCTCGGCGGTGCCGCCGGGATCGAAGCGGCGGCGAAAGCGGCCGGTATCGAGGTGACGGTGCCGTTCACGCCGGGTCGAATGGACGCATCGCAGGATCAGACCGACGCGCACTCGTTTGCTGCGCTGGAGCCTATGGCCGACGCATTCCGAAACTACGTCATTGCCGGCCATGAGGGCATCTCGGCCGAGTTGTTGCTGGATCGCTCGAACCTCCTCACCTTGACCGCCCCAGAGATGACGGTGCTTCTCGGTGGTCTGCGAGTGCTGCGGGCGAACTTTGGCGACACGGACCACGGCGTCTTCACGAGCCGCCCGGGCGCGCTGACGAACGACTTTTTTGTGAACCTGCTCGACATGGGCACGGTTTGGCAGAAGTCTGCCGACGCCGCCGGAGTTCTGGAGGGCCGCGACCGTGCGACCGGCGAACTCAAGTGGACTGGTACGACGGTCGACCTGGTGTTCGGCTCGAACTCGCAGTTGCGCGCTCTGGCCGAGGTCTACGCCTCCGCAGACGGCCAAGAAGCGTTCCTTCGCGACTTCGTCGCGGCTTGGAACAAGGTCATGAACCTTGACCGGTTCGACCTCGCCTGAGGGAAATTCGATGAATTAGAGCCCTCCCTTTCGCTCGCCGAGAGGGAGGGCTTTTAAACATTATTACCCCATCCTTTTGTCTGCGAGAGGAGGGGCCAGGGGGTGGAGAGTCTGCTTCGTCAGATCTGGATTTAGCTGACTCTCCCAACCCAACCCTTCCCTCTCACAAGTGTGTTCTGCGACATTACATGGTGTGCAGTTTGAGACAGGACATGGTTTACACCTTGTATGCCTTTTACGCGGGTGGATATCGTGGAATCACGTCTGAACTTTGTTCGCTCTGTTCTTGCGGAAGGC